>PJUB01000233.1_pt1 | contig 32931 bp, 30 predicted proteins | sample 1512141 | NCBI WGS metagenome assembly PJUB01 (sample SAMN08177677, study PRJNA422409) | Soil metagenome, whole genome shotgun sequencing project. | isolation source: Soil enriched on filter paper: alkali lignin treatment | place: USA: Madison | collected 2015-01-15 | reverse complement strand
TCAACGGGAAGCCCGTGCCGCGGAAGGTTTTCCTGCATCGTGTCGAGTGAAGCACTCGTAAAGGTGAAGCGATATGTCTTCGGAAATAGAATCTCTATCCACGTCTTATCTCTTTGGGGGTAACGCCCCTTATGTTGAGGAGCTTTACGAAGCCTACCTCGACAATCCCGGTTCGGTACCTGACAACTGGCGCGAATACTTCGACCAGCTGCAACATGCTCCCGCTACCGACGGCCAGGAATCCACCCGCGACCAGGCCCACGCTCCCATCGTCGAATCGTTCGCCCAGCGCGCCAAGGCCAATGCCTTCGTGCAACGCGCCGCCGAACCCGACCTGAGCGTCGCCACCAAGCAAGTGTCGGTGCAATCGCTGATTGCCGCCTACCGCTCGCTGGGCTCGCGCTGGGCTGACCTGGATCCGCTCAAGCGCCAGGAACGTCCCCCGATCCCCGAACTCGATCCGGCCTTCTACGGCCTGACCGAAGCCGATCTGGACCAGACCTACTCGGCCACCAACACCTACTTCACGACCGCCAGCACCATGACGCTGCGCGACATCCTGAAGGCGCTGCGCGACACGTATTGCCGCAGCATCGGTGCCGAATTCACGCATATCTCCGACCCCGCCGCCAAGCGCTGGATCCAGGAACGCCTGGAAACCACCCTGGGCGCGCCCGCCTACTCGGTCGAAGAAAAGCGCCACATCCTGCAGCAGCTGACCGAGTCCGAAGGCCTCGAGCGCTTCCTGCACACCAAGTACGTCGGCCAGAAGCGCTTCTCGCTGGAAGGCGGCGAAAGCTTCATCGCCTCGATGGACGAAGTGGTGAACCACGCCGGTGAAAACGGCGTCCAGGAAATCGTGGTCGGCATGGCCCACCGCGGCCGCCTGAACCTGCTCGTGAACATCATGGGCAAGATGCCCGGCGATCTGTTCGCCGAGTTCGAAGGCAAGCACGCCGAAGGCCTGACCGACGGCGACGTGAAGTACCACAACGGCTTCTCGAGCGACCTGTCGACCCGTGGCGGTCCCGTCCACCTGTCGCTGGCGTTCAACCCGTCCCACCTGGAAATCGTCAACCCCGTGGTCGAAGGCAGCGCACGCGCCCGCCAAGAGCGCCGCGGCGATGCCGAAGGCAAGCAAGTGCTGCCGGTGCTGGTGCACGGTGACGCGGCCTTCGCTGGCCAGGGCGTCGTGATGGAAACCCTGAACCTGGCCCAGACCCGCGGCTACGGCACGGGCGGCACGCTGCACATCGTCATCAACAACCAGATCGGTTTCACCACGTCCGACCCGCGTGACTCGCGTTCGACGCTGTATTGCACCGACGTGGTCAAGATGATCGAAGCGCCGGTGTTCCACGTCAACGGCGACGATCCCGAAGCCGTCGTGTTCGTCACCAAGCTGGCCCTGGACTACCGCCTGCAGTTCCGCCACGACGTGGTCGTGGACATCGTCTGCTTCCGCAAGCTGGGTCACAACGAGCAAGACACCCCCTCGCTGACGCAGCCCCTGATGTACAAGCGCATCGGCCACCACCCCGGCACGCGCAAGCTGTACGCCGACAAGCTGACCACGCAAGGCGTGCTGGCCGAAGGCGAAGCCGATCAACTGGTCAAGGACTACCGCCAGCTGATGGAAGACGGCCAGCGCACCATCGAGCCGGTGCTGACCGACTACAAGAGCAAGTACGCGATCGACTGGTCGCCGTTCCTGGGCGCCAAGTGGACCGACCAGGCCGACACCGCCGTGCCGCTGGCTGAACTCAAGCGCATCGGCGAACGCATCACCACCGTGCCGGAAGGCTTTACGGTGCACCCGCTGGTCGCCAAGCTGCTGAACGACCGCCGCACCATGGCCAAGGGCGAAATGAACCTGGACTGGGGCATGGGCGAGCACCTCGCCTTCGCGACCCTGGTGTCCTCGGGCTACGCCATCCGCATCACCGGCCAGGACTCGGGCCGCGGTACGTTCACGCACCGCCACGCCGTGCTGCACGACCAGAACCGCGAACGCTGGAACGACGGCACCTACATCCCGCTGCAGAACGTCTCGGAAGGCCAGGCGCCGTTCACCGTGATCGACTCCGTGCTGTCCGAAGAGGCGGTGCTGGGCTTCGAATACGGCTACTCCAGCGCTGAACCGAACACGCTGACCATCTGGGAAGGCCAGTTCGGCGACTTCGTCAACGGTGCCCAGGTCGTGATCGACCAGTTCATCAGCTCCGGCGAAGCCAAGTGGGGCCGCCAGTCGGGCCTGACCCTGATGCTGCCGCACGGCTACGAAGGCCAAGGCCCCGAGCACTCGTCGGGCCGCATCGAGCGCTTCCTGCAGCTGTGCGCCGACAACAACATGCAAGTGGTCCAGCCGACCTCGGCCTCGCAGATCTTCCACGTTCTGCGCCGCCAGATGATCCGCCCGTTCCGCAAGCCGCTGGTGCTGTTCACGCCGAAGTCGCTGCTGCGCAACAAGGACGCCGGTTCGCCCCTGACCGACCTGGCCGGCGGCAGCTTCCGCCCGGTCATCGGTGAAGTCGACGAGGCCATCGACGCCAGCAAGGTCAAGCGCGTGCTGGCTTGCTCGGGCAAGGTGTACTACGACCTGGTCAACGCCCGCCGCGAGCGTGGCGCCGACAACGTCGCCATCGTCCGCGTCGAGCAGCTCTACCCGTTCGCGCACAAGTCTTTCGAGACCGAACTGCGCAAGTACCCGAAGGCGACGGAAGTCATCTGGGTGCAGGACGAGCCGCAGAACCAGGGGGCGTGGTTCTACGTGCAGCATCACGTGTACGAGAACATGGTCGAAGGCCAGAAGCTGGGCTACGCAGGTCGCGCCGCTTCGGCGTCGCCGGCCGTGGGTTACCTGGCCAAGCACCAGGAGCAGCAGAAGGCCCTGATCGAAACGGCCTTTGCGCCCAAGTTCAAGGTCATGCTGACGAAGTAAACCCGCTGGATGCGCGTGCCGCGCGGCAAGTGGCTGGAACCCTGTTTCGACCCTTGCCGCGCCGTCCCCACAAGAACACACACTTTACGGAACAAACAAAATGGCTATCACCGACGTCGTCGTCCCCCAACTCTCTGAATCCGTTTCCGAAGCGACCCTGCTGACCTGGAAGAAGCAGCCCGGCGCTGCCGTCGAAGCGGACGAGATCCTGATCGAAGTCGAAACCGACAAGGTCGTGCTGGAAGTGCCGGCCCCCGCCTCGGGCGTGCTGGCTGAAATCGTCAAGGGCGACGGCAGCACCGTCACCTCGGGCGAAGTCCTGGCCCGCATCGACACCGCCGGCAAGGCCGCCGCCGCCGCGACCGCCCCCGCCGCCGAAGCGCCCAAGGCCGCGCAAGCCGCTGCCGCCCCGGCCGCCGCGGCCCCCGCCTCGACCGCCGCCGCTGGCGTGGCGTCGCCCGCCGCCGCCAAGATCCTCGCCGAAAAGGGCGTGGACGCCGCCAACGTGGCCGGCACCGGCCGTGACGGCCGCGTCACCAAGGGCGACGCCCTGAACGCCAGCGCCCCCGCCGCCAAGGCTGCGCCGGCCAAGGCCCCGGCTGCTCCCGCCCCGACCACGCTGTCGCTGGATGGCCGTCCGGAACAGCGCGTGCCGATGAGCCGCCTGCGCGCCCGCATCGCCGAGCGCCTGCTGCAATCGCAGCAAGAAAACGCGATCCTGACCACGTTCAACGAAGTGAACATGCAAGCGGTCATCGATCTGCGCAACAAGTACAAGGACAAGTTCGAGAAAGAGCACGGCATCAAGCTGGGCTTCATGTCGTTCTTCGTCAAGGCCGCCGTGGCCGCCCTGAAGAAGTTCCCGCTGATCAACGCCTCGATCGACGGCAAGGACATCATCTATCACGGCTACTTCGACATCGGTATCGCTGTCGGCAGCCCGCGTGGCCTGGTGGTGCCGATCCTGCGCAACGCCGACCAGCTGTCCATCGCTGACATCGAAAAGACCATCGCCGACTTCGGTCGCCGCGCTGCCGACGGCAAGCTGGGCATCGAAGAAATGACCGGTGGCACCTTCTCGATCTCCAACGGTGGTGTGTTCGGTTCGATGCTGTCGACCCCGATCATCAACCCGCCGCAATCGGCCATCCTGGGCGTGCACGCCACCAAGGACCGCGCCGTGGTGGAAAACGGCCAGATCGTCATCCGCCCGATGAACTACCTGGCCCTGTCCTACGACCACCGCATCATCGACGGCCGCGAAGCCGTGCTGGGCCTGGTCGCCATGAAGGACGCCCTGGAAGATCCGCAGCGCCTGTTGCTGGACCTGTAATCTCGGCGCCCCGCGCCCGGCGCCGCCGCGACCCTCGGTCCGCGGCGCCCGGCCGGCTCCGAGCCGGCTTGCGCGGGCCGGGGCGAGTTCCACATCCTCCTCATTCGCGAGAACACTATGTCCAAACAATTTGACGTCGTCGTCATCGGCGCGGGCCCCGGCGGCTACATCGCCGCCATTCGCGCCGCGCAGCTCGGCATGTCGGTGGCGTGCATCGACGCCTGGCAGAACGGCCAAGGCGGCCCGGCCCCCGGCGGCACCTGCACCAACGTCGGTTGCATCCCGTCCAAGGCGCTGCTGCAATCGTCCGAGCACTTCGAACAAGCCAACCACCACTTCGCCGAGCACGGCATCGAAGTCAAGGGCGTGAGCCTGAAGCTCGACACGCTGATCGGCCGCAAGAACTCGGTGGTCAAGCAGAACAACGACGGCATCCTGTACCTGTTCAAGAAGAACAAGGTCACCTTCTTCCACGGCAAGGGCGCGTTCAGCGGCCAGGTCGACGGCGGCTGGGCCATCAAGGTCACCGGCACCACCGAAGAAGACCTGGTTGCCAAGCACGTCGTGGTCGCCACGGGTTCGTCGGCGCGCGAGCTGCCCGGCCTGCCGTTCGACGAAAAGGTCGTGCTGTCCAACGACGGTGCACTGAACATCGGCGCCGTGCCCAAGACGCTGGGCGTGATCGGCGCGGGCGTGATCGGCCTGGAAATGGGCAGCGTGTGGCGCCGCCTGGGTTCGGAAGTCACCATCCTGGAAGCGATGCCGGAATTCCTGGCCGCCGCTGACGCGCAAGTGGCCAAGGAAGCCCTGAAGGCCTTCACCAAGCAAGGCCTGAACATCCAGATGGGCGTCAAGATCGGCGAGATCAAGGCGACCGCCAAGTCGGTGACCGTGCCCTACGTCGACGCCAAGGGCGCCGAGCAGAAGCTGGTCGTGGACAAGCTGATCGTCTCGATCGGCCGGGTGCCCTACACCGGCGGCCTGAACGCCGACGCCGTGGGCCTGAAGCTGGACGAACGCGGCTTCGTGGCCGTGGACGGCGACTGCAAGACCAACCTGCCCAATGTCTGGGCGGTGGGCGACGTGGTGCGCGGCCCGATGCTGGCGCACAAGGCCGAAGAAGAAGGGGTGGCGGTTGCCGAGCGCATCGCCGGCCAGCATGGCCATGTCAACTTCGACACCGTGCCGTGGGTGATCTACACCTCGCCGGAAATCGCCTGGGTCGGCAAGACCGAGCAGCAACTCAAGGCCGAAGGCCGCGAGTACAAGGCCGGCAGCTTCCCGTTCCTGGCCAACGGCCGTGCCCGTGCGCTGGGCGACACCACCGGTTTCGCCAAGGTGATCGCCGATGCCAAGACCGACGAGGTCCTGGGCGTGCACATCGTGGGTCCGATGGCCTCGGAGCTGATCTCGGAAGCCGTGACCATCATGGAATTCCGTGGCGCCGCCGAAGACATCGCCCGCATCTGCCACGCACATCCGACGCTGTCGGAAGCCGTGAAGGAAGCGGCGCTGGCCGTCGACAAGCGCGCCCTGAACTTCTGATCCTGCGCCGCGCTGTCGCATAGCCAAGGGGGCGGGTTCTCGGACCCGCCCTTTTTTTCATCCGCTTGACCTGCCCCATCCATGAACGTCCGCGAATACTACGAACATGCCCTGGCCGAACGCGGCTACAAGCCCGATGCCGCCCAGAAAAAGGCGATCGACCGGCTGCAGCGCTATTACGACGAATGGGTCAAGTTCAAGGCGATGCGCTCGAACGCGCTCAAGAAGCTCTTGAACCGTCCCGACGTGCCGCGCGGCGTGTACCTGTGGGGCGGGGTGGGGCGCGGCAAGAGCTTCCTGATGGACGCCTTCTACGCCACCGTGCCGGTGGTGCGCAAGACGCGCCTGCACTTTCACGAGTTCATGCGCGGGGTGCACCGCGAGCTCGAAGAAGTGAAAGGCATGCAGGATCCGCTGGACGAGGCGGCCAAGCGCGTGGCCAAGCGCTATCGCCTGATCTGTTTCGACGAATTCCACGTGTCCGACGTGGCCGACGCGATGATCCTGCACCGCCTGCTGTTCAAGCTGTTCGAATACGGCACGTCGTTCGTGATGACGTCCAACTACGAGCCGTCCACGCTGTACCCGGACGGCCTGCACCGCGACCGCGTGATGCCGGCGATCGAACTGATCCAGGCGCGCATGGACGTGATGAACGTCGATGCCGGCGTCGACTATCGCCGCCGTTCGCTCGAACAGGTGCAGTGCTACCACTCGCCGCTGGACGAACACGCGCAACAGGCGCTGCAAGAGGCCTTCAACACCCTGGCCGATACGCCGCCGCAGGAACCGCTGCTGCATATCGAGCACCGCGAGATCCGCGCGCTGGCGCTGGCCGGTTCGGTGGTGTGGTTTGACTTCGCCACGTTGTGCGGCGGCCCCCGTTCGCAGAACGACTACCTGGAGCTGGCCAACCGCTTCCATGCAGTGATCCTGTCGGGCGTGCCGCGCATGGGGCCGCGCCAGGCTTCCGAGGCCCGTCGCTTCACCTGGCTGATCGACGTGTTCTACGACCACAAGGTCAAGCTGATCATGTCGGCCGAATGCGAGCCCGAAGAGATCTACACCGAAGGCGCGCTGGCCAATGAGTTCCACCGCACAGTCTCGCGCATCCTGGAAATGCAGTCGCGCGAGTACCTGGAATCCGAACGCCGCCTGACCGTAACGTTGTAGTTATGCCGCACGCGTCCGTCGCCGGGGCGGGCGCGGCGCGATTTGCCTGCTTAAAATTAGTAATGCAAGTCATTATCAATTAACATTTGAAGACTCCAGGTCCCCGCGCCGCAGTCTTCACGTGTCTTCCACTTTCGTTTCCTCGCCGGCTTCCCACGCCGATGTTCCCGCCATGCACGTCGACGGCCTGTATCGGGACCATCGGCCATGGCTGTTCGGCTGGCTGCGCCGCAAGCTGGGTTGCGCGCATCGCGCCGAAGACCTGGCGCAAGACGTGTTCGTGCGCGTGATGCAGGGGCGCAAGAGCGTGCGCGCGGACGATGCGCGAGCCTTGCTCACCACGATCGCCAAGGGCCTGGTGGTCGATCACCAACGCCACGCCGCCCTGGAAAACGCCTATCTGGCCTACCTGGCCGGCATGCCCGAGGCCTATGCGCCGTCACCCGAGACCCAGGCCGAGCAGATGCAGGCGCTGATGCAGCTGGACCGCCTGCTGGACAGCCTGCCGCCCAAGGCGCGCTCGGCTTTCCTGCTGTCGCAGCTGGATGGGCTGACCTATCCCGAGATCGCGGCGCGGCTGGGCGTGTCGCTCAGTTCGGTCCAGCAGTACATGGTGCGGGCGATGTCCGCCTGCTATATGGCGTTCTATGACTAGCGCCGCCAACCGCGCGGGGGCCGCGCCGGCCGACCCGGTGGTGCGCCAGGCCATTGCCTGGTGGGCCAGGCTGCAGTCCGGCGTGGACGTTGCCGCCGAGCGCGAGGCCTGTCATGCCTGGCTTGCGCAGGATCCCGCGCACCGCCAGGCCTGGGAGCGGCTGGAAGCCATCGGCCGCGATGCCCGGCGGGTGCCGGCCGCACTGGCCCATGTGGCGCTGGACGGTCCGGCGTCGTCCGGGCGGCGCAATGTCCTGCGCGCCACGCTGTCGTTGGCCGGAGTAGGGGTGGCGGTCTGGGCCGGCTACCACCACACGCCGTGGCAGCGCCTGGCCGCGGACCTGAGCACGGGCGTGGGCGAGCGGCGCTCGGTGGCGCTGGCCGACGGCCTGAGCGTCACCCTGAACAGCGACAGCGCGCTGCGCTTGCGGCTGGATGGCGCAGCGCGTGGCATCCATCTCTTGCGCGGCGAAATCCTGGTCAACGCGCAATCGCGCCCGGGTGCCGCGGCGCTGCGGGTGGACACCGGCTATGGCGTGCTGGTGGCCGAGCAGGCGCGCTTTGACGTGCGCCGCACGGGCAGCGGCGCCCGCCTGGGTGTGTACGCGGGCAGCGTATCGCTGCAGCGTGACGGACAGGCCGCGCAGGCCGAGGCGGGCGAGCGGCTGCACTACGGTGACCACGACAGCATCGAGCGGCATGCCGCCGACCCGGACCGGCTCGCCTGGGTCGATGGCCTGGTGGTGGCCAAGGACTGGCGGCTGGATTATTTCGCGCAGTACCTGGCACGCCAGCGCGTGGGGGTGATCCGGGTGGATCCGGCGGTGGCCGGGCTGCGGTTGTCGGGCGTGTTTCCGCTGGACGACGCCGAGCGCGCGCTGAAGGCGCTGGAGCCGGCCCTGCCCATCGTGGTGACCCGTCACACGCAGTACTGGCTGCAGGTCGGGCCGCGCGAGACCTGACCGTTACAACTTTTTTTCACGTCGTCCTGCAGGTTTTTGATTCCCGTACGGAAAGGCAGAGATAGAGACCTACGTACAGGGAGTTTTCGTGTCCGCTTCATCTTGCCCGCGCCTGGGCGCTACCTTGACCGCCGGCCGCCTGGCCGTGCTTGCCGCCACCTGCGCCGGCGCCTGGCTGGCCGCTGCGCCCGCCGCCTGGGCCCAGTCGGCCCCCGCCGAGGCGCAAGCGCCCCGTTCCTTCCAGATCGCCCCGGGCCCGCTGGCTGATGCGCTGACCCAGTTCGCGCGCAGCGCGGGCGTGGTGCTGTCGTTCGATCCGGCCCAGGTGCGTGGCCTGCGCTCGGACGGGCTGGACGGCGCCTATTCGGTGGGCGCCGGTTTCGCCCGCATCCTGTCGGGCAGCGGTCTGCAGGCGCGCGGTCAGGCGGGCAATACCTGGACGCTGGTGCCGGCGCCGTCCGCGCCGGTGGGCGGGACCCACACCCTGGCGCCCGTGACGGTGTCGGGCAATTCGATCAGTGCATTGGCCCCCACCGTGGGTTATGTGGCCGGCGCCAGCGTCAGTGCCACCAAGACCGACACGCCGCTGATCGAGACGCCGCAATCGGTGTCGGTGATCACCCGCGAGCAGATCTCGGAGCAGGGCGCGCAGACGCTGAACCAGGTGCTGCGCTACACCCCGGGCGTGGCCACGGAATCGCGCGGCGCCACCGCCACGCGCCTGGACCAGTTCAACGTGCGCGGCTTCTCGGCCTCGACGTACCTGGACGGCTTGCGCGTGTTCGGCGGCCGCGATGCGCTGCCGCAGGTCGATGCCTACCGCCTGGAACGCGTGGATGTGCTGAAAGGCCCCGCGTCGGTGATGTACGGCCAGGGTGGCCCCGGCGGCGTGGTGAACCAGGTCAGCAAGCGGCCGCTGGAAGAAGCGCAGCGCGAAGTCGAGCTGCAGGTCGGCAACTATGACTACCGGCGGGCCAACGTCGATTTCGGCGGTCCGCTGGATGAGGAAGGCAAGTACCTGTATCGCCTGGTGGGTTCGGGCTACATGTCCGACGGCCAGGTCAAGGACACCAAGGAGCGCCGCTATTTCGTGTCGCCGGCCTTCACCTGGAAGCCCAGCGGCGACACCTCGCTGACCGTGCTGACGAACTTCCAGCGCGATCCCGACATGGGGTCGTATGGCAGCGTGTCGCCGATGCGCACGCTGTTCTCGGCGCCTGATGGCAAACGCCTGGGGCCGGACTACTACGACGGCGACGCCAACTTCGAAAAGAGCGACCGCAAGAGCTATTCGCTGGGCTACGTGCTGGACCACCGTTTCAACGACACGTTCAAGGCCTCGCAGAGCCTGCGCTGGACGCGTTCCGAAGCGCAGTACCGCAGCATCTACGGCGCGTCCACCGCCAACTACGGCTACACCGACAAGCGCTACCTGTACCAGCAGCGTGCTTCGATCGCCACCGACGTGGATGTCGGCGCGCTGACCATCGACAACAACCTGCAGGCGCGTTTCGACACGGGCAAGTTCGGCCACACCGTGCTGCTGGGCTTTGACTACCAGCACGTCAAGACCGACACGCTGTCGGGCTTTGGCACGGCGCCCGCGCTGGAGGTGTTGAACCCGGACAACCACCAGAACATCCCGAGGCCGGCGTTCTCCACCGATGCCACCACCAAGCAATACCAGACCGGCCTGTACTTCCAGGATCAGATCAAGATCGACCGCCTCTCGGTGCTGCTGGGCGGGCGCTACGACTGGTCGCGCAACGTCGGCGAGACCACCACCATCGCCACCGGCCGGGTCGCGCCGTCGTCGTTGAGCGCCGAGGCGTTCACCGGCCGCTTCGGGGTGATCTACAACTTCGACAACGGCGTGGCGCCGTACTTCAGTTATTCCGAATCGTTCGAGCCGCAGTCGGGCACGGGCTGGAACAATGCGCCGTTCAAGCCGATCGAGGGCAACCAGTACGAGGTGGGCATCAAGTACCAGCCGCCGGGCAGCGCCACGATGCTGTCGGTGGCGGCGTTCGACATTCGCCGCGAGAACATGACCACCACCGATCCGGATCCGACGCACCTGTGCGGCACGTCCAACGCCCGCTGCCAGGTACAGGCGGGCGAACTGCGCACGCAGGGCATCGAGCTGGAAGCCAAGACCGAGCCCATGCGCGGCCTGACGCTGCTGGCCGGCTACTCGCTGCTGGACAACGCCTATTCCAAGGCCAACCCCAACCTGACCGGCTTCAACCTGAAGGGCAAGTCGCCGGTGGGCGTGCCGTCGCAGCAGGCGTCGGCGTGGGCCCGCTATCAGCTGCAGGGCGGTCCGCTGGCCGGCCTGGGCGTGGGGGGCGGCGTGCGCTACATCGGCTCGTCCTACGTGGATGACGCCAACACCATCAAGGTGCCGTCGGTCACGTTGTTCGACCTGATGCTGGATTACGACCTGGGCCGCATGTCCCCCTCGCTCAAGGGCATGCAGGTGGCGCTGAACGTGCAGAACCTGTTCGACAAGGAATACATCGCCTCGTGCTCGGGCGATTCGTGGTGCTGGTACGGCTACCAGCGCTCGATCAAGGCCAGCCTGCGTTATCGCTGGTAAGCCTGGCCCCCGGGACCCGCTCAGGATCGCGGGTGTCCGGGGCGAGTACTTTTTCGTAGTGAGAATGGTTATAATTCAGACCCTGCCGACACCCCATCCGCCGCGGGGCGGGCCCAGATCGGCGCAGACAACAGGAAAATCGACAATGAAATTCGCAAGGACTTTGGCAGCCATCGCGCTGCTGGGCAGCGCCGGCGCGGCGCAGGCGCACTTCGTCTGGCTGGAGCGGGCCGATCAGGGCCCGGCGAAAGCCTACTTCGGCGAATGGGCGGACGACCTGCGCGAAAAGCGCGATGGCCTGCTGGGCAAGGTGCTGGTGGCGCCCGTGGTGACCGGCGCCGACGGCAAGGCGCTGAAGGCCTCGGCCGAAGGCGCGGATTTCGTCGAGTTTCCCGCCAGCGGCAAGGGCGACGTGCGCCTGTCGCAGCCGATCCAGTTCAAGGAAACGCTGATGCAGTACGGCGCCAAGGCCGGCCGCAACGACACCGAAGGCAAGCTGGACCTGGAACTGGTGCCGGCCGCCGCGGGCAGCAACACCTTCGTGCTGCACTTCAAGGGCAAACCCCTGGCCAAGACCGAAGTCACCGTGTTCGGTCCGCCCAAGTGGGAAAAGCGTTTCCACAGCGACGCAGACGGCCGCATCGAGATCACCACCCCGTGGCCGGGCCAGTACGTGCTGGAAGCCGCCCACGTCGTGGAAGAGGCCGGCCAGACCGACGGCAAGGCCTATACCAAGGTCCGCTACGTTTCCACCCTGACCTTCAACGTGAACAAGTGAAAGCTCCCGCAGCCGGCGCAGGCATGATGCGCTACCGTTTTGCCGTGGCCTCCCGGACGGTGGCCGCCATTCTTGGCGGCTACGGCCTGGCCTCGGCGGCTGCGGCCTGCCTGGCTGTGTGGCTGCCTTTGCAACGGGCCGACGCCGTCGTCACGGCACAGATGCTGTCCTTCGTGGTCTACACCTGTGGCGTGATCTGGGTGTTTGCCACCCGCAACGCCTGGCGCGCCTGGGCGGGCATCGTGCTGCCGGCAGCGGTCTTTGGCGGCCTGTTCCTGGCCCACGGGCTGGTGGGGGCTGCATGAAACCGAACACCGGAAAAGCGCAAGGCGAAGAAGGCCTGCGCCAATCCATGTCGTGGCTGCACACCTGGTCGGGGTTGATCTTCGGCTGGGTGCTGTTCGCGATGTTCCTGACCGGCACGCTGGCATTCTTCCGACCTGAGATCACCCGCTGGATGCAGCCGGAAATCCAGGCGCAGAAGGCGCCCGTGCTGGAGTCCGTGACGCTGGCACAGCGTTACCTGACCGAGCACGCGCCCGACGCCAAGCGTTGGTTCATCACGCCGCCGTCGGATCGCGAGCCGGTGATCTCGATGCTGTACCAGGTGCCCAAGCCCAAGCCTGGCGAGCGCGGCTTCGTGCGCGTCAAGCTCGATCCGCACACGGGTCAGGCGGTGCAAGGGCGGGAAACACGCGGCGGCGACTTTTTCTACCGGTTCCACTTCGAACTGGAAACCGCGTTCCCGTGGGGCCGCTGGCTGGCCAGCATCGCCGGCATGTTCATGCTGGTGGCCATCATCAGCGGCATCATCACGCACAAGAAGATCTTTGCCGACTTCTTCACCTTCCGGCCGAAGAAGGGCGGTCAGCGCGCCTGGATGGACGGCCACAATGCAGTGTCGGTGCTGGGCTTGCCGTTTCACCTGATGATCACCTTCAGCGGGCTGGTGCTGTTCATGACCATGCTGATGCCCGCCGGGATCCTGGCGGTGTACGAAAACCCGCGCCAATATACCGACGACGTGTTCGCGTCGTTCAAGGTCACGCCGCCGCGCAACGAGCCGGCGCCGCTGGTCGACATCGCCCCGCTGGTGGACCAGGCGCAACAGCGCTGGCACGGCCGGGTGGGCCGCGTCACGGTCAACAATCCCGGCGACGCGGGCGCCACGGTCACGGTGACCCGCGACGCGGCCGATGGCGTGTCCTACGGCCGGCTATCGCCCTATCTGCGTTTCGACGGGGTGAGCGGCGCCGTGCAGGAAGGGCAGGATGAACTCAGCCCCACCGTGCGCACAGCCGGCGTGATCGTCGGCCTGCACCTGGGCCTGTTCGCCGAACCGCTGCTGCGCTGGTTGTATTTCCTGGTCAGCCTGGCCGGCACCGCCATGGTCGGCAGCGGCCTGGTGCTGTGGATTTCGAAGCGGCGCCAGAAGGCGCGGCCCGGCGCGCGCGAAGCCTTTTCGCTGCGGCTGGTGGACGGCCTGAATGCTGGCACCATTGCCGGCCTGTTCATCGCGGTGGCCGCGTTCTTCTGGGCCAATCGCCTGCTGCCCGTCGACCTGCCCGGCCGTCAGCTCTGGGAAACGCGCGCGTTCTTCGCCGCCTGGGGCCTGTCGCTGGTGTATGCGTTCGTGTTCCAGAAGCGCAAGTGGCAAGACCTGCTGTCCGCGGCTGCCGCGTCGCTGGCGCTGGTGCCGGTGGTCAATGCGTTCACCACGTCCCGTCACCTGGGCGTGTCGTTGCCGGCCGGCGACTGGGTCATGGCGGGGTTCGACCTGACCTGCCTGGCCGGGGCGTTGCTGCTGGCCTGGATGGCGCGCAAGGCTGCGCGAGCCCGCAAGGCGCCGTCCAAGACGGCTGCGAAGGCCTCCGTCCGGACGGCCGGCCATGCGCATCCCACTTCCGAAGCCGCCTATGAACCGAGGTGATACGCCATGACGCTTGCCGCCTTCTGCCTGGCCTACGCAGGGTTCTCTGCCCTGTGCCTGGGCATGGACCGTCACTACGAAGACCTGTTCGACCGTGCCTTGCCGCGACGCCACCGGCTGCCGCTGCGGGCATTTGGCTGGGGGGCACTGGCCCTGTCGCTGTGCGCGTCGGCCGCGGTCTGGGGCTGGAGCTACGGCACGGTCGAATGGATCGGCATTCTCAGCATCGCGGGCCTGCTGCTGATCTGGTTCCTGACCTTCCGTCCGCGCGCCGCCCTGACGGCGGGCGGCCTGTGCGCGCTGGCCGCGCCGGTGCTGGCCGTCCTGTAGGCGCCGGCACGGCGCCAGCCAGCCGGGGGCGGTCTGTCGCAGGCAGGGCACGGGCGCGCGGCACGTTACACTGGGCCTTTCTCCACGCAACCGCCTCATCGTCCATGAATACCCGCGTCCTCACTGGCATCACCACCTCCGGAACCCCCCACCTTGGCAACTACGCTGGCGCGATCCGCCCCGCGGTCCAGGCCAGCACGCAGCCGGGTGTCGACGCGTTTTTCTTCCTGGCCGACTACCACGCGCTGATCAAGTGCGATGACCCGGCCCGCGTCGCCCGCTCGCGGCTCGAGATCGCGGCCACCTGGCTGGCGGTCGGGCTGGACCCCGAACGCGTCACGTTCTACCGCCAGTCCGACATTCCCGAAATTCCCGAGCTGAGCTGGCTGCTGACCTGCGTCACGGCCAAGGGCTTGATGAACCGCGCGCATGCCTACAAGGCGTCGGTCGACCAGAACGTGGCCAAGGGCGTGGACCCCGACGATGGCGTGACGATGGGGCTGTTCTCTTACCCGGTGCTGATGGCGGCGGACATCGTGATGTTCAACGCCAACAAGGTGCCGGTGGGCCGTGACCAGATCCAGCATCTGGAAATGGCGCGCGACATCGCCCAGCGCTTCAACCACTTGTACGGCCGCGACTACTTCACGCTGCCCGAGGTCGCCATTGAAGAAGACGTGGCCACCTTGCCGGGGCTGGACGGCCGCAAGATGTCCAAGAGCTACAACAACACGATTCCGCTGTTCGAAGGCGGCGCCAAGGCGCTGCGCGCCTCGATCATGCGCATCGTGACCGACTCGCTTGAACCGGGCCAGCCCAAGGATGCCGAAGGTTCGCACCTGTACACCATCTACCGCGCCTTCGCCACGCCGGCCGAGGCCGCCGCGTTCCGCAAGCAGCTCGAAGAAGGGCTGGGCTGGGGCGAGGCCAAGCAGGCGCTGTACGACCATCTGGAAAACCTGCTGGCGCCGATGCGTGAGCGCTACTTCGACCTGATGGCCAACCCCGGCCGCATCGAAGACGTGCTGCAGGCCGGCGCCGTCAAGGCTCGCAAGCTGGCCGTGCCGATGATGCGCGAACTGCGCGAAGCCGTGGGCCTGCGCAACCTGAACGCGCAGGCGCCGGCCAAGAACTCGCAGGTCAAGAAGGAAAAGGGCAAGGGCGCGCGTTTCGTCAGTTTCCGCGACGAAGAGGGCAGCTTCCGCTTCCGCCTGTTGGCGGCCGACGGCGAAGAGCTGCTGCTGTCGCAAGGCTTTGCCGACCCCAAGGAAGCCGGCGCGCTGATGCGCCGCCTGCAGTCCGAAACGCCCGACACGGTGCTGCAAGCGACCGACGCCGGCCCGGCGGCGGTGCTTGACGGCGTGACCGTGGCCACGGCACCGGCCGGCGCCCAGGGCGATGCCCAGGCGATGCTGGCCAAGGCCCGCGAGGCGCTGGTGTCGATGTCGCAGGAATGATCGCGGCGCAGGCAGCGCGCATTGCGCCGCTTGCAGAGGTCCGCCGCCAGGGTCAGGGCGCCGCGTCAGCGGCGCCTTTTTCTTGGGACCGGGTGGCGCTGGTTCAGCGCGTGACGCTGCTCACGATGCGGCCGTCGCGCACCTGGAAGCGCTGAGCGCTGCCCTGGCCCGCGATCTCCAGCATGTCGCCCGACGAATAGCCGGTGACGTTCGGGCAGTCCAGCCATTCCGGGTTGATGAACGGAAAATACTTCAGCGTGCCGCTGCCCTGGCTGGCGAAATCGAAGGTGGTGTTGGCGACGACTTCCGGGTCCCACTGGCTGGCGTCGAAGATCAGCGCGCAGCCAGCGCCGATGCGGTAGACGATGCTGGCGCCCATGCTGGCAAAGCCCAGCGCGCCCACGTGCAGTTGCGCGCCGTTGACCAGTTCGATGACGCGGCTGCCCAGGCGTTCCAGGGTGATGTGCTTGAAGGTGACTTCGGCGCCGTCCACGGTCAGGTGGGCGTACTGGCCCAGCGTGACTTCGTTGTACGCGCCGCTCAGGCTGGCTTCTTTTTCGGTAATGGTTGCCGCTTCATTGGCGGCAAGCGTAAGGGTATTGCGCATGGCGGATGGATCTCCGGTCTCTCAGGGTATGGCGCATGTTGTTCTTGTGCTTCTACCCGATAGACGCTTGCGCCGCCGCTCGCCTGATCGTGGGTCTGCCTTCGCCGCGTGGGTCCGATGCCAACGGCGTTTTATTATTTGGACACAATTCGATATTTTCTCTTATTTTTGTTGCGGCAGGCTTGAGGGATCGCAAGGAAATCCATGCATTGCGGGAAAGTCCTTAGTTGAATGACGACGCTGAAATGACGCCCTGAAATGACAACCGGCGCCTGAGCGCCGGTTGGGGTCCTTCGTGTCGCATCCTGGCCGCCTGGTGATGGGCGGCCAGCGCGGGTTCAGCGTTTGAGCTTGGCAAAGGCGTCGGCCATGGCGCTGTTCATCGCGGCGCCGCCGCCCGCGTTGCCGCGGCCGCTGTCGCCTTGCGGACGGCGGCCGGGGCGGTCGCCGCCCTTGGCCGGGGCGTCCGAGCCGCGTCGTGCGGGCACGGCGGCGTCGTTCATGCGCATGGTCAGGGCCACGCGCTTGCGCGCCACGTCCACTTCCAGCACCTTCACGCTGACCGTCTGGCCCACGCGCACGACGTCGCGCGGATCCTTCACGAATTTCTCGGCCAGCGCCGAAATGTGGACCAGGCCGTCCTGGTGCACGCCGATGTCGACAAACGCGCCGAAGTTGGCCACGTTGGTGACGACGCCTTCCAGCACCATGCCCGGGAACAGGTCGTTCAGCGTCTCGACGCCTTCCTTGAACTGCGCGGTCTTGAATTCCGGGCGTGGATCGCGGCCGGGCTTTTCGAGTTCGGCGAAGATGTCGCGCACCGTCGGCAGGCCGAAGCGTTCGTCGGTGAAGTCGGACGGCGACACGCCCTTCAGGGCATCGCGCTGGCCAATGATCTGCTTCACTTCGGCCTTGATCTTGGCGACGATGCGCTCGACCACCGGGTAGGCTTCCGGGTGCACCGACGAGGCGTCCAGCGGGTTGTCGCCGTTGGGAATGCGCAGGAAGCCCGCAGCCTGTTCAAAGGCCTTGTCGCCAAAGCGCGGCACCTTGCGCAGGATGTCGCGCGTGGGGAAGGCGCCGTTTTCGTCGCGCCAGGCCACGATGTTCTTGGCCAGCGACGAGTTCAGGCCCGACACGCGCGCCAACAGCGCGGCGGACGCGGTGTTGACGTCCACGCCGACGGCGTTCACGCAGTCTTCGACCACGGCGTCCAGCGAACGGGCCAGCTCGCGCTGGTTGACGTCGTGCTGGTATTGGCCCACGCCGATGGCCTTGGGATCGATCTTGACCAATTCGGCCAGCGGGTCCTGCAAGCGGCGCGCGATGGACACGGCGCCGCGCAGCGTCACGTCCAGGTCGGGGAATTCCTGGGCGGCCATCTCGGACGCCGAGTACACGGATGCACCGGCCTCGGACACGACCACGCGGGTGACCTTCAGGTCAGGGAAGCGTTCCATCATGTCGCCCACCAGCTTCTCGCTTTCGCGCGAGGCGGTGCCGTTGCCGATGGCGATCAGGTCGACCTTGTGGCGGGCCACCAGCGCGGCCAGCGTATTGATGGTGCCGTCGCGGTCGCGGCGCGGTTCGAACGGGTAGACGGTGGTGGTGTCGACAACCTTGCCGGTCTGGTCGATGACCGCCACCTTGCAGCCCGTGCGGATGCCCGGATCCAGGCCCAGCACGGCCTTGGGACCGGCCGGCGCGGCCAGCAGCAGGTCTTTGAGGTTGGCGGCGAACACGCGGATGGCCTCGGCCTCGGCGGTTTCACGCAGGCGGCCGATCAGCTCGCTTTCGAACGCCGTGACCAGCTTGACGCGCCAGGTCCAGCGGCACACTTCGCCCAGCCAGCGGGCGCGCGGCGAGGCGTCCAGTGCGAACAGGCCATTGCCCAGCTTCAGGAAGTTGGCCACGCGTGCGACGCAGGGGTGCGGCAGTTGCGCTTCGAGTTCGGCTTCCAGGCCCAGGCGGATTTCCAGCACGCCTTGCTGGCGGCCGCGCAGCAGCGCCAGGATGCGGTGCGAAGGCAGCGTGCGCAGCGGTTCGCTGAAGTCGAACCAGTCGCGGAAGTTGGCGCCTTCGGTTTCCTTGCCGTCGACCATCTTGGAATACAGCAGGCCGGTGGACCAGAGATGCTCGCGCATGTCGGCCAGCAGGTCCGCGTTTTCGGCGTAGCGCTCGGCCAGGATGTCGCGCGCGCCATCCAGCGCCGTCTTGGCGTCGTTGATCGCGGCTTCGGGATTCAGGTATTGCGCGGCCAGCGCGGCCGGGTCGCAAGCCGTATCGGCCAGGATGGCGTCGGCCAGCGGCTCCAGGCCGGCTTCGCGGGCGATCTGGGCGCGCGTGCGGCGCTTGGGCTTGTACGGCGCGTACAAGTCTTCCAGGCGCTGCTTGGTATCGGCGGTGGAGATTTCCTGCTGCAGTTCGGGCGTGAGCTTGCCTTGCTGCGAGATGGATTCGAGGATCGCGCCACGGCGTTCTTCGAGCTCGCGCAGATAGCCCAGGCGCACTTCCAGGTTGCGCAGGACGGTGTCGTCCAGGCCGCCGGTGGCTTCCTTGCGGTAGCGCGCGATGAAGGGCACGGTGGCGCCGTCATCCAGCAGTTCGACCGCCGAGGCGATCTGGGAGGCGCGTGCGCCGAGCTCGGTGGCGAGCTGGGCAACGATACGGGCATTGTCGACGCCGGCGGCGACGTTCGTGATAACGGAAGTTTCAGACATCTCGATACGACGGCAAAAAGGAAAAACAAGGGGCGGATTGTGCCATAAGCCACTGTTACAGAACGTGCCAGGGGTGACCGATCCGTCCCTGCGAGCAGGGGCGACCGCGACACGGCAACCGGAAAAGCGCGGCCGCAGCGGGTATCATTTGGTCCTTTCCCACCATCAGTGTCTGGCGCCCCGACCGTCGACCGGCACGGTTGATTTCGACACTAGGCTGTTTCAATGCTGGACCTGGACATATCCGAATTCTTCGCCGAGGACGGGCCGCTTGCGTCGGCCATGCCCGGCTACAAGCCACGCCCGTCGCAAGTCGAGCTGGCCCAGGCCATCGGCCAGGCCATCTCCGACCGCGCCACGCTGGTGGCCGAGGCCGGCACCGGCATCGGCAAGACCTGGGCCTATCTTGTACCCGCGTTCATCCAGGGCGGCAAGGTGCTGATTTCCACCGGTACCCGCACCCTGCAGGACCAGCTTTTTTCCCGCGACCTGCCGCGCGTGCGGGCCGCCTTGGCCGCACCGGTCACGGCCGCGCTGCTCAAGGGCCGTGGCAACTACGTCTGCCACTATCACCTGGACCGCCTGCAAGGCGACGACCGGGCCCTGAAGTCGCGCAGCGAGATCCAGCAGTTGCGTCAGATCCAGGTGTTCGCCGGCATTTCCAAGACCGGCGATCGCGGCGACCTGGCCCAGGTGCCCGAAGACGCCGACATCTGGCAGCGCGTCACCTCGACCCGCGAGAACTGCCTGGGCCAGGAATGCCCGCGCATCCGCGATTGCTTCGTGGTCAAGGCCCGCCGCCAGGCCCAGGAAGCCGACGTGGTGGTGGTCAACCATGCGCTGTTCATGGCCGACCTGGTGCTGCGCGAAGAGGGCGTCACCGACCTGCTGCCCGAAGCCGACACCGTCATCTTCGACGAAGCGCATCAGTTGCCGGACACCGCCACGCGCTTTCTGGGCAGCAGCGTGTCCACGCACCAGCTCATGGATTTCGGCCGCGCGCTGGAAGTTGCCGGCCTGGCCTATGCGCGCGAAGCCACGAAATGGAGCGACATCTCGCGCCACCTGGAAACCGCCGCGCGCGAACTGCGGCTGGCCTGTGCGCCGCTGGAACGCCTGCCGGGCCGCAAGGCCACGTTCGAGGCCATTCCCAACGCCGATGAGTTCGACACCGCGCTGGCCGTGCTGCGCGAAGCCGTGGATACCGCCACCAACGCGCTCGGGTCCGTCGCCGAGCGGCACCCCGACCTGGTCGCCGCCGCGCGCACCGGCGCCGAGATTTCCGTGCGCCTGAAACGCTGGGCCACGCCCGGCCGCGGTGGTTCGGGCCTGGACGACGAAGGCTGGGGGCGTGACAACCAGGCGCCCGAGCCGCCCGCCGCCGCCTTGGGCGATGGCCTGTCCACGCCGACCGCCCTTCTCGAAGGCGCCGCCGCCGCGGTCGAATGGACCGGCCCCGCGGTGCGCTGGGTCGAACATGGCCTGCACCACGTGCGCCTGCATTCCGCCCCGCTGTCGGTGGCCCAGGCCTTCTCCAAATACCGCAAGCCGGGCCAGGCCTGGATCATGACGTCGGCCACCCTGTCCGTGAACGGCGAATTCCACCATTTCACCAGCCAGCTGGGGCTGGAACGCGCGCGCACCGGCAAGTGGGAATCGCCCTTCGACTACCCGCAGCAGGCCTTGCTGTTCGTGCCGCGCGGCATGCCCGAACCCCAGTCGCCGCAGTTCCTGGACCGCTTCGTCCAGACGCTGCTGCCGCTGCTCGAGGCCAGCCCCGGCGGCACGCTGGTGCTGTGCACGACCTTGCGCGCGGTGGACAAGGTCGCCAACCTGCTGGCCGACGCCTTCGACGACGCCGGCCATGACTGGCCGCTGCTCAAGCAGGGCGAGGGCACGCGCCGCGACTTGCTCGACCGCTTCTGCAAGCTGACCCACCCGGTGCTGGTGGGCAGCGCGAGCTTCTGGGAAGGCATCGACCTGCCCGGTGACGTCCTGACCCTGGTGGCCATCGACAAGCTGCCGTTCGCGCCGCCCGACGACCCCGTCATCGAGGCGCGCCTGCGGGCCTGTCGCGCCCAGGGCGGCAATCCGTTCTCGGAATACCAGTTGCCCGAGGCCGCCATTTCGCTCAAGCAGGGCGCCGGCCGCCTGATCCGCACCGAAGCCGATTGGGGCGTGCTGATGGTGGGCGATGCCCGCCTGGTCGAAAAGCCCTACGGCAAGCAGCTATGGCGCGGCCTGCCGCCGTTCGCGCGAACGCGCGAACTGGAAGAAGTCCTGGCCTTCTACCGCCGCAAGCAGGAATAAAAAAGCCCCTCGAGAAATCGAGGGGCTTCTTTCCCATGCGGTGGCCGGTCAGTTGAACGGGTTCCACCAGCTCTTGTCGGCCTTCAGGCCCTTGTCCTTGAACGAGCTGTTGGGGAAGTTCTTGTCGAACACGCGCTGCGAGTCGTTCTTCAGTTCGGTCATGCCGAGCTTGTCGTAGGACTGCACCATCAGGTAGAGCGCTTCTTCGGTGGCGGGTGCGCCTTCGAAGTCGGTGATGACGGTCTGCGCGCGGTTGGCGGCGGCGATGTAGGCGCCGCGCTCGTAGTAGTAGCGCGCCACGTGCACTTCGTTCATGGCGATGGTGTTGACCAGCCAGGCGACGCGCTTTTCGGCATCAGGCGTGTACTTGCTGTCCGGGTAGCGCTTGATCAGCTCGTTGAAGGCGTCGTAGGACGCGCGCAGGCCCTTGGGGTCGCGTTCGGCCGGATCCTGGCCGGTCAGGCTGCTCATGAAGGCGCTGGCCGGCGTGAAGTTGATCAGGCCCTTCAGGTAGAGCGCGTAGTCGGTGCCGGGGTGATTGGGGTAGAGCTGCTGGAAGCGGTCGATGGCTGCCAGGGCTTGTTCGTTTTCACCGTCTTTCCAGTTGACGTAGGCCAGCTCAAGCAAGGCCTGCTGGGCGTAGACGCCGAAGGGGTAGCGGCTTTCGATGGCGGTCAGGCGCTCGCGGGCTTCTTTCCAGCCCCCGGACGAGATTTCCGCCTTGGCGTCGGCGTACAGCTGTTCGGCGCTCCAGTTGGTGGTCTTGTCGTACTTGCTGTTGGTCGAGCCGCAACCGGCAATGGCGATAACGGCAAATAGCGCGATAACCACGCGCAAAACCGACCCGCTTCGGGAGGCGGGGTTCAAGGGAGCTGCGGAGTGGTGAATCACGAGAATCGTATCCTTGGTGTTAGCATGGCAGGCTGATTATATGATTTGTCTCCATGTCTGATACAGCCATCAGCGCAGATCTCGTTTCCGACGATGAACTCCTGGGTCTTCCTGGCGAAAATCCGGGCGAAAACCGGGGTGAGCCGCAACTTGTAACGGTGCCGTCGGGCACGCGCGCCGACCGGCTGGACAAGGTGCTGGCCGGCCTGCTGCCGGACCACTCCCGCAGTCGCCTGCAAGGCTGGATCGAAGCCGGCAACGTTCATGTCAACGGCGCGCCCGGCAAGATCCGCCAGACCGTCGGCCCCGGCGACGAAATCACCGTCTGGGCCCAGCCCGCCCCCGAAACCCTCGCGTTCGCCCCCGAAGCCATCGATTTCCCGGTGGTGGACGAAAGCCCCGACTGGATCGTGGTCAACAAGCCCGCGGGCTTGGTGGTGCACCCGGGCGCCGGCAACTGGAGCGGCACGCTGCTCAACGGGCTGCTGCACCGCTACCCCGAGTTGGCCCAGGTGGCCCGTGCCGGCATCGTTCACCGACTGGACAAGGATACGTCCGGCCTGATGGTCGTGGCGCGCAATGAAATCGCGCAGACCCACCTGGTACGCCAATTGCAGGCCCGCAGCATGGGCCGCGAATACATCGCCCTGGCGCACGGCTGGGCGGCGGCGGCCGGCAAGGTCGACCGCCCGATCGGCCGCGACCCGCGGGTGCCGGTGCGCATGAGCGTCGAACGCCCGGTGGCGCCCAAGCCTGCCATCACCCATTACTCCCCCGCCCGGCGCGGCCAGGTGGATCCGGGCGGACGCGTCACCGAAGTGGTGTGCCGCCTCGAAACCGGCCGCACCCACCAGATCCGGGTGCACATGGCCAGCCTGGGGCATCCGCTGTTGGCCGACACCATTTATGGCGGCAAGAACATTGCCGGCGCGACGCGGCAGATGCTGCACGCCCGCGCCCTGCATTTCGACGATCCGGGCGGTCGCGGCGAAGTCCGATTCGCCGCCCCCGTGCCGGCGGACATGACCCTGGTTCAGGAAGCGATCACATGGAACGCGTGATTCAAGGCTTGCCCGTGGTGACCGGCCCCGCGTGGGCCGGCGTCAACTATTTCTGCACCACCCGGACGGGCGGCGTGGGCGTTGCCCCGCACGACACCCTGAACCTGGGCCTGCGCGCCGGCGACAACCCCGACACGGTGGCCGAAAACCGCCGCCGTCTGCGCGCCGCGCTGCCGGCCGAACCGCTCTGGCTGCGCCAGGTGCACAGCAGCGACGTCATCGACGCCGACCAGGCGGACGTGCCGCCAGAACCGGCGCTGGATGCCAGCGTCACGACGCAGCCGGGCCGGGTGCTGGTCGCGATGGCGGCCGACTGCCTGCCCGTGGTCATGGCCGACGCCGATGGCCGCGTGCTCGGGACGGCCCATGCCGGATGGCGCGGCCTGGCGGGCGGCGTGCTGGAAAATACCCTGGCTGCCATGCGCGCCAAGGCGCCGCGGGCCTCGGCCTGGCGTGCCTGGGTCGGCCCGGGCATCGGCCCCGACGCATTCGAGGTCGGGCGCGACGTGCTGGACGCCTTCATGGCGGATGACCCCGCGACTGAGTCCTACTTTCGTCCTCGGCCCGGCGTGCCGGGCAAATGGCTGGCGGACCTCGCCGGCCTGGCCGGTTTCCGGCTGCGTCGCGCCGGGGTACAAGAGATCACCCAGAGCGGTCTGTGCACGGTGACAGACGCAGGGCGCTTCTTCTCGTACCGGCGCGACGGCGAGACCGGACGGATGGCGCTGCTGGCCTGGCTGGACCCGGCTTGATCCTGCGCAAAGCGGCTTGATAAAAGGGCTGCCAGGCTGGCCGGCCTCATTGAATACCCGCATTGACAGCCCCTTACCCGACATGCAACATCAATCGGGAAGTCTCGATAACAAGGTGTCGAAGTGAATGCCAATCTCTCCGCCTCAGGGCCCCTTCCGGTGAGCGTGGCTCCGGACGTCCTGGCCGACATCCAGGCTGAATTCTCCCGCGAATGGCAGCGCCTGTGCGACGACGCCCGTCGCGGCGCGCTGACTCCGCCGGCCGATCGCCGCTTTTCCGGCGACGCCTGGGCCGCCAATGGCTCGCATCTGCTGATGGCGCACACCTATCTGCTGTCCGCCCGCGCCATGTCGCGCATGGTGGATGCCGCCCAGGTCAGCGAACCCCTGCGCGAACGCCTGCGCTTTTCCATCATGCAATGGGTCGACGCGCTGTCGCCCTCCAATTTCCTGGCCCTGAACCCCGACGCCCAGCAGTCCATCGTCGAAAGCGCCGGCCGTGCCCTGAACGAAGGGCTGGCCAACCTGCTTGGCGACGTCAAGAAAGGGCGCATCACCCAGACCGACGAAACGCAGTTCGAAATCGGCCGCAACGTGGCGGTCACGCCGGGCGACGTGGTGTACGAAAACACGCTGTTCCAGCTGATCCAGTATTCGCCGGCCACCGCCACGGTGCACGAACGCCCCCTGGTGATCGTGCCGCCGAACATCAACAAGTTCTACATCCTTGACCTGCAGCCGGAGAACTCCTTCGTGCGTCACGCGGTCGAGCAGGGCTTTACGGTGTTCCTGATTTCCTGGCGCAATCCGCTGGCCAGCGATACCGACGGCGTCGATCGCGCCACGTGGTCCGATTATCTCGACAACGCGGTGCTGCAGGCGCTGCGCGTGGCCAGCGACATCACGCGGCAGCCGCAGGTCAACGCCCTGGGCTTCTGCGTCGGCGGCACCATGCTGGCCTCGGCGCTGGCGCTGGCCGAAGCGCGCGGCGAGCATCCCGTCGCGTCCCTCACGCTGCTGACCTCGCTGCTCGATTTCCACGATACCGGCATCCTCAACGTCTTTGTCGACGAAGCGCATGCGCTGTGGCGCGACCACCAACTGGGCGCCGGCGGGCTGATGCCCGGGCGTGACCTGGCCACCACCTTCTCGTTCCTGCGGCCCAACGAACTGGTCTGGAACTACGTCGTCGGCAACTACCTGAAAGGCCAGAAGCCGCCGGCCTTCGACCTGCTCTTCTGGAACGGCGACAGCACCAACCTGCCGGGCCCGTTCTTCTCCTGGTACTTCCGCAATACCTACCTCGAGAACAACCTGAAGGTGCCGGGCCGGGCCCAGGCCGCCGGTTTGCCGCTGGACCTGACGCGACTGACGATGCCGGCGTATATTTTTGGTTCGCGCGAAGACCATATCGTGCCGTGGGTCTCGGCCTATGCGTCGACCCAGGTGCTGCGCGGCCCGCAGCGCTTCGTGCTGGGCGCGTCCGGCCATATCGCAGGCGTGATCAATCCGCCTGCCAAGAAGCGCCGCAGCTACTGGGTAGCGGACAATACCGGGCAAGCGGGGCATCCCTTGCCCGGCGATCCCAAGGCCTGGCTTGCGCAGGCCCAGGAAAAACCGGGCAGCTGGTGGCCCGACTGGACCGAGTGGCTGGCCGGGCATTCCGGCAAGCAGGTCAAGGCGCGTACGAAATCGGGCAATGCCCAGTACCGGCCGATCGAGCCGGCGCCGGGCAGGTATGTGAAGGTCAGGGCCGCCTGAAGCCGCGCACGCGGTGGGCCCAGGCCAATAAGAAAGTTAATCAACGAGGCGTCCGTCGCACACAGGAGGAAGTCCAATGAGCGGAAAACTGGCTTACGTTACAGGCGGGATGGGCGGTATCGGCACCTCTATTTGCCAACGCTTGGCCAAAGATGGCTTTCGCGTCGTGGCAGGCTGCGGCCCGAGCCGCAACTACCAGCAATGGCTGGATGAGCAGGCGGCACAGGGATACACGTTCCATGCCTCCGTCGGCAATGTCTCTGACTGGGAATCCACGGTAGAGGCGTTCGAACGCGTCACCGCGGAACTGGGCCCGGTGGACGTGCTGGTCAACAATGCGGGCATCACCCGTGATGGGCTGTTCCGGAAAATGACTGCCGACGATTGGCGCGCGGTCATCGACACCAACCTGAACAGCCTGTTCAACGTGACCAAGCAGGTCATCGACGGCATGGTCGAGCGCCAATGGGGGCGCATCATCAACATCAGCTCGGTGAACGGGCAGAAGGGCCAGTTCGGCCAGACCAACTACTCCACGGCCAAGGCCGGCATCCATGGTTTCACCATGGCGCTGGCCCAGGAAGTCGCGAGCAAGGGCGTCACGGTCAACACCATTTCGCCCGGCTACATCGGCACCGACATGGTCCGTGCCATCCGCCCGGACGTGCTGGAAAAGATCGTCGCCACCATCCCGGTGCGCCGCCTGGGCACACCCGAGGAAATCGCGTCCATGACGTCGTGGCTGGCTTCGGATGAGTCCGGCTTTTCCACCGGAGCGGATTTCTCGCTCAACGGCGGCCTGCACATGGGCTGACGCATCGCGGGCCGCCCGGCGGGCGGCCCTTCCGCGCCGCAGAGCTTCGGGGAGAAGGCTCCCGGCATTACACTCCACCCTATTCGAAGTCTTAGAGATCGCCCGATCCGGGGACAAACATGACGCAAGCACAAACCGGCGCCAGCCTGCGCCTGATTAAAAAGTACCCCAACCGTCGCCTATACGACACCCGGACCAGCACCTACATCACCCTGGCCGATGTGAAGCAGCTGGTTCTGGCCAACGAGGAATTCCAGGTCGTCGACGCCAAGAGCGCCGAAGACCTCACGCGCAGCATTCTCCTGCAGATCATCCTGGAAGAGGAAAGTGGCGGCATGCCCATGTTCTCGTCGAACATGCTGTCGCAGATCATCCGTTTCTACGGCCATGCCATGCAGGGCATCATGGGTTCGTACCTGGAAAAGAACATCCAGGCCTTCATGGAAATCCAGACGCGGATGGCCGAGCAGTCCAAGGGTCTGTACGGCAGTCAGTTCGGCCCCGAAGCCTGGACGCAATTCATGAACGTGCAGACGCCCATGCTGCAGAACATGATGAACAACTACATCGACCAGAGCAAAAACCTGTTCGTGCAGATGCAGGACCAGATGCAGGACCAGACCCGCGCCATGTTCTCGACCTTCCCGTTCACGCCGGGCGGCACGCCGGGCAGCGGGCGCAAGTAAGGAACCACCGAGCGGGGGCTTGGGCATCGTCGAGAATCCCGCATGCAAGACGCCGGCGTGGCAGTTGCCCGCCGGCTTTTCTTTTGCCTGATGGGGCGCAACAATCAGTCTCTTTCACCCGTGCCAGGTTCAGGGATCTGTCAGTTTTATTCGTTACATTAATGCAAACGGTTCTTGTTTATATTTTTCAGAACCGCCGTTTCATTCGTGTCTCGAGGAATATCCCATGATCAAGAAAGCCTTGGCGCTGGCCATTGTCGGTTTGAGCGTGTCCGTCGCCCAAGCGGCTGAATACCCCATCGGCAAGCCGGTAGAAAAGGGTGGCATGGAAATCGGCGCGGTCTATCTGCAGCCCATCGAAATGGACCCGCCCGGAATGATGCGTCCCGCCAAGGACTCCGACGTGCACCTCGAGGCCGACATCCACGCCACGGCCGGCAACAAGACCGGTTTCCCCGAAGGCGAGTGGGTGCCCTACCTGGTCGTCAACTACGAAATTCAGAAGGTCGGCAGCCAGAACGTGCAAAAAGGCACCTTCATGCCCATGGTCGCCAACGACGGCCCGCACTACGGCGAAAACATCAAGCTCGAAGGCCCGGGCAAGTACAAGCTGAAGTATTCGATACTGCCGCCGACGGCCAACAAGATGAGCCACTTCGGTCGCCACATCGACAAGGAAACCGGCGTGGGCGAGTGGTTCGAACCGTTCGACCTGGAATATGAATTCGTCTATGCCGGCACCGGCAAGAAGGGCGGTTACTGATCGTGCGCCGCCTGCTACGCGTGGTTGCCGCGCTGTTGATCAGCGTGGCCGGCTTGGCGGGCATGACGCCCGCGCAGGCGGACGAACTGCCCACCTTCACCCTGACGTTCAAGCCTGACGGCACGTTCGAGCCCGCACGTCTGGAAGTCCCGGCAGGCCGCTTCAAGATCGAGCTCATCAACGAGAGCAACGAACCGGTGGAATTCGAAAGCATTCCGCTGCGCAAGGAAAAAGTGCTGGGCCCCGGGGTCAAGTCCTTCGTGGTCATCACCATCTCGCGCCCCGGCGAGTATCCCTTCTTCGATGACTTTCACCAGTCGGTGAAAGGCACCCTGGTCGTCAAGGCCAAGGAATAGGCAGGCTGCATTACATGGAACAGGTCCTCTTTATCGTCTGGCGCGAAAGCGTCGAAGCCATGCTGGTGGTGGGCATTCTGTACACCTGGCTGCGCTCGACACCGGAAGGCGCGCGCGGGCTGAAGTATCTGTGGGGCGGCGTGGCCGCCGGGCTGGCGTTGGCCATTGCGTTGGCGCTGGTGCTGCTGGGCGTGTCGTCCTGGCTCAGTGACGAGGGGCAGGAATGGTTCCAGGCGGTCATGTCGCTGGCGGCGTGCGCGCTGGTGGTGCAGATGGTCGTCTGGATGAAAAAGCACGGCCGCACGCTCAAGGGCGAACTCGAAAGCGGGGCCCGTTCTTCCGTTGCCAGCGACAACTGGTGGGGCCTGTTCGTGCTGGTGGCCATTGCGGTGGCCCGAGAAGGCAGCGAAACCGTGGTGTTCCTGTATGGCACGGTGGCGGCGGGCGAGGGCGGCAGCAACATGCTGATGCTGGCCCTGGCCGGCGTGGCCGGTTTTGTCGTGGCGCTGTTGACCTTCTGGCTGCTGCAACTGGGCGGCAAGCTCATCACGTGGCGCCGCTTTTTCCGCGTGACCGAAATCCTGCTGTTGCTGCTGGCCGGCTCGCTGCTGGTGGGCGGCCTGGATCACCTGATTTCGCTGGACGTGCTGCCGACGATCATCGACCCGGTCTGGGACAGTTCGTGGCTGCTCAGCGACAGCACGGGTTTTGGCAAGATTCTGGCTGATTTTGCCGGGTACCGCGCCTTGCCGGCCTTGATCTCGGTATTGTTGTGGGTCGCTTACTGGATCGTGGTGTGGGCGCTGCTGCGCTGGGTGGGCGGCAAGCCCGCCCCGGTCGCCGCGGCCCGCGCGGCCTCCTGATTCCGACGCGATTGCCGGAATGAATTCATGAAGGTTTAACCATGGCAGCTGCACTCGGGCGGGCAACCTCCCGTATCGCCGACTTTCTTCGAGACCATGCCCCGCTGCTGCGCAAGCTGCAGTGGGGCATTGTTGCGATATACGCTTTCCTGCTGATCGTGCCGGCCGTCATGCCGTTGCCCGGCAATTCGGCATCGGTGTTCAACAATCTCACCATCGTCGCGCAGTTCGCCTTCTGGGGCGTCTGGTGGCCGTTCGTGCTGATTTCCATGCCGATCCTGGGACGGGCCTGGTGCGGTTGGTTCTGTCCGGAGGGCATGCTCTCCGAATGGGCCAGCGAACGCGGCCAGGGGCATGCCATCCCGAAGTGGATGCGGTGGGGCGGCTGGCCGTTCGTGGCCTTCGCGCTGACCACCGTCTACGGACAACTGGTCAGCGTGTATCAGTATCCGCTGGCGGTGCTGGCGGTGCTGGGCGGGTCCACGGTGGCGGCCATGATCGTCGGCTGGCGATACGGCCGCAGCAAGCGCGTCTGGTGCAAGTACCTGTGCCCGGTCAATGGCGTGTTCAATGTGCTGGCCAAGCTGGCGCCGTGGCACTTCAAGGTCGACGAAGAAAAGTGGCGCCATCCGGTCATCCGGATCGAACCCATCAACTGTGCGCCGCTGGTGCCCTTGCGGCACATGAAGGGCGCCGGCGACTGCCACATGTGCGGCCGCTGCAGCGGCTATCGCGGCGCCATTGCGCTGACGCCGCGTTCGCCCGAAGAAGAAATCGTCAACGTCACCGAGGGCGACGCCTGGCAGACAGTCTTGCTGTGCTTCGGCCTGATGGGCATCGCCATGGGCGCGTTCCTCTGGAGCGCCAGCCCCTGGTACGTGGCCGCCAAGCAATGGGCCGCCACCTGGCTGGTCGAGCACGACATCCTGTGGCCCCTGATGGACAACGCGCCGTGGTTCATCCTGACCCACTATCCGGAAGTGAACGACAGCTTCTCGTGGCTTGATGGCGCGGGCATCCTGTTGTTCGTGGTCGGCGCCACGGTCGTCGTGGGGGGCGCCAGCTTCCTGTCGCTCTGGATCGCCGACCGCCTGGTGCCGGCGGCGCCCTCGGCCACGCAATCGGCCGGCGGCGGGTTCCGCCCGGGTTTGCACAAGCTGGCGCAGGCGCTGATTCCTTCGGCCGGCATCGGCGTGTTCCTGGGCCTGTCGGCCACGACGGTCAACCTGCTCAAGCACGAAGGCGTGCGCGCCGCCTGGGCGGCGCCGGTGCGCTTCACGTTGCTGGCGCTGGCGGTGCTCTGGACCCTGCGGCTGTTTGCCCGGCTATTGAACCAGCGCCCGGCCAGCCGCTTCAAGAAAGCACTGGCCTGGCTGGTGTTGCTGGCGGGCCTGGCGCCGTTCTGCTGGGCCTGGGTGCTGTTCTTCGCGATCTGGTAAGCGCGCGATGCGATAAAGTGAGGGCCTTCGCCGCCTGGGCGGCTTCCCTCGCTTCATCCGATCATGGCCATCTACGCGTTTCGTCTCATCAACGTCTTCGCCTCCAGCACCTTCAGCGGCAATCCGCTATGCGTCTTCGAAGACGCGCGCGGCATGGACGATGCCACCATGCTGAACCTGGCGGCGCAATTCAACCTCTCCGAAACCACCTTCATCCTGCCTTCTGATCAGGCTGATGCGCGGGTGCGCATCTTCACGCCCGGCTACGAAATGAAGTTCGCCGGGCACCCCACCATCGGCACGTCGCAGGTGCTGCGGGACCTGCTGAAATCCGGCGATGCCCTGACGCTGGAATTCAAGGCCGGCCTCGTGCCGGTGACGGCCCATGGCGATGCCTGGACCTTCACCGCGCCGTGCCCCGACGGCGTGCGCACGGCGCCGCCCGAATTGCCGGCCGCCGACATTGCCGCACTGGTGGGATTGCAGCCCGATGACTTGCTGGGCGAACCGATCTGGGTAGATACCGGCGCCGATCAGTTGCTGGTGCCGCTCAAGAGCGTCGAGGCCGTGCGCCGCGCGCGTCCCGACGCCACGCAGCTGCATCGCTGGCAGGCCAGCAGCCTGGGCCGCAAGACCTGCTACCTGTTTGCCTTTGACACGGGGCGTCGCCAGGACGAGCGCGACGTGGTGGTGGCGCGCTACTTTTTCGCCAAGGCGGGCGGCGGCGTGGACGAAGACGCGGGCACGGGCTCGGCGTGCGCCAACCTGGGCGGTTGGCTGCGGCACCAGGGCCGCGCCTTGCCGGCCAGCATCCTGGTCGAGCAGGGCGACCAGATGGGCCGGCCATGCCGCCTCTTGCTGGACGTGCAGGCCGATGGGCGCATCCAGGTCGGCGGGCGCGCGCTTGAAATCGGTCGCGGTACCGTCAACGTCTAGGTCCGCCGCGAGGCGTGCCGGCGGCTCAAGCGGCTGACCGGGCCGGACGACCGCCTGGCGCCAAAAACAACGCGGCGCCTGCGTTTGCACGCAGGCGCCGCGGAGGTTACGTCAAGGTGAGGGCGCTTACTTCTTGTTCTTGGCCGGGTCGACCTTGATGTTGTTCATGACCTGCTTGACCCCTTCGACCCCGCGGGCCACGGTGGCGGCGTGATCGGCTTCGGCGGAGGTGCCGACGGTACCGGTCAGCTTGGCCACGCCGTCGGTGGTCTCCACGGCGATGTCCAAGGCGCTCAACTGCTTGTCGGCGACGAAGGCTGCCTTGACCTTGGTGGTCACGGTCGCGTCGGACGCGTATTCGCCCACGGATTGCTTGGGCTTGCCGTCATTGGCGGCAAAGGCCATGGAAGTGAAGACAGCGCCCGTACCCAGTGCGGCGGCGGCGATCAGCTTGCGGAATTCCATAGTTATGCTCCTTGTGTAGGGGTTTCAGCGCGTTCGGTGGTACGCAACGGCTAGCGGAAAATCTTTGGGTGCGATGGCTCTATTTCTTCCTGAATGCGCCGCCCAGAATGGACAGCAGCGCCAGAACCAGGAAGACGAAGAACAGGATCTTGGCGATCCCTGCGGCGCCGGCGGCGATGCCGCCGAAGCCCAGGACGGCCGCGATGATCGCAATCACGAAGAAAACAACGGCGTAGTGCAACATGTCAGCTTCTCCTGGGTGGCGAGGGATCAACGATTGCGATCGAAGAAATCGCGCACGTCCTTCTCGGCCTGTTCCTTGGTCTTGCCGTAGCGCTCCTGGATCAGGCCAGCGAGGCGTTCGGCGTTGCCTTCCGTACGGGTCAGCTCGTCGTCGGTGAGTTCACCCCAGGCGGCCTTGGCCTTACCGGACAGCTGCTTCCACTTGCCAGCGATGATGTCGTTATTCATGGTGACCTCTCTTCGTAGTGGCGGCTGCGTGGGTTTATGGCCGATAAACCTGGCAGTCGCGGGTGAGTTGGACACTGATCAGCTTGGGTTCAAGGTACAGGTGCCTCTCGCGGCCTGTCAAAGGACGCTGTGGGTAAATGTAACGGCCGGGGACGGGGCAAAGCATGCGTTGCGTGACGGGATTCGGGCAGGCCGTACGCAGAGAGGGAGTTACAGTTGAGCAACGTATTGTCCTGTTTTGAGCAGGGCAAGTAACGGGAAAATGCGCGATTTTGGGGTGCTTTTTGCGCGTGCTGGCCGTGGCGGTGAGGCGCCGGTATAGTCGGTCCTGGCC
>PJUB01000232.1_pt1 | contig 33318 bp, 28 predicted proteins | sample 1512141 | NCBI WGS metagenome assembly PJUB01 (sample SAMN08177677, study PRJNA422409) | Soil metagenome, whole genome shotgun sequencing project. | isolation source: Soil enriched on filter paper: alkali lignin treatment | place: USA: Madison | collected 2015-01-15 | reverse complement strand
GCCAGGCTAGGCGCGGTCGCCGCCGCGTGGCTGTGCCACGCAAGGTGAGCGCAACGACGCCTGGCAGCCGATTACCGGCCTGCCCGAAGGGTGAGCACCCAAATGAGCGCCTCTCAGCGTTGCGAATGCTCGCCGGGGGCCTGCCACGACTGCGCTTCGCGCCTTGACAGTCACTCATTTGGGCGCTCATGCGAGGCTCCTTTCAGTGTGAACAGGCCCTAGCCCCCCGCCCCGCTCCGCGCCTCGCGCCGGCACGGCCGGGGCGCGTCGCCACTACAAGGAGCCGCCATGTCCAGCCAGGCCTCGATGCTCAAGCCTGTGTTGTGGGAACGCCTGTTCGAACGCGAAAGCGCGCCCAATCTCAGCCTGCAGGGCCGGGTCCGGCAGATGCTGGTGTCGGCCATTCTCAGCGGCCATCTGCCGCCGGGCGCACCGGTGCCGTCCAGCCGCTATCTGGCCGACCAGTTGCGCATCGCCCGCAACACCGTCGTGTTCGCCTACCAGCAGCTGGTCAGCGAGGGCTACCTGGAATCGCGCGAGCGCAGCGGCCACTTCGTCAGCGCCGACGTGCTGCAAGGGCGCGCCGCGCAGCACGCGGACCCGTGCGCCTCGAACGTGGCGGCCGACGCCGTGCGCTGGGACGAGCGGCTGCGCTTTCGCCCGACCCGCCAGCGCAACATCGTCAAGCCGCAAGACTGGCAGAAGCAACCCTATCCCTTCGTCTACGGCCAGTTCGACCAGGACCTGTTTCCCACCGCCGAATGGCGCGAATGCTGTATCAAGGCCCTGTCGGTGCTGGACATCCGCAGCTGGGCGCCCGACCTGATCACCCACGACGACCCCGCGCTGATCGAGCAGATCCGCACGCAGGTGCTGCCGCGCCGCGGCGTGTGGGCCGACGCCGAGGAAATCGTCATCACCGTGGGCGCGCAGCACGCGCTGTATCTGCTGGCCGACCTGCTGGTGAACGAAGACACGGTGGTGGGCATGGAAGACCCGGGCTACCCCGATGCGCGCAACATCTTCGCCAGCCACACCCGCCACCTGCTGCCGCTGCCGGTGGACGGCCAGGGCCTGTGCACGGGCACCCACCTCCTGGGCTGCGACTACCTGTTCGTGACGCCGGGCCACCAATGCCCCACCACCGTCACGCTGTCGGCCGCACGCCGCGACACGCTGCTGACGCTGGCCCGCCAGGCCGACAGCCTGATCATCGAAGACGACTTCGAAAGCGAAAGCCGCTGGGGCGAAGGCGCGATCCCGGCGCTGAAAAGCCAGGACCGCGACGGCCGCGTGATCTACGTGGGCAGCCTGGCCAAGTCGTTTGCGCCGGGGCTGCGCATCGGCTACATCGTCGCCCCGCGCGAACTGGCCGCCGAACTGCGCGCGCTGCGCCGCCTGATGCTGCGCCATCCGTCGGCCTACATCCAGCGCGCGTTCTCGCTGTTCATCTCGCTGGGTCATCACCATTCGCTGCTGCGCCGGCAATCGCAGGCCTACCAGCAGCGCGGCGCCGAGCTGACGGCGGCGCTGGCGCGCTGGCTGCCCGACTTCACGGCGGTGCCCATCACCGGCTCGTCATCCTGCTGGCTGCAGGGGCCGGCATGGCTGGACGCCACCGAACTGTCGCAGGCGGCGCTGGCCGAAGGCGTGGTGGTGGAGCCGGGCAAGGTGTTCTTCATGGACGGCGCCAACGCGCCACGCAATTTCCTGCGGGTGGGGTTCACGTCGATCCGTGCCGAGCACATCGGGCGCGGCATCGAGAAGCTGGCGCAGGTGGTGCACCGTTACCGGCTGCGGGCCGCGGCGTAGCAGGCGGGCGCCGCGCCGGGTCGCGGCCCGGCTGCCGCCGCCCCCGGCGCACCGCCGTCAGAGCATTTCGTCGCGCAGGTAGTACCACCGGTACAGCAGCGCCTGCCCCAAGCGGCGAAACGGCGCGAACAGGTGCCCGGGCAGCGGCGTGTCGTAGATCGGCAGGTCCCACGCGATGCCGTCCTGCCCCATCATGCGCTGCGCCAGGCGGCGTCCGGCGTGCGCCGAGAACGCCACGCCGTTGCCGCCATAGCCAAAGGCGTAATACACCCGCTGCGCCGGATCGGGCTGCGTGATGCGCGGCATCATGTCGTGGCTGACGTCGACCCAGCCCCACCAGGAATAGTCCACCTCGACCCCGCGCAACGACGGGAACTTGCGCGCCAGGCCGTTGCGCAGCAGCGCCAGGTGGCGCGGGTGCTGCGCGTCGGCGCCGCGCAGCGCGCTGCGGCTGCCGATCTGCATACGGCCGTCCGGCAGCAGGCGGTAGTAGAAGCGCAGGGTGCGCGTGTCGGTGATGAACACCGTGCTTTTCAGCCCGGCGCGCTCGCGTTCGGCGGGCGTCAGCACCCGGGTGACCATGGAATTGGACAGCACCGGCATGATGCGGTTGTCCAGCAGGCCGTTGACGCCCTGCGCGGTGTAGCCGCCGGTGGCGAAGGCCACCCGCTTGGCGCGCACCGTGCCGGCCGGCGTCTGCAGGCGGTAGCCGCCCGCCGCTTCGGTCCAGCCCAGCACGGGGCTGCCCGGATGGATGCGCACGCCCAGCGCGCGGGCCTGGCGCATGTAGCCGTACGCCAGCTTCAGCGGATGCACGCCCACGCCGTCCGGCTCGTGCATGGCGCCCACGGCCTCGTGGTCGTCGACATAGCGTTCGCGCAGCGCGGCCTTGTCCAGCATATGCGTGTCGTAGCCGAACTGTTCGCGCATGACGCGGGCCTCGTTGCGCAGGAACGCCATCTTCTTTTCGCGGTGCGCGGTGTACAGGTGGCCGCCGGGCTGGGCGTCGCAATCGACCTGGTCCACCAGGCTTTTCCAGTACTCGAAGCCTTCGCGAATCTCGGCGTCCAGCCGGCGCGCGGTGGGCAGGCCCCAGCGTTCGATCCATTGCGACCGGTACAGCCGACCCGACGCGTTCTGGCCCTGCCCGCCATTGCGGCTGGTGCAGCCCCAGACGGCGCGGTTGGCCTCCAGCACCACGGCTTTCACGCCGTAGTCGCGCGCCAGCGCCAGCGCCGCCGACAGGCCGGTGAAGCCCGACCCGACGATCACCACGTCGGCGTCGATGTCGCCCTTCACCGGCCCGTCGTCGGCCGGCGGCGGCCCGGCCGTGGCGACCCAATAGGTCGGCGCGTAGTCCTGCCCGCGGCCCGGCGGCGAGACCAGCGGATCGTAGGTGGGGTTGTAGGCGCTGGCGGCGGGGCTGGCGGCGTCCGGGGGATCGAAAGGCATAGCGGTATCCATGCGGCGGGGTCCGGTAGCGGTGGGCGGGGTCGGGGCGCGATGGCGGCCAGGGAAATCGGCGGGTCAGCCGCGAGCGGGCAAGGCCGGGCGCTGTTTGCGGAACGCGTTCTTGACGCGGATCTTGCCGCCCTGGAAGGTGAAGACATCGACCATGTCGGCCTCGATGCGCGAGCCGTCGGCGGCAGTGCCGGTGAAGGTGGATTCCGACACGCCCCGGTCCCCCGCCACCCAATGGCGGCCGTGGTTCCATTGCGCATCCGGGAAGTTCTTCCAGGTGGCTTCGAACGCCGCGCGCACCGCCTCGCGGCCGGCGTGGCGGGCGCCCCAGCGCTCGGGGCCGCCCACGGTTTCAAAGACGCAGTCGTCGCTCATGAAAGACATCAAGGCGTCGATATCGTGGCGGTTCCACGCGGCCGCGAACTCGGCCAGCATGTCCACGGTGACGGTCTGGTGCATTGCCTACCCTCCTGAATCCGCGGGCGCGACATGCGCCTGCGTGCCAAGCCCAAGGTACGCGCGGGGCCTGGCAGGGTCTAGAACCAGACGCGGGCAATCGCTTGCACCAGACGGCCGCGATGGCGCCGCGCCACGCGGGCAGCTCGGGCCATCCGTGCAGCTCGGCGCGGCGCCCGTCACGCCGCAGCCGCCGAGAGATGCGCGGCCACCTCGCCGCCGCCGGCCCCATCGCGCAGTCCGATGAACACCAGCGCCGGCCGCTCGATCTCGGCCGGGCGTTGCGCCTGCGTGTCAAAGCGCACCCGGCGCCCCGCCAGCTGCACCAGCACCCACCCATGGCGTTCGGTGCGCACCCAGCCCTTGGCGCGCAGCCAATGCCGGGGCAGCTGCCGCAGGCTGCTGGCCAGCCGGTCGGCATGCAACAGGTCCGGCGCCGGCCACAGCCAGCTTTGAAACGGATGCGCGGGGTCGTCATCGTGGCGGGGGCCGTCATCGTGGTGATGCGACGCGTCGTGGCTGTGCCGGCCACAGTCGGCATGGGTGCAGGCGTCATGGATGCAGGCGTCATGGATGCAACCCACGCCCCCCAGCGCGCTCAGATCGACCCGCCCTTCCCGCGCGGCCACGATCGGCGCGCCGCCCGATTGCTCGCCCAGCCAGGCCCGCAGCGCCGCCGCCTCGTCGGGCGCCACCAGATCGGTCTTGTTCAATACCAGCAGGTCGGCGGCGCGCAACTGGCGCATCACGGTGTCGGCCAGCAGCGGATCAGCGGCCGTCTCGCGGATGGCGCCGGCATCCACCAGCACCACCACGCCTTCCAGCTGCAACAGGGGGTCCGCCATGCCCACCTGCGCGATGCGGCCGGGGTCGGACACGCCGCTGGCTTCGATGACGATCCATTGCGGCGCCGGCTCCATGGCCAGCACCCGCGCCAGCGCGTCGTCCAGCCCGCCGGCCATGGAACAGCAGACGCAGCCGTTGGCCAGCCGGATCACGTTGTCGGCGCGCTGGGCGACCAGGCCCGCGTCGATATCGATCGGCCCGAAATCGTTGACCAGCACCGCCGCCCGGCGCGGGCTGCCGGTCAGCACATGGTTCAACAACGTCGTCTTGCCCGCGCCCAGGAAGCCGCCCACGACCGTCAGCGCAATGCGCGCCATGTCAGGCGCCCTGGCGCGCCAGGGGCCGGCCGCCGACCATCGTGCCCAGCACGGCAATATCCTTCAGGCTTTCGGGCGGCACGGCCAGCGGATCGTCCTGCAACACGCAGAAGTCGGCCTGTTTGCCCACTTCGATGGACCCGACCAGGTGATCCAGGTGCAGCGTGTAGGCGGCGCCCAGCGTAATGGCGTGCAATGCCGCATCGACGCTGATGCGTTCGGATTCGCCCAGCACCCGGCCCGACGCGGTCTGGCGATTGACGGCGCACCAGGCGGTGAACAGCGGCCCGAGCGGCGTGATGGGTGCGTCGGAATGGATGCCGAACGGCACCCCGGCGCGCATCGCCGAGGCGCAGGCGTCCATGCGGTTGGCGCGGTCCGGGCCCATGGTGAGCGCGTGGTGGGCGTCGCCCCAATAGAAGATGTGGTTGGCGAACAGGTTGACGCACAGCCCCAGGCTGGCCATGCGCCGGAACTGCGCGGCGTCGGCCATCTGGCAGTGCTGCAAGGTGTGGCGGTGATCGGGCCGCGGGCTGCGGCGCAGCGCCCGGTCGATGGCGTCGATGGCGCGTTCGGTGGCCTCGTCGCCGTTGGTGTGGATATGCAGCTGCACGCCGGCCTCGTGATAGGCCTGCACCAGCGCATCCAGCTCGGCCGGCGCGATCACCCAGATGCCGTTGGCCGCGCCGTTGTAATAGCCCGGCCAGCGCAGCCGCGCCGTGAAGCCCTGGATGGACCCATCCACCACCAGCTTGACCATGCCCAGGTGCAGCTTGCCGTGGTTCAGCCGGCGCGCGGTTTCCAGCCGCGCCAGGCAGGCGGCGGGGTCGCCGGCAAAGGCCAGCGCCGACGCGGCCGGCACGATCCGAACCGGATAATCCGGCTCGGCCGTGACCCGCGCCAGGGTCGCCAGGCCGTCGTCGCCCAGCTCGTTGACCAGGTCGGTGGCGGTGGTGACGCCGGCCCATTGCGCCACCTGGCCGAACAGGCGCAGGCCGTCTTCCGACAGGCCCACCGTGCGGAACGGGCTGCCGATCAGGCGCATCACCGGGAACATGGCGGCGAACTCGCACAGTTCGCCGTTGGGGGTGCCGTCGTCGAATCGGCTGATGCCTTCGATGTCGGTATCGCGGTCGATGCCGGCCCGTGCGAGCATCGGCGTGTTCACGTTCATCAGGTGCATGCTGGCGTGCATCACCACCACCGGCCGTTCGGCCGACACGGCGTCCAGGTCGCGCACGCTCATGCGCTGGCCGCCGAAGAAGATCGGATCGAAGCCCCAGCCGATGAGCGTTTCGCCCTTTGCCAGGCCCTGGCCGAATTCGCGCAGGCGGGCCGCCACGGCGTCGAAGCTCTTCAGGCCCGGCCACAGGCGGCCGTCCGGCCCGCGGCGCTCGTAGAACCCGACATAGGCGAACTTCCACATACCGCCTTCGGGCAGATGGCAATGCCCTTCCACCAGCCCCGGCATCAGCACCTGGCCGGCGTAGCGCTCGTCCAGGTCGGCCGGCCCCCAGCCGGTCAGGTCGTCCAGGCTGCCCACGCCCAGGATGCGGCCGTCGCGCACCGCCACGTGCGTCGCGCGCGGTTGGGCCGGATTCATGGTCAGGATGCTGCGGGCGGAATAGATCGTGGTGCGGGGGGCAACGGACATCGGGACTCCTTCGGTTGGGGCGGCGTCACGCCTGCAGCGGCGAGACGGCGGCGCCGTGACGGGATTCGACGAAATGGCAGGCCACGTGGTGGCCGGGCGCGGCCTCGCGCAGCGGCGGTTCCTGGGAGGCGCACAAAGGCTGCGCCACCGGGCACCGCCCCGCGAAGCGGCAACCGGGCGGCGGATTCACCGGGCTGGGCGGATCGCCCGTCAGCCGCACCCGGCGCGCGGCCGCATCGCGCCCGCCCTTCACCGTGGGCACGGCCGACATCAGCGCCACGCTGTACGGATGCAGCGGGCGCGAGAAGAACGCTTGCCGCGTGGCCCGCTCGATGATCTTGCCCAGGTACATCACGGCGATGTCATCGCAGACGTGTTCCACCACCGCCATGTCATGCGAGATGAACAGGAACGACTGCGACTGTTCGCGCTGGATGCGCCGCAGCAGGTTGAGGATCTGCGCACGGATGGCGATGTCCAGCGCCGACACCGGTTCGTCGCACACGATCAGGTCCGGCCCGCTGGCCAGCGCCCGCGCGATGTTCAGCCGCTGGCGCTGGCCGCCAGAGAACTGGTGCGGGTACAGCTGGCGTTGATCGGCCCGCAAGCCGACCAGTTCGAACATCAGCGCCACACGCGCCTCGCGCCCACCCGGCGGATCGATGCCCATCAGGTCCAGCGGCGCACGCACGATGTCACCGGCGCGCTGGCGCGGGTTCAACGACGAATACGGGTCCTGGAACACCAGTTGCAGGCGCCGCCGCATGCGGCGCAGCGCCGTGCCGCGCAGGGACGTCAGGTCGGTGCCGTCGAATTCGATGCGCCCGCCGGTGGGGTCTGCCAGCCGCAGCACCGACAGCGCCGTGGTGGTCTTGCCCGAGCCCGATTCGCCCACGATCGCCAGGGTGCGACCGCGCGCCAGGTCGAACGACACGCCATCGACCGCGCGCACCACGGCCTGGCCGCCGATGGGAAAGTGCACGGCCAGATCGCGCACGGACAGCAAGGGGGAAGATTGCGGCTGCGCGGTCATGCGGCCTCCGGATAGAGCCAACAGGCCACCGCATGGCCATCGCCCACGGCGGCCATGGGCGGGAATTCACTGCGGCAACGTGCCAGCGCGCGGTTGCAGCGGTCCTGGAAGGGACAGCCTTCGCCGCGTTCCCACACCGACGGCACCACCCCGGGAATCTCCGGCAGGTCGGGCCGGTGCGCGCTGGGCGTGCGGTCCAGTTCGGGCAGGCAGGCGATCAGCCCCTGCGTATACGGGTGGCGCGGCTGCGTCAGGATCTGGCCCACGTCGCCCTGCTCCACCACCCGCCCGCCATACATCACCGCCACCCGGTCCGCCATTTCGGACACCGCCCCCATGTCGTGCGTGATCATCAGCACCGCGGTGCCCCGGCGCGCCTGCTGTTCGCGCAGCAGGTCGAAGATCTGCGCCTGCACGGTGACGTCCAGCGCGGTGGTGGGCTCGTCGGCGATCAGCACTTCGGGGTCGCACGCCAGGGCGATGGCGATCATCACCCGTTGCCGCATGCCGCCGGACAACTGGTGCGGATACTCGTCCACCCGCCGTTCCGGCAACGGAATGCCCACCGACCGCAGCATGCCGATGGCACGCTCGCGCGCCTCGGCGCGGCCCAGGCCCTGGTGCTGGCGCAGCGGCTCGGCGATCTGGTCGCCCACCGTATAGACGGGGTTCAGCGCCGTCATCGGTTCCTGGAAGATCATCGAGATATCGTTGCCGCGCACCCGCCGCATGGCCTCGTCGCCATACGACGCCAGGTCGGCGCCGCGCAGCCGCACCTGGCCGGCGCCGATGCGCGCCAGCGGCGGAATCAGCCGCATGATGGCCAGCGCCGTCATGCTCTTGCCGCAGCCGGATTCGCCCACCAGGCACAGCGTTTCGCCGGGCCGCAGATCGAAACTGACGCCGTTGAGCACGTCGGCCGTGCGGCCGCGGGTGCGGAATTCCAGGCTCAGGCCGTCCACCTGCAGCACGGGCAGTTGATCGGCGGTGTTCATGCCCGCCCCCGCGAATTCGGATTGAGCGCATCGTTCAGGCCGTCGCCGATCAGGCTGACCGCCAGCACCGTCACGAAGATGGCCGCGCCCGGCAGCGTCACCGCCCACCAGGCCGCCAGAATGTAGGGTCGGTTGCTGCCGATCATCAGGCCCCAGCTCATGACGTTGGGATCGCCCAGCCCCAGAAAAGACAGGCCCGCCTCGAACAGAATCGCGGTGCCGATCGCCAGCGTGGCCGACACGATGAGCGGCGCCAGCGCATTGGGCAAGATCACACGCCAGATGATGCGCGCATTGCTGGCGCCGATCACCCTTTCGGCCAGCACGTACTCGCGCCGCTTCAAGCGCAGGAATTCGCCCCGCGCCAGGCGGGCGGTGCCGGTCCAGCTGACCACGCCGATGGCCACCGCGATGGTCGCCAGCGACGGGCTGAACAGCGTGACCAGCACCATGGCGAACAGCAGCGCCGGCAGCACCTGGAAGAATTCCGTGATGCGCATCAGCGTTTCATCGACCCACCCGCCGTAGTAGCCGGCCAGCGCGCCGACGGTCACGCCGATGGCCATGGACAGCACCGCGGCCACCACGCCGACCAGCAAGGTGGCGCGGCCGCCGTAGACCATGCCGGTCAAGACGTCGCGCCCCAGGTAGTCGGACCCCAGCCACAGCTCGCCGCCGGGCGGTTCCATGGGTGCGCTGACGATCTCGAACGGGTCGGCCGGCATCAGCACCGGACCGAACAGCGTCACCGCCAGGATGGCGGCGAGCAGCAGCACGCCGAGCATGGCGCCCGGGTTGCGCGCGAACACCCGCAGCGCTTCGTACGACGGCCGCGGCGGCGCCTTGCGCGGCGAGGCGTTCAGGGTGGCGTTGGCAGGCACGGCAAGGGGAGCTTGGCTCATGAGGTCTTGATCCTGGGGTCGATCAGCCGGTAGGCCAGGTCGGTCAGCTGGTTCATCACCACCACCAGCAACGAGGCAAAGAGCAGAATGCCGAGCAAGGTCGGATAGTCGCGCCGCAGCACGGAATCGAAGGCCAGGCGGCCCAATCCGGGCCAGTTGAATACCGTCTCCACCAGGATGGCGCCGGCCAGCACGTTGCCGAACTGCAACCCCAGCATGGTCACCACCGGCAGCACGCCGTTGCGCAGCGCGTGCTTGTACAGCACCGTGCGCTCGGGCAGGCCCTTGGCGCGAGCCGTGCGGATGTAGTCGGCCGACAGCGCATCCATCACGCTGGTGCGCGCCAGCCGGCTGTATTGCGCCAGGTACACGAAGGCCAGCGTGAAGGCCGGCAGCACCAGATGGTGCAGCACATCCAGCGCGCCGGCCCAGCCGCCGTCGGGCCCGCCCGCCGAGCGCATGTCGGACACCGGAAACCACGGCAGCGCCGACGCGAACAGAATGATGAGGATGATGCCCGTCCAGAACACCGGCGCCGAATAGCCCACGATGGACAGCAGCGTGATGCCCTGCGACAGCGGCCCGTTGGGCTTGCGCGCGGCCAGCGTGCCCAGCAGCGTGCCCGCCACGAACGCGCTGGCCACCGACGTCACCACCAGCAGCAGCGTGGCCGGCACGCGTTCCCAGATCAGCTGGGCCACCGGCAGGTTGAAGAAGTAGGAATAGCCCAGGTCGCCCCGCACGACGTGCGACAGGTACAGGCCCAGCTGCGCCAGGAAGGGCCGGTCCAGCCCGTACTGGGTGCGCAGCTGGGCGCGCAGTGCTTCGCTGATGCCGCCCATGGACCCGGCGATGGTTTCCACCGGATCGCCCGGCGAGATGTGGATCAACAGGAAGTTCAGCGTCACCACCGCCAGCAACAGCAGCACGGCGTAGGCGAGGCGACGCGAGAGATATCGCAGCATGACGGCCTCCCGCTATTGCAGATAGGTGTCGTCCAGCGGCGACAGCACGCCCCAGATACCTTCGGGCAGGCCATGCACCTTGCTGGACGACAGCGTGTGATACGGAATGACGGTGAGGAAGTCGATCGGCAGGTCTGCGGTGACCTGTTGCTGGAATTCGGCGTACAGCGCGCGACGCCTGGCCTCGTCGGTTTCGGTGCCGGCCTGTGCCAGCACGGCGTCGACCTTGGCATTCTTGTATGACTGCGTGTTGGTCCAGATGATGTCGCGGATATTGCTGGACAGGTAGGTGCGGTGCACGCCGATCACCGGGTCACCCCAGTTGAAGACGATGTCCGTGGTCATGTCGAAGTCATGGCTGGCGATGCGCTTGGCCCAGGTCGGAAAATCCGGCGACGCGCGCACCTGTACGGTCACGCCCACCTTCTTCAACTGGCTGCGCAGGTATTCGGCCACGTTCTTGCCCTGCACGTCGCTGCCGGGCATGTAGTCCACCGTCAGCGCCAGGCGTTCGCCCTTGCCGTCTTTCTTGAAGCCGGCCTCGTCCAGCAGCTGCTCGGCCTTTTTAAGGTCCAGCGGGTATTTCTTCAGGTCCTGTGTGGCGAACGGGCTGGAGGCCACGATCGGGCCGTCCGCCGGCTTGGCGAAGCCGGCGTTCAGGGCCTTGGTGATGAAGTTCTTGTCGATGGCGTAGGCAATGGCCTGCCGCACCCGCACGTCGTCCAGCGGCTTGCGCGCCGTATTGAACGCCAGCCAGCTGAGCGCGCCGATGCCTTCGTAGCCGCGGCTGCTCATCGTGATGCCGGGGTTGTCCTTGGCGCGCCGCAAAATGGTGGGTTCGGACATGAACGGCAACACCCCGACCTCGCCGCGTTCCAGCCCGATCAGCAGGTTGGTGGCGTCGGGGTTGATCTTGACCACCACGCGATCCAGGTAGGGCTTGCCGGGCAGGAAGAACTTGTCGAAGCGCTCCAGCACGATCTCCTGCCCGGGCTTGAATTCCTTCAGCTTGAACGGGCCCGACCCGACCACGTCGGCAGAATTGCGCGGATGGTTCTTCAGGTCCTGCCCATCGCCATAGATGTGCTTGGGCAGCACCGGCATCAGGGCCGGCGACAGCGCCAGCAGAATCGCCGGGTGCGGCTGGCTCATGCGCAGCACGGCCGTGTAGGGGTCGGGCGTGTCCACGCTTTCGACGGGCGCGAACATGCTCTGGAACGGATGGTTCTGCTTGACCGCCATGACCGAAAACGCCACGTCCGCGGACGTCACCGGCTGGCCGTCATGGAACAGCGCGTCGTGGCGCAGGTGCAGCGTCAGCGACTTGGCGTCGGGCGCCAGTTCCCACGACTGCGCCAGGTAGGGCTGCGGCTTCCAGTCGGCGTCGTAGCGCAAGGGGCTGGCGAACAGCTGGGCGCTGGGCAGCGCGGTGGCGATGCCCGATTGCACCGCCCCGTTCAGGTGCCGCGGCACCTGCGTCGAGCCGATGACCAACGTGCCGCCCGGCTTGGGCGCATCGGCGGCCTGCGCGCCGGACAGCAGCGCCAGTGCCGTCATGATCGTGGCCAAACCCCATCGTGCGCTGCGCATCTTTCACCCCCTGGTTTTGAGCTGGCCGTTGAGAAGCGGCCTTGGCATTAGCCTAGTCAACCCCAGGGCCTGCCCTTAGTACCAAACCGGTGGACTCGCTGGTGCCAGGGGCAGGCCCGCGCCGCCCTCACGCCGCCAGCGCGCGGGCATACAGCACGGCCACCGCGCAGCTGTTGACGCGGGCCTCGACCGAATCCGAGCGGCTGGTCAGCAGCACCGGCACGCGCGTGCCCAGCACCAGCCCGGCCGTGCCCGCGCCGGCCAGCCAGGTCAGTTCCTTGTAGAGCATGTTGCCGGCCTCGATGTCGGGCACCAGCAGGATGTCGGCATCGCCCGCCACCGGCGACACGATGCCCTTCTGCTCGGCCGCCAGCCGCGATATGGCGTTGTCGAACGCCAAGGGGCCGTCGATCTCGCCGCCGCGGATCTGCTGGCGGTCGGCCATCTTGGACAGCGCCGCCGCGTCCAGCGTGGCGGGCATGGCGGGGTTGACGGATTCGGTGGCGCACAACACCGCCACCTTGGGCCGCGCCACCCCCAGGGCGCGCGCCAGGTCGATGGCGTTCCGGGCGATGTCAGCCTTTTCCGCCAGCGTGGGCGCGATGTTGACGGCGGCGTCCGTCAGGATAAAAAGCTTGGCGTACGCCGCCACCGACATGACAAAGGCATGGCTGATGCGCCGGCCCGTGCGCAGGCCGGCCTCGCGCGCCACCACCGCCGCCATGAAGTGGTCGGTGTGCAGGCTGCCCTTCATCAACATGCCCGCCTTGCCGTCGCGCGCCAGCGCCGCGGCCACCGCGGCGGCCTGGCGTTCGTCATCGGGCGTATCGATGATTTCCAGCGAGCCGGCGCGCAGCCCCATGTCGGCCATCAGCGCGGCCAGCCGGGCCGCCGGCCCGACCAGCAACGGCTCGATATAGCCGGCTTCCTGCGCCTGCACCGCCGCGCCCAGGCTGGCCGCGCACAGCGGATAGGCCACCGCCGTGCGCACCCGCCCGGCCGACAGCGCCGCGGCCCGCAGCGGCTCGAACAAGCGGTCGGCGGCCATGGTCTAACCGCGCACCGGATCGATCGACAGCGGCACCTCGCCCGGCTGGAATGGCTGGTTGACGTAGCGCTTGTACTTGTCCAGCAAGCGCAGCGGCTGCTTGAGCGCGTCGCGGCGGAACGGGTCGCCCAATTCCTGGCTGACCATCATTTCCAGCACCGTGGTCTTGCCTTCGGACTGCGCCTTGCAGGCTGCCTGCAAGGCCGCCCCCACCTGGTCCGAGTGTTCGACGCGGATGCCCTCGGCGCCCATGGCGCGGGCCAGCTCGGCAAAGTTGGGGTTCAAGAGGTTGCTGCCGACGAAGCGGCGGCCGTAGAAGTCCACCTGGTTCTTCTTTTCGGCGCCCCACTGGCCGTTGTGGAACACCACCGCGGTGACCGGAATGCGCTCGCGCACGCAGGTCAGCAGTTCCTGGAAGCTCATGCACCAGGCGCCGTCGCCCACGTACGCCACCGCCGGACGGTCAGGCCGCCCCAGCTTGGCGCCGATCAGCGCCGGCAAGGCGTAGCCGCAATTGCCGAAGCTCATGGCGGCCAGCATGGAATTGGGCTCGTCAAAGCGCAGGTAGCTGTTGGACACCGAGCAGATGTTGCCGATGTCGGTGGACACCATGGCGTGCTTGGGCATGGCGCGTTCCAGCTCGCGCAACATGCGGCGCGGATGCATGCGGCCACCGCCATGCTCGATGATGTCCAGGCTCCAGTCGTCGCGTTCGTGCGACCACTCGTCCAGTTCCTTTTCCCAGGCGTTCTTTTGCGAAGCGATCTGGTCGCGACGCGCCTCGCGGGTCTGGGTGCAGGCCACCTCGCGCGCCTGCAGCCTGGCCGTCAGTGCGGCGGCGGCCGGCTTGGCGTCGCCGCAGATGCCGACCGATACCGGCCGCACCAGGCCCAGCATGCGGTGGTCGGCATCGACCTGGATGATGCGCGCGCCCTGCGGCCAGTAATCCAGCCCGTGTTGCGGCAAGGTGCCGAAGGGCCCCAGGCGCGTGCCCAGCGCCAGCACCACGTCGGCCTGCGACAAGAGCTTCATGCCGGCCTTGGAGCCCTGGTAGCCCAGCGGACCGCACCACAGCGGATGGCTGGCCGGGAAGGCGTCGTTGTGCAGGTAGCTGGTGACCACCGGCGCGCCCAGCAGTTCGGCCAGCGCCACGCATTCGGCCTGGCCGTCCGAGAACAGCACGCCCCCGCCCGCCACGATGACCGGGAACCTGGCGCCCGCCAACAGGCGCGCCGCGGCTTCCAGGTCTTCTTCCGAGCCGGGGCCGCGGCGGATGCGGCGCGGCTCGGGAATGGCCACGTCGATCTCGCCGTAGAAGTAGTCGCGCGGAATGTTCAACTGCGTGGGGCCGCGTTCGGCCAGCGCGTTGTCGAAGGCCTTGGCGGTGAATTCGGCCATGCGGTCGGGGCGGTTCACGTGGGCCTGGTACTTGGTGATGCGCGAAAAGATCGGCAGCTGTTCGGTTTCCTGGAAGCCGCCCAGGCCCATGCCGGCGGTGCCGGTCTCGGGCGTGATCGCCACGACCGGGCTATGGGCCCAATAGGCCGCGGCCACGCCGGTGACGAAGTTGGTGATGCCCGGGCCGTTCTGCGCAATGCAGACGCCGTGGCGGCCGGTCACGCGGGAATAGCCGTCGGCCATGTGCGCCGCGCCCTGCTCGTGCACCGTGGGCACGAAGCGGATGCCGGCCGCGGGAAACAGGTCCAGCGCGTCCATGAAGGCCGAGCCGACGATGCCGAAAACGTCCTTGACGCCCTGCGCCACCAGCGTTTCGACGAACGCCTCGCTGGGGGTCATGTGTTGCTTGCTGCTCATGGTCTCTCTCCTGGCGGGCCGGCGCGGCTTGGATTGCATATTGGCCGGTGTGAACCGATACTGCAGCACAAGCATGCGTTTTCCCACCCCGCTGCGTTCCGTTTTCTGCAGAATCCGCACACAACGGGCGCCCTTTCGCCAAATCTTCAAATATTGAAAGATGAAAGACGAATCCTCCGCGGCGCTGCGCGCGCTGACCCTGCTGGAACAGGTGGCCCGCTCGGATACCCCCGTGTCGCTGGCGGCGCTGACCGAGGCCACCGGCCTGCCCAAGCCGTCGGTGCTGCGCATCCTGTCGCGGCTGGTCGATGCCGGCATGCTGCTGCGCGAACCGGCCGGCAAAAGCTATATCAGCGGTCCGCGGCTGTCGGCGCTGGCGCGCGACACCCTGCTCAATTCCCCGCTGCGGGCCGAACGCCACCGCATCCTGGACAGCCTGGTCGACGAAATCGGCGAAACCTGCAACTGCACCATGCTGGACGGCGACGAAGTGATCTACCTGGACCGCGTCGAAACCGCCTGGCCGCTGCGGGTCAACCTGCAACCCGGTTCGCGCGTGCCGCTGCATTGCAGCGCCAGCGGCAAGCTGTTCCTGGCGCACATGCGGCGCGAGGCCCGCGCGCGCCTCCTGGCTGCGGCGCCGCTGCCGCGCTACACGCCCAACACGCTGTGCGAGGCCGCCGCGCTGGAACACGAACTGCAGGCGATCCGCAAGGAAGGCGCCAGTTTCGACCGCGAGGAATTCCTGTTGGGCATCGTCTGCATGGCGGTGCCCATCATGCAGGGCCGGCGCGCCATCGCGGCGGTGGCGCTGCACGCGCCGGTGGCCCGACTGTCGATCGACGGCGCCCGCGCCTGGCTGCCGCGCATGCAGGAGGCCGCCCGGGCCCTGGCGGGCACCTATGAAGCCCCTGCGCAGGAAACGGAGCCGGCGATGGAGCCGGCAATGGCCCCTGAGACAGACCCGGCGACGGACTAGGCGCCAGGCATGGCCGCCGGACGGGCCTGGCGGGCGCTTTCCAGGCCCCCAGGGCTTACACTGTCGGCCGAATCCGCTTTTTTCGCAGTTTCTGCGACCCTACTGTGACCCACACGCCTTTTACCTCCCTGCCCCTGCTCCCCGCCCTGCTCGAGAACCTGCAAAGCCTGGGGTTCGAGAACATGACGCCGATCCAGGCGCAAAGCCTGCCGCTCATCCTGGAAGGCCGCGACATCATTGCGCAGGCCAAGACCGGCAGCGGCAAGACCGCGGCGTTCGGCCTGGGCGTGCTGCAGAAGCTGGATACCACCCGCCTGACGCCCCAGGCGCTGCTGGTGTGCCCCACCCGTGAACTGGCCGACCAGGTCGCCCAGGAACTGCGCCGGCTGGCCCGCCAGATCGCCAACGTCAAGATCCTGACCCTGTGCGGCGGCGCCGCGGCGCGCCCGCAGGCCGAATCGCTGGCGCGCGGCGCCCACCTGGTGGTCGGTACGCCCGGCCGCATCCAGGACCACCTCGAACGCGGCAGCCTGGACCTGTCGGGCCTGACCACGCTGGTGCTGGACGAAGCCGACCGCATGGTCGACATGGGCTTCTACGACGATATCGTCGCCATCGCCTCGCATTGCCCCACCAAGCGCCAGACGCTGCTGTTTTCGGCCACCTACCCCGACAACATCAAGAAGCTCAGCGCGCGCTTTCTGCGCAACCCGGCCGAGGTCAAGGTCGAGGCCCAGCACGATTCCAGCCGCATCGAACAGATCTTCTACGAAATCGACCCGGCCGACCGCCTGGACGCCGTGGCCACGCTGCTGGCGCATTTCCGTCCGGTGTCCACCCTGGCCTTCTGCAATACCAAGGTGCGCAGCCACGACCTGGTCGAACGCCTGCAGGCCGAAGGCATCAGCGCCCTGGCCCTGAACGGCGACCTGGAACAGCGCGAACGCGATGAAATCCTGATCCAGTTCGCCAACCAGAGCTGCGCCGTGCTGGTGGCGACCGACGTGGCCGCGCGCGGGCTGGACATCCAGAACCTGGGGGCCGTCATCAACGTCGACGTCACCAAGGACACCGAAGTCCACGTGCACCGCATCGGCCGCAGCGGCCGCGGCGAACAGAGGGGCCTGGCGCTGAGCCTGTGCTCGCCCGACGAAATGCGCTGGGCCAACCTGATCGAGCAATACCAGGGCTCGCCCCTGACCTGGGGCGACATCAAGTCGCTGCGCGCCAAGGCCGACCGCCCGCTGCGCGCGCCCATGATCACGCTGTGCATCCAGGGCGGCAAGAAAGACAAGCTGCGTCCCGGCGACCTGCTGGGCGCCCTGACCGGCGATGGCGGCCTGACGTTCGAACAGGTCGGCAAGATCAACATCACCGAATTCAATTCCTACGTCGCGCTGGACCGCAAGATCGCCAAGCAGGTGTTTTCGCGCATCTCCAACAGCAACATCAAGGGCCGGCGCTTCCGCATGCGCTACCTCGAGGAATTCTGAGCGCCCCGGCGACAAGTCGGCCAGTCCCCGATATCGGGGTCAAAAGCTTGATGGTTTTGCTCGGGATTTGCCATAATGGCCCCGCCCGGCGCTCCAAGCGGCGCCGGGCGCGGAACCAAAGGCTCGCCGTGCGCTCCAATCCGCGCATTGCCCCCCTTAACCATCACAAGAGAAACTCACCATGATCAAATCCGACGACACCGGCAAGCTGATCCTGCGCCTGACCCTCGGCATTCTGATTCTGCTCCATGGCTTGTTCAAGATCACCGGCGGCGGCGTCGGCGGCATTGCGGGCATGCTGTCTTCGCACGGCCTGCCCGGCTTTTTGGCCTACGGCGTCTACATCGGCGAAATCCTCGCCCCGGTGCTGCTCATCGTCGGCATCTACACCCGCCTGGGCGGCCTGATCATCGCCATCAACATGGTCGTGGCCATCCTGCTGGCGCACACCGGTCAACTGTCCAGCCTGACCAACAACGGCGGCTGGGCGCTGGAACTGCAAGGCATGTTCCTGTTCACGGCCCTGGCCATCGCCTTCATGGGCGCCGGCCGCTTCAGCCTGGCCGGCAACGGCGGCCGCTGGAACTGACCCCGCGTCACCTCCTTCGCCAACCTGAAAGGCCGCTGTCACACCAGCGGCCTTTTTTCATGGGCGAATGGCACAAATGCTACGAACGACATCAACGGTCACGCTGGCGCAAACATCGGTCACCTGAAAGCTGTTTCGGATCCATTACAGACCCGAACTCGCCTGCCCGGGCGTGGCCTAATTCCTACGAGCCCATTGAACGCGTGGTGCACGCCCGGCGCTCGGCAGGAGATTCCAAATGAAGAAGACCGTGTTGTTGATGCTGGCCATGGCCAGTGCGCTGTCGGGTTGCGTCGTGGTGCCGGCGCGTCCGGCTTATTACCGCCCGGCGCCCGCTTATTACTACTATCCCGCCCCGCACTACTACTATCACGGCTACTGATCCACGCGCCCGCCGCGTAAAGGAAACGCCATGAACGCCCACGCCAGGATTCTTCCGCTTCGCCCGCTGGCCGCCGCCGTCCTGCTGGCGGCCAGCGCCGGCGCAATGGCGCAGACCTATGCACCGCCCCCCGCGCCGGCCGCCCCCGCCTACGACAACGGCGATCCCGCCAACGCCAACCTGGCGCCTGTCGACCGCAGCCCGCAGCCGCCCCCGCCCCTGCCCGTCTACGAACAGCCGCCCGCCCCCGGCGACGGCTACATGTGGGTGCCCGGCTACTGGAGCCTGAACCGCCTGGGCTACTTCTGGGTGCCCGGGGCCTGGGTGCTGGCCCCCTACACCGGGGCGCTCTGGACGCCCGGTTATTGGGGCTTCGTCGACGGCGTCTACCTGTGGCATGCCGGGTACTGGGGGCCGCACATCGGCTTCTATGGCGGCGTGAACTACGGCTTCGGCTACATCGGCATCGGCTACGTGGGCGGCTATTGGAACCACGACCGCTTCTTCTACAACCGCGCCGTGACCAACGTGAACGTCACCCGCGTCACCAACGTCTACAACCACACGGTGGTGGTCAACAACATCGACAACCGCCGCATCAGCTACAACGGCGGCCCGGCCGGCATCCGACGGCAAGCGGATCCACGCGAGATCGCCGCGCGCAATGAACAGCATCGTCCGCCCACGGACGTGCAGCGCGGCTTTGCCCGCCAGGCCGCCGGCAATCGGGCGCAATTCTTCGACCATAACCAGGGCCGTCCGGCCCAGGCCTTCGTCGAACATGCGCCGGAGCGCGGCGGGCCGGGCCAAGGGCCGCGGCCAGGCGGTGCGCCGGGCAATGGCCCGGGCGCCGGTCCCGCCAACGTGCCGAACGCGGGTGGGCCTGGCGGCCGCCCCGACATGAACCGTGGCAACCCGGGCGGCATGCCGGCAGGCCAGGCGCGTCCCGGGCCGCAAGGGCAGCAACCGGCCGCGCAACATGCCCCCCAGCCGCAAGCGCGCCCGCAGCCCGCACAGCGGCCCACGCCCGCGCCCGACAACCTGGCGCAGGCAGCCGCGCGTGAACGCCATGGCGCGCCCCAGCATCGGCCGCAAAGCCCGCCGCAGGCCCGTCCCGAAGGCAACCCGCAGCATGGCGGCGGCAACCGGCCGCAAGGCGGGCACGAGCCGCCGCGTGGCGGCGAGCGTGCCGCGCCGCATGATCGAGGCCGCGACTGAATTTGCGCTGACTGAATCCGGACTGGATTCCCCCCGCGCGCGGGGCTACAGTGCAAGGCTGACGCAGCCCCGCCGCGCAACGCTACCCGGAGACTCCCATGAAGCGCCTTGCCCCCCTGTTCCTTGCCTGCGGCCTGTTGGCCGGCACCGCCGCCCACGCGGCCCTCAACGTCGGCGCGCCCGCGCCCGACTTCAGCACCCAGGCCTCGCTCGGCGGCAATGTATTTACCTTCAAGCTCGCCGAGGCCCTGAAACAAGGGCCCGTGGTGCTGTATTTCTATCCCGCCGCGTTCAGCAAGGGCTGCACCATCGAGGCGCACGATTTCGCCGAAGCCACCGACGAATACAAGTCGCTGGGCGCCACCGTCATCGGCGTGTCGGCCGACGACATCGACACCCTGAACAAGTTTTCGGTCAGCGAATGCCGCAGCAAGTTCGCGGTGGCGGCCGATGGCGACGGCAAGATCATGAAGGCCTACGACGCCGTGCTGGACGCCCGCCCCGAGCGCGCGCAGCGCACGTCCTACGTGATCTCGCCCGAGGGCAAGATCCTGTACGAATACACCAACATGAATCCCGAGTCGCACGTGGCGAACACGATGCGGGCCTTGCGGGAATGGAAGGCGGCCAAGCAGTAAGCAAGCCAGTGGCACCGGTTGGGCCAATGACAAAGGGGGGCTGACGCCCCCCTTTCTACCTGCGCCGGGTCAATTGAACGGCCACACCGTCGGGTGCGTGCCGGGCGGGCAGGAAGGCCGGATCCAGCGCGCAGGCGTGTCGGAAAACTGCGCCGCGTGGCGCACCGCCACCAATTCGCCAAAGCCCGACGGCGTGGTTTCCAGCAAGCCGTTGAACCCGGGCATGGCACAGTCCAGGCCGCCGTCGACGCGACCCAGCGTGCGCAGCCAGTGCGCCGTCTGGGCCAGCGAGACTTTGACGTGCCAGCTGCCGCCTTCGGTCGCCTGGCGCGCCAGCGCCACCTGCGCGCCAAACGCCATCAGATAGCCCGACGCGTGGTCCAGGATCTGCATGGGCAGCGGCTTGGGCGCATCCTGGCCGGCGGCCTGCGCTTCGGCATGGTTGAAGCCGGCGGCCGTCTGCACCAGTGAATCGAAGCCGCGGCGGTTGGCCCATGGGCCCACCGGGCCATATGCCGACAGCGACACGTAGACGATGCCCGGACGGATGCGAGCGACGTCCTGCGGGCCGAAGCCCAGCGCGGCCATGCCGCCGGGACGATAGCCCTGCACGAAGATGTGGGCGCTGCGCAGCAGGTTGCCCAGCGCGATGCGGCCGTCGGCCGTGTCCAGGTCGGCCAGCACCGACAGCTTGCCGCGGCTGGTGTCGATGAGATTGCCGATATTGGGCAGATTCGGGGAATTCACCAGCATCACGTCGGCGCCGTAGGCGGCCAACGCCCGCCCGCACACCGGCCCGGCGATGATGCGGGTCAGGTCCAGCACGCGGAGGTCCTGCAGCGGACGCGCCTCCTGGCCGTATTTGGGCAGCGGCCGGGGATCGGCGTCGCCAATGCGTTCGATGGTCAAGAGAGGCTGCGCCGCGATGGCCTGGCCCTGCGGATGGCGGTCCCATTCGTCGAAGCTGCGCATGGCGGTGACCACCAAGCCGGCGTCGGCGGCGACCTGCTCGAAATCCTGCGCGCGCCAGCGGCCCAGCGCCTGTTCGACGGCGGCCCGCGTGGCGCCCTCGCCGGTGGGACAGCCCAACAGCGCCAGCGCACCGTCGCGATGGTGCGGGAAGTTGGCGTGGATGCGGACCCAGCCGCCATCGCCGCAGCGGTAGACGCCGGTGATGGGATCATGCGGATCCGGCGCAGTGCCATTCACCGTGAAATGGCTGCGGCATTCCTGCGCCGCGTGCAGCATGTCCACCGAGACCTGCTGGCGGGCGCCGCCCCGCAATTGCCAGATTTCGGCAGCGGCCAACGCCGCCGCGGCGATGCTGGCCTGCGCCGCGGTGCCCACCGCGAAAGACGATGGCACCACCGGTTCCGCGCCGGTCAGCACCACGTGTTGCAGCGACTCGTCGGGCAGGTCGAATGCGCCCCAGAGGCGTTGCAGGACCTCGCGAGTTGTCTTGCTGGCGGGTGTGCGTCCCTTGAGAAAGGACGGGCGGAAATCCATCAGGTGTCCCATATCGTTCATCTTCTTTTGGCGTTAAGTGGATTACATGGCGGCCCCGCCAGCCGCGTCAAGACAGGGAAAGCGCCAGCGTGTTTCATGGTTTGACGGCCGCGCGCGGCGTTTTCCCGGGGCGGCGGCCCGGGACCGGTGGCCCGTCGACGCGCCCGGGGCAGCCCACCTTGGTCACATCTACTCGTAGTTTTTACACGGCGTGGCATCGTCCCCGGCCCGCGCCCTCGACCCAAGATAGAATGCCTGCCTTGCGGCGCGCCGCCCGGCGTGCGCGTTTTTCCGTCCGACCGCCCCATCATGAATACGCTGATCTGGCTGCGCACCGACCTGCGCCTGCACGACAACCCCGCCCTGGCCGCCGCCGCGGCCAACGGCACGGCCACCGCCCTGTTCATTGCGGCCCCCGGCCAATGGCGCCGGCACGGCGACGCGCCGGCCAAGGTCGATTTCTGGCTGCGCAACCTGCGCGAACTGTCGCAGGACCTGGCCCGGCTGGGCATTCCCCTGAAGCTGCTGACCGTGGACACCTGGGACGAGGTGCCCGACGCGCTGCTGGGGTTCTGCGCCGACCATGAGATCAAGCAGGTGCACGCCAATACCGAATGGGCCGTCAACGAACGCCGCCGCGACGATACGGTGTCGTGGCGCCTGGCCGAGGCCGGCGTGGACTGGACGCTGCACCACGGCGCGACGCTGCTCAAGCCGGGCACGGTGCTGACCGGCAAGGGCGACACCTACCGCGTCTACACCCCCTATGCGCGCGCTTGCCGCGAGCGCCTGCGCAGCGCCCCGTTGCGCGCCATTGCCGCCCCCAAGGCGCAGACGGCGCCGGCCTGGGGCCCGGACCCCTTGCCCGACACGTTCGACGGCTACGGCCCGGCCAGCGACGCCATCCGCGCGCTGTGGCCCGCCGGAGAACACGCGGCCGGCGAGCGGCTGGACGCCTTCGCCGACGGCGTCATCGACGCCTACCGCGACGAACGCGATTTTCCCAGCCTGCCCGCCACCAGTTGCCTGTCGCCCTACCTGGCGGCCGGCGTGCTGTCCCCGGGCCAGGCATTGCGGGCAGCACAGGCCGCCAACCACGGCGAGCTGGAAAGCGGCAACGTCGGCGCCGCCACCTGGATCAACGAACTGCTGTGGCGCGAGTTCTACCAGCACCTGCTCGCCGCCTGCCCCACGCTGTCCATGCACCAGCCCATGAAGCCCGAGACCGCCGCGGTCCCGTGGCGCGACGCGCCCGAAGACCTGCAGGCCTGGCAGCAAGGCCGCACCGGCCTGCCCATCGTGGACGCCGCCATGCGCCAGCTGCTGGCGCTGGGCTGGATGCACAACCGCCTGCGCATGGTCACGGCGATGTTCCTGTCCAAGAACCTGCTGATCGACTGGCGCCTGGGCGAAGCCTGGTTCATGGCGCACCTGGTGGATGGCGACCTGGCCGCCAATAACGGCGGCTGGCAATGGAGCGCCTCCACCGGCGCCGATTCGGTGCCCTACTTCCGCGTCTTCAATCCCCTATCGCAGTCTCGCAAGTTCGATCCGCGCGGCGTGTTCCTGCGCGAATGGCTGCCCGAACTGGCGCACCTGGACGACTCGGCGATCCACGACCCCAGCCCCATGGAGCGCGCGGCGGCCGGCTATCCGCTGCCCATCGTCGACCTGGCGCAAAGCCGCCTGCGCGCGCTGGAAGCGTTCGGCAACCTGCCCAAGGCATAGCCGCGCGCATCACCGCGCCCATCCCCGCGCGAACCAAAGCCGTCCATCACAGCACGGCTTGGGTTCGCCGCCCACGCTTACCTTTGGCATAACTTCCAAATATCTTGATGTAGATCAACCCGGCCATACCGTCCGTCCCGGATCATCCGGCAGCACCTCGCCACGCCCATCACAGGACGACAGACGCATGCGCAACAACCAGCCGGTCTACGACAAGGAATACACGCTGCACGACGAGCAGTACCTGATTTCGCGCACCGACTCGCGCGGACGCATCATCTACGCCAATCCGGCGTTCGTCGAAGTCAGCGGCTTTTCACGCGATGAACTGGTGGGCGCGGCCCACAACATCGTGCGCCATCCCGACATGCCCGAGCAAGCGTTCGAAGACCTGTGGCGCACCATCCAGCGCGGCGAGTCCTGGACCGGCGTGGTCAAGAACCGCCGCAAGGACGGCGGCTTCTATTGGGTGCTGGCCAACGTCACGCCCATCATCGAACGCGGCGAGACGGTCTGTTATGCCTCGGTGCGCGTCAAGCCGACGCGGGCGCAGGTCGAGGCCGCCGACGCCGCCCACGCCCACCTGCGCAACGGCACCGCGCGCGGATTCAAACTCAGCCGCGGCCAGGTCAAGCCCACCGGCATCCGCGGCGTGCTGGCATGCCTGAAACTGTGGCGCCTGACCGGGGTGCGCTCGCGCATGCTGGCCTGGGCCATGCTGGCGTCCAGCCTGTTCCTGGGCGCGGCCGGCGTGGCCCTGTACGGCATGCTGGACCGCATGAGCACCGAAGACATCGCGCTGGCCGGGGCCATGCTGGCCGGCGGCGTGGTGCTGATCTTCGCGTCGGGCTGGGGCTTTGCGCGGTCGATCACCGGGCTGCTGGTCACCGCCACCGACTTCACGCGCCAGATCGCCGCGGGCAATCTCAGCACGCCCTTGCCGCCGGCCAGCATCCGCGACGAGATCGGCGCCTTGAAATTCTCGCTGGAGGTGATGCGCAAGAGTCTGGTCAGCATCACGCGTGACGTGCACCAGGGCATTGAAAGCGCGCTGACGTCAGCGGCCGAAATTGCCGATGGCAACGCCGACCTGTCGGCCCACACGCAACGCCAGGCGGCATCGCTGGAAGAAGCGGCGGCCAGCATGGAACAGCTGGCGTCCACCGTGAAGCAGACGGCCACCAATGCGCACGGCGCCGACCAGATGGCCAACCAGGCGTCTGACGTCGCCAAGCGCGGCGGCCAGGTCGTCAACGAGGCGGTGACGGCCATGCAGGGCATCGTGCAAAGCACGTCACGCATCACCGAGATCGTCGGCATCATCGACGGCATCGCGTTCCAGACCAACATCCTGGCGCTCAACGCCGCGGTGGAAGCGGCCCGCGCGGGCGAGGCCGGCAAGGGCTTCGCGGTGGTCGCGGCCGAGGTGCGCAGCCTGGCCCAGAAAAGCGCCACCGCCGCGCGCGAGATCAAGGAACTGATCGAGGCCTCGAACCACAAGGTCGAAGACGGCGTGCGGCATGTGGAACGGGCCGGCGAGGCGATGCTGGACATCGTCGATTCGGTGCAGCAGGTGACGCAGATCGTCAACGAGATCGCGGCCACGTCCACCGAACAGCACACCGGCATCGACAACGTGAGCCGCACGATCTCGGAAACCGACAATGCCGCGCAGCGCAATGCGGTGCGCGTCGAACAGGCCAGCCTGGCGGTCGACAACCTGCGCACGCGCGGCGCGCAGCTGCGTCACGCGATCGAGGTGTTCCGCATTGCCGGCGCGCAGACGGTGCTGCCCAAGCGTGCCGCTGCGCCGGTGACCGCGGGGCTTATCGCATCGCCGCCGCGCGTGGTACAGCCGTTGCTTGAACAGCGGATTTCTTGAGTCAGCGTGCCGGGCGGCCACGCGGCCAGGCCCGGTCTGCACGCGATCGCTCAGGCGGCTTGCGCGGCCGCCAGAATCGCCTGCAACTGCCCCGCCAAGCCTTCCCGGGCGGCGGGAAACTTGCCGTCCAGCGCCGCGGTGCCGACCGTGAAGCCTGCCGCGCCCGCGCGGCAGGCCAGCTGGATGCGTTCGGCCGAATCCAGCGACCCCGCCACGATCACCGGCACATCGACGCGGCACACGTCGGCGATCAGGGCCGGCACATCGACATCGGCGCGGTAGGCCAGCAGATCCAGCCCATGCACGCCGGGCAGGTCCGCCAGCTGGCGCGCGCTGCGGGCGATCGCCTGGCGCGAACCGCCCAGGATGCCGGGATGTCCATGCACCTGGCCGGGAAATGGGTAATAGCGCAGACGCGACCCCGCCAGCAGCGGCAATGCATCCGCCACATGCGTGCCGCCCAGCAGGAAGTCCACGTCCAGTTCCCGCGCCGCGCGCACCGATGCCAGTTCGCTCTCGCGGTCCTGCGAGACCACTTCCAGGTAGCTGCTGGCGCCGGCCTCGCGGATGCGTTGGTGCAGGCGCCGCAGCGTTGCCAGCGGCTGGCCGATGTCCTTGAAGCCGATGTGCCGCACCCCGCAGCCCAGCGCAATGTCCAGATAGGCCTCGGCATGGTCGACCGTGCGGTCGTTGCGCGTCAGCATGAAGATGAAGTCGGTTCGCATGATGGCGTGGGGGTCCGGGTCAGATATTGTCGGCAGGGTTGGCCGCCGCGTGCAAGCGCTGCGCGTGCGCGGCCAATTGGAAAGCGCGGTCGATGGCGCTGCGCAGGCTGGCCGGGTCGGCAATGCCCTGCCCGGCGATGTCGAAGGCCGTGCCGTGGTCCGGACTGGTGCGCACGAAAGGCAGGCCCAGCGTGATGTTCACGCCCAGCTCCAGGCCCAGGTACTTCACCGGGATCAACCCCTGGTCGTGGTACTGCGCCACCACCACGTCGAAACGCCCTTGCCGCGCCTGCATGAAGACCGTGTCGCCGGGCCAGGGGCCACTGGCGTCGATGCCTTCGCGGCGCGCCGCGTCGATGGCGGGCCGGATGATGCGCGACTCTTCGTCGCCGAACAGCCCGTCTTCGCCGGCATGGGGATTCAGGCCGGCCACCGCCACGCGCGGCGCGGCCACGCCCAGGGCACGGCCGCCTTCGTGCGCCAGCCGCAGGGCCGACAGTTGCGCCTCGAAATCAGCACGCTCGATTGCCTGGCGCAGCGAGCAATGGATGGTCACCAGTACCGTGGCGATGGCCTCGTTGGCCAGCATCATCGCCACGCGCCGCGCGCCGCCGCGATCCGCCAGGATCTCGGTGTGGCCCGGGTACGGCACGCCGGCCGCGGCCAGCGCGGCCTTGTGGACAGGCGCGGTGACCATGCCCGCCACGCGGCCCTGCCGCGCCAGGTCGATCGCCACGCAGATGGCTTGGTAGGCCGCCCGGCCGCACGCCGCGTTCACCCGACCCAGCGAAGGCAAGGGATGCAGCGCGGACGACGGCACCAGGCACAGGCGGTCAGCCCGCAGGTCGGCATCGGCCACGTCCTGCACGACGTGCAGGCGGTGGGCAGCGCCCAGCGGCGCCAGCGCGCGGGCCATGACGGCGGGGTCGCCCACGACCAGGCAGCGTTCGGCGTAGCGAGGCAACAGCAGCGTCTTGGCAACGATCTCCGGCCCGATGCCGGCGGGGTCGCCCATCGTGATGGCCATGGGCAGGCCAGGCCCCGCGCCATCGGCGGTGCGGGTCAGGTCATCGGCAATGATGCCGACGGCGGGGGAAACGGTTGCAGGGACGCGGTTCATATTGGTGATTAAAATGCATATCACGCGCCAGGAATATCCATGATTTCTGACGTTTATTCGTGATAAAAACTCACCAATGACCCGCCGCCCATCCCTGAACGACCTGCGCGCCTTCGAAGCCGTGGCCCGCCTGGGCTCGATGCGCGCCGCCGCCGATGAACTGTCGCTGACGCATGGCGCCGTCAGCCGGCGCGTGGCCAAGCTGGCCGACGACCTGGGCCTGGTGCTGGTCGAGCCCGCCGGCCGCGGCCTGCGCATCACCGCCGCCGGCCAGTTGCTGGCCTCGTCCATGCACCGCGCCCTGGCGCTGGTCAACGGCACGATCGACACCCTGCAAGACCGCGGCGCCAGGCGGCCCGTGGTGCTGTCATGCGAACGTTCGGTGGCCATGCGCTGGCTGATTCCGCGGCTGTCGGCCTTCCAGGACCGGCATCCCGACATCGACCTGCATCTGTCGGTGGGCGGCGGCGCGCTGGATTTTGCGCACGACTCGGTCACGCTGGCGCTGCGGCGGCTGGATTTCCCGGTGCGCCCTGAATGGACGGTCACGCGGCTGATGCCCGAAAGCATGGGCCCGGTCATGGCCCCCGCGCTGGTGGCGGACTTTCTATCAGGCCATTACGTGGCGCTGGCCTCACGCACCCGGCCGCAGGCCTGGAACGATTGGTTGGCGCAGGCGTCGGCGCACCCGGCGCCGCGCAGCACGCGGCACCTGGATCATCATTTCCTGATGGTGGAAGCCGCCGCGGCCGGCCTGGGCGTGGCGCTCAGCCCGCGCATCCTGGCGCTGGACGATCTGCGCACCGGGCGGCTGGTCGCGCCCCTGGGCTTTGCGCCCGATGGGTCCGAGTATGGCCTGATCGAGCCGCGCGCCACGCCCGCCGGGGCCGCGGCGGCGCTACAGGCCCTGAAGCAATGGCTGGTCGCCACCGCCAGCGACATCGACACGGCTTGACGCGCCGCCGGGGCCACTCGCCCTGTGCGGGCACGCGATGGGCGTAGTGACGCCATCACTGCTGCGTGGCCGCCGCATCCTTGTCCAGCCGCTTCATGAACACCAGCAGTTCCTTTTCGACCTGCTTGTCGCCGCGCGCCTGCGCGGCTTGCAGGCCGGATTCCCAGGCGGCTCGCGCACCGGCTTTGTCGCCCAGGCCCAGGCAGGCCTTGCCCAGCCATTTCCAGGCCACCGAATACGCTGGATCGAATGCCAGCGAGGCGCGCAGGTGCGTCTCAGCTTCGCGAAAGCAGTCCTGTTCGGCATAGGCCTTGCCCAACGAGAATCGCAACAACATGTTGTCCGTGCCCTTGGCCAACATTCCTTCCAGACGGTCGATCATTTCCCGCATCACCGGCCTCCTTTGCGCCGCATGCGCTAACTGCGATGGCACATGATAGGACGGCCCGCCCACGCCGGCAGCAATGGCCCCGCGGCGCGCAGGGATAGCACCGGGCCGGCAAAACGATCGGTTTCCGTGCGTTTCAAGCGGCGTGCGCAAGGGAATGCCGGTGCGAATATCCTGTCACAGCCCAAGGGCCGGCACGTTGTGCGCCGGACCTGAACACCTGCTGACGACAGGCCTGATCGATCACCAGAGAGGTGCCCGCTTGATGCCGTATTTGCGCTCCTCGTTTTGGCACGCGCCGTATTGTCGACTGACGTCGTTGCGACTGCCGCATTGGCGCCCGCCGCGTCTGTTCCTGCATTTGCGCCTGCCCATGCGCCCGCTGTGGCGCCGTCTGGCGCCCCTGGCGCTGCTGCTGCCGCTGGCGGTCCAGGCGGCCCCGTCCGGCCCCGCGCCGGCCACTGCGGACCCCGCGCCCGCCAGCACCCGCGACGCCCCCGCGCAGGACGCCGCCCTGCTCAACCGCATCACCTGGGGCGCCACGCCCGCCGACCTGGCGCGGCTGCGCGAACTGGGCGCGGCGCGCTACCTGCAAGCGCAATTGCACCCCGACCCGCACGCCCGCCTGCCGCCCGCGGTGCAACAGCGCATCGACGCGCTGTCGATCTCGCGCCAAAGCGCCGACGATGCCCTGGCCGAACAGCGCGCGATCCGCCAGGACGCCAAGGACGCCGCCCCCGGCCCCAAGCAGGACGCCCAGCGCGACGCACGCGCCATTGCGCGCCAACGTGCCGACGACACCGCCACCCGCGCCTTCTACCGCGCCCTGTATTCACCCAACCAGCTGCAGGAACAGATGACGTGGTTCTGGATGAACCACTTCAATGTGTATGCCGACAAGAACGACATCGGCACCTACATCGACCAGTACGAAGAACGCGCCATCCGCCCGCATGCGCTGGGCAGGTTCCGCGACCTGCTGGCGGCCACGCTGCGCTCGCCAGCCATGCTGGTGTACCTGGACAACACCCAGAACGCCGCCGGCCACATCAACGAGAACTACGCCCGTGAATTGATGGAGCTGCACACGCTGGGCGTCAAGGGCGGCTACACCCAGGCCGACGTGCAGGAACTGGCGCGCATCCTCACCGGCCTGGGCATCCGCAATGCGCAAGGCACGCCCAACCTGCGGCCCGAACTGCGCGGCCAACTGGTGCAAGACGGGCTCTTCATCTTCAACCCCGCGCGCCACGACTACGGCGACAAGACCTTCCTGGGCCACACCATCCGCGGCGCCGGCATGGCCGAAGTGGACCAGGCCGTCGACCTCTTGGCGCGCCACCCCGCCACCGCGCGCTTTGTCAGCACCAAGCTGGCCGTCTACTTCCTGGGCGACGCGCCACCGGCCTCGGTCATCGACAGGATGGCCAAGACCTTCCAGGCGCAGGACGGCGACATCGCCGCCACGTTGCAGACGCTGTTCACCTCGCCCGAGTTCGCGCGGTCGCTCAAGACCGGCGTGTTCAAGGACCCGGTGCACTACGTCTATTCCGCGCTGCGCCTGGCTTACGCCGACCTGCCGCCCATCGTCAACACGCGGCCCGGCATGGGCCTGCTGCGGCAATTGGGCCAGCCGCTGAACCAGCGCCTGACGCCCGATGGCTATCCGCAAGCGCAGTCGGACTGGGCCGGTTCGGGCCAGATGACCGCGCGCTTCGAAGTGGCGCGCGCCATCGCCGCCGGGCCGCAGGCCTTCTATCGCGAAGGCGACGACAAGGGGCCGGTGGACCTGCCGCGCATGCCCGACCTGTTGCGCGAGCACAGCGCCGATGGCCTGTTCGCGCACCTGTCGCCCGCCACCCGCCAGGCCATCGCCCAGGCCAAGAATCCCAAGGACGCCAACACCTACCTGTTGGCCTCGCCCGAATTCATGCGCCGCTGACCCGCGGCGCGAGGAGTCCCGACATGCATCGCCGCCGCATCCTGCAATTGATGGCCTCGGCGCCGCTGGCCTTCGGCGCCAGCCGCCTCTACGCCGCCCCCGCCGCCGCCGGCAACAAGCTGCTGGTCGTCTTCATGCGCGGCGCCTACGACGCAGCCAGCCTGCTGGTGCCCGCCAGCAGCGACTTCTATTACGAATCGCGCCCGTCCATCGCCATCGCCCGCCCCGGCAGCGGCGCGGACGCCGCCCTGCCCCTGGCCGACGGCTGGGCCCTGCATCCCGCGCTGGCCGACAGCCTGATGCCGTTCTACCAGAAGCGGCAACTGGCCTTCGTGCCCTTCGCCGGCACCGATGACCTCAGCCGCAGCCACTTCGAAACGCAGAACAGCATCGAACTGGGCCAGGGCGCGGCCCGCGCCAAGGGCGGCGATTTTCGCTCGGGCTTCCTGAACCGCCTGGCCGCCGCGCTGAGCAGCGGCGGCACGCAGTCGGCCGCCTTCACGTCGGAGGTGCCGCAGATCTTCCGCGGCAACGAACGCGTCCCCAACATCGACCTGGGCGGCGCCAGCCGCAAGTCGCGCCTGAGCGACGACGACAACCGCGTCATCGCGTCCATGTACCGCCACACCGACCTGGACGCCTCGGTCACCGAGGGCCAGCGCATCATGGGCGCAGCGCGCGAAGAACTCGACGCGGAAATGCAGGCCGCCAACGGCAACGCCGTCTCGGCCGGCAAGCTCGAACAGGAAGCCCGCCGCATCGGCCGCTTCATGCGCGACCGCTACCACCTGGGCTTTGTCGACGTGGGCGGCTGGGACACCCACGTGGGCCAGGGCGCAGCCACCGGCGTGCTGGCCAACCGGCTGGGCCAGCTGGGCCGCGCGCTGGCCGCCTACGCCGATGCCATGGGTCCGGCCTGGAAGCAGGCCACAGTGGTGGTCATCAGCGAATTCGGCCGCACCTTCCGCGAAAACGGCAACAAGGGCACCGACCACGGCCACGGCACGGTCTACTGGGTGCTGGGCGGCAACGTACAAGGCGGCCGCATCGCCGGCCGCCAGGTCAAGGTCGCGCAGAACACGCTGTTCCAGGACCGCGACTACCCCGTCCTGAACGAATACCGCGCCTTGTTCGCCGGCCTGTTCTCGCGCCTGTACGGCCTGGACAAGACGCGCCTGGCGCAGATATTCCCCGGCATCGCGCCGCTGGATCTGAAGCTGGTGTGACCCACTTGCGGGATGGTTCCTGCGCGTGCGCCGACACCTTCCTGTAAGGCCTTGCCCCTATCATTGGCGGGTCATTGCCCGGGCCCGCGTGCCCGGCTGCCCTAAAATCACGGACTTGTTCCCCTTGCCGCCCGCGCCGCATGCCGCGCCCCGGCCATCCCCTTTCCGGTTTTCCATGCCCCTGCATCTGCTCGCGCTGGCCGCCGCCGCTTTCGGCATCGGCACCAGCGAATTCGTCATCATGGGCCTGTTGCCCAACGTCGCCGCCGACCTCGATGTGACCATCGACATCGCCGGCCTGCTCATCACCGGCTACGCCATGGGCGTGGTGATCGGCGCGCCCATCATGGCCATCATCACCGCCAAGCTGCCGCGCAAGGCCACGCTGATCGGCCTGGCCAGCACCTTCGTGCTGGGCAACCTGCTGTGCGCGCTGGCGCCCAACTACGGGCTGCTGATGGCGGCGCGCGTGTTCACCGCCTTCTGCCACGGCGCCTTCTTCGGCATCGGCGCCGTGGTGGCGGCGGACCTGGTACCGCGCAACCAGCGGTCCAGCGCCATCGCCCTGATGTTCACCGGCCTGACGCTGGCCAATGTGCTGGGCGTGCCGCTGGGCACCGCGCTGGGCCAGGTGGCCGGCTGGCGTTCCACCTTCTGGGTGGTCAGCGGCATCGGCCTGGCCGCGGTGGCGGCGCTGGCGGCGTGGCTGCCGGGCCGCATCCCGATGCAGCCGGGCAACATCCTGCGTGAATTCAAGGTGCTGCGCGACATCCGCGTGCGGTGGCCGCTGGCGGCCAGCGTGCTGGCGTCGGCCTCGCTGTTCTGCGTACTGACCTACATCGCGCCGATCCTGCGCGACATCACCGGCGTGTCCGAACGCGGCGTGACCGGCGTGCTGCTGCTGTTCGGCGTGGCCCTGACGGTGGGCAGCACCCTGGGCGGCAAGCTGGGCGACCGCAACCTGGAAGTCTCGCTGCGCCGCATTTTCCTGGGGCTGGTGCTGGTGTTCCTGGCGCTCAGCCAGGCCATCCACGCGCTGGCGCCGATGCTGGTGATGACGTTCATCTGGGGCACGCTGGGCTTTGCCGTGGTGCCGCTGCTGCAGACCCTGATCGTGGACCAGGCGGCCGATGCGCCCAACCTGGCGTCGACGCTGAACCAGGGCGCCTTCAACCTGGGCAACGCGGGCGGCGCGTGGCTGGGCAGCCTGGCGCTGGGCCACGGCCTGCCGCTGACCGACCTGCCCTGGATGTCGGCCGCCCTCGCCGCCAGCGTGCTGCTGCTGACCTTGTGGGGCACGCGCTACTATGGACGCCATGCCGGGACGGCGCAGCCGCGGCAAGCCAGCGAACTGGCCTCGTCCCGTTCCGACGCCTGATCACCCGGCGGCGTCGACACCCCAGGAGCCCACCATGAGCACGATCTACGATTTCTCGGCCCGCGACATCCACGGCGCCGACCAACCGCTGGACGCCTACCGCGGCCGTGTGCTGCTGGTGGTGAACGTGGCCTCCAAGTGCGGCTTCACGCCGCAATACTCGGGGCTGGAAGAGCTGTACCGCGCCCTGCGCGATGACGGCCTGACCGTGCTGGGTTTTCCGTGCGACCAGTTCGGCCACCAGGAACCCGGCGACGAAGCCGAGATCCAGAATT
>PJUB01000231.1_pt1 | contig 33458 bp, 29 predicted proteins | sample 1512141 | NCBI WGS metagenome assembly PJUB01 (sample SAMN08177677, study PRJNA422409) | Soil metagenome, whole genome shotgun sequencing project. | isolation source: Soil enriched on filter paper: alkali lignin treatment | place: USA: Madison | collected 2015-01-15 | reverse complement strand
TCTTACAGCAGGCCGCTGTCCGCAAACCGTAGCTCACCGCCGTTGCCGTGTATTCCTTTCCGGAGTTCCATCATGCAATGTAAGAAGAAGCTTAGCCTTGTGGTTGCAGTAATTTCCCTAGGTTGTGCACAGGCCGCCCACGCCGGCGCCATTACCGTCTATTCCGCCCTGGAAGAGGACGAAATCGCCGCCTATCTGAAGGCTGCCAACGCCGCCATGCCGGACGTGAAGGTGAACGTGCTGCGCCTGTCCACCGGCGATCTCGGTGCGCGCCTGATCGCCGAAGCCGGCAACCCGCAGCAGGACGTGATCTGGGGCTTTGCCGTCAGCAACATGCTGGACCCGCGGCTGCAGCAACTGCTGGAACCGTATGCCGCGAAAGGCATCGACGCCCTGCCCGCCCAGTACAAGGCTGCCGACAACAAGTGGTTCGCCGCCACCGGCTACGTCGCGGCCTTCTGTGTGAACACCGATAGGCTCAAGTCCAGGAACCTGCCCATGCCGACGTCGTGGGAAGACCTGGCCAAGCCGGTCTACAAGGGTGAAATCGTTATCCCCAGCCCCGCTGCGTCCGGCACGGGCTACCTGCAGATCGTGGCGCTGCTGCAGGGAATGGGCGCCGAGAAGGGCTGGGCGTACCTGAAGGACCTGGACAAGAACGTGGCGCAGTACACCCCATCCGGCTCACGCCCTTGCAAGATGGCCCGCGCCGGCGAGTATGCGATCGGCGTGTCGTTCGCATTCCCCGCCATGCAATCCATCGAAGAGGGCTTTCCCGTCAAGATGGTGATTCCGTCGAAATGGGTGGGCTACGAGCTCGAGGCATCCGGCCTGATGAAGACCGCCAAGAACCCGACGGATGCCAAGCGCTTCCTGGACTGGACGCTGTCGGCCCAGGCGGGCGGGCTGTACAGCAAGTACAAGGAGCTGGTGACGATTCCCGGCGCGGCGCCGAACAAGGCCGCCGAAGCCGCGGGCCTGCCCAAGGACCTGACCGCGGTGCTGTATCCCGTGGACTTCCAGAAATCCGCCGCCGAACGCGACGCCACCATCAAGACCTGGCAAGACACCATCAAACGCTGACGGCTCGCGGCCGGCGCCCGCCGGCCGCCGTCCCCAGCTGGAGCAGCCATGTACCTGGAACTGCGCGGGATACGCAAGACCTTCGAGGGCGCGGTCGCCCTCGAAGGCATCGACCTGTCTGTCGGCGAGCATGAGTTCGTCTGCTTGTTGGGCCCCAGCGGCTGCGGCAAGACCACCCTGCTGCGCATCGTGGCGGGACTGCTGCCGTTCGATGCCGGCAGCATCCGGTTGGGCGGACGCGATCTGTCGGCCCTGCCGGCGCGCAAGCGCGGCTTCGGCATCGTGTTCCAGTCGTATTCGCTTTTTCCCAACATGACCGTGGCAGAGAACGTCGGCTACGGCCTGCGCATACGCGGTGAAAGCCGCGAGCGCATAGCGTCACGCGTGACGGAGCTGCTGGCGTTGATCAAGCTGCCCGACTACGCGCAGCGCTATCCACACCAGCTTTCCGGCGGCCAGCAGCAACGCGTGGCGCTGGCCCGCGCACTGGCGGTAGACCCCGCCCTGATCCTGCTTGACGAGCCGCTGTCGGCCCTGGATGCGCGAGTGCGTACCGACATGCGCGCAGAAATCCATGACGTGCAGCGCCGACTGCGGATTCCCACCATCATGGTGACCCACGACCAGGAAGAGGCGTTGACGCTGGCCGACAAGATCGTGTGCATGAATGACGGGCGCGTGGAACAGGTGGGGTCGCCGTCCGACCTGTACCTGCGGCCCCAGACGCGGTTCGTCGCCAATTTCGTGGGGCTGAGCAATCTGCTGCCCACCGACTGGGTACGGCAAGCCATGCCGGCGCTGTTGGCGACGCGGCCCGACGGCGCCAGCGACCGCTACGAAGCCTGCCTGCGGCCCGAGAGCCTGCGCATCGCCCCCGACGACCAGGGCCCCGGGCGCGTGCGCGAGATGACCTTCATGGGCAACCTCACCCGCTTGCGGGTGGACTGGCAAGGCCGCGAACTGCTGGTGGAACAACAGGGTGCGGCCGGCCTGTCGCAGGGCGCCCCCGTACGCCTGGACATGGAGCCGGGACAATGCGCCTGGGTCCGCGTATGACGCCGGCAGCCGTGGCCAGGCGGTCGGGAGCCGCCGAGTGAGCACGGCCCACATGAGCGCCACCGCATCCGCCCCCGCCGCCCGCACGCCCTGGTCGCTGGACCGCGTGTTGCTGTGGACCTGCGTCGGCATTCCGATGGCGGGCCTGGCGTTGTTTTTCCTGTTTCCGCTGGCCACCGTGGCGTGGCGCAGCCTGGTCCAAAAGGATGGCGGGATCGGCCTGGGCAACTACGCCGAGGTGTTTGCGACCCGCGGCATCCTGACCGCCACCGCCAACAGCCTGACCATGAGCGCGGCCACCACGGCCGTCAGCCTGCTGCTGGGCTTTGCCATCGCCTACGGGCTGGACCGCAGCCGCATGCGCGGCAAGGCCTACGTCAAGTTGGCGCTGGTGCTGCCGCTGCTCGCGCCCTCGCTGGTGCAAGGCCTGGGCTTGATCTTCATCCTGGGCCGCAACGGCCTGGTGCACCGCTGGACCGGTTGGGAATTCGATATCTATGGCTTCTGGGGCCTGTTGATTTCCAACGTGTTCTACGCCTTGCCCCAGGCAGTGCTGATCCTGCAGGCCGCGTTGCGCAACACCGACGCGCGCTACTACGACGCGGCCGAAGTGATGGGCGCATCCAGCACACGGCAGTTCTTCGACATCACGTTACCCAACTGCAAGTTCGGGCTGCTGAGCGCCGCCTTCGTGGTGTTCGTCATTACCATCACCGACTTCGGCAACGCCGCGGTCATCGGCGGCAACTACAAGGTGCTGGCGACCGAGATCTACAGCCAGGTCTCGGGCCAGATGAACTTCGGCATGGGATCGGTGGTGGGCATCCTGTTGCTGCTGCCGTCGTTGATCTCGGTGCAGATCGAACGGGTAGCCTCGCAACGCCAGTTCGGCTCGGCGTCGCCCAGCGGATTGCGGGTGATGCCGCAGCCCGCTCGCGGCCGCGACCGTGCCTTCACGGCCGGCGTGCTGCTGTGTACCAGCGCGATCGTGGCCACGGTGGCCACCGTCGTGTTCGCCAGCTTCATGCGCCTGTGGCCGTATCGCATGGAATGGACGCTGAAGCACTATGACATCACCGTCAGCGGCGGCTACGCGCCGCTGTGGACATCGCTGTACCTGTCACTGGCGGCCGCATCCGGCGGCGTGCTGCTGCTGTTCTTCCTGACCTTTGGCGTGTGTCGCATCCCGCGGGCCTGGGCCAAGCTGGTGTACCTGGTGTCGGTGCTGCCGGTGGGCGTGCCTGGGCTGGTGCTGGGCCTGTCGTACATCTTCGCCTTCAATTCGCCCGCCACGCCGCTGTATGCGCTGTACGGCAGCGCCGCGTTGATCGCCCTGTGCAATTTCTACCACTATCACACGCAGGGCTTTCTGACGATGATGACGGGGATGCGCGCAGTGCCGCAAGCGCTGGAGGAAGCGGTCAGCTGCCTGGGCGGGGGCACCTGGCAGGTGCTGCGCGATGCCGTGCTGCCGCAGATCGCCCCCACCGTATTGGGCGTGTTCTTCTTCCTGTTCATGCGGTCCATGGTCACGCTGTCCGCGGTGATATTCCTGGTGACGCCCTCGGTCAGCGTGGCGCCGGTTTCCGTCTTGCGGCTGGACGAAGCGGGGTTCGTCTCGCAGGCGGCGGCCTATTCGACGCTTATCATGCTGGTCGTGGGCGGTTCCCTGCTGGCGATGCGCGCGTTGATCGCGCTGGCGGCGCGGCGCCGCAAATAGATTAGGAAGCATCCGATATGTGGCAAGAAGAGCGGTATCAAAGAATCCGCGCCCTGCTGTCTTCCCTGCAGCAGGTATCGACCGACCGTATCGTCGGCGAACTGGGGGTATCACGGGAGACGGTCAGGCGCGACCTGCTGGAGCTGGAAGCGATGGGCGAGTTGCGCCGCGTGCACGGCGGCGCCGTGCCGGTGCATAGCGAACCCCCTATCACCGAACGGGTGCACACGCGCGTCAAATACAAACGCGCCATCGCACGCGCCGCTGCCGGCCTGGTCAGCAGCGGACAGACACTGTTTCTGGATGCCGGCAGCACCACCAGCGTGCTGGCCGACGAACTGGCCAAGCTGACCGGGCTGACCATCATCACCAATTCGTTCGACGTGGCCCTGAAGGTCGGCGCGGCCGGTAACGGCGCCAACGAATTGATCATGCTGGGTGGATCGGTGGGCGGCCCGGTATGCGCCACCGCCGGCGACATCACCATCGCCGAGATCCACCGCTACCGCGCCGACCTGGCGCTGCTGTCTCCGGTGGGCGTGGACGCCGAATGCGGCGCCACCAGCTACGACCTGCGCGAAGCCGAGGTGGCCCGAGCGATGGCCGCCAACGCCAAGCAACGGGTGCTGCTGGCCGACTTCAGCAAGATCGGCCTGTGCAGCCGCGTGTCGTATTGCGAGGTCGGCCGCATTGATTACCTGGTCACCAACACCAACGCCGAAAAGATGCCGGCCTTCGCGCCACTGAAGGCCGCCGTGGGCAAGACGTTGACGGTGTAGCCGCGCGTCAGTCCACCGACACGCCCGCCACCTTCACCATGTCTGCCCAATAGAGGGTGTCCTGCTGCAGCCGCTTCTGGAAGGCATCGGGCGCACTGCCGACCGGCTGGCTGCCGCCGGCCTGGATCTTGGCGATCACGTTGGGCGATTTCATGGCCTGAGCCACGGCCTTGGCCAGATAGGCGATGCGGTCCGGCGGCGTGCCGGCCGGCGCGAACAGGCCGTACCAATCGTCGGCGGTGATGCCGTCCATGCCCGATTGCTTGAGCGTGGGCGCGGTCTTGAAGATACCGATGCCGTTGTCGTGGCTGAGCGCTAGGATGCGCAGCTTGCCCGCGGCCACCATGGGTTCGGCCGATGCGGGCGAGGTGATCAACATATCCACGGTGCCGCCCATCAGGTCGGTGATGGCGGGCGCGGCGCCGCGGTATGGCACGTGCACTAGTTTCACGCCGGCTTTTTGCGACAGCAGCGCACCCATCAGGTGGCTCATGGTGCCGTTGCCAGGCGTGGCGTAGGTGATGACGCCCGGTTGCTTGCGCGCAGCGTCCAGGTAGTCGCCCAACGACTTGTAGGCACTTTCACTGCGCGACACGAGCACCAGTGGCGCGGACGTGATCTGCGAGATGGGCACGAAGTCCTTGACCGGATCGAAGCCCACGTTCTTGTACAGGCGCGGATTGACCGCCATGACGCTGGTCTGCGACATCACCAGCGTATAGCCATCCGGCTTGGCGCGCGAGACCTGCGAGGTACCCACATTGCCACCGGCGCCAGAACGGTTCTCCACGACCACGCTCTGACCCGTGATCGCGCCCAACTCCTGCGCAATCAGGCGCGCCACGCCGTCATTGCCGCCGCCGGGCGGAAACGGCGACACCACCGTGATGGCTTGCTTGGGATAGTCGGCCAGCGGCGCCAATGCCTGAGCGTGGGCGTTGACGCCCCAGGCCAGGCAAGCCAAGGCGGCCGCGGTGGTGCAGGCTTGCAGCACGTGTTGCTTTGTCATCGGTACTTCCCCTTGTAGTCGGCGGCCGGATACTCGGCCGTCCGTTGCATTCCGGTTCGCCATGAACCGTCCGCGCCCCGGCGGCTGGGCACCGGGGCGTGCTGATCGGATAAAGCAGGTCGTGCGGCCGCTCATGCGGCCCATGGGCGACTAAGCCGGAAAGCGATACGCGGCGCGTTCGCGTTCGTCGATCTGCTTGACCAGATTGGTTTCCCAGGCGAGGTACTGACGCGCCGCGGCCTTGTTGCCGTCGTGGCGGTCGTGCACGAAAAACAGGTAGTCGATGCAATCGCGGTCGGCGGGCTCGTCCGGCGTGGCTTGCAGGGTCAGGCCCGCTGCCGACCAGCCGGCCGGCGAGCCGAGGTTCACCTTGACGTCGCTTGCGCCCAGCGCCCGCAGATCAGCCGCCGCCCAGGCGGCCACGGCCAGTTCGTCGGCCAGCAACACCACTGGTTGCGCGGGGTCCAACGCCAGATCGGCAAAGCGTGGGCGAATCGACCATTGCGCCCCCGCGATATGTTGGGTGCGATAGCGCATGCTGGCGCGGATGTCGACCAGCTGCGCGCCCTGCGCGGATGCTGCGACCAGCGCCGTGTCGTCCAACACGGCCACGGACGGAGCATCGGCCGGCACCACGTTGGCTTTCAGCGCTGCGGCCACGCCCTCTTGCAGCACGCTCGCATCCCAGCCCATCTGGCGCAGCCAACTGGCCACGACCGGCGCGCGCACACCTTCGGCGTCGAACACCACGATGCGTGCGCCACGCACGGCCAGGTATTGGTCGGTGGCCTGGATCAGCTGGCCGCCCGGCGTGTGCTGGGCACCGGGCAAGGACCCTTGCGCAAACTCTTCGGCGCTGCGCACATCGCACAGGAAGGTGCTGCGACCCGCCTCATCCAGCCAGGCCTGTACCTGGCTTGCGTCGACGCGCGGCACGTTGTGGCGCTCGGCCAGATTGGCCGAGCGCTGCACCAGCGCCGGCAAGTCCTCAGGCACCACGCTATCGTCGTAGCGACGCTGCGCGCCATGGTCGAGCTTGAAGTCTTCCAGGTACCAGCCTTGGGTGCCGTTTTCCAGCGCAAACACCGGGTTGGGCACGCCCAGGTTGATCAGCGTCTGCGCGCCGATGATGCTGCGCGTGCGTCCTGCGCAATTGACCACGATGGTGGTGGTCGGGTTCCTGGCCAGGGTATGTGCACGCAACGCCAGCTCGCCATTGGGGCAGCAGATGCCGCCCGGAATGCTCATCTTCTGGTATTCGGCGTAGGGCCTGCCATCCAGCACGATCAGGTCGTCGCCGCGGCGCTGGCGCTCGGCCAGTTCGCGTGCACCGATACGGGGGGTGTGGAACACTTCTTCGGCGAGTTCACCGAAGGTCTTGCTGGGCACATTGACGCCGGCAAATGCGGCATAGCCGTCGCGTCGCCATTGTTCGATGCCGCCCGCCAGCCGGTGCACCTGCGTGTAGCCCAGCGCACGCAATGCGCGTGCGGCGCGCGCCGCCGTCTCGTCCACGCCACCTTCGTCATAGACCACCACCCGCACGCCGCGACGCGGCGCCAACCGCACGATGTCGGCTTCCAGTCGGCTGTACGGAACCGGCGCGGCATAGAACAAGTGAGACTCGCCGTATTGGCCATGCTCGCGCACGTCCAACAGCGCGATCTCGGTGCCGTCATGCAGCCAGCCCTTGAGCGTGTGGGAATCGACGTCGGCCGTGTTCAGGTCGGAATGGAGATGCATCAGTGAATTCTCGGGAATCGGAAAAGGGGAAATGGCGGATATCAGCGCTCGGGTCGAAGCTGGGTGAAGGCGTGGTCGAGGTCGGCGATCAGGTCTTGCGGGTCTTCCAACCCGATATGCAGCCGCAACATCGGGCCATGCGCCTGCGCAGCCGGCAGCGAACGCGCATTGCGCAACTGCATCGGAATCACCAGGCTTTCAAAGCCGCCCCAGGACGCGCCGATGCCAAACAGGCGCAGCGCATCGATGGCGCGCTCCATGTCGGCATCGGTAATGGGCGCGGCGAACTCCACGGTCAGCAAGCCGTTGGTGCCCGAGCATTCACGCCGCCAGACGGCGTGGGAAGGGTCGTCAGGCAGCGCCGGGCACAACACGCGCGCGACCTCCGCCCTGCCCTGCAGCCACTCGGCCACGCGCATCGCACTGCGGGCATGCTGGGCCAGGCGCAGCGGCAGTGAACGCATGCCGCGCAGCACCAGGAAGGCGTCATCGGCGCCGACAGTCTGGCCGAAGTCGATGCCGGCGCGATCCAACGGCCGCCAGGCGCGCGGGTTGGTCACGACTGCGCCCATCATCACGTCGGCATGGCCGCCCAGATATTTGGTGGCGGCAAGAATCGAGATATCGGCGCCCAGCGACAGCGGCTGGCACAGCAATCCGGAAGCCCAGGTGTTATCCACAGCCAGCCAGCAATCGTGTTGCCGCGCCAGCTCGGCCAGGCGGCGCAGGTCCGGCATTTCATAGGTGAGCGAACCCGGCGATTCGGCGTAGATCATGCGGGTGTTCGGACGCACCAACTGGGCCAGGCCGTTGCCATCCGGCGGGTAATACGAGAACTCGATCCCCAGGCGCGACAGATGTTCGGCGCAGAAACGACGCACGGGTTCATAGACTGCATCGGTCACCAGCACGTGATCGCCGGCGCGCAGATAGGCCAGCAACACAGTCGCAATGGCCGCCTGCCCGGTGGGGAACAACTTGGCGCGAAAGCCCTGTTCCAGTTCCACCAGCGCGTCTTCCAGCGCATGGGTGCTGTCGGTGCCGCGTGCGCCGTAGGACGGCAGGCGTTCCTGCTCGCGACGCGCCCGCGTGTCGCGCCAGGCCGCCACGCTGTCGAACACATAGGTGCTGGCCCGCGTGACCGGCGTATTGACCCAGCCGCCATGAGGGCGCCCGGCGCGCAGCAGCCGGGTCGCGGGCCGATAGGGCTTGTCCATGGTCAGCGACGCGTCTGCACGCCGATCGGCATGACTTTGCAGGTGCCGGCGGCCAGGTCGAAGGCCAACCGCTCGGTCAGCGTTTCCAGCGCGCGGCCGTACATGTGCAGATGGCGGATGACGCTGTCGCCCTGGATCTCGACCGCGTGGATGTCGTCGGGCATCAGCGCAATGCCGCTACCCGGGCCGACCACCACGGTGCCGGTCTTTTCAAGATGCCCCACGCCCGGCACCGAGCCGTCGTCGGTGCGGTCGTAGACGTAGTTGTATTCCACCCCTTCCACGGCCGCGATACAGGCCCAGGTGGTGTGGTTGTGCGGCACGATCTGCTTGCCCGGCCGCATCACGTTCAGGTACAGCGCGTACTGCTTGTCGGCGTCTTCGCTGATCAGGTAGCGCGCCTGGCGCTCGCCTTCTTCCGGCGCCGGGTAGCGATCCTGGGCCCACCAGTCGGCGTGGCCGGCCAGTTGGATCAGCTGGTCCAGCACGACCTTCAAGCTGTCACGGTTCAGGCCCTTATTTCCTAAAGTATTTTTAATATTTCCAACGGTGCTGTCGATGCCCTGCTGGTGAGGATGCGCATTACCCACAGTGACTTTCCCTCTTGTTTCATGAGTTATTTCGATCACTGTATCGCCCTGCGCGGGGCGGAACAATTTAAATTGCCTTAAGATTCCATAAGCATTGCTAATACTTTTCGATCTCAAGGGATATGCGCAATCTGGATCTGGACCTGCTGCGCACGCTGACGGCGATCGCGCGCTACGACACGTTCTCCGAAGCGGCCAACCGGCTGCACAAGACACAATCGGCCGTCACGCAGCAAATGCAACGCCTGGAAGCCGCTATCGGCCTGCCGCTGTTCGAAAAGCAGGGGCGCAACAAGGTCTTGTCCACCCATGGCCGGCGATTGGTCGAATATGCACGCCACATGCTGGCCATCAACGACGAGGCGCTGCGCGCGCTGCAGGACGGGCCCCTGGAAGGCGATTTGCGATTGGGCGCGCCGCTGGACGTCGCCGACACCATCCTGCCCACGTTGCTGACGCACATCGCGCGTTCGGCGCCCCGCGTGAAACTCGAGATCCGTGCCGATCGCAGCCCTTTCCTGATGGACGCGCTGCGGGCCGGAGAACTCGACCTGACCATATCGACGCGCTTTGACCAGGATTTCGAAGGCGTGGCGCTGCGCACCTCGCCCACCGTCTGGCTGGCGTCGGCCGACTATGTGCACGATGTGAATGCGCCCGTACCGCTGGTGCTGGCCGACGAACCCAGCATCTTCCGCCGCCTGGCCCTGACTGCGCTGGAACAGGCGCAGGTGCGCTGGCACACCAACTATGTCGCGCCGAACCTGGTGGGCATCAAGGCGGCGCTACGCGCAGGGCTGGGCGTAACGGCGCGCAGCGTAGAGCTGCTGGGGCCGGAAATGCGGGTGTTGGGCGAAAAGGAAGGCCTGCCGCCCTTGCCGGACGTGACGTACTTCCTGTGGATAAGGCGTGACCTGATCAATCCGCTGACGCGGCAGGTCTACGACATGCTCAAGGCCAGCCTGGGATTGGCGCGGCATGCGGATGCCGCACCCAACCCCGCAAGCCTTCAATAGCGGTCGAAGTAACCCTGCATGGCGGCAGGATCGCGGGTGATGCACAGCGCCAGCATCAGCAGGATCCGGGCTTTTTGCGGATTCAGGTCGCGGGCGGCGGCAAAGCCAAGCGCCGCGTCGTCCAGTTCGACATCGCGCGCCACCAGGCCGCTGCCGGTGCGGCTGGACCGCACCACGGCCACGCCATCGGCAGCCGCACGGGTCAAGGCCTCGACGGCCAGGTCGGTGGCATTGCCATCGCCCACGCCGGCCAGCACAATGCCGTCAGCCTTGCCGGCGATGAAGGCAATGACGTCGGCTTGCAGATTGGCGTGCGCATAGACGATATCCACGCGCGGCCATCCCGCCTTTTCCAACAATGCGAGTGAAAACTCACTTTGTGCCGTATGCGTGGTGGTGTTGCGCGAATAGAAGCACGGCACGCCGCCGTGCATGACACCTGCGCGTCCGCGATTGGGCGAGGCGAATGCGCTGATGCCGGCGCTGGCGATCTTCTGGATCTCGCGTGCGTAGTGCACGTCTTCGTTCATGACGACCAGCGGGCCGCGGCCACGCGCGTCAGGGTGCCGCGCCAGCGCCACCGCGTTGTACAGGTTCGCGGGGCCTTCGGCGCCCAGCGCGGTAGCGGGACGCATCGCGCCCACCAGCACCACCGGTTTGTCGTGCTGGATCACCAGGCTGAGAAAGTACGCCGTTTCTTCAAGCGTATCCGTGCCATGGGTGATGACGATGCCGGCCACCGATGCATCGGCGCACAGCGCATCCACGCGCTGCGCCAACGCGCGCCAGACGTCGTGCGTCATGTTCTGGCTGCCCACGTTGGCCACCTGCTCGGCGCGGATGTCCGCCAGGCCTGCCAACTGCGGCACGGCCGCGAGCAGGTCGCCTACCGAGAACGAGCCGGCTTTGTAGCCGGCCGCGGTGGCGTCGGCCTGGGCGCCGGCAATGGTGCCGCCGGTGGCCAATACCGCGATGACCGGCAAAGCCTGATCAGGCATCGACCACTCCGGACAAGCCTTGACGCTCGAGCAGCGAATTCAGGTGTTCCCAGCCGTGAAAGTCGATCACGATCTGGCCCTTTTCCTTGGCGCCGACCTTCAGCGCCACACGGGTGCCCAGATGGTCGGACAAGGCCTCTTCCAAGCGCGTCAGGTCGCGCGACGCGCCGTTGGTCTTTTTCTTGGGCGACGCCGCGGTCTCGGCTTCCTTGGCGGTCTTGGCAACCAGCTTTTCGGCTTCACGCACCGACAGGCGACGCGCGATGATCTGGTTGGCCAGCTGAATCTGCGTGGCGGCATCCACGGCCAGCAGCGCGCGAGCATGGCCCATGTCGACGTCGCCGGCCAACAGCATGGTCTGCACGGCAGCGGCCAGGTTCAAGAGGCGCAGCAGATTGCTGGTGGCCGAACGCGAGCGGCCGATGGCTTGCGCGGCCTGCTCGTGCGTCAAGCCGAATTCGTCGAGCAGGCGGCGTACGCCATGCGCTTCTTCCAGCGGGTTCAGGTCTTCGCGCTGGATGTTCTCGATCAGCGCCATGACGGCCGCATTTTCGTCAGCGACTTCGCGCACCAGCACCGGCACTTCTTTCAGCCCGGCCAGCTGCGCCGCGCGGAAACGACGTTCGCCCGCGATGATCTCGTAGTGGCCGGGCGCATCGCCCAGCGCGCGCACAAGAATGGGTTGCATGATTCCTTGTGTGCGTATCGATTCGGCCAGCTCGCCCAGCGCGCCCTCGTCCATGCGGGTGCGCGGCTGATACTTGCCGGCCCGCATCTTCGAAACAGGCAAGGTGGACGGCAGACCCTCGGGCTTGGCCGCAGCCTTGCCGATATTGTCGATCGCAGGCGCGTCGGCGCCCAGCAAGGCGTCAAGTCCGCGACCCAAACCCTTGGGTTTCTTGGTGGCCATAGTTAAATCCTCTTTCCTTCTGTTTTTGTATCCCGAGCCAGGCTCAGGCGTCCGCCTGCTCGGCGGGCAGGCGGTACCAATACGCGTAACAGTCTTTGAAACCGTAGCGGCCGTACAAGGCGCGCGCCGCGGTGTTTTCCGGCTCGACCTGCAGATAAGCCGTAGTGGCGCCGCCAGCGGCGCCCTGTGCCAACAGATGCTCGACCAACATCGCGGCGTGTCCCTTGCGCCGTTGCCCCGGGTCCGTCACCACATCGAACATCCCCACGACATCGCCATCGCGCACGGCCATGCCAGCGGCCACGCAGTGTCCCGCGCTGTCCAGCGCCAGCACCGGCGAGATATCCACAGCCAGCCCTTCGAGACGGGTTTGATGCTCGGCGATGTGCTCCGGACGTGAATCGCGCATGCGTCCGACCGCCGCCGCGAATCGGGCAGCGTCCACTGTCTTGAAAAGCAGATCGCCCCGGGCACCAGGCCTGGGGGCGAGCGGCATGCTCATGACTCGGGTCTCGCCAGTGAGGATGTAACCACGGGACTCCAGGTCGGCGTCCAGGGCGAAATCGGGACCGATGGAGGTGATGCGCAGCACCATGGGCAAGCCATGGCGCGCATACAACGTTGAACAATACGCCAGCCGCTCGTCCAGCGGACGTGTGGATAACCCCAGCACATTGATGCTGCGTACCCGTTTGGCCGATGACTGCGAAAAACGCACCAGCCAGCCGTCGTACAGCACTTGCGCGCGTACCGCCGTGGCATTGAGCGCGGCTTCTTCGAGACGCACGCGCAACGCATCGCGCACGTCGGCGGGCGGCGTGTGGGGCAAGGCGTGGGTCGAAGAATGGCGCGGTGCGGCGGACATGCTGTACGGCTTATTTATTCAGGTCGCGAACGCGCTCGATCATTTCGGCGCCGAAGGCAATGTAGGCCTGTGCGCCACGCGAGGCGCGATCGTAGACCACGCCGGGCATGCCATAGCTGGGGGCCTCGGCCAGGCGCACGTTGCGCGGCACGACGGTCTTGAAGACCTTGTCGCCGAAGTGCGCTTCGAGCTGCGCGGACACTTGCTGTTGCAGCGTCATGCGCGGATCGAACATGACACGCAACAAACCGATGACGCGCAGGTCGTCGTTGATGTTGCGATGTACGCGCTTGATCGTGTTGACCAGGTCGGACAAGCCTTCCAGCGCGAAGTATTCACACTGCATCGGAATGATGACGCCGTGCGCGGCTGCCAAGCCGTTCAGCGTCAGCAGCGACAAGGTGGGCGGGCAGTCGATCAGGACGAAATCGTATTGGCTGGCCACGGTGTCGATGGCGGCCTTGAGCTGACGCTCGCGTTCGTCCATCTGCACCAGGTCGATCTCGGCACCGGACAATTCACGGTTGGCGGGCAACACGTCGTAGCCGCCCGATTCCGAGCGCACGCGCGCCTGCTCGATCGTGGATTCACCGATCAGCACCTGGTACAGGTTCGACTCGAGCGAATTCTTGTCGATACCGCTGCCCATCGTGGCGTTGCCTTGCGGGTCCAGGTCCACCAGCAGCACGCGTTGCTTGTGCGTCGCCAGGCCGGCCGCCAGGTTGATGGCGGTCGTCGTCTTGCCCACACCGCCTTTTTGGTTGGCGATGCAGAAAACGCGGGCGGACGAGCTGGGGGGTAAGTTCTTCATAGGGTTCCTTGACTGCGGCGCATCCAGATCAGGCAGCGTTCTGCTTGCAGCTCCGGCACCCGGAGCTGCTGAATATGGTCGACTTGCCAATCCCCGCGCGCGTGCAGCGCTGCGATCTCATCATCGGGGACCTTGCCCTTCATCGCGACGAGGGTACCACCCTTGCTGACGTGCCTGCCCGCGAGCATCGCAAAATCATCCAAGGATGCGAAGGCGCGCGACGTCACAATGTTGCAGTCGGCGGGGTCCAGCGTTTCGATGCGTGCGTGGCGGGCCTGCAGGTTGGGCAAGGCCAGCGCGCCACTCATCTGCCGGACGAATGCGGTTTTCTTTTCGACGGCGTCGACACAGGTCACGGACCATTCTGGCCGCATGACGGCCAGGACGACGCCAGGCAAGCCGCCACCGGATCCGACGTCGTACACCTTGGCCGGCGTACCGGGCTGGCCCAGCGCCTCGCTGAACGGGCCCACCGCGGCCAGGCTGTCGAACAGGTGCTGCACCAGCATCTGTTGCGGATCGCGGATGGCGGTCAGGTTATAGGTTCGATTCCAGCGCTGCATCTGCGCCAGGTAGTCGAGCAGCTTGGGGGCTGCACCGGCATCGGCCTGCAGCCCCAGTTGCTCGAAGGCAAGGGAGAGACGGCCGGCCATGTCTGCGCCGGCCGGATTGGGATGGGCGCTCATGCGGCTTGCTTGCGCGAGCCGTAATGCAGGCGCTTCAGGTGGATGAGCAGCAGCGAGATCGCCGCCGGCGTCACGCCCGAAATGCGGGCGGCCTGGCCGATGGTCTCGGGCCGATGCGTCTTCAATTTCTGGCGCACTTCGAACGACAGGCTGGTCACGGCGTCGTAATCGACGTCCACCGGGATGGGCTGTTGTTCGTGGGCAATCTGCTTTTGCACTTCGTCTTGCTGGCGGGCGATGTAGCCGGCGTACTTCACCTGGATCTCGACCTGCTCGGCCAGCACTTCGTCGGCCACGACACCGGGGCCGGCCAGGAGCGTGCCGTCGACATTGCGGGCGGCCATCAACGCTTCATAGGAAACATTCGGGCGCTTCAGCAGGTCAGCTAGTGAGTACTCACGTTCAATCGCCTTGCCCAGCAACGGTTCGGCCACTTCCAGCGGCAGCAGCCGCGGGTTCACCCACGACGACTTCAAGCGTTCGACTTCCGCGGCGACGGCATCGCGCTTGCGGTTGAAGGCTTCCCAGCGGGCGTCATCGACGATACCGAGCTGACGGCCGATTTCGGTCAGGCGCAGATCGGCGTTGTCTTCACGCAGGCTCAGACGGTATTCGGCGCGCGACGTGAACATGCGGTACGGCTCGGTCACGCCGCGCGTTACCAGGTCGTCGACCAACACGCCCAGATAGGCTTCGTCGCGGCGCGGCGTCCAGGAATCGCGGCCCAACGATTGCAATGCGGCGTTCACGCCAGCCAGCAGGCCCTGGGCCGCAGCTTCTTCGTAGCCGGTGGTGCCGTTGATCTGGCCGGCGAAGAACAGCCCGGAGATGGCCTTGGTCTCGAGCGTGCTCTTCAATCCACGTGGATCGAAGTAGTCGTATTCGATGGCGTAGCCCGGGCGCAGAATGTGGGCGTTTTCCAAGCCAGGCAAGGAATGGATCAGGTCCAGCTGCACGTCGAACGGCAGGCTGGTCGATACGCCGTTGGGGTAGACCTCGTGCGTGTCCAGACCTTCGGGTTCGAGGAAGACCTGGTGGGATTCCTTGTCGGCAAAACGATGGATCTTGTCTTCGATGGACGGGCAGTAACGCGGCCCCACCCCTTCGATCACGCCGCTATACATCGGCGAGCGATCCAGGCCACCGCGGATGATGTCATGGGTACGCGCGTTGGTGTGCGTGATCCAGCACGGCAACTGCCGGGGGTGCATCGCCACATTGCCCATGTACGAGAAGACGGGAATCGGATCGAGATCGCCCGGCTGTTCTTCAAGAATGCTGTAGTTGATGCTGCGACCGTCGATACGCGGCGGAGTGCCGGTCTTCAAACGGCCTTGGGGCAGCTGCAGTTCTTTCAGGCGCTGGCCCAGCGAAATGGCGGGGGGATCGCCCGCACGGCCACCCGAGTAGTTCTGCAGACCCACGTGAATCAGGCCATTGAGGAACGTGCCGGCGGTAAGCACCACGGTCTTGGCTCGGAACTTGAGCCCGACCTGGGTGACTGCACCGACCACACGGTCGCCTTCCACCATCAGATCCTCGACCGCTTGCTGGAACAGCCACAGGTTGGGCTGGTTTTCCAGGCGGCCACGGATGGCCTGGCGGTACAGCACCCGGTCTGCCTGGGCGCGGGTTGCGCGTACGGCCGGCCCCTTCGAGCCGTTGAGGATGCGGAACTGAATCCCCGCCTCGTCCGTTGCCAGTGCCATGGCACCGCCAAGGGCGTCGACTTCTTTGACGAGATGGCCTTTGCCGATCCCGCCAATGGAGGGATTGCAAGACATCTGACCTAGGGTTTCGATGTTGTGGGTGAGCAGCAGCGTCTGGGCGCCAGCGCGAGCTGCAGCCAGTGCCGCCTCGGTGCCGGCGTGGCCGCCACCAACGACGATGACATCGAATTCGCGGGGATAATCCATGATGGGGAGGTAAGAGAGCGTTCGGTGCTCATTATAGAGGCAGGGGGGGCATGTTTCACGTGAAACATGGTTCGGTGCAGCAATGGGTCGCGCGGTCTTTCAATGTTCGTGTACAAATGGCAACGGGCGAGCTGTCCGTCCGACCAAATATGTCGGCATTTGCCTCTGTTGATGGGAGTGTTCCACGTGGAATATCTGCGCGCCCTGCCCTGGCCAAGGTATGTTTCACGTGAAACATAGGTTCTGTCAGGATGGATCGCGAAGAACGTTTCACGTGAAACATCGATAACTGGCTAGATTGTCAGATACCGTCCATGACTGGTCACATGGTAGCCGGCATCACCAGCCCCTAATCGATTGAAGCCCCGCAGCGGAAATCGACTTCCAATTTGCCTTCGGGATGTATGTTTCACGTGAAACATCCACCGCGGCTCGCGACCTAGAGGCCTCTCGCCTCTGCCTGGACGGCTGCTACATCACATCAAATGCATCCCGACATAGGATCGTGGAGGAACCAGGACGTGTGTTTCACGTGAAACAGCCCCCCCTCCTATCTGACATAAGCCCAACTCTGCATAGCGCTTTACACGGGCATGCAGCGGTGGGCAACGGCACCGTAGGAGGCCAGCAGATGTTCCACGTGAAACATTAATTCGTAGCAATCGATCGTGCGCAGACCTACCCTGCCCGTGCAGGTCACTATTCCTTGAAGGCCCTAATGATCCAGAGCACCGCACTCCCTATGGGCAATGTTCCACGTGAAACATGTGCCATGTGCCACAAGCCATCCATCGCCTGGCGCCTTAAGACAATCCGCGCTGCGGTGTTTCACGTGGAACATATCAGATCAAGCAGGTCGACGGGCCAACGACCACATCCCAAGCAGCCACAAAGGCAAATAAAGCCACCGTATCGGGTACCTGGTCAACAAAACAACAGGTGCCCGACCCGACGTCATCAGCTCGGATCGACCGATCGGCGGCCTAAAAAATAAATGCCTTTCAGCACCCTACCTTACCCCTTACCCAAAAACATGGCGAATTTTCGAGTTTCACGTGAAACCTCGTGCGGCGTAGCCGTCGGAGGAACCACTCCGCCCACCGAAAATTTCACGATCCTCACGGAAGATTACGTCCGACCCGTATTCGGTTGACCATCTCCCGTCATCCGAATGAAACATAGCAAGGCAAAAATCTCGGGTTGTGCTGCAGGATTTCAGCCCACTACGGGGCCTAAGCAAGGACCGGCTCGACACTTTCCTTATGCGTCCCCGCAATTGATCGCCACTCCGAACCGCAACGAACCGGGCGCCGCTAGCCGATCAAAGATGCCCCCGACAAACAGCATGTCGAGCCGCTCCCGACAGCTTCGCCTCGCTCAGTGCGCGAAGCGTCATCGGTTTATCAACATGGAAATCCACAGCCCGCACCCGTTCCAGGGCTCCCGTTTCACGTGGAACAACTTTGGGGATAACTCGCAGCGAGTCCACGATCAGGTAGGAGAGATTGCCCGGTAATCGGCCACGAACGACCGCCGGCAATTCAATTACCCAGATTTGGCAAAACGCACAAAACGGCAATCCCTTCCCAGGAAAACTGTCTCTGCAGCCAACACGTAGCGCTACTTTTGCCCCGCTTGGCCTCGATCTCTGGACAGCTGGGCGACCCACCAACACCGCCACCAAAATCAGTGGAAAAAATTGTGGATAAGTCGGCTCTATCGCGCCAATAAGCTTTTGATTTATTTTTCATGCGTCCACAAGCCGTACCCATGTGACGCCCCGCCATGCGATGGATGCCGAGTTCGACGGGAACTTCGTATCCATCAAGAAGCCAAACCGCCGCCCTGTCTGGAACGGTCCGCAACGGACGCTGTACTTATCCCCACCCAAATCCAGAACTCGCATCACGCGCCTCTCTGTGTACAAGTTATTGGGCACCCGTCGTTCAGCAAATATCTTGCCCGCCCCTTGCGCGCAACGCCATCATCCATTTGGCTGAGCCGGCATGCCGCCAAGCTGTGGAAAAGTCGCTGGAACACAATTCGGCGTGAATTCCGCTTCCACGTGAAATCCACAGCAAGGCGACCGTCGTACCGCCGGCCGCACCCCCGAGACGACGGATTCGGGCGGAGCGGGGATCGCTGACGACCGCTTTCCCCATTTCTATCCACAGGTTGAGCACCCGCCTTTTGGGTACTCAAGGCCTAATTCTGTGCATAACCGGGATGGGGATATCTTTGTGAACAACCGTCTCTCTGCAGAGAAAAAATGCTCCTCTTTGCACCGCAAGACTGGACCAAAACAGCCCACCCTGGGACGAACAATAATCCGTAAAATCGGCGTAACCACATGGTTTCCCTAGGGAAAAGCGCGGTTTCCCAGGGAACGGCCAGCCGCTGGCCTGGCGCCGACCGCCGCAAAATACCGGCGCTGGATGCGCTTCTGGAAGCGTCGAAAAATGTGCAAAACCGTGGATTCGAAACCCGAGTTGCTTCATTACTGAGCACCAGGATACACATGCCCGAAAATAATTATCCACAAACTTATCCAAGGTTGGAGGATATGTTAGTGAACACTAACATTACGCCGAAAACGACGCCGCAGAATCTCCGACCGGAATGAAACAACGCCCCAGACCGTGAGGTTCTGGGGCGTCGTAGCCAGGCTTGGCCTGGCAGACGGGAAATTGGGATTTCCCGATTTAGAGCGGGCGAATTTCGGCCGCTTGAGGTCCTTTCGGACCATCCTTGACTTCGAATTCGACTTCCTGGCCTTCGTTCAGGCTGCGATAGCCGCGGCCCTGGATGGCGGAAAAGTGTGCGAAAACATCGGTACCGCCGGCGTCCGGCGTGATGAAACCGTAACCCTTGTCAGCGTTGAACCACTTAACTTTGCCCTTCTGAGCCATTTTCCTAGCGTCCTGTAATTAACTCGAAATGCAATGAATCAAGGACGCCGTGAGAACTGAACGACCGGTAGGGATACCTGCGTTGCTGCTGCGTTCTCGCATGCCGCAAAAGCAGCAGAACGAGTCCGCGCGCTGCTTGAATCAACTGCGGAATCAGCATACTCATCCGACATTACAGACTCATATAGTTGTTTACCCCAATGTCGTATTTTTCTGACTGGAAGCGCAATACCGTCACGCGGAATTAGCCTGCCGACGAGCCAGCAACGCGTACATCGGACCTGTCACGATTACCACGAACACCATGCGCGTAACGTGGAACGCAGTGACCACGGGAACCCCTAGCTGCAGCACTTTCGCGGTGATGGCCATCTCTGCAATGCCACCCGGTGTAGTGCCCAGGATCAACGTGGGAATAGGTGCCGCGGACCACAACGACAATAACGCGCCCAGGCCAAATGCCAACGCCAACGCAATGACCGTGAACACCGCTACCGCAGCGATGAAACGCGGTGCCGCACGAAAGAAATCGGGCCGGTATCGATCACCCAGCGACCACCCGATAAAGAGCTGGCCGATCTTGGGCACGACGTCCGGCAAGGCTGAAAATTCGATGCCATTGCTGGTGAGCAGCATCGCGACCAGCATGGGCCCCAGCACCCAAGGAATGGGCAACTTCAGCTTCATGAAGACGAGGCCTCCGATGCAGGTCAGGGCCACCAACGCGGCCAGACCGGCGCCATGCACGGTACGAGGTCCTGGCACCGTCGGATCCAGGCCCGCCACGCCCCACCACTGGAAAATGAAGGGCACCGTCAACACCACCATCAGCACGCGAACGCTGTGCGCCGTCGCGACGCGATCAATACGCGCGCCGTGGCGCTCTGCCAAGCTGGCCATCTCGCTGGCACCGCCCATGGCGCAGGCAAACCACGCCGTCTTGAAATCGACGTCGGTGTAGCGCCGCAGGATCGCGGTACCGATGAATGCCAGCGCCAATGCAAACAACATGCCGACGATGATCGGCCCGGCATTGGTGCCGATGTGCCCGATCACCTGCGGCGTGAAATACAGGCCCAGCGACGTGCCGATGACCCATTGCCCTGCATTGCGCGCTGGCCGTGGACACACCGTGCGAACACCCCCGATCCGCACCGCCGCCGTCAACAGCAGCGCCCCCAGCATCCAGGGCAGCGGGATGTGCGCCCACACCGCCAGCAAGGCCCCAGTCAACGCGATCGCCAATCCGCCGAAGACCCTCAACAACATGTTCTGCACCACGACACCGTCCACGCCATAAGCTCATGAGAAACCGGAATTATGAGTTAGTGGGATACTTACGAAAACTCCCGTGCATACCTAGCGTTCACCTTCGCGTCCACCATGATCCGATCCAAACTTCCCGACGTCGGCACCACCATTTTCACCGTCATGAGCCGCCTGGCCATCGAGCACAAGGCCATCAACCTGGGCCAGGGCTTTCCCGACTTCGATCCCGACCCGGCACTGTGTGCGTTGGTCAGCAAGGCCATGGCCAACGGCCATAACCAATATCCCTACATGCCCGGTGTGGCACCGCTGCGCGAAGCCATTGCCGCGAAGACACAGGCCTTGTATGGCCGCGCCTACGATCCCGAAACCGAGATCACCGTGACCAGCGGCGCCACCGAGGCGCTCATGGCCACGGTGCTGGCCGCCGTGAACAGTGGCGACGAAGTCGTGGTCATCGAACCCTGCTACGACTCGTACCTGCCCGCCATTCGCCTGGCCGGCGGCACGGCCGTGCCGGTGCCGCTACGCGCCCCCACCACCGACGACCCCTACTACCGCATAGACTGGCAGCGTGTGCGCGACGCCATCACGTCCAGGACGCGCCTGTTGATGCTGAACTTCCCGCACAATCCCACCGGTGCAGTGCTGGACGACAGCGACCTGGACGCGCTGGAAGCCATCGTTCGCGACACCGGCGTGCTGCTGGTGTCCGACGAGGTCTACGAACACATCGTGTTCGACGGCAAACCGCACGCCAGCGTGGCGCGTCGTCCGCTGCTGGCCGAACATGCCTTCGTCATTTCCTCATTCGGCAAGACGTACCACACCACCGGCTGGAAGATCGGCTATTGCTGCGCGCCGCGCCAGTTGAGCGCCGAACTGCGCAAGGTGCACCAGTTCATGGTGTTCACCGTGCCCTCGCCGATGCAATTCGCCCTGGCCGAATTCATGCGCGATCCCAAGCCTTACCTGGACCTGCCCGCCTTCTATCAAGCCAAGCGCGACCGCCTGGCGCAAGGCCTGGCCAAGACGCGCTTCAAGCCGCTGCCCAGCCCCGGCACGTTCTTTATGCTGGCCGATTACAGCGACATCTCCAAGCAAAGCGAAGCCGATTTCGCGCGCGACCTGACGGTGCGTCATGGCGTAACGGTGATTCCGGTTTCGGCTTTCTACCAAAAGCCCGATGCGCCTGAATCCAACCACCGCATCGTGCGCTTCTGCTTCGCCAAGAAGGACGCCACGCTGGATGCCGCGCTGGACCGCCTGGCGCAAGTCTGATCACGCTCGATGTCATGCAGAAAAAGCCCCGCAAGGGGCTTTTTCATTCGCGCAGCACTTCTCGCCGCACACCTCACACCGGCTCGGCAGCATTCTTCCTGGCCCGTCGCACGCGGCGCATGACTTGCGGCACCACCACCACAGCACCGGCAGCCACCCACAACGCAATCGCGACGGGGCTGGAGAACAGCACCGACACGTTGCCGTCGGTCATCGACAAGGCGCGGCGCAGGTTCTGTTCCATCATGTTGCCCAGCACCACGCCCAGCACCAACGGCGCCATCGGCACACCGAATTTTCGCAACAGGTAGCCCAGCGTGCCGATGGCCGCGACCAGCACCAGGTCGAACGTCCCGGCATTGATGGCATACACCCCGATGTAGCTGATGCACAGGATGCCCGGCACCATCAGCCAGCCCGGCACCGACAGCACCTTCGAGAACACACGCACCAGCGGCACGTTCATGATGAACAGCAGCACGTTGGCCACGAACAGCGAAGCAATCAGCCCCCACACCAGTTCGGGCTTGGATTCGAACAACACCGGACCCGGCGTGATGTTGTAGAGCGTCAGCGCGCCCATCATCACCGCGGTGGTGCCGGATCCCGGCACGCCCAACGTCAGCATCGGTACGAACGAACCGATGGCCGATGCGGTGGCGGCCGCTTCCGGCGCCACCAGGCCGCGCATGTCGCCGCGCCCAAACTTGGCGTCCGGGTCCTTGGCCTCGATGATGCGCTTCTCTTGCGAGTACGCCACGGCGGCCGCCACGCTGGCGCCAGCGCCGGGCAGCACGCCCACGCCGAAGCCCACAAAGGCGCTGCGCACGACGCTCCACCAGGTGAAAGCCATCTCTTTCAGATTGAAGATCTTGCGGCCGCTGGACTTGACTTCGACGCTATGCCCGGCCATTACCTTTTCCAGCATTTCCAGCATTTCGCTGACCGCGAACAAGGCAATCACCACCACCACGAAATCGATGCCGTCGGCCAGGTGCACGGATTCGAAGGTATAGCGGTATACCCCCGAGTTCGCGTCCACGCCGATCACCGATATCGACAGCCCGATCATCGCGGCCAGCACGCCCTTCACGGGCTGCTTGCCGAGCAGGCTGGTCAGGCAGCAGAACGCGAAGATCATCAGCACGAAGTATTCGGCAGGGCCGAATGCCAACGCCCATTTGGCCAAGGTCGGCGCCAGCAGGACCACGCCCACCACCGACACCAACGCCCCAAAGAACGCCGACCATGCCGACAGCGACAAGGCCACGTTGGCCAGGCCCTGGCGTGCCAGCGGATAACCGTCCAGCGTCGTCATGATGGCGCTGGCCTCGCCCGGCACGTTGATCAGGATCGAGGTGATGCGGCCGCCATATTCCGCGCCGACATACACCGCCGCCAGCAGGATCAGCGCGGTCTCGGGTGGCAGGTTCATCGCAAACGCAATGGGGATCAGCATCGCCACGCCGTTGATCGGCCCCAGGCCGGGCAACACGCCCACCATGGTGCCGAAGAACGAGCCAATGGCGGCCACCAGGATGTTGGTCCAAGAGAACGCAACACCAAAGCCCATCGACAGGTGATCAAGAATTCCGCTCATATCAGGTTCTCCAGCAGCCCGCCGGGCAGGACCACGTCCAGCACCTTGTCGAACAGCACGAAAAAGAAAGCGCTCATGACGATGCCGCCGATGGCGCACTTGACCCAGCCGCCGCCGAACAGGCGGCCGACAAACACGGTCATCAACGCCGTGGCGATGATGAAGCCGAGCCACTGGAAGAGAAACGCGTACGCCGTGGCGAACAGCACCATCATCACGATGCGCACATTGGCGCCGGCCGGGTTGGCCTCGACGGGGTTGCCGCCCTTGTAGGCCAGTCGCAGGCCACACAGGCCGATGATCAATGCCAAGAGCAGCGGGAACGCGCGCGGCCCCACCGGTTCGTAGGCGAACGGCGCTTCAATGCCCCACCCCGCCCACGTCATGAAGGCCGCCAGCGCAAGCGCGGCGATGCCCAGGATGCGATCGTTCATGATCAGTTTTCCGTTGGTAGCAGGACCGCGCGGCGCAAGCCCGCCCCGGCCGCTGGCAGGGCCGGCGGCAGCGGGGTGCGCCTGCAGGCGCGGTCGTAAGGAATGCCTTGCGGCTTATTTCTTGACCAGGCCGAAGGAGTCGGCCAGTTCGGCGTACTGCTTGACCTGCTGCTTCACGTAGGCATCCAGGTCGGCGCCCGTCTTGTTGAAGGGGAACAGGCCCTGCTGTTCGCGCAGCTTGGAGAACTCGGGGGCGCTGGTGACACGATTGAACGCGGTCACCCAGAACTGGTAGTCGGCATCCGACACCTTGGGCCCCACATAGAAGCCGCGGATGATCGGCCAGACGATGTCGTAGCCCTGTTCCTTGGCGGTGGGCACGGTGCCCAGCTTACCCGGCAGGCGCTGGTCGTTGAACACGGCCAGCACGCGAATGGGCGCGCCACCCTCGAGCATGGTGAAGGCTTCGGCCGCATCGCCCATGTAGGCCTGGATGTGGCCGCCCCGCAAGGCCGTGACGGCCTCGCCGCCGCCTTCAAAGGCCACGAAGCGCATCTTCTTGAAATCGACGCCGGCCGCCTTGGCGGTCAATGCCGCCTTCATCCAGTCCTGGCTGCCCACCGTACCGCCGGCGCCCAGCACGATCTTGGTCGGGTCCTGCTTGAACGCGTCCATCAGGCCCTTCAGGTCGGTATAGGGCGAATCGTTGCGCACCACGGCCACTCCGTAGTCGGTGCCGATGGCCGCGAGCCAGCGCACGTCGTTGACGTTGTACTTGCCGAACTTGCCCTGCGCCAGGTTCAGCAGCGAACCGCCCGAGAAGGCCACGATGGTGCCGGGCTCGTTGGGGTGCTGCGCCACGATGTTGTTGTAGGCCACCGCGCCAATGCCGCCGGGCATGTAGACGATGCGCATGGCGCTCTTGAGCGCGCCGCTTTGCTTCAAGCCTTCGGTGGCCAGGCGGCAGGTCAGGTCGAAACCACCGCCGGGCTGGGCCGGTGCGATGCATTCCGGGCGGCGGGGCTCGTCGGCCGCATGGGCGGCTCCCAGGGACAGGGTAATCGCGCCAAGCGCCGCAACGGCGGCCAGGCGCAGCTTCAGGCTGGTCTGCATTCTTGCGTCTCCGTGATTTATAGGTCTAGGTATGGCTGGCTACCCCGGCGACGTGCGGCAAGGCGGGTCCAGCGGATGCAACCGTACAAAACCGAAGCTTTCTAACACCTTTCAAAAACCGCCATTTTCCTGATGCGACGCAACATCGGCGTCGGATTCCAGGGAAAACACCAGGGACGCGCGCAGTCCTGGCAAGGGGGCACGGTTCTCCAGCACCAGGCGGGCTCCCAGAACCTGGGCGATGGTGACGACAATGGCCAACCCCAATCCCGCGCCGGGCTTGTTCTTGCCCGCCACGCCGCGGCGAAAGCGGACGCCGGCTCGGGCGATATCTTCGGCCGACATGCCCGGGCCGCTGTCTTCCACCGCCAAGTGGGCCTGGTTGGCCTGCCTGCGAACCAAAACGGTGACCATTCCGCCGGGCGCGGTGTAGCGGATGGCGTTGTCAACCAGGTTGCTGACCGCTTCACGCAGCAGCCAGTCGGCGCCGCTGACCACCACGGGGCCTGGTTCGGCCTCCAGGCCGATGTCCAACTGCCGCGCCCGGGCGGTCGGCAGCAAGGTGCGGATCACCCCATCCGCCAGCTCGGCCAGGTCGACCGGTTCCAGCGAAAAGCCCCCTTCGGCCAGGGAAGCGTCTTTAGCGCGCGCCAGCGCCAGCATCTGGTTGGTGGTGCGTACCGCCCTGTCCAACCCCTCCTGCATCGCCAGAAGGGCTGTACGGACCTCCTGAGGGCATGTTTCCCGCAAGGCATAGGCGGTCTGGGTACGCAAAACCGACAGCGGCGTGCGCAATTGGTGCGAGGCGTCGTCCAGGAACTGACTCTGGACCCTCGCCTGGGCCGCGTAGCGGGCCATGTGGAGGTTTACGGCGCCCACCAGGGGCAGGACCTCACCTGGCAGGTCGGACGCGCTGACGGGGCTTAAATCGTCTGCAGGACGCCTTTCCAGTTCTTGCCTCAGCCGTGCCAGGGGGCGCAACGCCATGAAAACGCCCAGGACGATCACCAGGACGCTGATCAGGATCACCGCCAGGTCACGCTCTACCGACCGCACCAGCACCTGGTGCAGGAACGCCTGGCGGCTTTCCAGGCCCTCGGCGACCTGGACAATAACCCGTCCCCCTTTGTTGGCGTAGAGTGGCGGATCCATCGCCCGCGCCAGCGCGGCGACCCGGACCGGGGTGCCCAGATACGACGCATAGAAAAACTGCGGTTCCCCGGAAATCAGCGGCTGCATGGGCATGGGCAGCCCGGGATGGCCGATTTCGGCCAGCCCGTCTTCGGTCGCCACCCGGTAGAACACGCTGCCATTGGCCGTCAGCTCGAAAAATTCCAGCATCAGGTATGGCTGCTCCATGGCTAATCCACCGCTGGCTGTGGATATGTTGTGGTCGATCGCGCGCAGCGCGCCAGCCAGCGAGCGATCGTAGGCAATGTCGACCTGGTTGCGCAGCTGGTGGTTCGACAGCCACAAGGCACCCATCATTACGAAAACCAGTGTGGGAATCAGCCACCAGAGAAGCTGGGTCTTCAGGGTCCGGGTACGGCTTTTTTTCCTGGAAAACCGGGTTTTTTCCGGAAAACTAGTTGTCAACAGCGTTCTCCAGGCAATAGCCCATGCCGCGCATGGTCGTGATCTGCACGCCTGTTTCCGCCAATTTTTTGCGCAACCTGTGCACAAGTACTTCGATGGCCTCGAGGTTGATGTCGGCATCGTCGGTCACGATCCGATCCAGGATCTGTTGCTTGTTGATGGGTTCGCCGCTTTTCTGGATCAGGACCCGAAGGACCGCATGTTCACGTGGGGATAACTGCAAAGTCTGTCCCGAGACCGAAAATTTTTGCGCGGAAGTCTCGAAAACCAGGTTTCCCAGGGCAAGTCGCGGATGTTCGCGACCTCGGCTACGTCGTACCAACGCGATCAAACGCGCTTCCAACTCTTCCACAACAAACGGTTTCGGCAGGAAATCGTCTGCGCCTTGGTGAAGCGTCCCGATTTTTTCGGCCAATGAATCGCGCGCGGTCAGGACCAGCACCGGCGTACGGTCGTCCCGCGCGCGAATCTTCGCCAGCAAAGTGTGGCCATCCATGCCTGGCAATCCCAAGTCCAGCACGACCGCATCGAATTCTTCGACGGCCAACCTTCTTTCGGCAACCAGGCCGTCATCTGCCCACTCGACCACGAAACCCGCATGTCGGGCCAGGCTTCTGGCCAACCAGCGAGCAAGTTCAGCTTCGTCTTCTATCAGGAGGATGCGCATGGACGGAGTCCGGGGGGGCGTGGCTGGGAGCTAGGAGAAAGCATGTTTGTCTTTTCCCTGTATTTCTCTTTATATAAAGACTAATGATTAATAAGGCCTGTGGATAACTACCTTAACCTTGGAAACCCTTTCTTTTTCATGAGCTTGCGAGCGTTTTTGGCTGTGCAAGAACTCTGTGTGGGAAAAAAGTTGAAGTTGGACAAGATTTCGGACCCGGCCCAAAACCCCCGCTTGTTCAACTTGCCTCCACACAATGTGCACAACCTGCCGCCTTAGGAGTTATCCACAGGCCCTTTTTCTGAAAGCCCGGGCCGGAAGCGGCACTTTTACCCCGAAAATCAGCCCATTGCCTACCCTGGTTTTCGCCCCTTTCCAGCCTCGGAAAGGGCCCTGGAAGCGCTTGGGAAATCGGCCTCGCCAGGGGAGGAGTCCCTTCAGTGGTTGACGGTTGCCTGAACAAAAAGTGAGCAGCTTTCCGCCGTAGAATCCGGCCATGCCACGACAAATTCGAATCAAGAAACCGGCCTGGGCGACCTGGCTGAGAGGCCGTTTGCTGGCCGACAACTTGCCCGCCACACTGTGCGCGGCGGCATTGATGGGACTGGCGGGCGCACTGGCCACCGTGATATTTCGAGAATTGCTGGGCGGCATCCAGATGCTGCTGGGCGGCGTGGACGAACCGCACGGCATGGTCTCGCTGGCCCGAGGCTTGTCCACCTGGCAACGATTCCTGCTGCCGGCGGTGGGCGGGGCGATTGCCGGGCTGATCCTGCAATGGGCGGCCAGCCGGCTGCCCAGGCGCGGCGCCGCTGACTATATGGAAGCGATCTCCATCGGCCGCGGTGTCATCGGTTTTCGGCAGACCGTGGCGCGCAGCATTTCTTCTTTGTTTTCAATCGGTTCCGGGGCATCGATCGGCCGTGAAGGCCCCATGGTGCAGCTGGCTGCGATGTTCTCTTCATTGTCCGGCCGCTACCTGGTGCTGCCGCCGCGCCATCTGCGCCTGCTGGTGGCCTGCGGCGCCACGGCCGGGATCACCGCGGCGTACAACGCGCCGATTGCCGGCGCCTTGTTCATTTCCGAAATCGTCTACGGCGCGATTTCGTCGGCCACCCTGGTTCCGCTGGTGGTGTCGTCGGTGGTCGCCAACATCGTGACCCGCCAGATCCTGCACTACGACGCGGTTTTCCATATGCCGCCGTTCGACTTCGTATCGGGCTGGGAAGTCATCAACTACCTGGGGCTGGGCCTGATCGCCGGCCTGGTGGCGCCGCAATTCCTGCGTTTTCTTGATGCGTCGAAGGCACTGTTTCGGCGTATGCCATTGCCGCTGTGGACCCGCATGGCGGCCGGCGGCCTGGTGGTGGGGGCGTTGTCGGTGTTCAAGCCCGAAGTCTGGGGCAACGGTTACAGCGTGGTGAACAGCATGCTGCACAGCGAGTGGGCCTGGCAGGCGGTGGCGGCGGTGCTGCTGTTCAAGATCGTGGCCACCGGCGCCAGCGTGGGCTCGGGGGCAATCGGTGGCGTGTTCACGCCGACGCTGTTCGTGGGGGCGGCGGTCGGCGCCCTCTATGGCAGCGGGTTGCATGCGCTGTTTCCCGCGGGTGACCTGTCTGCCGTGTCGAGTTATGCCGTGGTGGGCATGGGGGCGCTGCTCGCAGCCACGACGTATGCGCCGCTGATGTCGATACTGATGATCTTCGAGATGACGTTGAGCTACGAGGTCATGCTGCCGTTGATGCTCGCCTGCATTACGGGCTTTGTCATTGCGCAGAAAATTCGACCGGATTCGGTGTATGCCAAGTCGTTGGCCAGCAATCGGATCGCTCGGGAACAGATCCATGCAGCGCCGTCACTGCGTGCCGACAAGCTTGGGGAATCTTGATAAAAGTACTTGAATAAATGGGTTTTTCATAAGGAATCCCCTTTTGTTTTTTATGAGTAAAAGCTCATATTGTTCTTGTTGCCCAAGAAATGATGAAAGCGACATCGTCGAATTCATCGCCATTTTTCTTGGCTTTCAGAGTTGATGATGGCGTTGGAACACACATGATTCATGCGCGTTCATGATCTTCAAGTAAATGAGTAATTACTCATTTATTGAGAGGGGTCTCATCGCAACGACTTGCTCATGAACACGCGCTTCAAGCCTATCTCTTCGGCGCGATGCGTTTCAACGTAGCCATAGCGTTGATAGATACCGATGTTCTCGGTCATCGATTCCTGCGTGTAAAGCCGTATCTGCCGATAGCCCGCCTGGCGCGCTTGAATTTCGGCCCACTGCATCAGTTCGCGTCCATATCCCTTGCCTTGCGCGGCCGGAGATACAGCCACGTTGTCGAGCAGCAAGCAGTCCGGCTCGCGCACCAACACCAGCACGGCCTGCACGCCGGTGTCGTCTTCCAGCACTTGCGTCTGGCCTTGCGAGATGCGTTGGCGGTAGTCGTCACGCATCGGGCCCGGCGTCGCGCCGATGCGGTCAATGTAGTGGCAATACGCGTCGTGGACGATGCGCTCGATGCCGGCCAGGTCGGCGGTAGTGGCCTGGCGGATGCGGTGTTGGCTGGTCGCGGGCGTTGAGGGCACGATTTCTCCATGCAATTTCCGTGGAGATCGACTCTAGCAAAATTCAGCCTTCACCGAACTCGAAATCGTCCATGAGTCGGCGCAATGCCGCGCTTTCGGGGCTATCAGGGTCGATCTCTTGCTGTTGCTCGAAAAAGAACCCGACGAGATAGAACTCATCGTCATTCCTGATCTTCCCACGCTTGATGATCGCATCAAGTCTCCTCTCGTCTTGCTCGTAGAAGTCGGGGTAGGTGGCGATCACGATCGCTCTGTATGCGATGCTGAAAGCATGGGGGTCTTCTGGTGGGACAGTCCGCGAGAAAATGGACAGACCTTCCCGCAATGACTGCATCACGCCGCTTGTCAAAGCCGCCGCTGACACTTTGCCCGCATCCATCTCTTGAATCCACTCGTCGCAGTGCTTGTTCCAGTCGTCCCGGAATTCCGCAATGATGGGGTCTTTCAGTGGCGCCAACAAGTAAACGATCTCGTCTTGCACGCCGATGGCCCGCAAGGCCTCGGCTCTTCTCAAGGACGGTCGCGTCATGGTTTGGTCTTTGACCCTATGTTCAGATGGACAGGTCTTTACCGGCTGCTCTGCACCACTTTGGGAATCGCTCGCGGCAACGCCTTCCTATCGAAAAGCGAACAGGCAGAAAAGTCCGATGGCAATCTGGCGCCTGACCATGTGTGGTCACGTTTTTGGCCTCGTCGTGGAAGAGCCATTCCGAGCGCTTGTCCGGGTGGATGATGCGGTAGGTGTAGCCGAGGATGTCGTAGTAGTGCCAGGTCTCCTGGCCGTGGGCATCGGTAACGTAGGTCAGGCGGATGTTCCGGTCCCATTCCAGCCGGGTGTCGAAGCTGCCGTCATCGGCCCACCCACGCACGGCGCGCGCGTCGGGCCCCAGGCCCTGCCATTCGAGGTTCATGCCGCGACCGGTGCGGTCGGTATGGCGGGTGACCAGGTGCTGCTGGTACTGGTAGGTACGGATCGCGGTGTTTTCATCCTGGGCCAGCGTGAGGTCGCCCGCGTCGTCATACTGGTACAGGCTCAGGCGGCGCTGCGGGGCGTCCTCTCCCATCAGCCACAGGCCGGTGAGGCGGCCATGGGTGTCAATGTCGGTGCCCAGATGCAGGTGCGGCTGGCTGGGATCGTCCTGCCTGATGATCAGGTCGGAGAGCACCACCCGGTCAGCGGTATGGTGGTCGTAGCGCAGGTGCAGGCCGGCGCCGCCGCGCAGTTCGACCTGCCACAGCAGGAACTGGTGGCCGTGGCGCACATAGGTTTCGCGCTGCTCAAAGCCGCGGCAGAGCATCAGGATGTCTTCGCTGCCGCGCACCAGCGTGATCGCTTCAATGCGGTCGTCGTGTGCTTCGCCCACCCTGGGCAGCGGGTACGTCAGGCTGCGGCCATCGGCGCCGTGGTAGCGCAGGCCTTCGCCCTCCACATCGAAGCGTGTGGTGGACGGGGTAATCCAGCGCGCGCCCAGTTCGTCGTTGTCATAGGCGCCGAGGCTGGAGCGGTAGGTGCGGGTCGCCGTCGAACACGGCAGGCTCATCATCACCGCCGCTGAATGACCGAAGAGCCGCAGTCGTCGGTCCTTCGGTATCACTGCGCTTCGGACAGGTACAGGTTCAACATTTCCAGTAGCTCATCCTTCGAATAGAAGAACTCTTCACCAGCACTCATTCCACCCATGATGTCGAGCAGCGTGTTGAGCTTCTTGTCGCCATAACGATATGCTCTTGCATCAAGCGACTTCACATAAACATATCGAGCGCAGGTCTCAGGATCATAAGGTTGAGTTTCGATAAACTCGATTATTTCCCGGACCAGCTTCAGCTTTTCATCGCGTTGACTCATCGTCAGCACCTGCACGAGCAATTAATTTCCCTTCCGCTCGGCGTCGACTTCCCTTGATCGATGTCCGCCTTGGTCGGTGGGTAATGCGGCAAATCCAGAACCTCACCATCACTCATTTTGGGATGAACGCGATTCACTGCTCCAGAATGGTCATACGTCTCTTCCCAAACGCGTGCTTGGCCCGTGGTGGGACTCCACTCAGTAACGTGCGAGCGTCCTCTCGTTGGCCCTTGCGTTCTTGCCAACGCTTCTTTGTCGTAATACCGAATACGTCCGTCCGGTAACGTACGCACTCGATCAGCAGTCGCTTGCGCTCCTTCAAGCGCTGATACCCGTTTGCCACCGATGGACGGCAGGATGTCCTTGTCCAGGTAGCGTCGCGGCATCGTGTTGTCCTTGCGGTCACGCTGCTGGATTTCCCTAAAATAGCGCTCGGCGAACTCGCTCAGGGTGGTGTCTTCCGGTCCCGCGACCTTGGCGCGCTGCTTCTTCTGGGCGGGGGATTCGCCCACTGCCGCCATCTGGGAGGCGCCATCGCGCATGAGCCGGGCGTTCTTCAGCGTAAGCGCCGGGTATTTGCCAAGCGTGAGTTTTTCGTATCTGCCGTTCAGCCTGTAGCGGTAACGCCAGACCATCCCGCCCGTTGGAAATATCTCCAGATACAGGCCGCGGTCGTCGCTGACGGTGTAGGTCTTGTCCCTGGGCTTGAGCGCCTTCAGGGCGGTGTCGGTAAGTGCCATCTGTTCCCTCCGTATGTCCAAGTAGCGGGTGGCGTCGGCCAAAACCCCAACTTGGACATAAACTTGGACATAAAACCAGATGGCTTTCAGTGTGCTTCGAAAGATCACGTCAGGCAAGAAACCTAGTATTCATGCGGGTTTCAAGGCGACTTGAAGACCTTGATGGAGCCCGCTGGAACTCAGCTTATTTGCCGATGCAGAAGCTGGAAAAGATCTCCCCCAGCAGATCGTCGCTGGTGAATTTCCCCGTGATGCTCGACAGGCTGTCATGCGCCAGCCGCAGTTCTTCCGCGAACAGGTCCAGCACTCGGTCGTCCTGTTCCGCGTGTTCCGCAGCCAGGGCCAGGTGTTCGGCGGCGTCCTGCAGGGCGTGCAGGTGGCGTTCGCGGGCCAGCCAGGGGGATTCGGCGCCGGGGTTCCAGCCGGCGATCTGCAGCAGTTCGGCGCGCAGCGCGTCCAGGCCGGCGCCGCGCTTGGCGGAGATGCCAAGTTCGCCGGGGCCGGGCGTGAAGGCTGTGGATAACAGGTCGACCTTGTTGAACACCTTCAGCACAGGCGTGCGCGGCGGCAGGCGTGCGGTGATCTGGGCGTCGAGTTCGTCGCCGGGGGCGGTGGCGTCCTGCAGGTGCAGGATGACGTCGGCGCGTTCGATTTCCTGCCAGGTGCGGGCGATGCCGATGCTTTCGACGGTGTCGTCGGTTTCGCGCAGGCCGGCGGTGTCGACGATGTGCAGCGGCACGCCGTCGATATGGATCTGCTGCACCACTTTGTCGCGCGTGGTGCCGGCAATGGGGGTGACGATGGCGATGTCGTCGCCGGCCAGGGCGTTGAGCAGGCTGGACTTGCCCACGTTGGGCTGGCCGGCCAACACGACGTGCAGGCCTTCGCGCAGGATGACGCCCTGGCGGGCTTGGGCGATCAGGCGGTTCAGGTCGTCGGCCAGTTTTTCCAGCGTGGGACGGGCCTGGTATTTCTCGAGGAAGTCGATTTCTTCTTCGGGAAAATCCAGCGTGGCCTC
>PJUB01000226.1_pt1 | contig 34289 bp, 28 predicted proteins | sample 1512141 | NCBI WGS metagenome assembly PJUB01 (sample SAMN08177677, study PRJNA422409) | Soil metagenome, whole genome shotgun sequencing project. | isolation source: Soil enriched on filter paper: alkali lignin treatment | place: USA: Madison | collected 2015-01-15 | reverse complement strand
GCTCCCTGGGCGGCGGCGCCCCCGCCTCCGAACAGACCGGAGATGAAATTGCCCGCCGTGCTGATCCAGCCGCCTAGGCCGCCACCGTTCTCGTTCTTCATGAAATTGCTGCCGAACAGCGTTTCCATCAGCTTGGCCGAGGCTGCCGATGTCACCATCTTGGCGACGTTGTTCAAGAAGGACAGCCCCATCTTGTCGAACTTCTCGGCCACGAAGTCATACATCTTCGTGCCCAGCACGTCCTGGATCTTGCCTGCGCTGGTGCGCGCGGATTCGACCAGCTTGTCATTCAGGTCCAGCATGAAATCGCCGTCCTTCCTGAAGCCGAGATTCCGTCTTTCCTTGTCGTACGTGCCCTGATCCAGCCTGCCGTCTCGCAGGGCCTGGTCCAGCGCCGCCATTTTTTGGTCCTTCTCGGCTTTTGCAGTCTCCGCGGTTTTCAGACTTGCGATGTAATCGCTCATCTTCATCTGCTCCTGGCGCTTGTCCAGACGCGTCGCCCCTTCGATCAGCCGATCCTTGTCAGGCTCGCTCTCGCCCGCGTACTTGCCGAATTCCGTCTCGTACAGCATCTTGCCGGTCTCGGACTTCAGGCTCATATACGCCGCGGTGCGCTTCTGGTCGGCAAGCACCTGCTCGACCACGGCCGATTTGACCGCTTCGGCGTTCTGCTTCAACGCCAGCGTTGCCCTTGCCTTTTCAGTGGTGCCGAGCTTGGTGACAGTGTTGTCTTTCGTGCCAGCCGTCGCGGCCTTCGCCAATTCACTGCAGCGCGCTTTCTGGGCTCCGATGTTGCGAGCCAGCAGATCGTTCTGCTGCTTGAGCGCCAGGTTTTCCGCAGCCAGCTGCGCCGCTGTCTTGTTACTTTCCATGGTCTTTCACCTCTTATAAATCCGCCTCCGGCCCGCTTGCGCGGGCCGGACACGTCGTCAAGACCCCTTCTTGACCTTCGACAGCAGGAACGCCTTCAACGCGTCCGCACCGGCCTCGGCCGGCGGTTCCGCATCGTCGGCGCCCCAGCGCACCAGCATGTCGGTGGCGCGCACCTTGGCGCCGGCAGCCTGCGCCACCGTGGCGGCCAGGCTGGCGGCGAGCAGGTCGGCCCGTTCGTCGCCCAAGGGAGACGTGCGGTCCAGTTCGCGCCACAGCGACAGTTCATGGGTGTCGATGGCCTGCATCAACTCGCCCAGCGTGCGCCCCAGCCGAAGCGCCAGGACCATCAGGAAACGGAGGTCTGGCGTTTCCTGGAGGGCTTTTTTGCGCGCTCCTGCGCCCCCTCCCCAAGGTTGCCCAGTTCGATCGCCTTGGCCACCAGCGTGGCGTGCGCCAGCCCGTAGGCCGCCGCGACGATGTCCACGTCTTCGTCGCGAAAGACACGCTGCGGACCATTGGCGGTCTGCTCGAACAGGGTGCGCACCAGCAGGCTGGCCGAGGCGCGGGTGTAATCCACGCCCGGCGCATCAAGCTTGGCGCGCACGGTGTCGTTGTCTTCGCCCGGCACCACGCCCGCGGCCGCCCAGATGGCGCGGATGTGGAACAGATGGTCGCCGGCGCTGGGCGCGCGCACGATGACGCGCGCGTCCTGCCATTGCGGCACGGTGACGGTTTCATGATGGAAACCAGCCAGGGGATCGGCGGCCAGGCCGCGCAGGCCCGCTGCGCGAGCCAGGGGATTGATCGACGTGTCCGTCATGGCGCTCAGCCCCCGTTGGCGGGTGCGTCGGTCAGCTTGACGGCGCCAGTGACGCGCACGTTGAACGTGGCGGACACGACGTTGTCCAGCTGGCCTTGCCACTGGTACTGCGTGACCAGGCCGAGGAACTCGAACTTGGCGCCGTCGGCGAAGGTCACGCGGAACGCGCGGGTCTTCTTGTCGCTGCGCGCGGCCACCAGCGCCTTCTGGGCGGGGTCACCGGCCTTCCAGTTGCCGGCCATGCTGAAGGTGCCGCTGTCGTCCAGGCCCAGGGCATATTCCTTGGCAGTGGACTTGAGCACGGTGACGTCGATCTCGGTGGTCTGGCCGCCCTGGAAGTTCGGATCCTTGATGGTGATCGCCAGATCGGCGTAGGTCAGGCCAGCGGCGCCCAGGTCTTCGGTGGCCGTGGTGGACACTTCCAGCTGCGTGCCCTGGGTTTGAACGAATTGCGAAACGGTAGTACCTGCCATTGCAGACTCCAGAAAAAAGCCCGCCGATGGCGGGCAACTGTGGCCACCCCGAGGGTCGGCGCGGCCATGAAAAAGGCCCCGTGGCGAATGCCACGGGGCCTGATCAGCGTGTTGAGGATGAAGTGTCGAAGCAGCGCCGCCCGCCCACTGCGCGGGACTGGCATTGCACATGTTCTGAAAAGAAAAAACCCGCGGGCAAGCACGGGTTTCGTGTAGGCCAGCGGGTGGGTTTTCTTCGGGCGCAACTTGCCCCGACGACTGAATTATGCGCGGGCCTTGGACGGGCTGCAAGCGTTGGCGCGATCTGCGTGTCGCACTTGCGGCGCGGTCACCAGCGAACGACGACGCAAGGCGGGCAAGAGTGCGGCCTTGGCCTCCTGGTAGGCGGCATGCTGCTGCTCGGGCGTCATGCGCGGGTTGCTGAACACGCGCGCGCCGGCGGCCTTGTTGCCTGCGTGCACGCCGATGGCCGAGCGTTGCTGCCAGGGCAGTTCGTCGATGCACAATTCGGTCTGCTCGCCGCGCGCGGCGGTCAGGCGTGCATCGATGTCTTCGTCGTCGACGTAGGCGTCGTCGGGCACCATGCCCCGCGCGAATGCCGATACGCGGCCCACGCCCAGCTTGGGCCGGTAGCCGCGGCTCCAGTGGTACCACTCCATGATCAGTGCTTCGACCTGGTCCGATTCTTCTCGCGTCATGCCCTGCCCCTTCTGAATGCTTGCGCGGGCCGTGCGGTCCGCGTTGCCCGCCGGCCGCGCGGCGAACGAGCGCGCAATCGCGGCCCCCGCCTGCGATGCCGCCACTGCCCAGCCTTGCGGTGCCCGCAATGCCATGTTTGCTGCCTGATCCATATGCCGCTCCTTGCCGTTGAGTTCGTTGCCGGGGTAAGCCGCCTGGCTGTCCCGGGAGTGCGCCGCGCGGGCGCCTGGTGCGCGGACCGGCTGCGCCGCCGGTCGGAAAGATTGTCGGGAGAAGTCTTCTGGTAGCGAAACGCTACCTACGCTTCCGTCTGATAACAGCACGCGTTTTGGGTAATTCATACCTGGAATTCTACAAGTGTATAATCGCCTTTTCAACACTTGTTGTTGCACAACATTCCACAACTGTTTAGCGTCCGCACCATGGCTCTCGGAAAACAAATCAGGCGCTATCGCGCCGCGCTCGGTCTCACCCTGGAACAGCTGGAAGCCCGCACGGGCGTGGGCGTGGGCACCATCGCCGCCCTCGAAGGGCGCGACAGCGAACGCTCGAAATACGCGGCCCGGCTGGCCGCCGGGTTGGGGCTGTCGCTGGAACAATTGCTGGACGAAACGGCGCAATATCCGCCCGATACGGTGCTGTCCGCGCCCGACACCCTGCTGCGCCTGGACGACGGCCTGGCCGACGATTTGCGCATCCCGCGCTTCGATACCGGCGGTGCCATGGGCGCGGGGGTCGAACTGCGCGACCAGCCGGGCGTGATTCAAAGCCTGCGCGTCAGCCAGGAATGGCTGCACAAGAACCTGCGGCACTACACCTCGGTCAGCAACCTGTGCGTCGTGACGGGTTTCGGCGACAGCATGCGGCCCATGTACAACCCCGGCGATCCGCTGCTGGTGGACCTGGGCGTGGCCAAGGCCGACATCGATGGCATCTATTTCTTTCGGGTGGGCAACGAAGGCTTCATCAAGCGGCTGCAACGCATTCCCAGCGCGCGGGGGTTGCTGATTCGCGCCAAATCCGAGAACACCAAGTACGACGCCTGGGACATCACCGAAGACATGGACCTGCAGATTTTCGGGCGTGTGCTGAAGGTGTGGCGCAGCGACGATTTCTGAGGCGCGCGATCAGACAGGCACGATCTGATGCGCGCGGGCTTGCGTGAGGCATTCGGCGATTCGCCGCCCTACTGCGCCACCCGCTGCGGCTGGGGGGTTTGCCACGTGCCATCCCGTAGCGCGGGCGTGGGCCAGTAATAACGCAGCGCCACCACGAACGGCCCCGGTGGCGTGGGTAGCCAATTGGCCTCGTGGCCCTTGCCGGGCGACGACGGTTGCAGGGCGAGCGTGATGCCGCCATCGCGGTCGCGCTTGAGCGACGACAGCATTGACGCGTTGATCGTGTAGCGCTTGGCGGCGTTGGGCACCAGCGTTTGCCCGGGCAGTCGATACAGCGTGACCGACCAGTAGGCATTGACCGGCGGCAGGCTTTTCGGGGCAAAGCGCAACGTGTAGGCGCGCGTGCCATCCAGCGGCTGCCCGGCGCTGTCTTGTTCGAGTACCGGCGCCAGCACTTCTTCGCGGCTGCTGCCGCCCAGGTCGACCTGGGCGCCGGCGGCACGCGCCAGGTAATCGTTCTTGAAGGTACGACGGTCGGCGAACAGCGTATCGGTCTTGCCGGCCAGCGCCACGCGGCGCTTGTCGATGTCGTTCTGGCCGTCGTGCATGCCTTCCTGCATCATCTGGCGCAGGCGGGGGTTCATGCGATCGGTCACGACCGGATCCCCCGGCCGGATGCGCAGGCTGTCCAGGCGCCGGCGCAGCGTTTTTTCGCTGTGCTCGACAGGCGCGAACTGCAGCAGGAATGCCAGCTGGTTGTAGAACTCGAGCGAGCTGCGCATCTGGGCGGGGGCTTCCGGCACGATCCAGGCGACCGGCGCCGGCGCGGGCGGCGCGGCCTTTTTCAGGAAGGCCGACAAGGGCTGGAGCTTGTAGCCCGCCTGGATGCGCTTGACGTTCGCGAGGTCGGCCGAGGAAAACAGCAGGGTGCGCCCGGAAAGCGTGACCAGCTCGGTTTCGGCGACGATGACCTTGGAAACGTGCTTGGGCGCCGTGCCTTTCCAGCGGGGACCTGCGATCAGGAAATGGCCGCCGCCATTGCCCGTGGCGCGGCTGCCGATATAGGCAAAGTTCTGGCCGTACAGGTCAGTCAGCTGCAGCGCGAAGTAGCGCCGCGATTCCATGGGAGGAACGCTGATGACGACCGGCTCGGCCCGCAGATCCAGCACGGCGGACGACCTGGCGGTGTCGAGATCGGGCGCCGCGAGGCCGGCGTCTTCCGGCGTGCCCCCCCGCGCATCAAGGTGCAGCGTGTTGAAAGGGCCGCGATACTGCGGGCTGGCGGAATCGATGTTCGTGGCGTACAGGGCCTGATAGCTGGCGACCATGGGGTAGCCGTAGACGTAGGCCTCTTTGGCGATGCGACGTGCTTCAGGTGCCGAGACGCCGTCGATGCCCACGAACTGCGACCCCGTTGCCGCGTCGGGCGACGTGAAGCTGCATCCGGCCAGGGTGGCGGCCAGCGCCACGCCGGCCATGCCGCGAAGGGTGGAAAGAAGGGCAGTGCCAACCAGGCGGTCGCGCATTCGATGCTCCAACATGGGCGGATGTTGGCAACGCCCAGATGGCGGCAGCGTCGCGGGCAAGACAAAAGGGTGGTCGAAATTCTGGCACACTTTTTGTGACCATAGTGAAACAGCGCCCCCTCAATCGCACTACCTGTCGTCTGATTCCTCGACCCCAGACGCGCTCACCCCGGCAGCGGCAAGCCTTCCAGCCGGGCCAGCGGAATCGGCGTGATGGCGCTTTCGGTGGCCGCGGCGTCGGTGGTCAGGTGCTGGATCAAGTCCACGGTGGTGGACCGGCGGGTCAGCATCAGGCAGGTGACCTCGGTGTCGGCCACGCGGGTTGCGTGCCAGCAGCCGGGCCGCATGCAGACGCCCTGCCCCTGGGCCACATGAAAGGCGGCCAGCGTGGACAGGTCCGGGCTGCCGTCCGCCGCGCTGCGCGTCACGACCTGGATGATGCTGCCTGTCAGCGGCACGATGGCTTGTTGCGTCAGCAAGTGCTTTTCCAGGCTGGCGATATCGGCCGACGCGCTGCGGTAATTGACCCACAGCACTTCCGCGTCCCCTCCCGCGCCGGTGTTGAACACGTGCTCTTGCCAGAAATCGGTGGCGTCGTTGGTAAAGAGCGGCACACCGTTGCCCTGCGGAATCGGCTTGCCCAGCATCCAGCCGTAGGGCTTGAAGGCATCGTCGGTCAGGTCGTATACAGGCAATGCGGCAGCGCGGGTCATGCGTCGTCCTTGGCGGAAGGGGTTGAAGGCAGGGAAGATTGCGATTGCGCGCGCAGGTTGGACGCGGCGCGCTTGGGAAATTCAGCGTCGTAGTCGAAGTCGCCGCGGGCGATGGCGGCCAGGATGGCGGCACGCCGCGCGGTCGCGCGTTTCAGGTTGGCGGCGGTGGGCTTGACGCGGATGCGTTCCACGCAATGCCGGCCCTGGTAGAAAAAGCCGATCTCGATGGACGATTCGGAAGCCGGCCGCACGCCGTCGAATCCTTTGTTCATGCCTGTCGTTGCTCCGATGCGGGGTTGATCACATGCGCAGGGTTGATCACATGCGGCGGTCAGCGCGCTGCGACGCTGCCAGGTGCGGCCTGCGCTTCCGAGGCCTGCGCCTGCAAGGCCAGCCGGCGCCAGTTGCGGCTGGCGTAGGCGTGCGCCTGGCGCAAGCCAGCCCAGAGGCTGACCTGCTTGATCCAGCGCAGGCTGCCCGCGGCCTCGAACTGGGTGGTCCGGCGCACTTCGGTGCCCTGTCCCGGCACTGCGCGCAGCTCAAAGGTATCCACCAGCTTGCCGACCCAGTCCGCGCACCACACGGTGCTCTGCTGCATCTGATAGCGCAAGCGTTCGTCGGGCTGCAATATCAGGATGCGCTGGTCGATGGTGCCGCGGTCGGTGGTGCACTGACGGGTGTTGCCCACGGCCGCCACGCCTTCCAGCACCTTGCAGCTGATCGGCTTGGGCACGCCCAGCCGAAACAGCAGCGGACGGTTGTCGTCCATGCGGGCATGCAGGAAATGCGGCCAGACATGGCGCGGTTCGCAGGGGAACAGCCAACGGGATTGAATCTGCATGTCGGGCTCCTTGCCGCAACGGTCCGCGCCAGCGCGGCGCACCGCAAGGTTATAGCGCGGATTGGCGTTGCGCCCGCCCGGCGCGCGCCCTTGGCGCCTTCAGCCGGCCATTGCCGCCCGCACGCGGGGCAGCTCGCGGTCGTCGATGGGCCAGTGCAGCGCCGCCGCCAGCACCCCCAGCGCCATGGCGCCCAGCCAGATCAGGTCGTAGGAATGGGTGGTTTCGAACACCACGCCGCCCAGCCACACGCCCAGGAAAGACCCGACCTGATGGCCAAAGAAGACAAACCCGAACAGCGTGGTGATGTAGCGCACGCCGAACACCTGCGAGATCAGGCCGTTGGTGAGGGGCACCGTGCCCAGCCACACGAAGCCCATGACCGCCGCGAAGGCATACACCGACCAGGTGGACAGCGGCAGCAGGAAGAACAGCGCCATGGCGGCGGTACGCAGCAGGTAAATGCCGGCCAGCAGGTATTTGCGGCGGTGGTGCGCGCCCAGGATGCCGCAGACATAGGTGCCGATGACATTGGTCAGCGCGATGATGGCCAGGGCCGCGACGGCGTCGGCCGCGCGCAGGCCCTTGTCCATCAGGTAGGCCGGCAGGTGGGTGCCGATGAACGCCAGTTGGAAGCCGCAAGCCAGAAAGCCCAGGTTCAGCAACCAGAAGCCGGGCTGGGCGAAGGCTTCGCGAATGGCCGCCCCCATGGGCAGGTCGGCAGGCGTGGCGGACGCCCCGGTGGCGGCCGGCGCCGCCCGACGTGCGGTGTCCTTCAAGGGCCAGGCCAGCGGCAGCACCACCGCCAGCACCACCGCGAAGGTCAGCAGCGCGCTGACCCATCCCCAGCCGCCGATCAGCCATTGCGCGGCGGGCACCAGGGTGAACTGCCCCAGCCCGCCGATCGCGCCGGCCATGCCCAGCGCCCAACCGCGTTTTTCCGGCGGCACCAGGCGGCTGAGCACGCCGTAGATGACGGCGAACGCGGTGCCCGACAACGCGATGCCGATGCAGATGCCGGCGGTCCACATGAAGGCCGCCGGACTGGCGGCGTGGGCCATGCCGAACAACCCCACGGCGTAGCACACGAGACCGCCCAGGACGACCTTGGCCGAGCCGTAGCGGTCGGCGATCATGCCGGTGAACGGCTGCACCACGCCCCAGGTCAGGTTCTGCACCGCCAGCGCCATGGCGAAGGTCTCGCGCGACCAGCCGCGGTCCATCGTGATGGGCAAGAGGAACAGGCCCTGCACGTGCCGCACGCCCAGCGCCAGGCCCATGACGATGCCGCCGGCCAATACCATGACCCACAGGCGGCGCACGGTGGCGGGATGAACGGGCGTGGCGGACGGAGCGGCAGGCATGGCGGACCTCGGGTGGGAAACGTCAACACCCGCGCGGGCGGGCAGCTTGCGCTATTACAGGGCCGCTGCCGCCGGCGTTCAACTGATTAATTTTCGTCGGCGGCATGCGCGGCGGGAATGCCAGCCGGCAGCCACAACGAGAACACCGACCCCTTGCCGGGCACCGACCGCAGCGAAATGTAGCCGTGCAGCAACCCTGCCAGCCGTCGAACGATCGCCAGCCCCAAGCCCAGGCCCTGGCCCGCCATGGCCGCGGCCGGGGCCGCGTCGCCGCGCGTGAATTCGGCGAAAACGGATTCCTGCCGCTCGGGCGCGATGCCCACGCCGGTATCCCATACCTGGATCAGCACGCCACCGCGCCGCCGCCGTGCCGCCAGCAGCACACCGCCCGTGGCCGTGTACTGCAGCGCATTGCCCAGCAGGTTGTCGAGGATGCGGCGCAGCAAGGCGGGGTCGGTGTCGACCACGACGGCGGTGGGCAGCACCGACAAGCGCAGGCCGCGCGTGCGCGCCTGGGGTTCGAAGTCCTGGCGCATATCGTCGAACAGGGAGTCCAGCGCCACCGCCTGGCGTTCCACCCGCAGCGCATGCGCGTCCATGCGCGACAGGTCCAGCAGGCCGTCGAGCAGGCGGTTCAGGCCGTCCAGCACGGTCTGCTGACGGCGGGCCACCTGCAGCGCGTCCTGTGGCGTGACGCTGCCCTGTTCGGCGCGGCTGGCCAGCACATCGGTGAACATGCCCAGGGCGTGCACCGGCTGGCGCAGGTCGTGCCCCGCGGCGGCCAGGAAACGGGTCTTGGCGCGGTCGGCCGCGGCCACCCGATCGCGTTCACGCTCCAGGCTGTGGATCAGGGCCGTGTTCTCGAAGCGCAGCGCCACCGTGGTCTGCAAGCTGCGATAGGTGACGGCGCTGTAGTACAGGTTGACCCCCAACAGGCAGACGCCGAAGGCCGCATACACCAGGTGCAGGCCGTCGGCCGCCGCGAGGCAGGCGATGATGAAGGGCGCCACCATGCCCAGCGCCGACCCCGTGTACGCGGGCGGGTAGGCCGACAGCGATGGCACGGCGCCGCTGCACATGCCGGCCAGCATGACGCAGCCGAAAGCCAGCAGCATGTCCTGCCCTGACAGCACCGCCGCCACGCCCGCCAGCCCCCATAGCAGGCCTGACGTCCAGGACAGCAGGCAGAAACCCCGAACCCAGGGCCGCAACGGCCCGGGGCCGCGCCGCGCAAAGCGGTGGCTGACAGCCACCCGCAGCAAGGTCAGCACATAGACAATGGCGACCCACGACGCCAGCAGCCAGGTCGGCACGCTGCCGTGCATGACATAGGCCACGGGCACGACGACAGCGAAGTTGGCGAACAGCACGCCATGGGATTGCTGGTAGAGCAGCGCGGCCAGCTCGGCCGCGATGGCATCGGCGACATCGGGCGCCGTGCCGCCCGGCGTGCCGGAAAAAGGCTCGCCCGGCGAGCGAGGTGGGGGCAGCGCGGCGGGGTCGGTCATGCGCCTGGATCGGTCCCTATAATGACGCATCATTCTGACACAACCTTGCGGCGCCCTCTCCCGCCCTCCATGACCCTGCCCCTGCCACCTCCCCTGCTGCGCGTCCTGCTGGCCGATGACCACGGCATCGTGCGCGAGGGCTTGAAAATGGTCATGCACCAGGCGGCCAACCTGATCGGGTCGGTGGATGAAGCGGCAACCGGCGAACAGGTGCTGGCCCTGCTGGCCGCCCATGGCGCCGACGTGCTGGTGCTGGACCTGGGCATGCCTGGCGTGGCGGGGTCGGGCTGGGTGCGCGCCCTGCGCGAACGCCACCCGGCGCTGTACATCATGGTGCTCACCGCCAATACCGACGCGCGCAGCCGCCAGGCCATCCTGGAGGCCGGCGCCGATGCCTACCTGGCCAAGACCGGCAGCTCGCGCGAACTGATGGCAGCCATCCAGCGCCTGCACGATGACCACGCCCGCCAACCCGCCCGCGCCCGGCCCAGCCATGCCCCCGCCCCCGCCGAAACCCTGACGCGACGCGAGCGACAGGTGCTGGCGCTGGCCGCGCAAGGCGCCACGTCCGCGCAGATCGGCGAGGCGCTGCACATCAGTCCGTTGACCGCGCGCAAGCATCGCGAAAACCTGATGCGCAAACTGACGCTGCACAGCACCGCGGAGCTGGTGGCCTACGCGGTTCGGCTGGGCCTGCCCAGCGCCTGACGGCGCGGCCCCGCGCCACCCAAGCGCCTTGCCCGCGCAAAAAGTTGGCCAAAAATACGGCGCCCGCCGTATTTGCTACCGAATCTTCCAAACGTAGACTGATTTCGCAGCGTCCTGCGATCTCTTCCTGCGAGGGGCCATGGGAGATCACAGGCCTGCACCGAATTCCCTCATGCCCATCAGAACGTGCGCGGACCGCACCGGCTCCGCGGCGGGACGGTGCGCGCCCAAGCCAGGCGCCGCTTGCCCGGCGTGCCGAGCATCCCGTCCATGCACCGTTGCACCGTCACCATGCACCCTGCTCTCCGTTACGCCGCCTCCGCCCAACCCGACCCGGTCAGCCAGCTGGTGCGCGAGGAATCCGAACGCTTGCGACGCTTCGTGCTGCGCCACGTGGGCAACGGCTCGGATGCCGACGACATCACGCAGCAGGCGTTCGTCGAGATGTCCTGTTGCTACGACCAGTTCCGCGGCGAGAGCAAGCCGTCGACCTGGCTGTTCGGCATCGCGCGCAACCTGATCCGCAACCACCTGTCGCGTTCGCCTGAACGGCGCTTTACCTTCGTCAGCGACGACGCGCTGACCGACGAATCGGACCTGCATGCCGATCCGGCCAACCGCGTCGAGCTGCTGCAGTTGCTCCGCATCCTGGACCGCTCGCTGGCCGCGATGCCGCCCGACCTGGCCGAATTGCTGGTGCTGATCTGCGTGGACGAACTGTCGTACGAGGATGCCGCGGCACAATTGGGCCTGCCGGTGGGCACCGTGCGCAGCCGCCTGTCGCGCGCCCGCGCCCTGGTCCGTTCGCGCATGCGCGCCCAGGGTGCCTGGCTGGACGATTAACGGTTCGTTCTTAATCGTTACATTTCTCGGTTTTTTGACTGCTACTGCTGGTTACAGTGCTGCCTTCCCCCCACTTTTGGCAGGCAACCCGACCATGCGGCACGTCCGGCTTCGCTCATTCCGCCTGTTGGCGCTCGCTACGGCCGTTGCCGGCTCGTACGCGGCGCCGGCCAGCGCCCAATACGACAGAGACTGGCAGCGCGCGTGCCTCGGCAGCACCTACGCCATCAACCCGGACACGCCCTGCAACCGCGCCTATGCCGAGGGGCTGGCGGCCGTGCAGGTCGGCAAGACGAGCGACCCGGCCGGCACCTGGGGCTACATCGACAAGCAAGGGCGCATGGCGATACAGCCCGCCTTCCGGGAAGCCGAATCCTTCCAGAACGGGCTGGCCGCCGTGCAGCAGGGCGAGCTGTGGGGTTACATCGATGCCCGCGGCGAGTGGGCGATCCAGCCGCGCTTCACGCGCGCCACCGGCTTTAACGCCGAAGGCACCGCGCTGGTCGAACTGGACGAGCGCGACGTGCTGGTCAACCGGCAGGGCCAGATCGTCAAGACGTTCGAGCTGGGCATGCGTTCGTGGGGCTTCGAGCCCGGCCAGAAACTGGCGTCCATGGAAGTGCCGCAAGCGCCGCGGCTGTTCGACACGGCGACCGGACGCGCCCTGACGCTGCCGGGCGACGTGATGGCGTTGTCCAAGCCCACCACCGGCGGTTACCTGCCCGCGCAGCGCCGCAGCGCCCGCTACGGCGGCGCCTGGGGGCTGCTGGATGCCGAAGGCCGCTGGGCCATCGCCCCTGATGTGCTGCGTTCGCACGAACCGCCGCGACGCGATGGCGACACGATCGCCGTGCGCCGCGACGAGACCTGGATGTTCGTGCGCCCCGACGGCACGCCGCTGTCCGACACCCGCTACAGCGACGTGCAACAGGTCGCGCCCGGCCTGTGGCTGGTCAGGTCCAAAGGCGACGGCCCGTCCCTGCTGCTCGATGGCAAGCTGGCCACGCTGCACACCTTCTCGGTCAACTACGCGGCCGTCGAAGAACGAAACGGCTGGAAGATCCTGAGCGATGCCGATGCGGTGATGCTGGTCTTCCCCGACGGCAAGATGCGCAAGATTCCCGGCCACATGCCTCAGGTGACGATCAAGAATGGCCTGGCCTGGGTGTATGCCTTTGCCCCGACGCCGCCCGCCAATGGCGCCAGCGATGCCGTCCGGCCGCCGCAAGAAACGGACGCCACGGCCGCGGCCCCGGCCGAGGCCACCGCTGCCGCCGACACGGTTCCCGCAGAGGCCACCGCCGCCGCGGACACCGCCACCGTCGCCGATGCCGCGGTGGATGCCGCCTCGGACCAGGCCGTCCCTGCCGCCACTGCTGCCGCCGACACCGCAACCGCGATCGACATCACCGGCAGCAGCACGCAGACCGAAGCCAGCCTGGTGCAGATCTACCGGCCAGACGGCACGACGCTGCTGGACGCCGACACCGCGGCGCGCCTGGCCCGCTACCGGGTGTCGGAATTCACGCCCCGGAACGCAGCCGACGCCGCACCGGACGAGGCCCAGGCCGGCACGCAAGACAACGCCCAACTGCCCCTGGCGCTGCTGCGCCCCGACGACTACACGCAGCCGTCCGGCATCCTGACCCCATCCGGCAGGATCGTCACCAACCCGGATTGGGACGACATCAATACCTACAACGCCAGCGCGCCGCTGGTGGTCAAGACCCGCCAGCGCGGCGTGGGCCTGATCGACGCGGAAGGCAACTGGCTGCTGCCGCCCGATTACGAGGGCATCCGCGGGTTCGACGGCCCGTATTCCTGGGCCCGCACGACCGGCATGGACCGCCGCTCGGCATTGCTGATCGATGCGCGCGGCCAGGTGCAGAAGCTGCCGGCGCGGGTGGAAGTCAACGGCGAAAAGATCGACGGCGACCTGCTCTACTACTACACGCAGGACGACAACCGCCGGCAACGCTGGGGCCTGTGGAACATTCGCAGCGCCAGCGTGGCCGTCAAGCCGACGCTTGAAAGCATCGAGGAATTCAAGGATGACTGGGCCAACGCCCAGGACAACGACCGCTGGGGCGTCATCGACCGCCAGGGCAAATGGGTGGTGCCCGCCACCTATGCCGGCAGCTACGACCTGGACTACCTGGGCAATGGCTACCTGCTGGCGCGCGAACCCCGCGGCAAGGGGGCTTCCAGCAGCTATCGCGAAAGCTATCGCCTGATCAACCTGCGCACCGGCCAGCGCAGCCCGCTGCTGAGTGCAAAGCCGCAGGACCTGCGGCAGGGCCGCTTCCTGGGGCAGGGGCAGGACGGCGCCACGCTGCTGTTCGACCGCCAGGGCGGCACCACCCGCCTGTGGGAAGGCAGCCCTGACCGCCAGGAACAGTACGGCGACTGGATCTACGTGCAATACCGTTCACGCAATGGCGCGATCGATGCCCGCGGCAACATGAAGATCGCCGCGGTGAACGGTGAATTCAACCCGTTCTTCGTGCAGCCCGAGGGCTTGGCCCGCGTCTATGACGGCCAGAGCTACCGGCTGATGGACGAAAACGGCAAGACGCTGCTTGCGCAGCGCGGCGACGGCACGCCGCTGGCGTCGATGAAACGCCTGGTGTTCGACGACGAAGAGACGTCCGAAGGCATCATCACCGACCTGCAGGGCCGCGAGATCACCCGCATCAAGGGCAAGTATTCGCTGGAGGAACGCAAGGCCAGCGAAGGGGTCGTGCCGTATCGCGGCCAGAACGACCGCTATGGCTTCATCAACGCCGACGGCAAGCGCATCGTCGGCCCCTACTTCGACAAGCTGGGCCCGCTGCGCAATGGGCGGGCGCTTGCCCAACGCACCCAGCGCACCGGCGAACAGTACGGCTACATCGACCTGACCGGCCGCTACGTGATCGCGCCGGACTTCGGCTGGGCCTCCGACTTCCAGGACGAACGCGCGCTGGTGCGCCGCGGCCGCCTGCTGGAATTCATCGACCCCCAGGGCAAGACCACCGCGTTGTTCGGCAAGCTGTGCGACGAAATCGTGGTGCTGGACGCGCAAGAGCGCCAGGCCTGGCCGCGCGAAAAGCTGACCTGCCCCGAAGCCGCCGAGATCGAACTGGCGCCCGTCCCCGCATCCGCCAAAGCAGAATGACCATGACCTCACGCGCGTTTCACGCCACCCGTCTCGCCTGCGCCCTCGCCGCGCTGGGCGTCTCTTTGTCCGCCCACGCCCAGTACCGCCAGGCGCGCAGCGTCTGCGTCGATGCGTCGGCCGTCAACACCAGCGCCATGGTCGAGGATCGCGACGGCCACGGCAATGCGGCCCTGGGCTGCATCCGCGCGCTGTCCGACAACCGCGCCGCCGTGCTGTTGCCGTCGGCGCTGGAAGAGATCGACCGCGTCCCCACCGACGAATCGCTGCGCCGGCACGCCTGGGGCTTTCTGGACGGCAACGGCAAGCTGGCCATCAATCCGCAATTCGAGGCGGTCGGCGACTTCCACCATGGCCTGGCCGCGGTGCGCTGGAAGGGCAAGTGGGGCTTTATCGATGCCAAGGGCAAGATGGCCGTGCCGCCGCGCTACAGCAGCGTGTCCGACTTCGTCGAAGCGGGGCTGGCGGTGGTGACGCGGGATGGCCAATACCAGTTGATCGACCGCAGCGGCAACACCGTGGGCGATGCGCTTGATGCCAGCGTGCAAAGCGTGCAACTGGGCGAGGGCAAGCCGGCGCAGGTGGCCATCACCTACCGCGAGGAATACCGCTCCAACACCGGCGAACGCCGCTACGCCACCGACGACATCCGCATCCTGTCCGGCTACGGCCCCGACCTGTTCATCGCCGCCGACGCGAACGGTCGGTATGGGCTGCTCGGCAGCGACTGGAACTGGCGCGTGAAACCGCAGTACCTGGACATCTCGCGCCGATCCAAGGACACCCTGGCGCTTGCCGAGGGTGAAAACGAGGTGGCGCTGATCGACACCGCCGGCAACGTCATCGGCCAGGGCAAGGACTATCGCCGCATCATCAAGGTGGGCGAGGCATTCTGGAGCGCGCAGCTGCCGCGCGGCGGCTATGCGCTGCTCGACGCCGCCGGCCAGCCGCTGGGCACTTTGACCGACGCCGAGGCGCAGTCGACGGTGCTGCACGGCGACACGCTGGTCTACGCCACGGGCGACACGCTCAAGGCCTATGTGCCGGGCCGCGCCGAACTCGTGACCCTGGGCACGGGCATGACGGCTGCCGAGAATGAAGGCAACTACGTGCTGTTCCGCGACCCCGCGGGCCGCGTCGCCGGGCTGCTCACGCCCAAGGGCACGTGGCTGCATGGCGACACCGCGCCGCCCTGGCTGGCCAATGTCAGCCGGCTCGCGCTGCGCCAGGGCAAGCTGTGGCTGTCCGGCGAAGACGGTGAGCTGTTCAATGCACTGGATGCCGAGGGCCGCGCGATACTGCAGCCCGAGGCCCTGGCGGCCGCGCAGGGTTCGCAACTGCGCGACATGCCGCTGGATGTGCCCGGCGGCCCACTGGGCCTGCTGGGCCAGGGCTACTGCCAGTGCGGCGACAGCAGCGCCGCCCTGCTGCTGGCCGATGGCAGCGTGGCCACCGACAAGACGTGGACCGCCGTGCTGCCGCTGGACGGCCCGCAAGACGAATACGCCGCGAAAGACGAAGCCGGCGACACGCCCACCGCCGACCAACTGCGCTACGCCGCGCAGACCGAAGACGGCATGCAGTTGCTGGATGCGCGCGGCAAGCCGATGGACCTGCCCTTGCAGCAGCACATCGGCGCTTTCCGCCATGGCTATGCGCTGATCTACGCCAAAGGCGAAGCGCGCCTGATCGACCGCGCCGGCAAGACCTACGCCCTGCCCGACTATTTCGAGGCCGAGGTCGTGGCGCCCGGCCTGGTGCGCTACCTGAAGACCGCGGCGGAAGGCGATCCGTGGGGCCTGTACGACTTCATCGCCGGCAAGGAAGTGTCGGCGCCCGCGTTCCAGTTCATAGGCGTCTTCCAAAAGGGCCAGGCCGTGGCCGCCCTGGGCGCGGACAAGGTCGGCGTGATCGACCAGCAAGGCAAGTGGGTCGTGCCGCCCAGCCATCACGGCGCCACGCGCGTCAGCGACAAGCTGTGGCTGGTGTCGCAGGCGGGCTGGAAGGGCGAGGACTACCAGCGGCCGCAAGCCGTCATCAATACCGCCGGCCGCGCGCTGACCACGTTCCAGTCCGGCATGGACGTCTCGCGCACCGACGACGGCGCCTACCTGGCCTACAGCCAGAAGCAGCGCTGGATGATCGCGCCCGACGCGTCCGATGCGCTGGACGTGCAGGACGCCAGCTACACCCCGATGGGCAGCTGGATGTCCATCCGCCGCGCCAACCGCTACGGCTACCTGGACGGCGCCGGCCGCTGGCAGATCGCCCCGGGTCCGGTCGCCGGCACGCCCTTCCAGGGCAAGCCCGCCCGCGCGCTGCTCAGCGACGATGACGGTGCGCGCCTCATCGACGAACACGGCAAGACCGTGGCCACGCTGCCTGCGGGCGAATGGAGCTGGCCGACGGGCTCGCCCTGGCTGGTACGACGCGACCAGCAGCAGGGCCGGCACATCACCCACTATGCGGACCTGACGGGAAAGACGCGCATGACGCTGGCCGGTTTCGGCTCGGGCTTCTCGGAGGGCCGCGCGGTCATGACGCTGCCCAACGGCACCGAGCGCGCCGTCAACGACAAGGCCGTGGCCGATGGCCCGGTGTTTGAATACCTGGGCTTGCGACGCGACGGCCTGGCCCTGGCCCGCGTGGGCGGCCTGCTGGGCTATGCCGACGGCCAGGGCAAGCTGGCGATCGCGCCGGTGTACCAATACGCTACGCCGTTCTCGGGCCAACGCGCCGTGGTGTCCACGCGCGACATGTCGATGATCCTGGATCAGCAAGGCGCCATGGTGGCGCGGGTCGGCATGGAATGTGGCATCCGCACGCTGTACGGTGCGTACAACCAGCGGCTGTGGCCACTGTCGATGCCGCAACGCTGCCAGCGCTAGCGCGCAGTCGCAACGGCGCAGTCACCGGGTGCGCTGCGGCTGCCGGATGCATTGCCGTGACCGGGCGTTCCGCGCCCGGTCCACGGCGCGCGGTTACTGCGTATCCAGCGCCAGGTAGCGGCGCGTCTGCACGATCTCTTCGCGTTCCTTGAAGCTGGTCAGCCGGTCGGCCAGCGCGCGGCTGTCGCCCGTCTCGCGGATGGCGGCCAGCGTGGCCTGCATCGCGTGAATGGCTGCACGCTGCAGGTCAGACGGAATGATCGCCAGGCGATAGCCCATGGCCGCCAGGTCGGGCAGCGGCACCAGCGGCGTCTTGCCGCCGTAGAACATGTTGATGAGCTTCAGCCCGGGCAACCGCGCGGCGATGGCGCGGATCTGCTCCAGCGTTTCGGGCGCTTCGACGAACACCATGTCGGCGCCCGCCTTCACGTATTGCTCGGCGCGCGCGATGGCCGCGTCAAAGCCTTCCACCGCAATGGCATCGGTGCGCGCAATCACCAGGGTATCGGCGTCGGCCAGCGTCTGCCGCGCGATGTGCACCTTGCGGCACATTTCCCCGGCGTCCACCAGGCTCTTGTCGTCCAGGTGGCCGCAGCGCTTGGGAAATGACTGGTCTTCGATATGAAAGGCAGCCACGCCGGCGCGCTCCATGATGCGCACGGTACGTTCGACGTTGGCCGAGCCGCCGAAACCCGTATCCGCATCGGCCACCACCGGCAGGCCGCTGGCATCGACGATCTTTTCCACGCGGTCCATCACCTCGGTAAAGCTGAGCAGCCCGATGTCCGGGTAGCCGGCGGCCCGGGCAATGGCGCCGCCGCTGGCGTACACCGCATTGAAACCGGCGGCCGTCACCAGGCGGGCCGACATCCCGTCGTAGGCGCCGGGCGCCACCACGATGTCCTGCGCCAGAAGCTGGCGCAGCCGCGCGCCGGGGGTCAGAGAGGGGGCCATGTGCATTCCTTGAAAACGAAAGATCGATGCCTGCATGATCGTTCCGCTGCAATAGAATGTCCAATATATGGAAAATTGATAATCAGTACTTTTCAGGTATCGATATGGAACTGCGTCACCTGCGCTATTTCGTGGCCACGGCCGAGGCCCAGCACTTCACCCGCGCCGCCGAACAGCTGGGCATGGCGCAGCCGCCGTTGTCGCAGCAGATCCGGCAACTGGAAGAAGAAGTGGGTACCCCGCTGTTTGACCGCCGCGGGCGCGGCGTCAGCCTGAACGACGCGGGCCGCGCCTTCCTGGTGTGCGCAGAAGACATCCTGCAACGCGCGCAAGCCGCCGTGCAGACGGCGCAACGCGCCGCGCGCGGCGAGGTCGGCGAACTGGCGCTAGGCTTTACCGAGTCGGCCTCGTTTCACCCGGTCGTGACCGAGCTGATCCGCCTGTACCGGCAGCAGTATCCCGACGTGGAAATGACGCTGTCGCAGGACGACAGCGAAACGCTGGTCACGCAATTGCGCGACGACAAGATCGACGCGGCGTTCGTGCGCCCGCCCTTCGCGATGGACGGCGGGCTGCGCTTTCTGCAACTGACCGAAGAGCCGTTGATGGTGGCCTTGCCGCTGGGCCACGCGCTGGCGCGACGCAAGCGGCTGGCGCCCGCCGACCTGGTGCAGGAACGCTTCATCCAGTATTCGCGCAAGTCCGGCTATGGGCTCAGCGCCGACATCATGGCCGCCTGTCGGCAGCATGGGCTGAACCCGCTGCCGGGGCAGCGCGCGCCGCAGCTGTCGTCCGCGGTGAACCTGGTGGCCGCGGGCATGGGCGTGGCCATCGTGCCCGCGTCGCTGCGCCATCTGCGTCCGGACGGCGTGGTGTACCGCCCGTTTGCGCTGGATTGGCCGCGCGCGGTGCTGGGGCTGGCGGTGCGCGAAGACTCACCGCGCGGGCGCGTGGCCAATCTGCTGGCGCTGGCGCAGGGGTAGACGCCCGCACGCGGCCGACATATGCCGCGGTGGGACGACAGCCCAGGGCCGATGGGTGCGTTGCGTCAGTCTTCGTGCGACTCGTGCACCGCTATCGCGCCGCGCTTCCAGTAGCTGGCGGCACGAATGCGGCTCTTGTCGATGCCGTGCTGGGCCACCATGATTTCGCGCACGGCCTTGGCCGCCGCAGATTCCGCCGCGATCCAGGTATAGCCCTCGCCCGGCGGCAACGTCAGTTCGCGCGCGGCCTCCAGCAACAACGTGCTGTAGCCGGCGGCCGTGCCGTTGCGATGCAGCCAGCGCACATTGGCCTGGGCGCGCGTAGCCAGCGGGATTTCGTTGTCGGCGCCAGGCACCTCGATCAGCACCAGCGCCTGCGCGGTGGCGGGCAGTTCCTCCAGGCGGCGCGCGATGGCCGGCAGCGCGGTCTCGTCGCCGATCAGCACATGCCAGTCAAAGCCCGTGGGCACGACGAACGAACCCCGCGGGCCGCCGATGCCCAGCCGCTGGCCCGCCTCGGCCTGCTCGGCCCAGGTGGACGCAGGCCCATCGCCATGCAGCACGAAGTCGATATCCAGTTCCTGGCGGGCCGTATCGAAACGGCGCGGCGTGTAGTCGCGCGCGGCCGGACGCGGCACGCCTTCGGGGAACTTGATGCCGTCGGGGCCGACTTCGGGCAAAGCCGGCGGCTGGGATGGATCGGCGGGGAAAAACAGTTTCACGTGGTCGTCGAAAGACGCCGAGACGAAGTCGTGCAGGTCTTCGCCGGTAAAGGTGACGCGGGCCAACAGGCCCGCGATGCGCTCGACGCGCGCCACGGTCAGGATGCGCATCTTCAGCGAATGGCGCACGCGTTCGACAGTCAGGTCGCTACGGGTCATGGGTACTCCAATGGAATGAACGGAATCAGGCACAGTCCTTCTTGCCGGTGATTTCCTCGGTGGCGCGGCGCAGGATCGCGGCAATGCGGCGCTGTTCGGCCGGCGAGGCCTCGGTGCGTTCCAGCAGCGCATGGCGGATCGCCTGGCGGGCATGGACGAATTCGTCGATCCAGCCGGTGGCGTTCTCGTCGTCCGCGGGCGCGGCGCGCGATTCGCCGCTCCAGGCCTGGCGCATCCAGTCCATCTTGCGCGCCACGTGCTTGAGCTTGTTGAACATCACCGACAAGCGCTCGCGGTTGGCTTGCAGGTGGGCGCGGCCCGGCTCGGCCAGGTGGTAGCGCTTTTTGGTGCCTTCCTGTTCGACGGTGGCGTAGCCCAGCTCTTCCAGGTAGGTCAACGCGGGGTAGACCATGCCGGGGCTGGGTGTGTAGAAGCCGTTGGACAGTGCGCCAAGCGCCTTGATCAGCTCGTAGCCATGGCTGGGGTTCTGTTCCAGAAGGCCGAGCAGCATCAGTTGCAGGTCATCGGCAGACACCTTGCGGCTACGGCCCCAGCCGCGGCCATCGCCGCCGAAGCTGTCGTCGGCATCGCCGCCACGGCCGCCCCAGGGGCCGCCAAACCAGCCACCGCCGCCCCCGGCATGGCGACGATGACGGCCACGGCCGCCTTCGCAGAACTTGCCGTCAGGCATGTCCTGGGCGTGACGGGCGCCAGGCTGTTCGTATGGGCTGCCGGGGTAATCGTGATGCCGGCCATGGCCAGCATACGCCCCCCCGGCGTATTCGTGATGGTGACTGCCGCGTTCATGATGATGGCGGCCACCGTGGCCGCCGCGGCCGTGGCCGTCGCGGGATTCATGGCGAAGACCGCGTGAAAACGCGGCCAGGAAGTGGAAGTGGCGCATGGCATGGCCTCGCTGGGTATCTGGGATATGACTTACGATGTATCTTAAGATATATATCTTACGATACACATCCCGACTTCCCGGCGTCAAGCGCCTTTTTCAAATCTCGCTAGCGACGCCCCTTGTCCAACACCCCGGCCGCGATACCCGCCACGATCAGCGCCATCCCCACGACCAGCGGCGTACTCAGCGGCTCGTGCAGGATGGCCGCCGAACACAGCAGCCCCACCACCGGCACGCCCAGCAAGCCGATGGACGTGACGCCGGCAGGCAACGAGCGGTTCACATTCACCGCCGCCCAGTACGCCACGGCAATGCCGAACACGCCGCCGTAGCCCAGCAGCCAGCCCAGGTCCGGGCTCCAGACCACGCGTGGCGTACCTTCGGCCGCCCACGCCACCCCCGCCAGCACCACGGACGCCAGCAGCGCCTGCCAGAACGCCAGCTCAAACGGCGGCGTGACCCAGCGATGCGCCCGCACGTAGACGATGTTGGCGGCCCAGCACAGCGCGGCCAGCAGCACCAGGCCGTTGCCGAACACGGCGTCGCCGTCGTGCCAGTCGAATGCCAGGGGGTTGAAGATGACGGCCAGTCCGGCCAGGCCCAGCGCCAGGCCCGCCTGGCGGCCGCGTCCGATCGGCTCGCCCAGGAACAGCCGCGCGGCGGGAATCACCCAGAGCGGCGTGGTGTACGCCAGCACCACCGAGCGGCCCGCCGGCACGTATTGCAACCCCAGGCTGACCAGCGCGGCAAAGGCGCCCATGTGCAAGAGGCCCACGCTGAGGATCACGGCAATGTCGGCCTTGAGCGGCCATGCGACCCGGCGCAACGCCAGGCCCAGCATCAGCAACGCGGCAGTGCCCACCAGGCTGCGCGCCGCCACCGCCCAGATCGGCGTCATGTATTGCAGCAGCAGTTTGCTGACGACCCAGGTGAATCCCCACGCCAATACCACGATGGCGAGCAGGGTCAGGGCATGGCGGCGGGAGAGGTTTTCGGCAGGCATGGCGCCGACTATAGGAGTGCGCCGCGCCCCCGCCGTAGACCCACGCGGCGCTTATTCTCTGGAGCCACGCGCGGGCCGCGCCGGCTTGCGCGCCAGCCACTGCGCAAAGGCGCGGGCCTGCGGTTCGTCCGGTGCGGGCGCGTACACCACCAGGCGCAGATGCCGGCTTTCGTCGACCGACAACGTCGAATGCTCGAAGGCCACGTCGCCCAGCGGGCCGATGTGCAGGCTGCGCACGCCCATGCAGTTGCCGTGCACATCGTGTTCGCGCCACCACGCCTTGAAGTCCGGCGACACCCGCTCAAGTTCGTCGACCAGCTCCGCGATGTCGGGCACGCCCGCGGCCGACGCAAAGTCGCGCCGGAAGGTCGACAACATGGCGCGCGCCTGCGCCGGCCAGTCGACGAACAACTGCCGCATGGCGGGGTCGGTGAACAGCATCCACAGCAGATTGCGCCGCCCCGGAGCCTGCGCGCCAAAACCGAACACGCGCTCGGCCGCGGCGTTCCACACCACCACGTCCCAGCGCAGGTTCAGGATGTAGGCGGGGCGCGTCGGCAGGTCGTCCATCAGCCGGCGTACCTGCGGCGGCACGGTGCACCAGGTGCGGCCGGGTTCGGCGGGCGGACGTTGATGCGCCAGGAGATACAGGTGGCGGCGTTCGGCCGCATCCAGCTTCAGCACGCGCGCCAGGTTTTCCAGGAACGTCGCCGACACGCTGATGTTGCGGCCTTGCTCGAACCAGGTGTACCAGGCCAGGCCCACGCCGGCCAGGGCCGCCACTTCTTCGCGCCGTAGGCCCGGCGTGCGGCGTCGCCCGCCGGCGGGCAGGCCCAACGCCGCCGGACTCAGGCGTTCGCGACGCAGGCGCAGGAATTCGGCCAGGTCGCTGCGCGTGCGGTCCAGGCGTGCCGCGGACGGGGGAGCCGATGCCGCCGCCGCACCGCCTGCGGCAACCGATGTGGCGCGGGAGGAGGAGACCGACGCGGCGACAGGCGCCACGTCGATCACGGGATCAGGCTTGCGGGAACGGGGCATCGGCTATTGCCTTCAGTAACAGCATAAACAGCTAAATTGTATAAGGCTGCGGACCCGCCCAGAATAGCGCCAATCGTCTTTCCCCTGGCCTATCCATGTCTTCCAGCGCCCTGCCCGCCGCCTGCCGCGCCCCCGCATCATCACCCGCCACGCCCGGCCCGCTCGGCCTGGCCGTGCTGCTGTCCGGCGGCTTCATCACGATCTTCGACCTGTTCGTCGTCAACGTCGCCATTCCCAGCATGCAGGCCACGCTGGACGCCAGCTTCGCGCAGATCAACTTCATCATCGTGGCCTACGAGCTGGCCTATGGCGTGCTGTTGATTGCCGGCAGCCGGCTGGGCGACCGGCATGGCCGGCGGCGCCTGTTCATGCTGGGCATGGCGGGCTTTGCATTGGCGTCTGCCCTGTGCGGCGTGGCCCCCAGCGCCAACGCGCTGATCGCCGCGCGCGTGCTGCAAGGCGCGGCCGCGGCGATGCTGTTTCCGCAGGTCTATGCGCTGATCCGCGTCAGCTACGACGGCCATGCGCGCCGCCGCGCCTTCGGCCTGCTCGGCATGACACTGGGGCTGGCGGCCATCGCCGGCCAGGTGCTGGGCGGGTGGATCGTGCATGCCGATCTGTTCGGGCTGGCTTGGCGCACGATCTTCCTGGTCAACGTCCCGCTAGGATTGATCGCCTGGCGGCTGGCCCGTCACATTCCCGAATCGCGCGATGCCGCGGGCGCCAGCATGGACTGGCCGGGTTCCGCGCTGGTCGGCCTGGGCCTGGGCTTGCTGCTGCTGGCGTTGGTCGAAGGCCCCGCGCGCCATTGGCCCGTGTGGACCTGGGCCGCGGGCGTCGCGTCGATCGCATTGCTGGCGTGGTTCACGCAATTGCAGCGCCGCGCCGCTGCCGCAGGCCGCACGCCGCTGGTGGACATGGCCTTGCTGACGCAACCGCGCTTTGCGGCGGGCTGCCTGCTGGTGACGCTGGTGTTTTCCACCGCCAGCGCCATGTTCCTTTGCTATGCCCTGCTCTTGCAGACCGGCCTGGGCGTGGATGCCCTGACGGCGGGCACCGTGTTCGCGCCGGCCAGCGTGGGCTTCGTGGCCGGCTCGATGGCGGCGCCGCGGCTGGTGGCGCGTTACGGCACGCGCGCGATCCTGGTGGCCGCCGTGCTGTATGGCGGCGCGACGGCGGCGTTGATGCTGCAAGTGGGGGCGGCGGGCGGCGCACTGGCGCCCTGGTCGCTGGTGCCCGCGCTGGTGTGGCTCGGTGCGGCGCAAGGCGCGGTGAACACGCCGCTGGTGAACCTGGCGCTGGGCTTGGTCGAAGACCGCCACGCCGGCATGGCCGCCGGCGTGGTCGCGACCTTGCAGCAGGTGGGCGCAGCCTTGGGCGTATCCGCAGCAGGCATGCTGTTCAGCGGCGCGCTGGATGCGTATGCCGATGCTGCGGTCGGCGATCGCTATGCGCACGCGTTCGCCAGCGCCATGCAATTCAACGTGGCCGCCATCGCGGCATCGGTATTGCTGTTGGCGTGGCTGGGCCGCCAGCGCTGACCCCGTCGACCTACCCCGCCGACAATTCCCGTGCGCGCTGCTCGGCCTTCAAGGCCGCCTCGGTGATGGCGGCTGCCACGCCGGCCTCGCGCAGGTGCGTCAGCGCGGCGTAGGTGGTACCGCCCTTGGACGTCACGCGGTCCTGCAACGCGGTCAGCGCCGCGTCGTCGGCCGCGGCCAACCCGGCCGCCCCCCGAAACGCCGCCACCGACAGACGGCGTGCATCGGCCGGGCCAAAGCCCAACGCCAACGCGGCCTGTTCCAGGGCTGCCATGAAATGGAACACGTAGCCCGGGCCGCTGCCGGTCACGGCGGTGACCGCATCGATCATGGCTTCGGTATCGACCCAGATGCGTTCGCCCACGGCTGCGAACAGGCTGTCGACCTGTTCACGCTGCGCCGCGTCGCATGCCGCGGTGGCGTACAGGCCCGTCATGCCCAACCCCACCTTGGCGGGTGTATTGGGCATCGCGCGAACGATGCGCGCGTGGCCGCCCAGCCATGGCGACAACGAGGCCAGGTTGACGCCCGCGGCGATGCTGACCACCGTGGCCTGCGCAGGCAGGTGCGCCTGCACCTGTCCGCAGGCCTCGCGCAAGCCTTGCGGCTTGGTCGCCAGCACGCACAACGCCGCGTCGGCCAGTTCGGGGCCGGCGCTTTCGCGGCACGCCAGGCCACGCGCCAGCAGGCTGGCGCGGGTGGGCTCGCAGGGTTCCACCACCAGGAAGTCGGCGAGCTTGCGGCCCTGCCCGAGCAGGCCGTCGATGATGGCGCTGGCCATGTTGCCGCCGCCGATGAAGACAATCTTTTCGCGCATGATGTTCCGTTCCTCAGGTCAATCGAAAATGGCGCGGCGCCGGCGCACCGCGGCGCCGTCCAGGGCGCCGATGTGGTCCCGCCCCAGCAGCCTCAATGTGTTCTCGAGCTCGGTCCGCAGAATCGCCAGCACCTCGCCCGCGCCACGCGGCCCGCGACCGGCCAATCCGTACAGCGGTGCGCGGCCCAGCAGCACGGCGCGCGCGCCCAGCGCCGCCGCCTTGGCGATATCGCTGCCGCGCCGCACGCCGCCGTCCACCAGGATCTCAAGCGAATGCCCCAGTTCAGCCGCCACCTCGGGCAAGGCATCCAGCATGCAGGGGGCGCTTTCCAGCTGCCGGCCGCCATGGTTGGACAGCACGATGCCATCGACCCCGCGGGCCCGGGCGCGACGCGCGTCGGCCAGCGTCTGGATGCCCTTGATGACGATGCGCCCGTGCCATCTGCGGCGCAGCCAATCGATGTCGTCCCAGGTCAACGCCAGATCCATCTGCCGGCTCAGCGCACCGGCCTGCTCGGTGATGTCTTCGCGCGCGTTGGAACTGACGGCCAGGTTCTTCAGCTGCGGACCGCCGCCGCGCAGCATGCGCCAGCACCAGCCGGGGTGCGCAGCCAGGTCCTGCAACAGGCGGCCGGATGGGCGCAGCGGCAGCTTGAAGCCGTTGCGCTTGTCGTGGTCGCGGTTGCCGTGCACCGGCACGTCCACGGTCAGGAACAGCACGGTGTAGCCGCTGCGCCAGGCGCGGTCCATCAGGTGCTCGGCGATGCGGCGGTCGCGCTGCACGTAGAGCTGCAGCCAGAGTTCGCCCGCGCTGGCCGCGCGCACGTCTTCCAGCAGCGAGGTCGACGCGGTGGACAGCACGAACGGCAGGCCGGCCTGGTGGGCGGCGCGCGCCAGGTGCACGTCTGCGTCGGGCCAGAACAGGCCGTTCAGGCCGGTCGGCCCGACGATCGCGGGCATGGCTGCGGCGGCGCCCAGCACCGTGGCGCCCAGTTGGCAGTCGCTCACGTCCGCCAGCACCTGGGGCTGGAATTCCAGCTCGCCATAGGCGGCCGTATTGCGCCGCTGGGTGGCACCGTCTTCGGCCCCGCCTTCCAGATAATCAAACGCCAGCCGGGGCAGCCGCTTGCGCGCCTGCGTCCGGTAATCCATCACGCTGGGCAGCATGGCTCTTCCTTGTTGGCCGGATTCCGTTTAAATTACATATCGAACGTATTGATTGTATTTCGATTATTTTAAAAACCGCCATTCGGGCCTTCCGCCCTAGGACATACCCTAAAATCAATTGATATACGATTAATCAAATCGAAAAGCGATTTAAGTAATCGTATGCTGTGTCTCAACGTGATCGGGTTTCCTTCCCCCCGATCCCCATGGGACGACAGACATGACCAGCACTGCCCTGCTCGACGCGCTTACCCAGGCCCTGGGCGCCGACGCGATCCTGCGCAACGAGGCCGACATGGCCGGCTACACCGAAGACTGGCGCGGCCGCTACAAGGGCCCGGCCCTGTGCGTGGCGCTGCCGGGGACCCCGCAGCAGGTGGCCGACATCGTGCGCTTGTGCAATGTCCACGCCACCCCGGTGCTGCCGCAAGGCGGCAACACCAGCCTGTGCGGCGGCGCCGTGCCCGATGCGGCGGGCCCGCCGCCCGTCATCGTCAACCTGGCCCGCCTGCGCAAGATCCGCCGCATCGACCCCGCCAACAACTCCATGGAAGTCGAAGCCGGCTGCGTGCTGGCCACCGTGCAGCAGGCGGCCGCCGAGGCCGGCCGCCTGTACCCCATCAGCCTGGGCGCCGAAGGTTCGTGCCAGATCGGCGGCACCATCGCCACCAATGCCGGCGGCACCGGCGTGCTGCGCTACGGCAATACGCGAGACAACATCCTGGGGCTGGAAGTGGTGCTGCCCGACGGCACGATCTGGCACGGCCTGACCGCGCTGCGCAAGAACAACACCGGCTTTGATCTGAAGCACCTGTTCATCGGCTCCGAAGGCACGCTGGGCATCGTGACCGCGGCGGTGCTCAAGCTGCACCCGCTGCCCACCCGCCACGCCGTCGCCTGGCTGGCGCCGACCGATCCGCAGGCCGCGCTGGACATCCTGGGCCTGTTCCAGCAGCAATGCGCTTCGCGCCTGTCCGGTTTCGAAATGATCGACAGCAACCAGCTGGACATCGTCATGGCGCACGTGCCGGGCCGCAAGAATCCGCTGGCGGGCACGCATCCGTGGCACGTGCTGGTGGAACTGTCGGACACCGGCAGCGGCCCCGAACTGCAGGACGTGCTGCAGCAGATCCTGGAACAGGCCTCGGAACAAGGCCTGTTGCACGACGCCGTACTGGCCACCAACGACAGCCAGCGCGCCGCGCTCTGGGAAGTCCGCCACAGCGTGTCCGAAGGCAACAAGAAGGCCGGCGTCGGCCTGACCACCGACAGCGCGGTGCCCGTTTCCTGCGTGCCGCAGTTCATTGCCGACGCCACCGCAGCCGTCCATCGCCTGGTGCCTGGCCTGCCCATCCTGATCGTGGCCCACCTGGGCGACGGCAACGTGCACTTCATTCCGTTCTTCACGTTCGACGCCTGGAACGCGCTGCCCGAGCGTGACGCCACGGCCGCCGCCATCCGCCGCGCCGTCAACGATGCCGCCGATGCGCTGGGCGGCACCTTCAGCGCCGAGCATGGCGTGGGCCGCACGTCGCTGGCCGAAATGGCGCACTACAAGTCGCCGGTCGAGCTGGACATGATGCGCACGCTGAAAGCCGGCTTCGACCCCGCCGCCCTCTTCAATCCCGGCCGCTTGCTGCCCTGAAGCGCCCTTTCCGTCCGCCGTCCCCGCCCCGCTGGAGCCTTCCATGAAACGCACTACGTACAACGCCTCGCGCCGCAGCGCGCTCAAGACCGCCGCCGCCGGCGTCGCCGCCCTGGCCATGCCCATGATCTGGACGCCGTCGCGCGCGGCCTCCAAGCGCATCGTCGTGCGCGATGACGGCGGCATCTACAGCAAGGCCTATGGCGCCGTGTTCTACAAGCCGTTCACCGACGCCACCGGCATCCAGGTGGTGGGCGTGCAGGCCAACGCCGAGCCCACCGCGCAGATCCGCAGCATGGTCGACACCGGCAACTACACCTGGGACATGGCCAAGATCAGCCAGCCCGCCATCCTGATGCTGACCGAAGGCGGCAAGGTCTACCTGGAAAAGCACGGCCTGGAATCCGACCCGGTCGTGGCCACGATTCCCAAGCAATACATGTCGCCCTACGGCGTGGGCAACAACGTCTACACCACGGTGCTGGCGTACCGCACCGACGCCTTCAAGGGCCGCCGCGCCCCGGCCTCGTGGGCGGACTTCTGGGACGTCAAGAACATCCCCGGCCGCCGTGGCCTGCGCAAGCATCCGTTCGACACCATCGAAGAAGCGCTGATGGCCGACGGCGTGCCCACCGACAAGGTCTACCCCTGCGACGTCGACCGCGCCCTGGCCAGCCTGGACAAGATCAAGCCGTCGGTCGACGTGTGGTGGAACACCGGCGCGCAGGTCGAACAGATGCTGGGTTCGGGCGAGGTCGACATGATCGCCACCTGGGTCTCGCGCGCGCAATCGGCCATCGCCAACGGCGCCCCCGTGCAGATCGTGTGGGACCAGAACATCTGGGGCTGCGACAACTGGTCCATCCTGAAGGGCACGCCCAACGCCGACGCCTGCCGCGAATTCATCAAGTTCGCGTCCGACCCCAAGCGCCAGGCCGCGCTGGTCGAGTACTTCGCCGCCGGCGTCACCCAACCCGCCGCGTTTGATTTCATCAAGGCCGACGTGGCGCGCAACTGCCCCACCCATCCCGACAACATCAAGACCGGCCTGCACATCAACGCCGCGTACTGGCTGGACAAGCAGCGCGACGTGCTCGAGCGCTTCAACGGCTGGGTCCTGAAGTAATTCTCTGCATACGCCGAACACCATGTCTTCTTCCAATCTGCAAATCTCCGGCCTGGGCAAACGCTACGGCGACTTCGTCGCCCTGGCGCCCACTCACCTGGACGTCGCCCGCGGCGAATTCCTGACCCTGCTGGGCCCGTCCGGATCGGGCAAGACCACGCTGCTCAGCCTGATCGCCGGCCTGGCCCGGCCAGACGAAGGCCGCGTGCTGATCGACGGCCACGACGTCACTTACGGCGCGCCGTACGAGCGGGATATCGGCATGGTGTTCCAGAACTACGCGCTGTTCCCGCACATGACCATCCTGGAGAACATCGCGTTTCCGCTGAAGATGCGCAAGGTCCCGGCGGCCGAAGCGAAGCGCCGCGCCCAGGAAGCACTGGACATGGTGCGGCTGCCGCAGGTCGGCACGCGGCTGCCCCGCGAACTGTCTGGCGGCCAGCAGCAGCGCATCGCCCTGGCGCGCTGCATGGTCTACCGCCCCGCGATCATCCTGATGGACGAACCGCTGGGCGCGCTGGACAAGAAGCTGCGCGACCAGATGCAGCTGGAGATCAAGCGCATCCACCGCGAGCTGGGCACGACCATCGTCTACGTGACGCATGACCAGGAAGAGGCCATGACCATGTCCGACCGCATCTGCCTGATGAACGGCGGCGCGATCGAACAATTGGGCACCCCGGCCGACCTGTACTTCCGCCCGCGCACGCTGTTCGTGGCCGACTTCCTGGGCGAATCCAACCTGCTGCCGGGTGAAGTCACCGCGGTGGATGGCGACACGCTGACCGTCAAGCTGGCGCACCAGGGCGTGACCGGCCAGGCACTGTCCAACGGCGCCGCCATCAAGGTCGGCCAGAAGGTCACGCTGATGTTGCGGCCGCAGAACCTGCAAGCCGGCCCCGCCGCGGCCCCCGGCCCCAACGGCCCGGCCTTGACCGGCAAGCTGCTCGACGTGATGGTGACGGGCAGCCTGACCAAGCTGTACCTCGATTCGGGCGTGCCCGACGGCGCCCCGATCGTGGTGGCCTACCCCACCCGCCGAGAGGCCGAGCAATACGCCATCGGCCAACCCTTGTCGGTCAGTTGGCAGGCCGCCGACGCGGTCGCCATCGCGGAGTGACGGCATGAGCCCCCTCGCCCCTCCCCGCAAGCGCATGAGCCAGGGCCGCCGCCATTTCCTGATGGCCGCACCGCTGGTGATCCTGCTGCTGGTGCTGCTGATCTATCCGGTCGGCCAGTTGCTGCTGCTCAGCTTCTACGGCGACCAGGGCTTCACGCTGGCGCAGTACCACCGGCTGTTCGAGTCGTCGGTGTACGTCAACGTGCTGCTGATCACGCTGAAGATCTCGCTGTGGACGACGTTCTTTGCGGTGGTGGCCGGCTACCCGGTCGCCTACCTGATATCCAGCCTGTCGGCCCGGCGCAAGACCTCGCTGCTGTTCTGGGTGCTGCTGTCGTTCTGGACCAGCTTCCTGGTGCGCACCTTCGCCTGGGTCGTGCTGCTGGGCCGCAACGGCGTGGTCAACCAGCTGTTGCAGGCGCTGGGCATCCTGGATGCGCCGGCCAACCTGCTCTACAACTTCGGCAGCGTGCTGGTCGGCATGGTGCATGCGCTGATGCCGCTGGCGGTGCTGACGATGCTGTCGGTCATGGAGAACATCGACCGCAACCTGCCGCGCGCCGCTTCGACCCTGGGCGCGCGCCCCGGCACGGCGTTCTGGAAGATCTACTTCCCGCTGTCGATGCCCGGCGTGGCCGCCGCGGCCATCATGGTGTTCGTCACCGCGATCGGCTTTTTCATCACGCCTGCGCTGCTGGGCGGCCGCAAGGAAACGATGATCACGCAGATCATCATCGACCAGGTCCAGCAGACCATGAACTGGGAATTCGCCGGCGCGGTGTCGGTGCTGCTGCTGGTGGTGGTGCTGGTGGTCTTCGCCCTGTACGACAAGATCCTGGGTCTGTCGACCATGACCGGCGGCAGCGCATCGCGCCCCCGTACGTCAAGCCAGCCCGGCCTGATGCGCCGCGCGGGCGAAGCGCTGCTGGACGTGCTGGCCGCGCTGTCCGACCGCCTGTTCTCGCTGCTGCCCAAGCGCCTGCGCCGCTCGGTGTCCGGCACCGGCCAGTTCCGCACACTGTGGTGGATCGTGCTGGCGGTGCTGGCCTTCCTGTCCGCCCCCGCGTTCCTGATGATCCCGCTGTCGTTCGATTCGGGTTCGGGCCTGACCTGGCCGCCCAAGGGCTTTTCGCTGCAATGGTACGAGCAGATGTTCACGTCGCCGGTATGGATGCAGGCGATCACGCGGTCACTGATCGTGGGCGTGGGCACGGGCCTCCTGGCCATGCTGATCGGCACGCCAGCGGCCTTCCTGCTGGTGCGCGCCGACATGCGCGGCAAGTCCGCGATGCTGGCCTTCGTGCTGTCGCCCATCGTGGTGCCGCGCATGATCATCGCGGTGGGCATGTTCTATTTCTTTGCCCGTGTCGGCCTGGTGGGCTCGACGATCGGCCTGATCCTGGCCCACACGGTGGTGGCCGTGCCGTACGTGGTGATCACGATGATGGCAGTGCTGCGCAACTACGACACGCGCCTGGACCTGGCGGCCCAAAGCCTGGGCGCCGGCCCGTGGTCGACGCTGCGATTCGTGACGTTCCCGATCCTGGGCGCGGGCCTGATGTCGTCGTTCCTGTTCGCGTTTGCAACGTCGTTCGACGAGCTGACGATTGCGCTGTTCGCTTCGGGCGGCCTGAACGCCACCCTGCCCAAGCAGTTCTGGGACGAGGTGACGCTGCAAATCTCGCCCGTGATCGCCGCGGTATCGACCTGCCTGTTCATTTTCATCGCCGCGCTGATCTGGCTCGCCGACCGGCTGCGCCGCCGCAGCCTGGCGGGCTGACACGCGGCGCCGTTTCCCTTTTATCAGGATCTATTCCATGTTGAATGCAAGCCAACTGCGCGGCGTGTTCCCCGCGATCCCCACCCCGGTCAACGCCGACGACACGATCAACGCCCCGGCCGCCCAGGCGCTGATCGCCTATCTGCTCAAGCAAGGCATCGACGGCATCGTGCCGCTGGGCGGCACGGGCGAATACGGCGCGCTGGCCCGCGCTGAACGCATCCGCATGTGCAAGCTGACGGTAGACGCCGTCGCCGGCCGCGTGCCGGTGATCCCCGGCGTACTGGACCCCGGCTTCTACGACGCACTGCAAGCCGGCCAGGAATTCGCCGACGCAGGCGCGGACGCACTGATGGTGCTGACGCCCTACTACACGACACCGACGCAAGCCGGCATCCGCGAGTATTTCCTGCGCTACGCAGACGCCTCGCCGCTGCCGATCATGATCTACGAAATTCCGTACCGCACGCGCATCGCGATTGCGCCGGAGGTATTGCACGAGCTGTCGCGCCACCCGAACATCATCGGGATGAAGGCCTGCAACACGGACATGTACCACTTCCTGCGCACGGTGGCAGGCGTAGACGATTCGTTCGCCGTCTTCAGCGGCGAAGATACGCTGCTCCCCGTCCACCTGGCCGCCGGCGCCCGCGGCGGCATCGTGGTGACGGCAAGCCTGCTGCCCAAGGCCTGGCGCCAGGTCTACGACCTGGCCGCGGCCGGCCAAACCCAAGCCGCCATGCTGCTGCACCGCCGCCTGATCCCCCTGATGAACCTGGCATTCGCGGAGACGAATCCTGGACCGATGAAGTCTGTGATGGATCTTATCGGCGTCGATTCTCCTTGTGTTTTGGATCCTTTGGTGGAGCCGGGGGCTGAGTTGCAGGCGTCATTGCGGGCGGTTGTTGGGCCGTTGTTGAGGGAGTTTGAGGGGGTTTGAGTTTTTCGATGTGCGTGGGATTGGGTTCTTAAGTCGCGCTTGGCGGGGTCGGCTGGCAGGGGGCGGGGCTACGATTGCGGTCCGGAGCCTTCGCTCCGGACTGCCCCTTCGTCATCCTCGTACAGGCCTTCGGCCTTCCCTACGGATTCCCTCGGGCGCATCTACACGCCCCGCCCCCTGCCAGCCGACCCCGCCAAGCGCTCACACTGTGGATTAGCTTCGGATTCTGGGGAGGGCGGTGTGCTTGGCATGGTAGCCACGGTCAGAGGGGGGTGGGCGGGGTAGGACGGTGCCCGCTTCGTGCCGGCCGCGCGGGCGGCCTTACGAAGCTTACGCGGCGTCTTGCGTGCGCCGATGACGCTCTCGCGTGTAGGTGGCGGTGCTGGTGGTGTCAGAGACGCTATCGGCATCAACAGTGCTGCCAGCTTCTATCGGCGCGGATGCCGTGGCGTTTCACGTGAGCGTGCAGCGCCTGATGGGCGGCGCGCGAGACAGTCAGCATGCGCAAGCCAGTGCCTGCTCGCGCCGCCCATCACCGCCCCCTCCCCCCTGACTGCGAACCATTAGAAAACCAATCTCCAACAGCGCGAAGCGCCCCCGCAACACATTCCACCAACGCAATGCCAAACGTGGCCGCCCGCGCGGCCGCGGCTTGGCGACCCTGCAGATCTCATGCCCTGACCACAGGTCTAGCAACGCGACAATCCTCGAAAACCGTAGCCCGTCGCGGGGGTGGCTTGCGGAGTGGGCAACCTCGATGCGCCCGAGGGAATCGGAAGGGAGCCGAAGGCGGACGACGATGACGAAGGGGAAGTCCGGCGCCGGCGCGCCGGACCGCAATCGTGGGCGCCCACTCCG
>PJUB01000223.1_pt1 | contig 34749 bp, 27 predicted proteins | sample 1512141 | NCBI WGS metagenome assembly PJUB01 (sample SAMN08177677, study PRJNA422409) | Soil metagenome, whole genome shotgun sequencing project. | isolation source: Soil enriched on filter paper: alkali lignin treatment | place: USA: Madison | collected 2015-01-15 | reverse complement strand
TGCTGTTCTACCCGGTGCAGTACGAGGGTGAGGAACTCTCGAAGAACGTGTTCTACACGGGCGCCGCGCCCAACCAGCAAGCCATTCCGGCCGTCGACTACCTGATGAGCAAGGAAGGCGGCGGCGCCAAGCGCTGGGTGCTGCTGGGCACCGACTACGTGTACCCCCGCACCACCAACAAGATCCTGCGCGCCTACCTCAAGAGCAAGGGCGTGAAGGAAACCGACATCGACGAGAAGTACACCCCCTTCGGCCACAGCGACTACCAGACCATCGTCGCCGACATCAAGAAGTTCTCGGCCGGCGGCAAGACGGCGGTGGTGTCGACCATCAACGGCGACTCCAACGTGCCCTTCTACAAGGAACTGGGCAACGCCGGCCTGAAGGCCAAGGACGTGCCGGTGGTCGCCTTCTCGGTGGGTGAGGAAGAGCTGCGCGGCGTGGACACCAAGCCGCTGGTCGGCCACCTGGCCGCCTGGAACTACTTCATGAGCCTGAAGAACCCGACCAACACGGCGTTCATCAAGGAGTGGAGCGAATACGCCAAGGCCAAGAAGATCCCCGGCCACATGGACAAGCCGCTGACCAACGACCCGATGGAAGCCACCTGGATCGGCATCCACATGTGGAAGCAGGCCGTGGAGAAGGCCAAGTCGACCGACACCGACAAGGTGATCGCCGCCATGGCCGGCCAGACCTTCACGGCGCCCTCGGGCATCGTGTCGAAGATGGACGAGAAGAACCACCACCTGCACAAGAGCGTGTTCATCGGCGAGATCAAGGCCGACGGCCAGTTCAACGTGGTGTGGAAGACGCCGGGTCCCGTGAAGGCCAAGCCGTGGAGCCCGTACATCGAAGGCAACGACAAGAAGCCTGACTACCCCGCCGGCAAGTCGATGTAAGTGTGTTTCTCCCTCCCCCGCCGGGGGAGGGCAGGGGTGGGGGCAGACGGCGGTCGATTCGCGCATTGCGCTTGCACGGGCGCCGCGTGCCCCCACCCCGACCCTCCCCCGGAAGGGGAGGGGGCCAACCCAACTTCCAGTTTCATGATGCTTCGACGAACCCTTCACTGCGCACTCGCCGCCATGCTCCTCATGGCATCGGCCGCCCACGCGCTGACCGCCGACGAAGCCCGGGCCATCGCCTCCGGCGAATCCGAAGCCCGCATCGCCGCGCTCAACAAGGCCGTGCTCACGGCCGACGACAAGACCGCCGCCTTCATCCAGGCCATGTCCGACGACGCGGTCAAGTACACCGAGGACAAGGTCTTCGTGATGAAGGACGACAAGGGCTACGACCCCGTCACCGGCGCCGAGCTGAAGGTGCCAGACACCGCGGAAGACGTCGTCAACAACAACCTCATGCGCGGCGCGCTCGATGCCGCGCAGGCCGCGCTCAAGCTCTCCAGCAAGGACGACGCCGTGCGCGCCGAAGCCGCGCAGGCGCTCTTCAAGGAGCCCGACGAATCGCGCGTGCCCATGGTCGAGAAGGCGCTGTCCGCCGAGACCAACCCCAAGATCAAGGCGCAGCTCGAACTGGTGCGCGCCGCCAGCATGCTCACCAGCGCCGACAAGGCCAAGCGCCTCGCCGCCGCCAAGGAGCTTGGCAACAACCGCAACCCCGACACCAAGCTGCTGCTCAACCAGCGCCTGGCCGACGAGACCGAAGCCGACGTCAAGGCCGCCATCGTCGCGTCCATCGCCAGCATCGACGGCTCGCTGGTCTGGGGCGACCGCATCAACGCCGTGTTCAGCGGCATCAGCCTGGGCTCCGTGCTGCTGCTGGCCGCGCTGGGCCTGGCCATCACCTACGGGCTGATGGGCGTGATCAACATGGCCCACGGCGAGCTGATGATGATCGGCGCCTACGCCACCTACGTGATGCAGGGCATCTTCCAGAAGTACATGCCGGAGGCGGCCTTCGGCTGGTACCTGGTCGCCGCCATTCCCGTGTCCTTCCTCGCGTCGGCGCTGGTGGGCGCGGTGCTGGAGCGCGGCGTGATCCGTTTCCTCTACGGCCGCCCGCTCGAGACGCTGCTCGCCACCTGGGGCATCAGCCTGATGCTGCAGCAACTGGTGCGTTCGCTGTTCGGCGCTCAGAACGTCGGCGTCGAGAATCCCGGCTGGATGAGCGGCGGCTTCACCATGCTGAGCAACGTCACGCTGCCGTGGAACCGCATCTGCATCATCATCTTCGCCGCCCTGGTGTTGCTGGCGATGGGCTGGCTCATCGGCAAGACGCGCCTGGGGCTCTTCGTGCGCGGCGTCACGCAGAACCGCCAGATCGCCTCGTGCATGGGCGTGAACACCGCGCGCATCGACACCTACGCCTTCGCGCTCGGCTCCGGCATCGCGGGCCTCGCAGGCTGCGCGCTGAGCCAGATCGGCAACGTCGGCCCCGACCTGGGCCAGAGCTACATCGTCGACAGCTTCATGGTTGTCGTGATGGGCGGCGTCGGCCAGCTAGCGGGCACCGTGTATGCGGCGCTGGGGCTGGGCATTCTCAACAAGTTCATCGAGGGCTGGGCGGGCGCCGTGCTTGCCAAGATCGCGGTGCTCGTTTTCATCATCATCTTCATCCAGAAGCGGCCGCAGGGCATCTTCGCAATGAAAGGCCGGAGCGCAGAGGCATGAGCAAGGTCGTACTTCCAACCAAGGGGCCGCTGCTGAGCGGCAAGGGCTGGACGGCCTTCTTCGTCGCACTCATCGTGGTGTGCGCGGTGGCGCCCGTTCTCAACATGTGGGTGCCGGTGGACAGCCCGCTGCACATGAGCGACTACGCGGTGGCGCTGGTCGGCAAGATCATGTGCTACGCCATCTGCGCACTGGCCATGGACCTGATCTGGGGCTACACCGGCATCCTTTCGCTGGGCCACGGCCTGTTCTTCGCGCTCGGCGGCTACATGATGGGCATGTACCTCATGCGCCAGATCGGCCGCGACGGCAACTACAAGAGCGACCTGCCCGACTTCATGGTGTTCCTCGACTGGAAGACGCTGCCCTGGCACTGGACCTTCAGCGACAGCTTCATCGCCACGCTGATCCTGATCGTCGCGGTGCCGGGCCTCATCGCCTTCGTGTTCGGCTTCTTCGCGTTCCGTTCGCGCATCAAGGGCGTGTACTTCTCGATCATCACGCAGGCCATGACCTTCGCGGCCATGCTGCTGTTCTTCCGCAACGAGACGGGCTTCGGCGGCAACAACGGCTTCACCGACTTCAAGCGCATCCTGAATATTCCGATCGCCACGCAGGAAATGCGCATGACGCTGTTCGCGCTCACCGGTGCCACGCTGCTGGGCTTCTTCCTGTTCGCCAAGTGGCTCATCGGCAGCAAGTTCGGCCGCGTGCTGCAGGCCATTCGCGATGCCGAAACGCGCGTGATGTTCTCGGGCTACAACCCGCTGCCGTACAAGCTCACGATCTGGGTCATCTCCGCCGTCATGTGCGGCGTGGCCGGCGCGCTTTACGTGCCGCAGGTCGGCATCATCAACCCGGGCGAGATGAGCGCGGCCAACTCCATCGAGATCGCCATCTGGGCGGCCGTGGGCGGGCGCGCGACGCTCATCGGTCCCATCATCGGCGCCTTCATCGTCAACGGCGCCAAGAGCTGGCTCACGGTGGCCTACCCGGAATACTGGCTGTACTTTTTGGGTGCCTTGTTCATTGCTGTCACGCTGTTCCTGCCGAACGGCATCGTGGGGTTGGTGCGCAAGTGGTTGTCGAGGGAGAAGAAGCAAGCGCTGAGCGAGCCGGTGCAGGAAGCACGGCGCGCCGTGGCCGCGGAGCAGGGCGTGGAGCCCGACGCCCTGGCCTCGCTGCCCGTGGACGCGAAGGGAGCACGCGCATGACGCCCGACCTGATGGAAGCCGGCGCCGAGCGCGCCGCACGCGCCAGCGGTATTCACTACGTGAGCGGCAGCACCGAGTCGGGCGGCCGCACCGCGGACTTCGGCCGCCATGTCACGCCGGGCGAGGTCGACGTCACGCACGGCCGCATCCTCTATCTGGAAGACGTGAGCGTGAGCTTCGACGGCTTCAAGGCCATCAACAAGCTGTCGCTCGACATCGCGCCGGGCGAGCTGCGCTGCATCATCGGGCCGAACGGCGCGGGCAAGACGACGATGATGGACATCATCACCGGCAAGACCCGGCCCGACTCGGGCACCGTGTTCTTCGGCAGCACCATCGACCTGCTGCGCCATCGCGAAGCGGAAATCGCGCAGCTCGGCATCGGCCGCAAGTTCCAGAAGCCGACGGTGTTCGAGCATCTGACGGTGTTCGAGAACCTCGAGCTCGCGCTCAAGACGAACAAGGGCGTGCGCGCATCGATGCTGTTCAAGCTCGATTCGGCGCAGAGCGACCGCCTGGCCGAGGTGCTGGAGACCATCCACCTGGCCGACAGCGTGTCGCGCCTGGCCGGCAACCTGAGCCATGGCCAGAAGCAGTGGCTGGAAATAGGCATGCTGCTGATGCAGGACCCGAAGCTGCTGCTGCTCGACGAACCGGTCGCCGGCATGACCGACGAAGAGACGGCGCGCACCGCCGAGCTGTTCCTCACCCTCAAGGGCAAGCATTCGCTGATGGTGGTCGAGCACGACATGAGCTTCATCCGCACCATCTCCGAGATCGTCACCGTGCTGTGCGACGGCTCCGTGCTGGCTCAGGGCACGCTTGATGAAGTGCAGGCGGACGAACGCGTGATCGAGGTTTATCTTGGTCGCTGAAGCCCCCGTCGCCGTGGTCAGAGCGGTGGCGCACCCCCTGCCTTCCTCCCTCTCCCTCTGGGAGAGGGCCGGGGTGAGGGCAGACGGCATCAACACCACGACAAGCGCCCGGTACGCGGCGCGGTGTGGGCGGCCCCTCTGTGCCGCCGAGGAGCGCAGCGTTTCGCGGATCAGGGCTCGCAGCTGTCTGAGCGAAGCGAGTTCTGCGAGACCCCGCGAAACGCGAGCACCGCAGGGCAGCCCGAAGGGCCGGCATAGCGGGGCCGACCGCGCCGCGCCGCGTACCGGGCGCCCTCCAAACGAAACCAGGAAGGAGCCCCAAAAATGCTGACAGTAAAAAACATCCACCAGTACTACGGCGGCTCCCACATCCTCCGGGACGTGAGCTTCGAAGCCAAGCTGGGCAAAGTCACCGTGCTGCTGGGCCGCAACGGCGTAGGCAAGACCACGCTGCTCAAGTCGCTCATGGGCCTGGTGCCCATCAAGAGCGGCAGCATCGAACTCGAAGGCAAGCCCATCCACAAGGCCACCCCCTACGACCGGGCCAGGGCCGGCATCGGCTTCGTCCCCCAGGGCCGCGAGATCTTCGCGAGGCTCACCGTCGAAGAAAACCTGCGCATGGGCCTGGCCTACAAGAGCGGCAGCACGCCCATCCCCTCGGAGCTGTACGACCTGTTCCCCGTGCTCAAGCAGATGATCAACCGAAGAGGCGGCGACCTCTCCGGCGGCCAGCAACAGCAGCTTGCCATCGCGCGCGCCCTGGCGCCCAAGCCCAGGCTACTCATCCTCGACGAGCCCACCGAAGGCATCCAGCCCAGCATCATCAAGGACATCGGCCGCGTCATCCGCATGCTGGCCGACCGCGGCGACATGGCCATCGTGCTGTGCGAGCAGTACTACGACTTCGCCCAGGAACTGGCCGACGACTACCTCGTGATGGAGCGCGGCGAGGTCATCGCGCGCGGCCTCGGCAAGGACATGGAAGCACAGGGCGTGCGCCAGCTGGTGGCCATCTGAGCCTTGCCACCAGGGCCTCGCGGCCTTGTGAGTACAAGGTCTTGGGCAATTCCGTATCGGCGGGATTTCAGGGTTAACCCTAAAATCGGGCTTTGCCCGCTGCTGCCGGGCACCTCCCAGGAGCCTGGCCTTGAACGCCTCCCCAACCGCGCCGGAAAGCGCGGGCACCGACATTTCCTCCTTTTCGCTGCCGTCCGGCAAGCCCGCCAACTTCCTGCGCGCGGTGCTCGCGCTCGGCGTCGGCGGCTTCGCCATCGGCACCGGCGAATTCGTCATCATGGGCCTGCTGCCCGAAGTCGCCAAGGACATCGGCGTGAGCATTCCGCAGGCCGGCCACGTCATCAGCGCCTATGCGCTCGGCGTGGTCATCGGCGCGCCGGTGCTCGCGGTGCTCGCCGCCGGCTGGCGCCGCCGCGCCTTGCTGATCGCGCTCATGGCCGTGTTCGCGGCCGGCAACTTCGCCAGCGCCATCGCGCCCAACTACCTGCTGCTGAACCTGCTGCGCTTTGCGGCCGGCCTGCCGCACGGCACCTACTTCGGCGTGGCCGCGCTGGTGGCCGCCACGCTCGCGCCACCGGGGCGGCGCGCGCGGGCCGTGGGGCTCGTCATGCTGGGGCTCACCGGTGCCACGCTGGTCGGCGTGCCCATCGCGGCCTGGCTGGGCCAGATCTTCGGCTGGCGCGCGGCCTTCGTCTTCGTCGGCGTGATCGCGCTGGTGGCCATCGCGCTGCTGCGCCGCGACATCCCCGACATGGCCCCGGCCGCCGGCGCCAGCCCGTGGCGCGAACTCGGCGCGCTCAAGCGCAAGCAGGTGTGGTTCACGCTGGGCATCGGCGCCATCGGCTTCGGCGGCATGTTCGCGGTGTTCAGCTACATCAAGCCCACGCTGATCGAAGTGGCCGGCATGCCGCTGGGCGGCGTGCCCTTCGTGCTGGCGCTGTTCGGCCTGGGCATGGTCATGGGCAACCTCGTGGGCTCGCGGCTGGCCGACAAGTCGCTCATGCGCACCATCGGCGGCCTGCTGGTCTACGCGGCGCTGGTGCTCGCGATGTTCACCTTCGCCGCCCACAACATGGTGACCGCGTCGATCAACGTGTTCCTCATCGGCACCACCGTGGCCATCGGCCCGGCGCTGCAGATCCGCCTGATGGACGTGGCCGGCGACGCACAGACGCTGGCGGCGGCGCTCAACCACTCGGCCTTCAACATGGCCAACGCGCTGGGTGCATGGCTCGGCGGCGTGGCCATCGCGGCCGGGCTGGGCTGGACTTCCACCGGCTGGGTCGGCGCATTGCTTGCACTGGCGGGCATGGGCGTGTTCGGCTGGGCGATTGCCAGCGCCCGCGCCGACGCGCGGCAGCGGCCGGCGGCCATCGCCTGCTGAGCCATCGGCGCCCGCTCGACCGCGCCGATTGACAGGGCAGCGCGAACCGGACGACATTGCCGGGGATGATCGATGCCAACGTGAACGCCGCCGCGTGCAAATGAAGAAGAGCGCGGCAATGCAGAAATTCTCCCGCCGACAGCTCCTTTTCAGCGGCCTCGCTGCCGCTTCGCTGGGCCATCCCTTCCTGAGGCTGAACGCGCAGCCCGCGTCGCGGGCGCTGTTCACGCTGGGCGTGGCCTCGGGCACGCCTACAGCCGATGGCTTCGTGCTCTGGACGCGGCTGGCCCCCGAGCCCCTGCAAGGCGGCGGCATGGGCGATGCACCGGTCGAGGTGCGCTGGGAAGTCGCCGACGACGAGGGCTTCAGGCGCGTGGTGGCAAAGGGCGCGGCCACCGCCACGGCCGAGTTCGCGCACTCGGTGCACGTCGAGGTGCGCGGCCTTGCGCCGGGCCGTTGGTATTGGTATCGCTTCACGGCAGGCGGCGATCGCAGCGCCGCCGGGCGCACGCGCACCACGCCCGCCGATTCCGACGAAGCCTCGCAGCCGCTGCGCTTCGCCTTCGCCTCCTGCCAGCACTACGAGCAGGGCTACTACGCCGCCTACCGCGACATGGCCGCGCAGCCGCTCGACTTCGTCGTGCACCTTGGCGACTACATCTACGAAAGTTCCCGCGCTTCGCGCCAGGTGCGGCGGCACGAGGGCGGCATTCCCACGCAGCTGGCGCAGTTCCGCGACCGCTACGCGCTCTACAAGGCCGATGTGCAACTGCAGGCCGCGCACGCCGCCTTCCCCTGGCTCGTGACCTGGGACGACCACGAGGTGGCCAACGACTACACGAACGACGTGTCGCCGCGCACCGCCGATCCCGCGCAGTTCCTGGCGATCCGCGCTGCCGCCTACCAGGCCTGGTACGAGCACATGCCCGTGCCCGCCAGCATGCGCCCGCGCGGCGCCGATGCCACCATCTACGGCCGCCACCGCTTCGGCCGCATGCTCGACGTGCTGCTGACCGACGGGCGCCAGTACCGCTCGCACCACGCCTGCCTGGCCGGCCGCAGTGCCTCGCCGCTGGCCGATTGCGCCGATCGCCTTTCGCCGGAGCGCAGCCTCTTCGGCGCCGAGCAGGAGGCATGGCTGGCGCGCGAGCTCGCGGCGCCGCCCGCGCGCTGGACGCTCATCGCCCAGCCCACGCTGCTGGCCGAGGCCGACCGCAAGCGCGGCCCCGAGCACGGCTACTGGATGGACGGCTGGGACGGCTACGCCGCCGCCCGCGCGCGCCTGCTCGACGGACTGGCCGCGCACAAGGCGCGCGGCGGCAACGCGCTGGTGGCCAGCGGCGACGTGCACGCCTTCTGGGCCGCCGACCTGCGGCAGGGCGATGCGCAGCAGGGGCCGTTGGTCGCGACCGAATTCGTCGGCGGCGCCATCACCTCCGAAGGGCCGAGCGCCGCCAGCGTGGCCAACATGCTCGCGAAGAACCCGCACCTGCGCTACGGCCGGGCCGACAGGCGCGGCTACGCGCTCATGACGCTCGACGGGCGCGGCTGCGCGGTCGAGTTCCGCGCGGTGGAAGACGAGAAGACGGCCGACTCGCCGGTCGGCACCATGGCCCGTTTCTCGGTGGAGCGCGGCGCGCCCGGCGTGCATGCGCAAAGCACCTGAAAGCGCCACCCGCCTGCAGGATTGCGCGGCCGTGCCTATGATGGCCGCCGCCCCTTCCATCCTCATTTCTCATCTCCCCTGAGCGAGAACCGAACACCATGAGCATTCCCACCACCCGTCTCGGCCGCACCGGCCTCACCGTGTCCCGCCTGGCCCTGGGCACCATGACCTTCGGCCTGCAGACCGACGAGACCGTGTCGCACCAGATCCTCGACAAGGCGGCCGAGGGCGGCATCAACTTCCTGGACACGGCCGACGTGTACCCGCTCGGCGGCACCGTCGAGACCACCGGGCGCACCGAAGAAATCATCGGCCGCTGGCTGCAGAAGCAAGGGCCGGTGGGCCGCCGCCGTTTCGTGGTCGCCACCAAGGCGGTCGGCAAGGTCGGCCCCAACAGCTGGGACCAGGGCGCGTCGCGCAAGCACCTGCTGGACGCCATCGACGCGTCGCTCAAGCGGCTGCAGACCGACCACGTCGACCTGTACCAGCTGCACAGCGACGACCGCGAGACGCCGCTCGAGGAAAGCCTGGAGGCGCTCGACGTCATCGTGAAGTCGGGCCGCGCGCGCTACGTGGGCGTGTCGAACTTCCTGGCCTACCGGCTGGCCCGCGCGCTGGGCAAGGCCGAGCTGCACAAGCTCACGCGCTATGTGTCGGTGCAGCCGCGCTACAGCCTGCTGTTCCGCGAGATCGAACGCGAGCTGCTGCCGCTGGCGAGCGAGGAAGGGCTGGGCGTGATTCCATACAACCCGCTGGCCGGCGGCCTGCTCACCGGCAAGTACAAGGCCGGCGCCAAGCCCGAGGACAACACCCGCTTCACCCTCGGCACCGCCGGCAACATGTACCAGGAACGCTACTGGAACGAGCGCAGCTTCAACACCGTGGCGCAACTGCACAAGCTGGCGGACGAAGCCGGCGTGCCGCTGGCCACGCTGGCCGTGGCGTGGGTGATGGCGAACCCGTTGATCACCGCGCCGCTGCTCGGCGCGAGCCGTCCCGACCAGCTCGATGCGACGCTGGCGGCTGCCGAATACAAGCTTGATCCGGCGCTGAAGCAGAAGCTCGACGAACTGACCGCCGAATACCGCAAAGGCGACGCACCACGCTGAGTTCGTCGTATTTCTCCTTCCCCCTCTGGGGGAAGGCCGGGATGGGGGCAGGCAGAGCGCTCAAGGGGAAAGCCGCCGTGCCCCCACCCCAACCCTCCCCCAGCGGGGGAGGGAGCAAAACGGAAACTGTCAGAACTGTCAGTTGGTCGACAGCGAGGGGTTTGAAGGGGTTGCCTAGAGTGGCCCCATCATGGTCCTCCCTGACGCACCCCCCCTATCGCGCGCGGCCCTCGCGCTGGCCGTCCTGCTCCTTGCGGGGTGCGCCGTCGGTCCCGATTACGTCCGCCCGCAGATGGACGTGCCCACCGCCTTCAAGGAAACCGGTGGCCCCTGGAAGACCGCCGCGCCGCAGACCATCGACGCCGAGCATCCCTGGTGGGACGCCTACGGCGACAGCACCCTCGGCGCGCTGATGGTGCAGGCCAACGCGGCCAACCAGAACATCCGCGTCGCCGAGGCCCAATACCGCCAGGCGCAGGCCATCACCGCGGCGGCGCGCGCCAACTTCTTCCCGACCGTCGGCCTGAACGCCGGCGCCGTGCGGGCGCAGAGCAACAGCACCGGCGTCGTCAAGCTGGGCACCACCGACACCCTGGGCCTGGGCGCGAGCTGGGAGCCCGACCTGTGGGGCTCGGTGCGCCGCTCGGTGGAGGCGGGCACCGCCAGCGAGCAGGCAAGCGCCGACGACCTGGCCGGCGCACGCCTGAGCATCCAGACCACGCTCGCGCAGGACTACCTGCAGATCCGCGTCATCGACCTCGAGCGCGACCTGTACGCCAGCACCACCGCCGCCTACGCCAAGGCGCTCGAACTCACGCAGCACCAGTACGCCGCCGGCACCGTGCTGCGCTCCGACGTGGCACTGGCCGAAAGCCAGCTCAAGACCGCGCAGGCGCAGGCGGTCGACCTCGAAGCGCAGCGCGCGCAGCTCGAGCACGCCATCGCCGTGCTGACCGGGCAGGCGCCGGCTTCGTTCTCGCTGCCGCCGCTGGAATCTTCGGGCCAGCCGCAGACGGCCGAATCGCTTTCCTCGGCCTCGGCACTGCATGTGCAGCTGCCGGTGTCGCCCGCGGGCCTGCCGTCGGAACTGCTCGAGCGCCGGCCCGACATCGCCGGCGCCGAGCGCCGCGTGCAGGCCGCCAACGCCAACATCGGCGTCGCCAAGGCGGCCTACTACCCGCAGATCACGCTCAGCGCCAGCGGCGGCTTCAGCGCGGCCAGCCTGGCCACGCTGTTCAACACGCCCAGCCGCGTGTGGTCGCTGGGCGCGGCGCTTGCACAGACCGTGTTCGACGGCGGCCTGCGCAAGGCCCACACCGACCAGGCCGTGGCCGCCTACGACGCCGCCGTCGCGCAATACAAGCAGACCGTGCTCGGCGGCTTCCAGCAGGTGGAGGACGACCTGGCCACCCTGCGCGTGCTCGACAGCGAATCCACGCTGCAGGCCGATGCCGTGCGCTCCGCCCAGCTTGCCGAGCGGCTGGCCTTGGCCCAGTACCGCGCCGGCACGGCCACCTACCTGAGCGTGGTGACGGCGCAGACGCTGTCGCTCACCAACCAGCGCACCGCCGCGCAAGTGCTGGGCCGGCAGCTGGCCGCCAGCGTCTCGCTGATCGCGGCCACGGGCGGCGGCTGGAGCGCTGCCGATGCCCAGGCCGGCACCAGCTCCGGCGCCGACAAGATTTCCAGGAATTGATGCCATGACGACCACACCCACCACCGCCACCGGGCACCCCCTGTTCCAGCGCCGATCGACCTGGCTCGCCACCGCCACGCTCGTGCTGGTGCTGGGCGGCGGCACCTGGGCGCTCACCCACCATTCCGCCCATGCCGCCAAGCCCGAGGCCGCCCAGGCAGCGCCGCCGGTGCAGGTGACCACGGCGCGCGTCAAGCAGCAGGACGTGCAGGTCTACCGCAGCGGCATCGGCACCGTGGCGTCGATGGCCACCGTCACCGTCAAGGCCCGCATCGACGGGCAGCTCGACAAGGTCGGCTTCGTGGAAGGGCAGGACGTCAAGGCCGGCCAGATGCTTGCGCAGCTCGACCCGCGCACGCTGCAGGCGCAGCTCGCGCAGGCGCAGGCCACCCGGGCGAAGGACCAGGCCACGCTTGCCAACGCCCGCGCCGACCTCAAGCGCTACACCACGCTGATCGCGCAGGACGCGGCCACGCAGCAGCAGCTCGACACGCAGAAGGCGCTGGTCAACCAGCTCGAGGCCACCGTGCAGAACGACGCGGCGCAGGTGAAGTACGCCGAAGTGCAGCTCAGCTTCACGCGCATCTCGTCGCCCATGGACGGCCGCGTCGGCGCGCGGCTGGTGGACCCCGGCAACATCGTGCACGCGGCCGACACCAACGGGCTGGTGGTCATCAACCAGATCGACCCCATCGCCGTGCAGTTCACGCTGCCCGAAGACGCGGTGCAGGACATCAACCGCCTGCAGCAGAAAAGCAGCCAGCCGCTGACGGTGGTGGCCTACGACCGCAGCGGCGCGCAGATGCTGGGCACCGGCAAGCTCATCCTGCTGAACAACCAGATCGACACCACCAGCGGCACCGTGCAGCTCAAGGGCAGCTTCGCCAACCCGCAGCATTCGCTGTGGCCCGGCCAGTACGTCAACGTGCGGCTGCAGCTCGACCGCCGGCCCGACTCGCTCACCGTGCCCGCCGCCGCCGTGCAGCGCGGCCAGGACAGCACCTACGTCTGGGTGGTCGATGACCAGAACAAGGTCGGCAACGTGCCGGTGCACGTGGTGCAGATCGCCGACGGCACGGCCGTGATCGACAAGGGCCTGAGCGCGAACCAGCGCGTGGTGGTGGACGGCCAGTACAAGCTCAAGCCCGGTGCCACCGTCGTGGAGCCGCCGCCCGCGCAGAAGGGCGCGGCCGGTGGCGGCGCCGACGCCAACAAGCCCGCCGGCGGGAGCAGCAATTGAGCATCTCCGCCACATTCATCAAGCGCCCCATCGGCACCACGCTGCTGGCGCTGGCCATCCTGCTGGTCGGTGCGGCGGTGTTTCCGCTGCTGCCGGTGGCGCCGCTGCCGCAGGTCGACTTTCCGACCATCCAGGTCTCGGCCAGCCTGCCCGGCGCCAGTCCGGAGACCATGGCCTCCAACGTGGCGCAGCCGCTGGAGCGCAACTTCTCGCTGATCGCGGGCCTGTCGCAGATGACGTCGACCAGCGGTCTGGGCAACACCCAGATCACGCTGCAGTTCGACCTCGACCGCAGCATCGACGCCGCGGCGCTGGACGTGCAGGCCGCCATCAACGCCTCCACCGGCCAGCTGCCGGCCAACCTGCCGAGCCCGCCCACCTTCCGCAAGGTGAACCCGGCCGACGCGCCCATCCTCATCCTGTCGGTGCAGTCGAAGACGCTGCCGCTGACCGAGGTGAACGACTACGCCGACAACATCCTCGCGCAGCAGATATCGCAGATATCGGGCGTGGGCCTGGTCAACATCGGCGGCGTGCAGAAGCCGGCCGTGCGCATACAGGTCGACCCGGCCAAGCTCGCCGCGCTGGGCCTGAGCCTGGAAGACGTGCGCACCGTGCTCTCGTCGGCCACCGTGAACGCGCCCAAGGGCACCATCGACGGGCCCAACCAGAGCTTCACCGTCTACACCAATGACCAGCTGCTCAAGGCACAGCCCTGGAACGACGTGGTGCTGGCCTACCGCAACGGCGCGCCGATCCGCGTGCGCGACCTGGGCGTGGCGGTCGACGGCCCCGAGAATTCCAAGATTGCCGGCTGGGCCTACGCCGGTGCCGCCGCGCCGGCCGGCAGCAACGTGCAGAACGGCCGCTCCATCGTGCTCGCCATTACCAAGCAGCCGGGAGCCAACGTCATCGAAACCGTGGACCGCATCAACGCGGCGCTGCCGCGGCTGAAGGCCTCGATTCCACCGACCATCGACGTCAACGCCATCATCGACCGCACGCAGACCATCCGCGCATCGGTGAAGGACGTGGAGTTCACCCTGCTGCTGACCATCGTGCTGGTGGTGGCCGTAATCTTCGTGTTCCTGCGCAACGTGCCGGCCACGCTCATTCCCAGCGTGACGGTGCCGCTCGCGCTGCTGGGCACGGTGGCGGTGATGTACCTGCTGGGCTACAGCCTGGACAACCTCTCGCTGATGGCGCTGACCATCGCGGTCGGCTTCGTGGTGGACGACGCCATCGTGATGCTGGAGAACATCTACCGCTACGTCGAAGAGGGCATGACGGCGATGGAGGCGGCCTACAAGGGCGCGGGCGAGATCGGCTTCACCATCATTTCGATCTCGGTGTCGCTGGTGGCGGTGTTCATTCCGCTGCTGCTCATGGGCGGCATCGTGGGGCGCCTCTTCCGCGAGTTCGCGGTCACGGTCACGCTGACCATCGTGGTGAGCGTGGTCATCTCGCTCACGCTGACGCCCATGCTGTGCTCGCGCTTCCTCAAGAACGAGCACGGCAGCAAGCACGGGCGGCTGTACCTGCTGTTCGAGCGCGGCTTCGACGCCATGCTCAGCGGCTACAAGCGCGGGCTGCACGTGGTGCTGGACCACCAGTTCATCACGCTGATGGTGTTCATTGCCACGGTGGCGGCCACGGGCGTGCTGTTCGCGGTGATTCCCAAGGGCTTCTTCCCGCAGCAGGACACCGGCTTCATCTCGGGCTTTGCCGAGTCGGGGCAGGACGCTTCCTTCGCGTCGATGAACGCCCGCATGCTCCAGCTGGCCGACGTGGTGCGCAAGGACCCCGACGTGACCGGCTTCGGCATGAACGGCAGCTCTTCCACCTACAACACCGGCAACTTCTTCATCAGCCTGAAGCCCAAGGACGAGGGCCGCACCGCCACCGCCGACGAGATCATCACGCGGCTGCGCCCGCAACTGGCCAAGGTGCAGGGCGTGAACCTGTTCCTGCAGGCGGGGCAGGACATCCGCGTGGGCGGCCGTGCTTCGCGCACGCAGTACCAGTACACCGTGACCGACGCCGACCTGGGCGAGCTCAACACCTGGGCGCCCAAGCTGCTCGCGCGCTTCAAGCAGCTGCCCGAGCTCACCGACCTGGCCACCGACCAGCAGAACGCCGCCGCGTCGGCCGTGCTGACCATCGACCGCGACCGCGCATCGAGCTTCGGCATCACGCCGGCCACCATCGACGCCACGCTCTACGACGCGATCGGCCAGCGCCAGGTGGCGCAGTACTTCACGCAGCTCAACAGCTACCACGTGGTGCTGGAGGTCACGCCCAGCCTGCAGCAGGACCCGACGCTCTTCAGCAAGCTCTACCTGAGCTCGCCAATCACCGGGCAGCAGGTGCCGCTGTCGACCTTCGTGAAGGTGGACACCAGCAAGACGGCGTACCTGTCGATCAGCCACCAGGGCCAGTTCCCGGCGGTGACCATCTCGTTCAACCTGGCACCGGGCGTGGCGCTGGGCGACGCGGTGAACGCCATCAACAAGGCGCAGGCCGACATGGGCCTGCCGCAGTCGCTGACCGGCTCGTTCCAGGGCACGGCGCAGGCCTTCCAGGACTCGCTGGCCTCGCAGCCCTACCTGATTGCCGCGGCGCTGGTGGCGGTGTACATCGTGCTGGGCCTGCTTTACGAGAGCTACATCCACCCGCTGACGATTCTCTCGACGCTGCCTTCGGCCGGCGTGGGGGCGCTGCTGATATTGATGGCGGGCGGCTACGACCTGAGCGTGATCGCGCTCATCGGCATCATCCTGCTCATCGGCATCGTGAAGAAGAACGGCATCATGATGATCGACTTCGCGCTCAAGGCCGAGCGCGAGCAGGGCATGTCGCCGCACGACGCCATCTACCAGGCCTGCCTGCTGCGCTTCCGCCCGATCATGATGACCACCATGTGCGCGCTGCTCTCGGGCCTGCCGCTGATGCTGGGCCACGGATCGGGTTCCGAGCTGCGCCGCCCGCTGGGCTACGCGATGGTCGGCGGGCTGATACTCTCGCAGGCACTCACCCTGTTCACGACCCCGGTGGTCTACCTGTACCTCGACCGCGCCCACTACTGGTATCTGAGCCGCAAGGAAGCGCGCAAGGCCAGGAAAGCCGGGAAGGAAGGCAAGGCGCCGGTGCCGGCCGAGGCGCATTGACGAGCGCCGGCTGACATCATGGGCAGGGACGGAGACACAGAAGAAGACGCCATGAAGATCCTGATTGTCGAAGACGAACTGAGAACCGCGGACTACCTCTCCAAGGGGCTGACCGAGCAGGGCTGCGCGGTCGACATGGCACACAACGGCATCGACGGCCAGCACCTGGCGCTCACGCACGACTACGACGTGATCGTGCTCGACGTGATGCTGCCGGGGCAGGACGGCTTCTCGGTGCTGCGCGAGCTGCGCGCCGTGAAGCAGACGCCGGTCATCATGCTCACCGCGCGCGACCGGGTGGAGGACCGCATCAAGGGCCTGCACGAAGGCGCGGACGACTACCTCATCAAGCCCTTCTCTTTTCTGGAGCTGCTGGCGCGGCTGCAGGCGCTGAACCGGCGCGGCCGCAAGCAGGAGCCGATGCAGCTGCGCATTGCCGACCTGCAGATCGACCTGCTGGCGCGCAAGGCATTTCGCGGCAGTGGTGGCGGCAGCACCCGCATCGACCTCACCGCCAAGGAATTCGCGCTGCTGGCCGTGCTGGCCCGGCGCCAGGGCGAGATCCTGTCGAAGACGGCCATCGCCGAGCTGGTGTGGGACATGAACTTCGACAGCAACACCAACGTGGTCGAGGTGGCCATCAAGCGGCTGCGCGACAAGATCGACGTGCCCTTCAGCCCCAAGCTGCTGCACACCATCCGCGGCATGGGCTACGTGATGGAGGTGCGCGACGCGCCGGCCGAGGGCCAGGCGCCGTGAAGCGCTCCATCACCGCCCGGCTGGTGCTCATGTTCGCGGCGGTGGCGCTCGCGACATTCGCGCTGGCGGGCTTCGCGCTGCAGAACGTGCTGGCGCGCGAGCTGGAGCGGCACCAGTACGAAGAACTGGACACCACCCTCAAGAACCTGCAGTTCTGGATCAAGGCCATCGGCACCCCCGAGCGCTGGTCGCGCGTGCAGGCGCGCATGGATGCGCTCACGCCCGCCGACGGCAGCGTGCGCTTCTGGGTGCTCAGCGACGATCCGCGCTTCCAGTACGGCAAGGGCCTGGCAGAAATAGACGGCCTCACGCGCGAGGCCAACGGCCACGGCAGCGTCATCGAGCTGCCGGGGCAGGCGCGGCCGTTCCGCACGCTGTCGGTGCACATCGATCCCCTCGACCAGCGGCCGGCGGTGCGGCTGATCGTCGGGCACAACACCGAGCCCTACGAGCGCACGCGCCAGGCCTTCCTGACCGCGCTGATCGGGCTCGGGCTGGGCGCGGTGCTGGTGGTGGCGGTGGCCGGCTACTGGATCGCGCGCGTGGGGCTGCGGCCGCTGGAGCGGCTGTCGCGCGAGGCGCAGGCGCTGCGGCCCAAGACGCTGTCGCAGCGGCTGCGCTCCGAGCCGCTGCCGGTGGAGCTGTCGGCGCTGACCGAGGCCTTCAACGGCGCGCTCGCCCGGCTCGAAGAGGCCTACGGCCAGCTCGAGGCCTTCAACGCCGACGTGGCGCACGAACTGCGCACGCCGCTGGCCAACCTCATCGGCAGCACGCAGGTGGCGCTGTCGCGCCAGCGCAGCGCGGGCGAGTTCCAGGAAGTGCTGCAGGCCAACCTGGAAGACCTGGAGCGGGTGCGCTCCATCGTCAACGACATGCTGTTCCTCGCGCGCGCCGACCGCGGCGAGGTGGCCACCGGCCTGGTGCTCACGCCGGTGGCGCAGGAGGTGCACAAGACCATCGAGTTCTTCGAGTTCGTGCTCGACGAGACCCGCACGCAGGTCTCCATCGAGGGCGACGTGCACACCGAGGCCCGGCTGGAAAGCGCGCTGTTCCGCCGCGCCATGTCGAACCTGCTGCAGAACGCCATCGAGCATTCGGAGCCGGGCGCGCACATCGCCGTCACGCTGCGCGAGGAGGAGGCCGTGACCTGGATCACCGTGTCCAACCCCGGCGCGCCCATCGATGCGCGGCACCTGCCGCACCTGTTCGATCGCTTCTACCGCGCCGATGCCTCGCGCAACGACCGCGGCGAGCACCACGGCCACGGGCTGGGGCTGGCCATCGTGAAGGCGGTGGCGAGCATGCACGGCGGGCAGGTCGGCGCGTCGCGCCAGGGTGGGCTGAACAATTTCGGCTTCAGCGTTGCGAGGTAGCACTGCCCGGCGCAGCCCGCGAATGACCGTTGGGCGGTGCGTTCTTGCGGCATGCGGGACAATCGCAGGTGGCATGAACCCCTCCCGAACCCCCCGAAAGTCCGCATGGCGCAGCTGATGTCGCTGCTCGTGCAGAACGCCATTCTGGTGGTGTTTGCCGTCAGCTTCGCCGCGCGCCTGGGGCTGCCCGTGCCGGCGGCCGCCGTGCTGGTGCTCACCGGCGCGCTGCTGGCGGCGGGCGACGTGTCGGTGCCCGGGGTGGTGCTGGCCGCGGTGGTTGCCAACCTGCTGGGCGACGCGGCGTGGTTCTATGCGGGCCGGCGCTTCGGCTACCGCTTCATGCGCCTCCTGTGCCGCATTTCGCTGTCGCCCGACACCTGCGTGCGGCGCGGCGAATCGCTCATCACCGACTGGGGCGGGCTGTCGCTGGTGGCGGCCAAGTTCGTGCCGGGCGTGTCGGTGGTGGCGCCGCCGATGGCGGGGGCGCTGGGCATGTCGGTGCGGCGCTTCATCGGCTTCGACATTGGCGCGGCGCTGGTCTGGACCGGCCTGTTCCTCGGGCTGGGCTGGGTCTTCCGCAACCAGATCCAGGAGGTGCTGGCCATCATGGCGCAGGCCGGCGGCATCGCCACGGTGGCGCTGGGCGTGCTGCTGCTGGTGATTCTTGCGGTGCGCTACTGGCGCCGCCGCGCCTTCATGCGGCTTACCGGCATGCCGCGCATTTCGGTCGACGAGCTGCACGAACTGCTCGCCAGCGAAGAACCGCCGCTGGTGATCGACGTGCGGGGCAAGGCCGGCTTGCAGGTCGATCCGCGCCGCATTCCGGGCGCCATGCCGTACACGCTCAAGGCGCTGCAGCAGCGCAACCTCGACCTGTCGCATGCCCGGGGCCGCGACGTGGTGCTGTATTGCAACTGCCCCAACGAAGTTTCGGCCGCGCAGGCTGCGCGCGTGCTGCTGGCCCGTGGCGCGCGCCGGGCGCTGCCGCTGACCGGCGGGCTCGACGCATGGGTGGCCTCGGGCCGGCCGACCAGCGTGGATTGAATCCAGGGTTGCCCCGGCGGCCATCTGCACGAATCGGCCTCCCGTGCTATGGTCCCCGGCCCTCGGGATAACCCTAGAGGTTGCCCTGCAGAAACCGGGATTCCTCGTGTCCTCAACCTCCAAAACTCCTCATTCACCGGCCGGCCTCACGCCCTTGCTGACGCTGGTCTTCGCCGTGGCCTGCGGCCTGTGCGTGGCCAACATCTATTACGCGCAGCCGCTGATCGGCCCCATCTCCGACACGCTGCAGCTGCACGCCGGCCTGGCCGGGCTCATCATGACGCTCACCCAGCTCGGCTACGGCGCCGGCCTGCTGCTGCTGGTGCCGCTGGCCGACGTGGTCGAGAACCGGCGGCTGATCGTCGGCGCGCTCTTCGGCGCGGTGATCGGGCTGGTGGGCATCGCGCTCTCGGACTCGGCCATCACCTTCCTGGCCGCTTCTTTCGTGGTGGGCGCATGCGCGGTCGCGGCGCAGGTGCTGCTGCCCTTTGCCTCGCACCTGGCGCCCGAGGCCACGCGCGGCAAGGTGGTCGGCAACATCATGGCCGGCCTGCTCGGCGGCATCATGCTGGCGCGGCCCTTTGCCAGCATGGTGGCTTCCGCATTGGGCTGGCGCGCGGTGTTCTGGCTGTCGGCGGTGCTGATGGCCGCGCTCATCGTGGTGCTGTGGCGCGTGCTGCCGCAGCGCCGCCCGCATGCATCGGTGGGCTATGCGCGCACCATGGCCTCGCTGCCGGGCATCGTCTGGAACACGCCGGTGCTGCGCCGGCGCGGGCTGTACCAGGGAATGATGTTCTCCGGCTTCCAGGCCTTCTGGACGGCAGTGCCGCTGGCGCTGGCGCATGAATTCGGCATGGGGCAGGGCGGCATCGCGGCATTCGCGCTGGCCGGTGCCGCCGGTGCGCTCATGGCGCCCATCGCCGGCCGGCTGGCCGACCGGGGGCTGACCCGTCCGGCCACGGGCATCGCCATTGCGGTGGCGCTGTTCTCCTTCCTGCTGGGGGCGGTGGCCATGCACTACCGCTCGCTGGCCGGGCTGGTGGCGGCGGGCATCCTGCTCGACGGCGCGGTGCAGCTGTGCCAGGTGCTCAACTTCCGCAGCCTCTTCATGCTGGCGCCGGAGCTGCGCGGCCGGCTCAACGGGCTGTTCATGACCTTCATCTTCATCTGCGCGGCGGTGGCCTCGGGCATTGCGGCGGCCGTGTATGCCTTCCATGGCTGGAGCGGGCTGTGCCTGCTGGGTGGCGGCTATGTGCTGGTGGCGCTGCTGTATTACGCGACCGAGTTCCGCCAGCAGCCTGCTGCGGCGGCGGTCAGCCGGTAGTTGCCTTGCAGCCGATGAGTTCGCCGGTTTTTTCGCGCTCCATCCAGGTAACCCAGACAGACGCCAGCGGCATCTGGCCCATCCTGGTGCTCTGCACGGCCTACTCCGCGTTGCTGGTCGCCGGGGCGGCATGGGCGATTGACCTGGACGCCAAGGGCTGGCACATCGCGCTGGACATGTTGGCCTTGCTCGCACTCGTGGCGCTGTGGCTGGTGGGCCTGGTGGCCGTTGTGCGGGCGTGGATCTGGGTCGAGATGCATTGGCTGGCCAAGGGCCGGACCAGGCCGTTCAGCGAATGCACGCCCGTCGACATCGGCGAAGCCGGCTTCTCCGTGCAGGGCCTCGGCCACGTCGACTGGATCGACGTGCTGGCCCTCGAAGGCATCCCCGACAGCGACAACTACCTGATCGTTCATACACGGCCATTCAGAAAGCTGATGCTGGCGGCGCCCGTCGATGAACTCGTGCCGGTCTTCAACCACTATCTTGCACAGGCAGGCAGCGCCAAGGCAACGCGGGCAGGCACGCTGCAAAGCCGCGCCCTGGTTTTCTGCTGGCGGTGCTTTCTGGCGTGGATCTGGGCGGGCTATGCGCTGGCGGGCGCAGGTGGCATCGCGCTGCTGCTCAATGCGTCGAATGCGGGATTCGTGAAGACCATGGTGGGCCTCTGCGTTCTCATGCCGCTGGTCGCCTGGCTGGTCTGGGCCGTTCCGATCTCGCGGATCAGCACGTTCGCGCCCTCGCGGGTGCGGGCCTTCGAACTCCACGGTACGCGGCTGCGCAGCACCGACGACGAATGGCAGTCCGACCTGCTGCAATCGCGCATCAGCCTTCGCCGTGCGAGCGGCATCGGCTACGAATTTTCTTTCCTGGCCATCCGCCCTCCTTCGGGCAAGGGGCTCGACCTGATCCTGCAAGGCGGCGCCGAGCAGGAGGCATTGCTCGGTGCACTGAGCGACCGAGGCCTGCTGCCCGCGTTGAACCCGCAAGACTGAGCAGCATCAGCAGCCCGCCCAGGCGGCCGGCATCGGCAGAAGGGCGCGGTGGTAGGCTTGCCGCCCGATGAATCTCCGCCTCAAGATTGTTGCGCTTGCCGTCGCGCCCTTGCTCATCGCACTGGTGCTGGTGGCCCTTGCCGTGCGCCACCAGGAGCACGACCTTGCCCAGCGCGAGCGCGCCCTCATCGAGAAAAGCTACATGGCCCAGCGCCGCAGCGAACTGCGCAGCTACGTGGACCTGGCCGTGAGCAACCTGCTTCCGCTGTACGAATCCGGCCAGGACGACGAGGCCACCCGCAACGAGGCACTGCGCCGGCTGGCCGCGCTCAACTATGGCGACGACGGCTACTTCTTCGTCTACGACATGGAAGGCAACTCCCTCATGCATTCGCGCCAGCCCGAGCTGGTGGGCCAGAACCTGTGGGGCATGCGCGATTCGCAAGGCCGCTACACCATCCAGGACCTGATCAAGGGCGCGAAGGAAAAAGGCGGCGCCTACGTCGAATACGAATGGCGCAAGCCGTCGAGCGCGCAGCTGGCTCCCAAGCTGGGCTACGTCACCGCCATGCCGCGCTGGAACTGGATGGTCGGCACCGGCCTGTACCTGGACGACATCCAGTCGACCATGGACACCCTCGACCGGCAGATGAACGCCAACGTCACCGCCACGCTGCTGTGGATAGCCGGCATTGCCGCGCTGTGCCTGGGCGTGGTCAGCGCCGCCGGGCTGCTGCTGAACCTCAGCGAGCACCGCACGGCCGAAGCCAAGCTGCGGCTGCTCGCGCGCCGCGTGGTGCAGTCGCAGGAAGAAGAGCGCGGCCACCTCGCGCGCGAACTGCACGACGGCACCAGCCAGACGCTGGTGTCGGCCAAGCTGCTCATCGAATCGGCCGTGGAGTCGCTGGAAAGCCGGCACCAGCCCACGCCGACCGCGCTGCCCAAGGCGCTGCAGCGGCTGAACGATTCGCTGATGGAGGTGCGCCGCATCTCGCACCGGCTGCGCCCCGCGCTGCTCGACACCCTGGGCCTGCCCGCCGCGCTGGAGCGGCTGGTCGACGAGTTCCGGGACGAAGGCGCCGTCGATGCGTCGATGATGATCGAGGGCGAAGCCTTCGAGCTGCAGCCCGAGGTGAAGACCGCGCTCTTCCGCCTCACGCAGGAAGCGCTGACCAACGTGCGCAAGCATGCCGACGCACAGCACGTGCACGTGGCGCTGGCCTTCGACGAGAAAGACGGCGTGCGGCTCGAAGTGAGCGACGACGGCACCGGCTTCGACATCGATGCCGTGCAGCTCGACCCGCGCCGCGGCATCGGCCTGCGCAACATGCGCGAGCGCATGGAAGCCATCGGCGGCCAGCTGGCCATGCACTCGAACCAAGGCCGCACCTCCATCGAGGCCGAAGTGCCGGCCCGCAACGCAAGGGCCGCATCCGCATGACCGCAGGCACCATTCGCCTCTTCCTGGTGGACGACCACCCGCTGGTGCGCGACGGCCTGCGCGCGCGGCTGGGCAGCATGCCCAACCTGGAGATCGTCGGCGAGGCCGGCAGCGCGGCCGAGGCGCTCGCGCAAGTCGACAGCGTGCGGCCCGACCTCATGCTGATGGACGTCGGCATGAAGGACATGAACGGCATCGAGCTTGCGGCCCTGCTGCTGCAGCGCCAGGGCGCGCCGCACATCGTGATGCTCAGCATGTACGACAACCCCGAGTACGTGCAGAAGGCCCTGCAGGCCGGCGCGCGCGGCTACGTGCTGAAAGACGCGCCGGCGGCGGAGATCGTCGCGGCCATCGAGGCGGTGTCGGCCGGCGGCACCTTCCTGAGCCCGGCCGTGTCGAAGAAGCTCTTCCGCACGCAGGAGCCGCGCCCCCTGCTCACGCCGCGAGAGAGCGAGATCCTTTCGGCGCTGGGGCGAGGGGAATCGAGCAAGCAGATCGCACGCGACCTGGGCCTGAGCGTGCGCACGGTGGAGGCGCACCGGCAGAGCATCAAGCGGCGGTTGGGCATCGAGGGGCAGGCGGAGCTGATCAAGTACGCCGTGGAGCACGCGCGGAAGTTCGGGCAGAGCTGATTCGACTGGCCGAGAGCCGTCACATCGCGAATACCTGCGCCATTCGAGAACTTCTGGGCAGAAGTTTTTCTCGCGCCGGGCTGGTTTTCTCTACAGTGAATGCCCTTGTGATTCCACGCCCTGCTACCGGTGCAACGCGCATCGATGCAGGCGTGGAGCACAAAAGGCGACGGCCAAGGTGCGCGAACACCTTGACCGTCTAACCAAGTGACGTGCATTTACTTTGGAAAGAGAGCACACCAAATGGCTGGACGAATTATGGCCGGGCCTGCAAGGCCGGCATCCGCGGACGCGACCACTCCCACTACACCAGGCGCGTCTGATCTTCTTGAAATCAAGCTGGAGCAATTGAACTCGCTGCTGTGGTGCTTCTACGGCGCCGGGGACGGATGGTTCCAGGATGCGGGGGAGGCGCATCGGGAGAATCTGCTTTGGATTGCTTCGGATTTGGCGCGGGAGGCTGTGGCGTTGTTTCAGGAGATGAGCCCGGCTGGATAGGGCTTGCCAGCCAGCCGGCACATTCACGACGCCTGAACGTCTGCAGACCTCGGCCAATTCGGCGTGAACTTGCTTGCGGCTCAATGAACCCGCAGCACCTCGAACTGCAGTCGGGTTAGAGCCACCTGTATTGACACCTCATCACCCTCGCATTTGCCGAGCATGGCCCTGCCCAAAGGTGCTTCGCTGCTGATGACCTGAACGAGCTGAGCGCCGCTGACCAACTTCATGCCGCCCGCATTCGGACCGAGGAAAAGCTGTTGCTGCTTGTCGTCGGAATCGACCAGGCAGACCAGCGCGCCGAGCTGTATACCTTTGCTGGCGTCATAGGGACGCGGGCGGAATTGGCGCCAATTGGCCATCGCCTCGCGGATCGCTTCGGCGCGCCGGGCTTGGCCGGTGGCCAGATAGGCGGCTTCGAGTCCCAATGTGTCGTATTTGTTTTCAGCGATGTTCTCTTCGTGGGTCGCGGTTTCATGGGCCGCCCGCACTGCCTGCTCGGCTTGCAGCAGGTCTTCGGCGAGCCGTTCCAGCACCTGCTGTTGCAGCAAGAATTTATCCATGACGAAAGGCCGGCATCTCGAGCAAGCGGGGGTAGGTTTCGAACATGAAGGGATCCAGAACCCTTCGACGCTTATGTGTTGGCTGCAGGTCAACTTGAGCCATGGGCCCATCCGCACCGTTCGCTTCCTGCTGGTGAGCTGCCCTTCAACGCGGCGGCTCCGACTACCAGCGGGAAGATAACCCGGCCATAAAAGCCGGGTGATTCAGTTCGCCCTGTGCTGTTAGCCTTGCACGGTCGGCAGGGTCTCTGCCACGCCAACTCCGGCCATCGCGCCCAATTTTAGAAGTGAACTCACTATGACCAGCCCGCTGTACAACGCCTCCGTTCCCGTCATGCAGCAGATGCTGCGCGCCATGTCCGACGTGCTCAAGAAGGCCGAAGACCACGCGACGCAAAAAAATATCGATCCGAACGCGCTGCTGCAGGCGCGGCTGTTCCCTGACATGTTTCCGCTGGTACGTCAGGTACAGATCGCCGCAGACTTCTCCAAGGGCATCGCCTCCCGCCTGGCTGGTGCCGAGGTGCCGTCGTGGCCCGACACTGAGGCCAGCTTCGCCGACCTGCAAGCGTTGATCGCCAAAGCTTTGGCCCATATCGGCTCGTTCGAGGCTGAGCAATTCGATTCAAGCGAGGGCCGCGAGATCGTATTGCGCCCCGGCACCCCCAAGGAAAAGAAGCTGACCGCAGGCGCATATCTTCTGCACTATGGACTGCCGCAGTTCTTCTTCCACGTGACCACCACCTATGCCATCTTGCGCCACAACGGTGTAGAGATCGGTAAGCGCGACTACATGGGTGCGTACTGACCCAAGACAGAGAGGAGTTCAGCCACTATGTCCACTGACGCTCGGTAGCAACTTGAGCCTTCGTTCGACGTTGTTCTGCTGATGGCGGTTATGCAGCGGTTGCGGACACTTGGCAAGGTCGACTAGCTGTGTGCTTTGGACCTCTTGGCTGACGCTTGCGGACGGTGGAGCGCGCGGTTTAGGCAGGTAGGTAACCCGTCGGCTCGCCGGGCCAAGGAGCCAAACGCTCAGGAATTCAAGCCAGCCGAAATCGTAGATCAACCGCTCTGCGCGCTTGCTGCCTAGCGCACAACTCGCAATCGGTGCGGCGATTGCGATCAGGGCTCCACATTTGCCTCGTCTTTTTCGGCGGGCATGCCAGGGTAGAAGCCCGGACGACCGTCGTCGTCGCCGTCGCCGACGAACTCGAGTGGCTTCAGCAAGGCCTTGGGGTCGTCCTTGATTTCCTGATTCTCCAGAATCACGAGCTGGCCAGGTCCCTGCCACTTCGCGAGCCAAGCATAGAAGCGATCGGTGACAGTCGATACCGCTACGTCTCGCTGCTCCTTGCTCTTGGGATCCGCATAGGATTTGAGCGGCGAATCAATGACAACGAAGCCAAGGTGTGGATGACCTTCGCCAACGGCGTGCTCCATGACGGCAATCGTCAGGGCGGCCAGGAAGATCGAGCGCTTGCCCGCGCCGAAATCCAGGCGCGCACGACCGTCAAGGATCAAGTCGCAGGCGTTTTCGTCAAGCACGACGGACTGAATGCCAGTGAAGCCCCAGGCATGCAGGTAGCCCTTTGCGTGCGCAGCAACCGAGGTGGCTGCTCCGCCCACGTTGCGGCTGAGCGGAGTCTTCTTCTGCTTCTTGGCGGCCGTCAACCGGTTGAGTTCGGCGAGCAGTTGAGCTTCATCGTCGAACTTACTCAATTGCTCGGAAAGAACACTGCGGCGCAGCGCAAGGGATTTGGGATCGCCTGAGAATTCGTATCGGGCCTCGCTCACGCGTTCGCGCTCGACTACCTCAAGATCGCCCAACTGTCCGCGGAGAGTCCTGGCGGCTAGGGTCAGGCGGGCGGCGCGCTCACGTTCGCGCGTCAGCGCCACGGCGAGTCCATAACGGAGACCGACGATCTTTTCAAGCTCAGCCTTCAGAGCTTTGCGGTAGCCATCTTGGACCCCGGCGCGCAGTTGGCGAGGATCGACCTGCGCCTCGGCCGGCGTGCCACATAGCGGACAAGATACTTCCTCCAGTGCTTGGAACATGGCGACGCCTTCCCAGGTCGCCCCCAGGCGTTCACTGTCGCTCTTGTATTTCGCGTCGAGCAGCTCGAACCGCTCGACCATCGACAGGCAGTGCGTCCGCTCCCGCTCAGCGACCTGGAGTTCCGAGCTTTTTATAAGGACTTCATTACGAATGCTCTTCAGCGAGCTGGCGCGGGCTTCGTAGTGGGTTGTCATCGCTCCAAGGGCAACGTCTACGCGCTCGAGGGCCTCAGCAACTTCAACCCTGCTGTGATCACCAGGAAGGTCGGCACGGACGCGTCGCAGGGATTCTTCGACGCCCAGAATCTGGCCGGCAAGACGTTCAAGTTCTTTTGACGTCTTGATCAGCTCAATGGCGGAGTCGTCCGAACCGGTCAGGAACATATGGAAGGCAGCAACTCGCTGCGTCGCGTTCGCGACTTGGCCCGCGGTAGGGTCCTCGCTAATCATGGTGGGCTGCGACAGCAGGAACCAGTGGCGTAGGTCGCCGCCTGTTACGAAGCCCTTCTTGGAGCGCGACCTCAGCAATTGCTTGCCGGCAGCGCCGGCGTGGACAACCAAAAATTCATTGACATCTTCGTCGAGGACGGTGCGCGTTGTATTCCCCCCCTCGTCGACGCGGACCATGACCAAGGCCGAGTCGCCGCCTGCGAGCGCGCGCCGGACTTCGAAGCTCCCCTCATCGACGGCAAGCTCGAGCGTCAGGAGGTCGTAGCCGAGCGCCTCCGGGATCTTCTTTGGCTGCTTTTCGCCGCCCAGCAGATACCACAAGCAGTCACGGATGTAGGACTTGCCGGTGTCACTCGGGCCGCGCACAAGCATGGCCGGATCTCCGAAGTTAACCCGGGCCTCAGGTTTGTCCGTGCCTGTCGCAACCAGTGAAACGAGCTTGACTGTCATAGGAGGTAGGGCTGCTTCACGGTTTCCAGTTCAGCGCCCCAAAGGTGTCCGCTGTCGGCAAACAATTCCAGGAGCTCGCTTGAGCTGGCTTGGCCAAATCGTTCGGCCGCCCAGACGCAGCGGTCTTGCAGCTCGCGCCAGTATTTCGACGACAGAGACCCAACCAAGGTGAAACTGCTCTCACCGGCAACGTACGTCATTCCCCTATCGTCGAGAACGACGTCAACCAGGCCTCTCGTGCTCATCAAGTAGAGCCCCTGCTCGATCCGCTCGCGGCGACTGAACAGCTCTCCGTTCCGGTAGGGTACTGGCGTGTGCAGACTGGACGGGCCGCCCACATCCCGGGAATAGACGATTGCATAGTCGAGTAGCACGAGCTTCTGCAGATCGGCGCCGCCGGGCCGCAGTGAAAACAGCAGATAGACCATTCGGAGCCCGAGCTCGAATGGGGTATTGAACAGCTCAGGCTGCTTGCGGCTCATCGAACCCACTTCAGCTTCTTCTCGTTAACGATGTGCTGGCAGGTGCCTGGCAGATCTCCGCCGCGCAGTCGGCTATGCAGCACGCTGTCTGTCACGACGAGCCCTTGCGCCGCTTCAATGGCCGCGTCGTGCCGCTCAAGGCCTGTCTTCAGTCGTGGACTCTTGACCTTCAACTTGATGCCCTGCAGGACCATATCGAGTAGCTTCTCGAATTCGTCCTCAACATAGATATCTCTGCTAAAGCGCTTTAGGCCCTCGGCTGCGTAAAACGTCTCGCGTGCCGCAGCGAGGTGCTCGCCATAGCCTTCGTCAGCCAGCACCTCTTTGAGGCCCATCGGCGCGCCGCCGTCCTCTACATATGCACGAATGAGCTCTTCAACATACGTCAACTCGTGCGGCTGAGCCGATGTGGGCACAACCGGGTCGTCACCCCGTTCAGGCTCTATGCCGAATAGCTTGCAGTGCGGCCCGACGTCCCGCGCATGCCAGTCCAGCAGCTCCACAACTTGGCATTCCTCGAACCGCTTGAAGTCGAAGGCGTCAACCAACGTCCTCATCTCGGGCGTTAGTTTGGCAACATGGTCCTTGAGTCCATGTGTGCCGTCCTGCCATGCCCTGAGCAGGCCAGCGCGCAATTGGTCGGGCTTCGCAAGAAGATCATGAAGCTCTGGCCCCGCGTTCTTAGGAGCACAAAAGTAGTACTTTCTGGGCATTTCGAAGCTACCGATCAGCAGGTGCCCGAAAAACTTCACGAGCTCGGGATAGGCGTTGCCCGGCGTGAGGCGATTCCCGTAGTGCTTGGCCTGATAGAGGTCCCAGGTGTCCGGCTCAGCATCGGTCTGCAGACGCGCTTCTACATCCCGCCCTTTGTCACCGGAGTTTCCAAGCACCTTGACGGACACGTACTTGCGGCTGCCCATCGTTCGCTGACGGCAGGCGGCGGCGATGAACTCTTCCCACTGCTTATCGGAGAGCGTTTGCAGGTACACCGACGGCGGCACGGTGCCGCGTTTGACCACGAGACGGTTGGGATTGGGCGTCTTTAACGTCGCTGGGGAGGGCATTCCAAGCTAAGCACTAAGCGGATGACAACGTGAACGATGTAACTTTTATTTCAGAGACAGCGAATCATAGGGTTGATGGGCTACTCAAATTTCAATTATTTCGCTGCGTCAGATTAGGGTCTTCATCAGGCCGTGCGGTGAACAAGGACCGTTCAGCCCAAGTGGCGGACTCGGGCCCGCAGAACTGGCAAGTTGCGGGAGGAGGCTGCTCAGCACGACCCAGGCGCTAGGCAGCTACCGGTGTCTGATAAGCCGACTCCAAGCGTCCCCCCTCGAACGGCCGATAAAGAGACGAGAGCAGTCATTTGACGGCGCCGCCGCGATAGCCGCTCCGAGTCTAAATTTGCCATCGGCTAAAAAATATTCATGCCTCGTTGCTTGACGGCAATTACCCGCTTTTCTGGCGCGTGCTCGAAATAGACCATTCAACGTCACGACGTTGACGAGGCATATAGGCAGGGCCACCATGGCGCAACGTAGCTGGTGCCCGTTCAGTACCCCCCGTTGAAGCCACCCGGCCAGCCCCGGACTAGGTAACCCGACACGGCACCACAGGGCACTGCCCCGAACAGCCTTCCAAGGAGCCACCCCATGACCGAAACCGACAAGCTATTCGCGGGCTCGATCCCCAAGCTCTACGACACGCTCATGGTCCCCTTGATCTTCGAGGCCTACGCCGCCGACACGGCCGAGCTGGTGGCCGGCTTCTCGCCGGGCGCGATCCTCGAAACAGCCGCCGGCAGTGGCGTGGTCACGCGCGCGCTAGCGCCCAGGCTGGCCACCGGCACGCGCTACGCGGTGACCGACCTCAACCAGCCCATGCTCGACTACGCCGCCAGCCGGCAAGCCGCCGATGGCCGCATCAACATCGAATGGCAACAGGCCGACGCGCTCAAGCTGCCATTCGAAGACGCCTCGTTCGATGTCGTCTGCTGCCAGTTCGGCGCGATGTTCTTCCCCGACCGCGCCGCCGGCTATGCCGAGGCGCGCCGCGTGCTGAGGCCGGGCGGGCGCTTCGTCTTCAGCGTGTGGGACCGCATCGAGGAGAACGCCTTTGCCGATGAGGTCACCAAGGCCATGGCCGAGCTGTTCCCGCAAGACCCTCCGCGATTCCTGGCGCGCACGCCGCACGGCTATCACGACGTTGCGCTGATTCGCGAAGACCTGCGCCGCGCAGGCTTTGCCACCATTCATATCGACACGCGCGAGAAGCAGAGCCGCTCGCCCTCTGCGCGCGACGTGGCCACTGCCTACTGCCAGGGAACGCCGCTGCGCAACGAGATCGAGTCGCGCGATGCCGGTTCGCTGGAGCGCGCCACGGACCAGGCGGCACAGGCCATTGCGAGTCGTCATGGAGAAGGCCCGGTGGCTGGCAAGATCCAGGCGCATGTGATCGTGGCGGCGGGGTAGTTGAGGGCGGGCTGGCCGGGCGGGGCCGACTGCGGGTACAAACCGTGGTTCCCGTTCTCACTTGCCTGCTTGCTCTTCCTCCAATGTCCAGCCTTCCTCACAGCCCTTCCGCCGACCGCAACAAGCAGCCGATTCTCGATGCGTTGACCGCCATCCTTGGCGAAGAGGGCGCCGCACTGGAGATCGCGTCCGGCACGGGCCAGCATGCGGTCTGGTTCGCGGCGGCGATGCGCGGGTGGAGCTGGCAGCCTACCGACGCCGACGCGCGCATGCTGCCCGCGATGGCAAGCCGTATCGCGGAGGCCGCGCTGCCCAATCTGCATGCGCCCCTTCTCCTCGACGTGATGGCATCCCGATGGCCATCGGAGCGTTCCGCGTTTGCCGGAGGGCAGGGAGACAAGCAGTTCGACGCGATCTTCTGCGCGAACATGCTGCACATCTCGCCCTGGGCCACATGCGCCGCGCTGATGCAGGGAGCCGCACGGCATCTGCGTCCTGGCGGAGTGCTCGTCACCTACGGACCTTATTTCGAAGCAGGCGTGCCGGCGGCGCCGGGCAACATCGCGTTCGACGAAGACCTGCGCGCACGCGATCCCGACTGGGGCATTCGTCGCCTGGACGACGTGGCCGCGCAGGCGCAGCAGGCCGGGCTTGCATTGCGCCAGCGGCATGCGATGCCTGCGAACAATCTGCTGCTGGTCTTCGGGCTTCGGTGAAGGCTCCGAATCAGGCCATGAACCTAACGCTTCGAATTCTTTTCATCGCCAGCGGCGCGCTGCTCTTCGGCTTCGTATCGAACGCCATCCTTATCGGGGTCGGGCATTGGTATGAAATGAAAGTGGCGCGCAGCGAATACGACCTTTCCGATGCCTTCATGATCGCGATCTTCGTGCAGGCACTTTGCGTCGTTGCCGGTGGGTTCGTCGGCAACTGGCTGTACCGGCGCTGGCGCAACAACAAGAAAAGCGCCGGAACCTGACCTAAGCGGCCTGCGCGTACCGGCTCGAATACCAATCCAGCAGATCCCCCGCAGGCAGCGGGCGCGAAAACAGAAAGCCCTGCAGCTCGTCGCATCCCATCGCGATCAGTATGTCGCGCTGGGCCTCGTTCTCCACGCCCTCGGCCACCACGCTCAGGCCCAGCGCGTGGGCCAGGCGGATGACGGCGTCGATCACGGCCCTGGCGTCTTCCTTGGTCTGCAGGTCCTGCACGAAGCTTCGGTCGATCTTGACCTGGCGCGCGGGCAGTTTGCGCAGGTGGCTCAGGCTCGAATAGCCGGTGCCGAAGTCGTCGATCGACAGGAACACGCCGACCCGCGCCAGCCCTTCGAAGGTGCGCTGCGTGGCCTTGATGTCTTCCATGGCAACGGATTCCGTGATCTCGCACAGCAGCAGCGTGGCCGGCACGTCGTGCCGCAGCAGCGCCCGTTCGACGCGCGCGACGAAGTCGACTTCGCGCAGCTGCATGACCGACAGGTTCACGGCCACGCACATGCGCGTGCCCTGGGCCTGCCATTGCGCGATCTGCCGGCAGGCCTCGTCGAGGATCCAGTCGCCCAGGTGCACGATGAGGCCGAAGCGCTCGGCCAGCCCGATGAATTCGGTCGGGCCGATCAGGCCGTGCTGCGGATGGTTCCAGCGCACCAGCGCTTCCACGCCGCTGATGCCGTGGCCGGTGCCGTTGATCTTGGGCTGGTAGTAAAGCTCGAACTGCTTGAGCTCCACCGCGCGGCGCAGGTCGCTCTGCAGCTGCAGTTGCTTGGCGGCATCGGCGCCCATGTGCGACTCGAACATCACGTAGTTGCCGCCGCCCGCGCGCTTGGCCTCGTACATGGCTGCGTCGGCGTTGGCCACCAGCTTGTCGGGCTCGCCCTGTTCAGGGTGCAGCACGATGCCGATGGAGCATGCGATCTGCAGCTGCTTGCCCTGCACGCTGAAGGGCTCGCCGAGCGCGCGCAGCACGCGGTTGGCGGCTTCCGCGCATTCGGCCCGGTCGCGCACGCCTTCGAGCAGCAGCAGGAACTCGTCGCCGCCGATGCGGGCCACGGTGTCGCCTTCCCGGGTGGTGCGGGCCAGCCGCTCGGCGGCTACGCAAAGGATGCGGTCGCCGGCCGAGTGGCCGAAGGAGTCGTTGATGGGCTTGAAGCCGTCGAGGTCGACAAAAAGAACCGCAATGCGCTCTTCGACCTGCAGCTGGTTGGCGCGGTTCATGCGCGCCAGGGCGTGGCGCAGCCGGTCTTCGAACAGCACGCGGTTGGGCAGGCCGGTCAGTGCGTCGGTGAAGGCGCGCTTCTGCAGTTCCTGGTTGGCCTGGGTGAGTTCGGCATTGGCCTCTTCGAGCGAGCGCGACAGGCGCCTGGCGACCAGCTGCAGCCGCGATTCCAGTATGGAGGTGAAGAGCGTGCCCAGCAGAAGCAGCCCCGACGTCAGCCCGACGATGGCGGTGAGCCCGGTGCCGCCCAGCTGGCCGGCGCTGAGGCAGACCGAATCGGCCGGGAAGCTGGCCGCCGCCATGCCGGTGTAGTGCATGCCGCAGATCGCGATGCCCATGACGACCGAGGCCAGGAACTGGAAGGCCACCCGGTGGTTGCTGTGGGCATTGCCCAGGTACTTGAAGATGAACAGCGCCGCGGCCGAGGCGCCCAGGCCGATCAGCAGCGACAGCAGCACGGTGGGCGCGTGCCAGACGATGGGCGGCGCCATGTCGAGCGCGGCCATGCCGATGTAGTGCATGCCGCAGATGCCGACGGCCATTGCCAGCGAGGCCACGGCGATGCGGCGCAGTCCGTAGTCGGCCTTGCTGGCCACCCACAGCGCGACGCCCGACGCCATGACGCCGGCCACCCAGGAGGCCAAGGTCAGCCCGCCGGAGAAGCCGAGCGAAATGGGCAGCGAAAAACCCAGCATGCCCACGAAGTGCATCGACCAGATGCCCGTGCCCATGGCCAGCGAGCCCAGCGCCCACCACAGCAGGTGCGGCCGTCCACGGTGACGGTGCAAAAGCCGCGCGAGGGCGCCTGGCGAGCACCGCGCCGGCGCTCATGTCCTCAGGCAGAAGCCGGCCATCGCGGATGAGTCTGCCACAGTTTTTCCGGCGGCCGCCTTACCATGCGATCAGGAAAAACGGGTGCATCCAGTCGCCGCTTGGCTGCGTACGGGTGTCAGTGGCACGCATTCCGGCGTGCCTTCAGCCGAGGAAAAGTCATGCCGCAGGACATCGCATTCGCCATCCGCTGGGTCGAAAAGGGCTTGGTGCCGGACCCGGTGGTTCGCCGGGGCATTCGCCGGTTGCTGAAAGACCGGCTCGCGGAGCTGCATTCGGGCAACGCGCTGGCGGTGGCGGAGCTGACGCAGGATTTCGTCGCCCGCATGGGCGCGGCCAACCTGGCGCCGCTGCCCGAAAAAGCCAACGAGCAGCACTACGAGGTTCCGGCCGCCTTCTTCGGCGAAGTGCTGGGAAACCATCGCAAATACAGCAGCTGCTACTGGCCCGAGGGCACCCGCACCCTGGAAGAGGCCGAATCCGCCGCGCTGGCCGCCACCTGCGAGCGCGCCGGCCTGGCCGACGGGCAGGACGTGCTGGAGCTGGGCTGCGGCTGGGGCTCGCTCACGCTCTGGATGGCCGAGCACTACCCGGGCAGCCGCATCACGGCGCTGTCCAACTCCAATTCCCAGCGCGAATACATCGAGGCGGAGGCGGCGCGTCGCGGCCTGGGCAACGTGCGGGTGCTCACGCGCGACATCAACGTGTTCGACACCGACGAGCGCTTCGACCGCGTGGTGTCGGTCGAGATGTTCGAGCACCTGCGCAACTGGCCGCAGGCCTTTGCCAACGTGGCGCGCTGGCTCCGGCCGGGCGGGCGCTTCTTCATGCACGTGTTCGCCCACAAGGAGGCGCCGTACCCCTTCGAGGTGCGCGACCCCAGCGACTGGATGAGCAAGTATTTCTTCTCCGGCGGCATGATGCCCAGCGACGACCTGGCGCTGCACTGCCAGGACGACCTGCGCCTGCTGCGCCGCTGGCGCTGGGAAGGCAGCCACTACCAGCGCACGGCCGAGGCCTGGCTGCGCAACATGGACGCGCGACGCGACACGCTGCGCCCGCTGTTCCAGGCCACCTACGGCGCCGAGGCCAACGTATGGTGGACGCGCTGGCGGCTGTTCTTCATGTCGGTGGCGGAACTGTTCGGCTTCGACCACGGCCAG
>PJUB01000222.1_pt1 | contig 34834 bp, 28 predicted proteins | sample 1512141 | NCBI WGS metagenome assembly PJUB01 (sample SAMN08177677, study PRJNA422409) | Soil metagenome, whole genome shotgun sequencing project. | isolation source: Soil enriched on filter paper: alkali lignin treatment | place: USA: Madison | collected 2015-01-15 | reverse complement strand
GTGCTCCTTGAGCGGTATGTTAGGCCTCAAACACAAAATTTATGACACTCCCCGGCTCTTGGCCGGAAGCCGACATTACCCCGGGTCGATGCACAAACGGCTTATTGATCAACGCCTTTCGATTGCGCTAAACAAACCTCAAGCTTCGCAATCAGCGCCCTAACCTCTTCCTCGCTTAGATCCAGCGGATCTCCATGCGTACCAACCGCCACGACGCAAATGGCCGAACCGTCAAACCAGGCGTCAAGACGATCTTCAGGAAAAAGTTGGGGCACGGTTTTCTCCAGACTTTCAGTCGTCGCCGCTACCGGTGGCATTCCGCGCCTCAGCCAGCGCCACGGTCAAATGCATGATCTTCTTCTTTAACTGATCCCGCTCATCCGTCAACCTGGCCAGCAACTCCCGCAACCTGGCCACTTCCGCCGGCAGGTCAGCAATATTTTCAATAGGAATATCCGGCACCGCCTCACGCGGCTGCGGCGCTTTGGCTTGGCGGACTTCGCGGGCGGCTTGTTGTAGTTCTTTCTTGCCGCCCGCCACGGCAGCAGCCTGGCGTTCCGGCGGCAATGTGGACACTGCCGCAGCGGCGTTGATGGAAATCGCTCCATCCTTGACCGCCCGCACCAACTCCGGCGCGGCGGCTTTCTGGATTTTTTCGATCTGGCCCAGGGTGCTGCTGCTGATGCGGGCTTCGCGGGCCAAGGTCTGGCGGCTGATCGCAGCGGCGGGCGGCGCAGGGGGAATCGGAGGCGGCGGAGTGCTGCCGTCGTCTTCCCAAGGCGGCACGCTGCGGGATTGCAGGATTTCTTTCTTGCGCAGGGCCAACACCCCGCGCTGGAAGTCGGAGACGCTGCGCCGCCCCAGATGGTTTTCGATCATCCAAAGATGCACGTCTTCCATGGACTTGAACGAGGTGTTCTGACGGGTCTCGAACGGAATGCCGTGCTTCATGCACAAGGCGTAGCGATTATGACCATCGACCAGCAAATCACCCCAAAGAACCAAGGCGTCGCGGCAGCCTTCGGCCAGCAGGCTGCGTTCGAGGGCTTCGCGCTCGTCGTCGGTCAAGGGGTCTATATAGGCGCGCAGGCCTTCGTCGATTCTTATATTCATGGTGTCCAAAAAATAATGCTTGCCCGACCCGCTGCGGTTCCGTCGCGACCCGTTGCGGCCCGTTGGGGCCAAACGTCTGCTGCGGCTAGGCCGCCCTTCCCTGGTCGCTCACGTCAACCCCGCTTTACGGCAGCCGACCATCCAGCGCAGCATGCACCGCCGCCAACCTCACCTCAGGGTCCATCAGCGCCAGCAACCGAACCTTCTCAGCCGCCGGTAACGGCAACAACTCACACCAGCGATCAGCCACCCAAGCGCACTCATCCAGCCGGTACGGCGGCGCGAGGGGCATGCGGTCGGCGGGTAGGCCTTCTTGCTGCCATTGGGCCACCAAACTGCCCAGCGCGTCGGCGCAGGGCTGCAAGGCGGCAGGCACGGGAAGGATCGGATCGTCGGGGATGGGTTCGATTTCGCCCATCCAAAGACCGTATTTTGCCAGTTGGCTGGAAACCAGCCGAAAACGGCTTGTCCCTACACAGCGCAACTGCAATAGCGCTGGCATGGGCGCGTCCCAGGTGTCGATGCGGGCCAGGGTGCCGACAGGCGCCAGGGACTCGGTGCCTTCGGGGGAGCGCACCTCGTTGCCCGCCAGCAGCGCGACGACGCCGAATTCGGTGCCGTCGGCGATGCAGCGGCGGATCATGTCCAGGTAGCGGACTTCGAAGATGCGCAGGTGCATGACGCCGGCGGGAAACAGGGCGTTGGAGAGCGGGAACAGGGGGATGGTGGCCACGGCGCCGCCCCTACTTCACGGCGAAGGCGTCGTCGACGGGGACTTGCATGGCGGTGACCAGGGCGTTGGTCTGGGCGGCCATGCCGATGACGCCGAGCAGTTCGGCGTGCTGGCCGTCGGTCATGCCTTTGGCGCGGGCGGCGGCGGTGTGGGAGTGGATGCAGTAGGTGCAGCCGTTGGCGGTGGAGACGGCGATGTAGATCATTTCTCGGACAAGGGGCGAGAGTTCGCCTTCGGCCATCATGACTTGTTTCAGCTGGGACCAGACGCGCTCCAGGTGCGGCGGGTCGTTGGCCAGGGCGCGCCAGAAGTTATTGACGAAATCGGACTTGCGGGTGGCGCGGATGTCTTCGAACACCGCCCACGCCTGGGGATTCTTGCGGACTTCTTCGTCCGACAGCAAATGCACCGTTGCCATACGCCACTCCGACAGGGATACCGGCAGGCGGCGACAGTGCCGCCCGCTCAATGTCCCATTGAACTGGAAAGGCTGGCGCGGTTCAAGCCGTGGGCACAGTGCCGGACACTTTCACGAAAAAATGTCGAACAACCTCACAAGGGGATGCCAGACGGACCCATGAGGAAGTGTCGGACAGCCCCTGAGAGGGATACCAGGCGATCTCTTGCGCAAGCAACAGGCATCCCTCTGCGAAAGTGCCCTACGGCTTCAGGGAAACATGCTGAACAGCGTCATGTGGACAGACCGAACGACCTCACGGCGAAACCGACGCCGGTTTGAACGGATCCAGCGGATAACGCGGCCGATTTCTCCGCTGGTACGGAAACAGCGAGAAGTCGGAACTGGTCACGCCCGGGCTATCGCATTCGATCAAGGCGCACGAGATCGGCACAAACACCGGACGGCAATACATGCGCGATTTGACCAGGATGAAACGGGCCTCGCGCGGATTGATACCCAGGCTTTCGAAAACACCCAGATCCCAGGGTTCGTGGGTTCTTTCTGTAACCACCAACTGCGCGGCGCCAATATCGAGCACGGCGCTACGCCCCATGCAAGCAGTCTGGCCGGTATAGGTTGGCCCGGTGATGACGTAGCTGCCGTCGGTAATGGCCTTGACGACGCCGCGCAGCGTTACCGGCTTGGCGGGACGACCGATGGTGGGGATGGGCAATTTGTTGCCGACGGGCAGTTCCACCCTAGCGCCCTCCCCAGCCTGAATCATGGCCTCGACAGCTTCCGGGTCGCAGTACAGCCCCGCGACGATGCCGGTCAGGCCGGCGTCTACCGCGGCCATCAGCACATCCATCGTGTCGCAGGTTCCACCGGACATGCAGTTGTCCCCGTGGTCCAGCAACAGCACGGGACGATCGGCACCCCGTGCCACGGCGACGGCACGGTCCAGGGACGCAGCCAGGGGTTCGGCTTCATAGACAAAGCCGTCGCGGTCTTCCCAGATGGCGGCGGCCAGGCCGGCGGCGACGCGGTCGGCGCCGTCGGCATCGCCGGCGGCGACCACGATGACGCTCAGGCACGGATCGGGGATGTCGGCCAGGGCGAAGCCGGCCAGGACGGACACGCCGAGCATGCCGCCGGCTTCGGCGCCACGGGCGGCCTGGACGGCGCGGCGCATGGCGCCTTCGGCGGTGTTGCTGCGCAGGGTGTGGCTCATGAGCGGCAGGCGGCGCCAGGCCATGGTGGGCCGGGGGCCGCCGGACAGCCAGTCGAACAGGATGCGGCCGGCGTGTTCGCCGGTTTCGTACATGTCGATGTGGGGGTAGGTCTTGAAGCTGATGATGACGTCGGCGTTGTCGACCATTTTCTGGGTGACGTTGCCGTGCAGGTCCAGGGCGACGGCGATGGGCACGTCGGGGGCTTGCTGGCGCAGACGTTCGAGCAGGTCACCTTCGCCGTCGTCGGTGGTTTTGACGGCCATGGCGCCGTGCAGGTCGAGCAGGATGGCGTTGCAGCCGTGGGCGCCGGCAACGATGCGGTCGCACAGTTGGCGGTAGGCGTCGCCGTCGACCCGGCCGCTGGGGTAGGCGGTGGCGGACACGGGGGTGACAAGGGTGGCACCTTGCGCCTCGGCCAGGTCGATGAAGGCGGACATGGCGGTGCGCTTGCCTTTGTTTTCTTCATAGGCCTGGGCGCCGTAAGTGGGGCCGTCATTGCCAAAGGCCGACAACGGCGTGGGCACGGGCGAAAAGGTGTTGGTCTCGTGGTTCATGCGGGCGATCAGGACTTTCATGCCTTGCCTCCTCCGGGGGTGGGGTCGGGGCGTGCAGCGCCGCCCAGCCCCAGTTTTTCCATGGCTTCGCTGGCCTCGATGATCATGGCGGCGACCTCGGCGACGCTGACGCGCAGGCCGGTGGCGCGGGTGCGCATGTGTTCGTAGGCGGCGCGCTCGTCCAGGCGTTGGTGGTCCATCAGCACGCGAATGGCTTTTTCAATGACGCGGCGCGCCTTGATGGTGTTTTCGAGTTTGTCGATCTTGTTCTGCTGGCGGCTCTGGAACTGCTTGGCGGACCGCGCCAGCACCAGGGTGCTGAGAATGCCGGCGGACCGGAACGGCCGGGTCAGGACGCCGTGCGCGTTGCTCTTGAGCAGTTGCTTCAAGGTGGTGGGGGTTTCGTATTCGGACAGGGCGATGAGGGTGGCCTCGACCTCGCTGGCGGACCAGGCCGAGCTGTTCTGGCCGCACTGCGAGACCTGGAAGAAGACGACGTCGGCGCCCGCCGGGGGCTTGTCGGGAAACGGCCAGCACAGGTGGATGCGGCAGCCGATGCGCTTGAGCTGTTCGACCAGCAGGTCGCGGTCTTCGCCGGGCGGATAGGCGACGGCGACGGCAACGCTGCGCAGGTCTTCATAAAGGCGGCGAAGGCTATGGTCCATGCTTATTTCAACCAGAATTCGTCCAGGCCGAACGCCGTCAGGTAGGGGTCCGGTTTGACCGGCTCGCCGCTTTGCCAGACGATGTCGAAGCGGCCGTCGGCGCGGCAGACGCCGATGCGCGGGGTCAGCACGCAGTGGTTGTTTTCGGCCAGGATGGATAGCCGCCCTTCGGGTGCGTCAAAGCCCACCTGGTGCACGGCCTGGACCAGTTTACGGGTGTCCATGCTGCCGACGCGTTGCAGGGCGCGGGCGAACAGGTGCACCTGGCTGTAGGCGCTTTCGGCGTAGACGCTGGCGGGCCGGTCGCCGAAGCGGGCGTGCCAGCGGGCCAGGAAGTGGGCGTTGGCGGGGGTGTCGACGGTGTTGAAGTAGGTGGCGGCGGTGATGTGGCCGACGCACAGTTCGGCGCCGATCTCGGCGACCTCGGATTCAGCCATGGTGAGGCTGGCGATGGGGATGTGGGGCGCGGCGGGGTCGGCCTGGCAGGCTTCGTGGTAGCGGCGGTAAAAGCGCTGGGCGTCGTCGCCGATGAGGGTGGAGAAGACGACGTCGGGCTGGATACGGCGGATGTCGCGCACGACGTCGATGATGTCGCTTTCGTCGCAGCCCAGCGGCAGGTAGGTTTCGTCGAGGATGTCGCCGCCGTGCTCTTCCACCGTGTCGCGCATGATGCGGTTGGTTTCGCGGGGGTAGATGTAGTCGGCGCCGACCAGGAAGATGCGCGAGCCGCAGTGCTGAATCAGGTAGGCGGCCAGCTGCATGCTGCCCTGGTTGGGCGCGGCGCCGGTGTAGATGACGTTGGGGGAATACTCGAAGCCTTCGTAGACCGAGGCGTACCAGAGCAGCGAATTGCTGCGTTCGACGACGGGCAGCATGGCTTTGCGGCAGTGCGAGGTGCAGCCGCCGAAGATGACGCTGACTTCGTCGTCGAGCAGCAGGCGGGCGGCCAGGCGGCGGTATTCTTCGCTGTCGCTGCGGGGGTCGTAGACGACGGGTTCGAGCGGGCGGCCCAGCACGCCGCCCAGGGCGTTGATTTCTTCGACGGCCAGGACGGTGCCGAAGAAGTGCTGGGATTCGGTGGTGCCGGTGACTCCGCTGCGCGAGTACAGCACGCCGATGCGCCACCCCTGCCCGGCGGCGTCACTGTCATTGCGGGGGGGCATAACGGCATCCTTTGCAAAGTCGCGGCGCGGGGGCTGCGGGAACGGGGCGGCCTGGGGGCCACGCGTCAAGGTTCATGCGGGCGGGTTTCATACCTTCAAGTGGTCAATGATATGGCCGACCGCCTGGGGTGCGCCAGCCTCGCCCTGGTCGACGATGGCGCCTTGCTTTAAGACCAGGTAGCGGTCGGCGACGTCCAGGGCAAACGCCACGTTCTGTTCGACGATGAACATGGACGTGCCGCGGCGTTCGCGTTCCCAGTTGAGCGCGCGGCCCAGGCGGTCGATGACGGACGGTTGCAGGCCTTCGGTGATTTCGTCCAGCAGCAGCAAGGCGGGCCGCTGCATCAGGCCGCGGGCGACCAGCAGCATTTTCTGTTCGCCGCCCGACAGGGTGCCGGCCTGCTGGCGCAGGCGGCTGGCAAAGACGGGAAACAGGTCGGCGATTTCACCGAAGCGTTCGTCGAACAGTTTGTCGTGGGCAAGGCCCAGGCGCAGGTTGTCGCGAATGTTCAGGTCGGGAAACAGCGGCTGTTCCTGGGCGGCGTAGGCCACGCCGCAGCGGGCGACCTCGTGCGGCCGCAGGCGGGTGGCGTCGATGCCGCCCACCTGGACGCGGCCGCGCAGCTTGGGCAGGTAGCCCATCACGGTTTTGAGCAGCGTGCTCTTGCCCATGCCGTTCTTGCCCAGCAGCGCCACGCAGGCGCCGCTGGGCACCGACAGCGAGATGTCGTTGAGCACGACGGCGCCCTTGTAGCCGCTGGCGACGCCTTCCAGGTGCAGGGCTGGGGTGGCGGGGGTCATGTCGGGGCTCCTTGGGGCGTGGGGGCATTGCCGGCGTAGATGGTGCGCACCAGTTCGGATTCGACGACTTCACGGAAGCTGCCGTCCATGACGATGCGGCCCTGGTGCAGGACGATGATGCGGGTGGCGACTTCGGCCACGAAGTCCAGGTCGTGTTCGACCAGCAGGCAGCACAGGCCGTGGGTGTGGGCCAGGGACGCCAGCACCTGGCCGATGCGGGCGCGTTCGTCTTTGGACAGGCCGGCGGTGGGTTCGTCGAGCAGCACCACGCGCGGCTCCAGGGCCAGCACCATGGCCAGTTCCAGCGCCTGCTGCTGGCCGTGCGACAGGTCGCGCGCGATGCTGTCCAACTGCTGGTCCAGGCCGGTCATGCGCAGGACCTCCAGGGCGTAGGCGGGCAGCGCCAGCTGGGGCGCGCGGCGCAGCCACGAGGGGCGCTCGCGCAGCGTGGTGGCGATGCGCAGGCTTTCAGCGACGGTCAGGGTGTCGAAGATGTTGGCGTTCTGGAACTTGCGGCCCAGGCCGAAGCGCACGCATTGTTCGGGGCCATCGCGGCGCACGGGATGGCCGCAGAGTTCGACCTGGCCGTCGGTGCGCTCGGCGCCGTCGGCAATGCAGCGCATCAGCGTGGTCTTGCCGGCGCCGTTGGGGCCGATCAGGCCCAGCAGTTCGCCGCCGCGCGCTTGCAGGTCGATGCCTTCCAGCACTTTCAGGCTGCCGAAACGCTTGGCGACGCCGGACAGGGCCAGGGCGCGCGGGGCGGCCGGCCCGCCCTGCCCTGCGGCCGCGAGCGGGCGGGCCGCCAGGTGCGGCGCCGGGGCCGGACGGCGCTTGCGCAGCGGCGCCAGCAGCAGCGGCAACAGGCCGCGCGGCAGCAGCAGGATGACCAGGATGAAGGTCACGCCCAGCAGCAGTTGCCACACGAACGGCAGGTTGCCGCTCAGGTAGGAACCGGCCACGTTGATCAGGATGGCGCCCAGCACCGGGCCCCAGATGGTGCCGCGCCCGCCCAGCGCCACCCAGATGATCAGTTCGGTGCCGAAGACGAAGCCGGTCAGTTCCGGCGCGACCACGCCGCTGAAGGCGCCGTAGCCAAAGCCGGCCAGGCTGGCCACCGCGCCGCACACGACCAAGAGCGCGATGCGCCACTGGGCGGTGTTCAGCCCCAGGTAGCTGCAACGCGCCTCGTTGTCGCGCAGCGCCACCAGGATGCGGCCGCCGTCGCTGCGCACGGCCACCCAGGCCAGCAGCGACACGATCGACAGGCCGCCGGCGGCGATGAGGTACCAGGCTTCCAGCGACAGGTCGAAGGTGTCGTAGCCGGTCAGGCCCGAGGACGACCCGGTGTAGGTGCCGCCGGACAGCGCCACCTGGGTCAGCACGATGGGCAGCACCAGCGAAATGACGGTGGCAAAGAACGGCGAGGCGCCGCGGTAGAACGACAGCCAGCCGGTGACCAGGGCCAGCAGGGCCGCCCCGCCCACGGCCACCAGCACGGCCAGCCCGGCCGTGGCGGGTGAAAAGCCGTAGTGGGTGAAGGCCAGCCCGGCGGCATAGGCACCCACGCCGAAGAAGGCCGATTGGCCGAAGGTCAGGTAGCCGGTGTAGCCCCACAGGATGTCCACCGTCACGGCAGCGACGGCAAAGAACAGCGCCTTGATCAGCACGTTCAAGAGGTAGGTGTCGAACAGCCAGGGGCCGGCGACCGTCAGGGCCAGGCACAGCACGGACAACCACAAGAGGTCGCGGCCCCGCGCGCTGCGGCGGGCGTCGGCGGCGGGTGCGGCCGGCGCTTGTTGCGCAAGAGAGGGTTCAGTCATGGGCGAATCCTTTGGGACGCAGGCGCAGGGTCAGGGCCGCCAGCACGGCGATGGTGACGCCGCCCAGGATGGGGCTGACGAACACGCTGACCAGTACTTGGCAGGCGCCGTAGACCAGGCAGGTCACGAGCAGCGCGGTGATGGAGTTGCCCGACACCATGACCAGCATGAAGGCGCTGACCAGCCAGGGCAGCCCCATGCCGGGGTCCACGCTGGACAGTGGGGTGATCAGCGCGCCGGCCAGCGCGCCCAGCCCGGCGCCCAGGCCGAAGGTGGTGAAGCGGATGCGTTCGGCGTTGATGCCCAGGCCGCGCGCCAAGTCTTCGTTCATGATGACCGCGCGGGTGCGCACGCCGAAGCGGGTGCCGTTCAGCAGCAGCGTCATGGCGGCATACAGCAGCAGCGCGCACGGCACCAGGAACAGGCGGTAGGCGGAATATTCGGTGCCCAGGAACGGCACGGCGCCCTGGATGGGGGAATCCACGAACTGCACTTCGCGGCCAAAGGCCATGGTGATGAACTGGCCGATGACGATGCCCAGCCCCCAGGTGGCCAGGATGGCGTCCAGCGGCCGTTTGTACAGCGGCTGCACGATCAGCCGTTCGACCGCCATGCCCACCAGCACGCCGGCCGCCAGCGCGCAGGGCAGCGCCAGCCAGGGGTCCAGCCTCAGCTGCGTGACCACCAGGCTGGCGTAGCTGCCCAGCGTGATGATGGCGCCGTGCGCGAAATTGACGATCTTCATCACCCCGAAGATGATCATCAGCCCGGCCGTCACGATGAACAGCATGGCGGCCGTGCTCAGGATGTCCAGCATCAAACCCATAGTGCTCTCCAGCGCCGCCGGCCAGGCCGGCGGCGCGTGTTGCGTCATGCCAGGAAGCGTTACTTCAGATCCGGGCACTGCGCGCCCGGGTCCACCTGGTTGAAGGTCTGCAGGATCTTGATGGAACCGTCCGGCTGCACCTGGCCCAGGCGCATGGTCAGGGCGGCGTGACGCTGGCGGTCCATCTTGACCGGGCCGCGCGGGCCGTCGAACGAAACTTCGCTCAGGGCCTGCACCACCTTCTGGCTATCGGTGGAACCGGCTTTCTCGACCGCGGCCTTGTACAGGAAGAAGGCTTCGTACTGCGGGCCCGAGAATTCGTTGGCGGTCTTGGCGTCGGCGCCGAACTTGGCCTTCAGGCCGTCCAGGAACTTGCGGTTCTGCGGGGTATCGATGCTGGTCAGGTACGACGCCGACAGGTACATGCCCACGGCGGTTTCGCCCATGGTCTTGGCGGTGGCTTCGTCGATGGCCAGGTTGCCATAGGGCATGGTCAGGCCGGCGGCCTTGACCTGCTTGGCCAGGCTGACGTTGGGGCCGCCGCCGGCCGTGGAGCTGATCAGCGCGTCGGGGTTGGCCGATCGGATCTTGGAGACGACCGGCGTCCAGTCGGAGCCGTCGATGGGCAGGTATTCCTCGCCCACGACGCGGCCGCCCTGCTTTTCGATGTATTCGCGGGTGAACTTGAGCATGCCGCGGCCGAACGCATAGTCGCTGCCGACCAGGAAGAAGGTCTTGGCGCCGCGTTCTTTCATGAAGTGGTCCACCACCGGGGCCACTTGCTGTTCGGGCACCCAGCCGTTGACGTGCATCCAGCGGTTGCACGAGCGGCCTTCGTAGAAAGAGGTGTAGATGTACGGCACCTTGCCGCGCGACACGATGGGCAGCGCCGCGTTGCGGGCCGCGCTGGTTTCCATGGCGATGATGGCATCCACCTTTTTCTGGAACACCAGCGTGTCGTAGGCCTTTTGCGCGCCAACCGCGCCCGAGGCGTCGTCGGCGATTTCCAGCACGACCTGACGGCCCAGGATGCCGCCGGCGGCGTTGATTTCGTCGGCGGCCAGTTGCGAGGCCTGCACCACGCCGGGTGCGACGACGCTGTTGGCGCCGGACAGGCCGACCGGCACGCCGATGCGCAAGGGCTCGGCGGCCTGCGCGCCGGCCCCGCCGGCCAGCAAGGCGACGAAGGACAGTCGGGTGAGGAAACTGCGGGGGAAGCTGCGCTGCAAGAACGTCATGGAATTTCTCCTTGGGGGCCGGCTATCCGCCGTTGTGCGTGAGGGGTAAAAAGGGGGGGGTCAGCCCTGCCGCGGCGCATCGGTGGCGCCCAGCAGTTCGTCATACAGATCGCAGCGCCGGTCGCGCAGCACGTGGTTGAAGGCGTTGAGCTGCCGCGCCCGGCGCGAGGCCGCCAGGTCGATGGGCGCGACCAGCACTTCTTCCTGGTCGAAGCTGGCGGGGCCGGCGGCCGTCCAGCCTTGCGAGCCGACGATCAGGCTGCGGCCCACGAACGGCTGGCCGCGTTCGGTGCCGACGCGGTCGGCGCACACCACGGTCAGGCCGTTGCTGTGGGCGCCGGCAATGGCCAGCGCATGCGCCATGGCCGGGCCGTCGGGCGTCTGGCCGGGCATGGGCACCCAGTTGGTGGGCACGGCCACGATGTCGGCGCCGCGCATGGCCAGCAGACGGTAGACCTCGGGAAACCAGCCGTCGTAGCAGATGGCCACGCCCAGGCGGCCCAGTTCGGTGTGAAACACCGGCAGGCCCAGGTCGCCCGGTTCGAAGAACAGGTTTTCGTCGCCCCACAGGTGCAGCTTGCGGTAGGTGCCCAGGTAGCCGGCGGGGCCGGCGATCAGCGCGGCGTTGTAGAGCCGGTCGCCGCTGCGTTCGGCGATGCCGGCCACCAGATAGATGCCCAGCCGCTGCGCCAGCGCGATCCAGGCTTGCGCGCTGGGGCCGTCCGGCACGGTTTCGGCCAGCGCAAAGGCTTCCTGGCGGCTTTCGAACATGTAGCCGGTGTTGGCCAGTTCGGGCAGCACCACCAGCTGCGCGCCCTGGGCGGCGGCCTGTTCGACCAGTTCGATGGAACGCGCCAGGTTGGCGGCCACGCAGCCCATCTGCGGGGCGGTCTGCACGCTGGCCACCCGGATCGCGGACGGGGCGTCGTCCTGCGGCTGTGAAACTTGCATGCGGTCTCCTGTTGCGGATTTGAAAACGAAAAAGCCCCCGACCACGCAGTGCGTGTGAGTCGGGGGCTGCTATAGCCAGACGGAAAGTTCGGGCAGCAATCATTGCTGCGGGGTGTTGCCGGGTGCTGCGGCGCGGGCCGGGGCCCTGCGCGTTCGGATCAACGCTGATCCTGTGGCGAATCATAGGGATGCGCCGGCGCCGCGGACAATAAGAGGTTTCCCGGACTCGGCATCCAGTGTGAAAATGCGGGATTGCGTCCCCGAACGCGTCACGGCCCACGGAGGAACCCCATGCCCAGACTATCCGCCTATCTCAGTTTCGACGGCGACTGCGCCGAGGCCATGCAATTCTACGAACGCGTGCTGGGCGGGCGGATCGAAGCGTTGCTGCGCTACAAGGACGCGCCGCTGGACGCCGCCATGCCCGACCTGTCGACGCAGGATTCCGAACGCATCATGTACGCTCGCCTGGCGCTGGACGACCAGCTGCTGATGGCCAGCGACGCCACCGCCGGGCACCCCTACCCCGGCAAGCAAGGCATGGCGCTGTCGCTGGCCTACCCCACGGTGTCGGACGCGCACCGCATTTTTGACATGCTGGCGGAAGGCGGCAGCGTTACCATGCCGCTGCAGAAAACCTTCTGGGCCGAAGCGCATGGCGCGCTGATCGACCGCTTTGAGACCCGCTGGATGATCAGCGGCGGGCGCTTGACGCACTAGGGCCATCCAACACTACCCGCCCGCGCGGCGAAGGATTCCACCCATGACGCATGGCATACACGGCAAGCAACGCTGGTGGGCCCTGATGGTGCTTTGCCTGGGCGTGCTGATGATCGTGCTGGACACGACCATCGTCAACGTCGCCCTGCCCTCGATACGCGAAGACCTGCATTTCACCGAAACGTCGCTGGTGTGGGTGGTGAACGCCTACATGCTGACCTTCGGCGGCTTTCTGCTGCTGGGCGGACGGCTGGGCGACCTGCTGGGCCATCGCCGCATGTTCCTGGCGGGACTGACGCTGTTCACCGTGGCGTCCCTGGCCTGTGGCCTGGCGCAGGGCCAGGGCCTGCTGATCGCAGCCCGCGCGGCGCAGGGGCTGGGCGGCGCGGTGGTGTCGGCGGTGTCGCTGTCGCTGATCATGAACCTGTTCACCGAGGCCGGCGAACGCGCCCGCGCCATGGGCGTGTACGGCTTTGTCTGTGCGGGCGGGGGCAGCATCGGCGTGCTGCTGGGCGGCTTGCTGACCAGCGCGCTGTCGTGGCACTGGATCTTCCTGGTCAACATTCCCATTGGCGTGCTGGTGTATGCGCTGTGCCTGCGGCTGCTGCCGGCGGCCAAGGCGCAGGCGGCGGGCGGCAAGCTGGACGTGGCCGGCGCGGTGACCGTCACGGCGTCGCTGATGCTGGCGGTGTACGCCGTGGTCAACGGCAACGAGGCCGGCTGGACGTCGGCGCAGTCGCTGGGCCTGATCGGCGCGGCGGTGCTGTTGATGGCGCTGTTTCTGGGGATCGAAGCCCGCGTGGCGGCGCCCTTGATGCCGCTGGGGCTGTTCCGGCTGCGCAACGTGGCCACGGCCAATGTCGTGGGCGTGCTGTGGGCGGCGGCCATGTTTGCCTGGTTTTTCGTATCGGCGCTGTACATGCAGCAGGTGCTGCGTTACGACGCCATGCAGGTGGGCCTGGCGTTTCTGCCGGCCAACCTGATCATGGCGGCGTTTTCGCTGGGGCTGTCGGCCAAGCTGGTGATGCGCTTTGGCATCCGCGGGCCGCTGACCACGGGCCTGTTGCTGGCGGCGCTGGGGCTGGCGCTGTTTGCCCGCGCGCCCATCGACGGCAGCTTCGTGGCCGACGTGCTGCCGGGCATGCTGCTGCTGGGGCTGGGCGCGGGCATTGCCTTCAACCCCATGCTGCTGGCAGCCATGAGCGATGTGGAACCCAGCCAGTCCGGCCTGGCGTCGGGCGTGGTGAACACCGCGTTCATGATGGGCGGCGCGCTGGGGCTGGCGGTACTGGCCAGCCTGGCCGCGGCCCGCACCACGGCGCTGGCGGCAGGCGGCGCGGCGCCGGTCGTGGCGCTTAACGGCGGCTACCAGCTGACCTTTCTGGCGGGCGCCGGGATCGCCGCGGTGGCCGGTTTGCTGAGCGGCGCGCTGGTGCGGTCGCGCAACCGCGAGCTGCCGGCCCACGACTTTTAAATTCTTGACGGCGGCGGCAAGGGGCTTGCAGTAATCTGGCGACGCCCCTTTTACCGGAAGCCCACCGCCATGACATTCCTTGCCAGCGCCAACCTGTTGCGCCGCCGGGACGGCCACGAAGCCCGCGTGACCTTCGTCGAGCTGTTCTTTGATCTGGTCTACGTCTTCGCGGTCACCCAGCTGTCCCACAGCCTGCTGCACGACCTGACGCTGATGGGCGCCCTCCACACGCTGGTGCTGTGGTTCGCGGTGTGGCTGGGGTGGCAGTACACCTGCTGGGTCACCAACTGGTTCGACCCCGACGCGCTGCCGATGCGCCTGATGCTGTTCGCGGTGATGCTGGCGGGCCTGGTGGCCGCCGCGGTGCTGCCGGGCGCGTTTGGCGATAACGGGCTGATCTTCGGGGTGAGCTATGTGCTGATCCAGGTGGGACGCACGCTGTTCGTGGTGCTGCACCTGGGGCCGTCGCATCCGCTGGCGCCGAACTTTCGCCGCATGCTGGGCTGGCTGTGCATTTCGGCGGTGCTGTGGATCGCGGGCGGGCTGGCAGAAGGCAATGCCCGGCTGGTGCTGTGGGCGCTGGCGGTGGCCTGCGAATACCTGTCGCCCATGACGGGGTTCTGGCTGCCGGGCCTGGGCCGCTCGACCACGCGCGACTGGACCATCGAAGGCGGCCACCTGGCCGAACGTTGCCAGTTGTTCGTGATCGTGGCGCTGGGCGAAACGCTGCTGATCACCGGCGCTACGCTGGGCGAGCACCCGCACTGGGATGCGCCCACCCTGATCGCGCTGCTGGCGGCCTTTCTGGGCACAGCCGCCATGTGGTGGGTGTACTTCGACACCAGCAGCAAGGACGGCAGCCATGCCATCGCCCACCACCCCGATCCGGGCCGGGTCGGCGCCTATTTCCACTATGTGCACGTGATTCTGATTGCCGGGGTGATCGTGTCGGCGGTGGCCAATGAACTGGTGATTCTGCACCCGGACGGACGCATCACCCCGGCGGCCGCGGCGGCCTTGGTGGGCGGCCCGGCGCTGTACCTGCTGGGCAACGGCTTCTACAAAACGGTGGTGTACGGGCGTTTTCCGCTGTCGCACGTCGTCGGCCTGGTGCTGCTGGCGGTGCTGGCGCCGGTGGCCTTCGTGACCGACAACCTGATGGTGGGCGGGCTGACGACGCTGATCATGATCGCGGTGGCCACCTGGGAAAGCCTGTCGCGGCGCGGAGCGCATCGCCACGCTTCACTGTAGACCCGGCTCGCGGCCCGGCGCACCCTCACGCGCCCGGCCGGTGCTGGGCCAGCACCTCGCGCATCGACTGGGCCGCGTCCTGCAATACCGGCACCGCGCGCAGCAGATCGTCCAGCATCAGCCGGGCCGTCGGGGCGTGGCAGGCCACCGCTGCCACCACGCGGTCCTGCGCGTCGCGCACCGGGACGGCCACGGCGCTCATGCCACGCACGAATTCTTCGTTGTCGATGCCGATGCCGCGGGCGGCCAGGCGGTCCAGTTCGTCTTCCAGCCGTGCCGGGTCGGTGAACGTGCGGGGGGTGTTGCGGGTGAGCGGCAAGCGCGCCAGCACGCGGCCGCGTTCGAGCCGGTTCATGGACGCCAGGAACAGCTTGCCGCTGGCGGTGCAATGCATCGGCACGTGGCTGCCGACCGCGAAGAACAGCCGTAGCGGTTCCGCCGTTTCGACGCGTTCCATGTAAAGGACCTGGTCGCCGTCGGGCGCGGTCAGGTTGCAGGTTTCGCCCAGCTGGCCCACCAGTTGCGCCAGCACGGCGCGGCAGGCGCGGGTGAAGGCCGACGCGCGCAGCGTGGACAGCGCCAATGCGGTGGCTTGCGGGCCGGGGACGAAACCGTTTTCAGTCGGCGTGGCGGCGGCGTAACCGGCGCGCTGCATCGCCGCCAGCAATCGCATCAGCGTGGACTTGGGCATCTCCAGCCGCTGCGCCAGTTGCGCCAGCGTGGGCGGATGCTGCGCCCGCGCCAGGTAGTCCAGCACCCGCAGCGCGCGCAAGGACCGGGCATCGTCGGGCGCCTCGGCGCCTTCGGCCGCCGCCTGCGGCGATGCTGCACTGCGATTTTGAAACCGAAGAGGCATGTTCTGTTCCATTTCCCCGTTGGCGCGCGGATCGCGCTTTCTTTCGTCTGATCGCTTCCTAGAATCGCCACAGATGCAGCCAGCGCGCGCATCGCGCCGATCCCGTCCTGCGGGCCAGTATATAAGTGCGCGGCGCGGCGGCAAGCAGGGTAAACGCGCCATCCGTCCGGGTTACGCAACCCGCGCCAGATCGGCCACACCAGGGAGAAAACCAGAGATGCCTGATGCCGTGGACTACATCGTGGTGGGGGCCGGTTCAGCCGGCTGCGTGCTGGCCAACCGCCTCACCGCCAGCGGTGAACACACCGTCTGCCTGCTGGAAGCCGGTCCGCCGGACCGCTCGCCGTGGATCCACATTCCCATCGGCTACGGCAAGACCATGTTCCACAAAGTGGTGAACTGGGGCTACTACACCGACCCCGATCCCAACATGCTGGGCCGCCGCATCTATTGGCCGCGCGGCCGCACGCTGGGCGGGTCCAGCGCGATCAACGGGCTGATCTACATTCGCGGTCAGCGGCGCGACTACGACGCCTGGGCGGCCGCCGGCAACCCGGGTTGGGGCTGGGACGACTGCCTGCCCTACTTTCGCAAGCTGGAAAACAACGACCTGGGGCCGGGCGACACGCGCGGCACCGAGGGGCCGCTGAACGCCACGTCGATCAAGACGCCGCACCCGCTGGTGGAAGGCCTGATCGGCGCGGCCCAGGCGCTGGGCGTGCCGCAGGTGCGCGACTTCAATACCGGCGAGCAGGACGGCGTGGGCTATTACCAGCTGACCACCCGCAACGGCCGCCGCTGCTCGACCGCCGTGGCCTACCTGCGCCCGGCGCAGGGCCGCGCGAATCTGCGTATCGAGACCGATGCGCACGCCATGGCGGTGCTGTTCGAAGGCAGCCGCGCGGTCGGCGTGCGCTACCGCCAGGGCGGCCAGGTGCGCACGCTGCGAGCGCGGCGCGAAGTGCTGCTGTGCGCCGGCGCCTTGCAGTCGCCGCAGCTATTGCAGCTGTCCGGCGTGGGGCCTGCGGCGCTGCTGCGCCCGTTCGGCATACGCGTGGTGCGCGACCTGCCCGGCGTGGGCGAAAACCTGCAAGACCACCTGCAGATCCGGCTGATCTACGAAACCCGCCAGCCCATCACCACCAACGACCAGCTGCGCACCCTGCATGGCCGCGTCGGCATGGGGCTGCAATGGCTGCTGTTTCGCGGCGGGCCGCTGGCCGTGGGCATCAACCAGGGCGGGCTGTTCTGCCGGGTGGATCCGGCAAGCGCCAGTCCCGACACGCAATTTCATTTCGCCACCCTGTCGGCCGACATGGCGGGCGGCAAGGTGCATCCGTTTTCGGGCTGCACCTATTCGGTCTGCCAGTTGCGGCCGTCGTCGCGCGGCGCGGTGCGGCTGCGCAGCGCCGACCCGTTCGAGGCGCCGTCGATGCAGCCGAACTACCTGTCCACCGAACTGGACCGCCGCATGACGGTGGCGGCAGTGAAGTACGCCCGCCGCCTGGCCGCCACCGAGCCGCTGGCCGGCCTGATGAAACGGGAATTCCGGCCCGGCCCCGAGGTCCGCAGCGACGACGAGATCCTGCACTTCTGCCGCGAGTACGGCGCGACCATCTTCCACCCGTCCGGCACCGTCAAGATGGGTCCGCGCAGCGATCCGCTGGCGGTGGTGGACGAGCGTCTGCGCGTGCACGGGGTGGATGGGTTGCGGGTGGTGGATTGCTCGATCATGCCGACGCTGGTGTCGGGCAACACCAATGTGCCGGTGGTGATGCTGGCCGAGCGCGCGGCCGACTTCATCCTGCAGGACCTGCAAGCCGCGCGCCGACGTGCCCAGGCGCAGCCGCAGGCCGAGCGCCCGCCCCAGAAGCAAGCCGCGTGATGGCAACGAGACAACGCCGATGAACCCTCAGGATCGAACCGCATGAGATAGCGATTTCCGCGGAACGGCGCCACAGAGCGCCGCCCGCCCCACCAAAGGAGACAGGCATGGCCAAGCAGAACGAAACCGCGGTGCGCAAAGTCGTCGCCGCGTCGCTGATCGGCGCCACCATCGAGTGGTACGACTTTTTCCTGTACGGCGTGGTTGCCGGCATTGTGTTCAACAAGCTGTACTTCCCCACGGGCGATCCGCTGGTGTCCACCATGCTGGCCTACACCACCTTTGCGGTAGGTTTCATCACCCGGCCGCTGGGCGGGCTGATCTTCGGCCATTTCGGCGACCGCATCGGCCGCAAGAGCATGCTGGTGATGACGCTGATGATCATGGGGGTGTCCACCTTCCTGATCGGCCTGGTGCCCACCTACGACACCATCGGCATCTGGGCGCCCATCTTGCTGCTGCTGTTGCGCGTGTTCCAGGGCATCGGCCTGGGCGGTGAATGGGGCGGCGCGGTGCTGATGGCGTATGAATATGCGCCGCCCGGCAAAAAGGGCTTCTACGCGTCGTTGCCGCAGATCGGCCTGGCGATCGGGCTGTGCCTGGCATCAGGCACGGTGGCATTGCTATCCACGCTGCTGACCGATGCGCAGTTCATGGCCTGGGGCTGGCGCATCGCCTTCCTGGCATCGGCCGCGATGGTGGGGGTGGGCATGTACATCCGCCTGAACATCAAGGAAACGCCCGAGTTCACCGCGGTCAAGCGTGACAATGCCGAAAGCCGCATACCCTTCATGGACATGATGCGGCGCTACCCCGGCAACGTCGCCAAGGGCATGGGCGCGCGCTACATCGACGGCGTGTTCTTCAACGTCTTCGGCGTGTTCTCGATCTCGTACCTGACGCAGACGCTGCAGATATCGCGCACCGAGGCGCTGATCGGCGTCATGGCCGCGGCGCTGGTGATGTGCTTTTTCATTCCCTATTTCGGGCGGCTGTCCGACCGGATCGGACGCTCACGGGTGTATTGCTGGGGCTCGCTGATCACGGCCATATCCGCCTTTCCGGGATTCTGGCTGATGCTCAACAGCGAGGGCAACATGATGCTGGTGTGGCTGGCCATCATCATTCCCCTGGGCATTCTGTATGCCGCCGTCTATGGGCCCGAGGCCGCGCTGTTCTGCGAGCTGTTCGACGCCAAGGTGCGCTACACCGGCATCTCGTTCGTGTATCAGTTCTCGGGCATCTTCGCCTCGGGCATCACGCCCATCATTGCCACCGCCCTGCTCAAGAGCGGCGGCGGCCAGCCCTGGCTGATCTGCCTGTACGTGCTGTTCGCGGGCGTGGTGTCGGCGCTGTGCGCGTGGCTGATCGGGCGCGGCGGCCGGACGTCTGCACAGGAAACGGCGGCGCCCGTCGGCGCCGCCGCCCTGCGCAAGGCGTAAGCCCGCACATCAGCCTTGCGGGGCGGGTGCCCGCTCAAGGGCGGGTGCCGCCGCGGGATGGCGCGACAGCTCTATTGCCCGCTCCGCGGTCGGCGCCGGCGCCGACGCCGGCCAGCCGCCACCCAGCGCCTTGAACAAGGTGGCCAGCGCCGCCTGGCGCTGGGTCGCGACCTCGATATAGGACAGCTGGTCGGCGAAGGCACGGCGCTGCGCGTCCAGGTAGCGCAGGTGGCTGTCGACGCCGCCGCGATAGCGCGCCTCGGACAGGCGCTGGGCCTCGGCGCTGGTCTGGGCCAGCGCGCGGCGCGATTGCTCTTCGCGCCGCAGCGTGTCGGTAGCCGCCAGCGCATCGGACACGTCGCGGAAGGCCGACTGGATGGTCTTTTCGTACTGCGCCACGGCGATGTCGCGGCGCACGTTGGCCAGGTCCAGGTTGGCGGTGTTGCGGCCCCCGGCGAAGATCGGCAGCGTGATCTGCGGCGTGAACGACCAGGCGCGCTGGCCGCCGTCGAACAGGTTCGACAGTTCCGCGCTGGAACTGCCGAACATGCCGGTCAGCGAAATGCTGGGAAAGAACGCGGCACGGGCTGCGCCGATGCTGGCATTGCGCGACTGCAACTGGTGTTCGGCGGCGCGGATGTCCGGCCGGCGTTCCAGCAATTCAGACGGCGCGCCGGCCGAGATTTCCTGCACCAGGGGGGCCGCGGCGATCAGGCGCTTGGGCAGGAACGGCCCCAGGTCACCCACGCCCACCAGCAGCGCCAGCGCGTTGCCGGCCTGGCGGGCTTCTCGATCGATGCGTTCCAGGTCGGCGCGCGCCTGTTCGGCCAGGCCCAGCGCTTCCTGGTAGTCCAGCGCCGTGGCCGCGCCAGCCTGACGCCGCTTGGCGGTCAGGGCCAGCGAGGCCTCGCGGCTGTCCAGCGTCTGGCGCGTGACCTGCAGGCGGCGCAGCGCGCTGTCGCGCGCCAGGTAGGCCTGGATCACTTCGGCCACCAGGCTGATCTGCGCGCCGCGCGCATTGGCCTCGGTAGCCAGGTATTCCTGCAAGGCGGCATCCGACAGGCTGCGCACGCGGCCGAACAGGTCGATCTCGAACGATGTCAGGCCCAGCCCGGCCTGGTAGCTGCTCTGCACCCCGGCATTGCCGCTGGCGTTCAGGTCGCCCGGCACCCGTTGGCGCGTGCCGGTGCCCTGGGCGTTGATGCCCGGCAGCTGGTCCGCGCGCTGCACCCGGTACTGGGCCCGCGCGGCTTCGATGTTCAGCAGCGCCTGGCGCAGGTCGCGGTTGTTATCCAGCGCCAGCGCCACCAGCCGGCGCAGGTCTTCGTCAACGACGAACGACTGCCAGTCCAGGGTGGCAGCCGCCGACGGCGCGCCGTTCTGGCCGCCGGCCGGCTGGTTCCAGGTGGCCGGCACCGGCGCGTCGGGCCGTTGGTACACGGGGGCCATCGAGCAGCCGGCCAATACCGCCGTCAGGATGGCGGCGCCCAGCCGTGAAACTAAGAAATTCGCTTTCATGGATCTCACTCCTGAGGTGCGGCGGCGGGGGCCGGGGCGGCTGCCCGCTTGCCCTTGAACCGCGACAGCACCCACACGAAAAACACCGGCACGAAGATCACGCCCAGCAGCGTCGCGCTGAGCATGCCGCCGATGACGCCCACGCCCAGGGCGCGCTGGCTGGCGCCGCCCGCCCCGGTGGCCAATGCCAGCGGCACTACGCCCAGGATGAACGCCAGGGACGTCATCACGATCGGGCGGAAACGCAGCTTGGCGGCCTCGATCGCGGCGTCGACCAGCGTATGGCCCTGCTCGCGCAGGCTCTTGGCGAATTCCACGATCAGGATGGCGTTCTTGGCCGCCAGCCCGATGATGGTGATCAGCCCCACCTTGAAGTACACGTCGTTGGACATGCCCAGCACGGTCACCGCCAGCACCGAGCCCAGCGCGCCGATCGGCACGATCAGCATCACCGACGCGGGAATGGCCCAGCTTTCGTACAGCGCCACCATCAGCAGGAACACCACCAGGAACGCCAGGGCGAACAGCATCGGGGCCTGCGCGCCGGCCAGCTTTTCCTGGTAGGACAAGCCGGTCCATTCGTAGCCGATGCCGGTCGGCAGTTCGGACACGATGCGCTCGATTTCCGCCATGGCCTGGCCCGTGCTGGCGCCGGGGGCCACGTCGCCCGCGATCTTGAACGCGGGGTAGCCGTTGTAGCGGGAAATCTGCACGGGGCCGTTTTCCCAATGGGTCTGCACGAAGGCGCTCAGGGGCACCATGCCGCCCGACTTGTTGGGCACGTTCAGCTGCAGCACGCTTTCGGGCGTCATGCGGTCGCGCACGTCGGCCTGCACCACCACCCGCTGCAAGCGGCCGGCGTTGGCGAAGTCGTTGACGGTGGCCGAACCATAGGCCGACGAAATGGCCGTGCTGATGGTGTCAAAGCCCACGCCCAGCGCTTCGGCCTTCTGCCGGTCGATGTCCAGGCGCAGTTGCGGTGCATCGGCCAGGCCTTCCATCATGGCGTAGGCGATGAGCGGCGAGCTGTTGGCCTTGGCCAGCAACTGGTCGCGCGCCGCCGTCAGCGCCGCCCGACCCAGGCCGCCGCGGTCTTGCAAACGTAGCGCGAAGCCGCCCGAGTTGCCCAGGCCGTCGATGGGCGGCGGGTTCACCGCCATCACCGTGCCGTCGTCGATGGCGGCAAAGCGGCCGTTGACGCTGTCGGCCACGTCGGTGGCGGCCTGGCCCTTGCCGCGCTGGGACCAGTCTTTCAGCGACGGGAAGGCGATGCCCGCGTTCTGGCCCGTGCCCGAGAAGCTGAAGCCCATGACGGTAAAGGCGTCGCCCATGGCGTCCAGCGACATCAGGTGCTGTTCCACGTCGGCCACCACCTTGTCGGTGCGCAGGTGCGTGGCGCCCGGCGGCAGTTGCATGTCGACGATGACGTAGCCCTGGTCTTCGGGCGGCACGAACGATTCGGGCAGGCGCATGTACAGCACGCCCAGCACCGCCACGATGGCCGCGTAGATCACCATGTAGCGCCCGGTGCGCCGCACCAGCCGCGAATTCAGGCCGACGAAGCGGTCGGTCAGGCGCGCGAAGACGCGGTTGAAGGCGCCGAAGAAGCCGCGCTTTTCCTCATGATGGCCCTTGGGAATCGGCTTGAGGAAGGTGGCGCACAAGGCCGGCGTGAAGGTCAGCGCCAGGAAGCCCGAGAACAGGATGGACACGGCCAGCGACAGCGAGAACTGCTGGTAGATCACGCCCACCGAACCGCTCATGAAGGCCAGCGGCAGGAACACGGCCGACAGCACCAGGGTGATGCCGACGATGGCGCCGGACACCTGGCTCATGGCCTTGACCGTGGCCTCGCGCGGGGGCAGGCCTTCTTCGGCCATGATGCGTTCGACGTTCTCGACCACCACGATGGCGTCGTCCACCAGGATGCCGATGGCCAGCACCATGCCGAACATCGTCATCATGTTGACCGAGAAGCCCAGCAGCGACATGACCGCGAAGGTGCCCAGCAGGCACACCGGCACGACGATGGACGGGATCAGCGTGTAGCGTACGTTCTGCAGGAACAGGAACATGACCACGAACACCAGCGCCATGGCTTCGAACAGCGTGTACACCACCTTTTCGATGGCCACGCTGACAAAGCGCGAGCTGTCGAACGGGACCGAATAGGCGACGTCTTCCGGGAACGAGGCCGACAGTTCCTGCAGCCGCGCCTTTACCGCCTTGACGGTTTCGATGGCGTTGGCGCCCGGCGCCAGCTGCACGGCCGCACCCACGGCGGTCTTGCCGTTCAGGCGGGTTTCGAAGTCGTAGCTCTGGCGCCCGACCTCCAGCCGCGCCACGTCGGCCAGCTTGACGGTCGAGCCGTCGGGGTTGGCGCGCAGCACGATGCGGCCGAACTCCTCGGGTGTGTCCAGCATGCCCTTGACGGCCAGCGTGGCGGTCAGTTCCTGCTCGGGCGAACCCGGCCGGCTGCCGAAGCTGCCCGCCGGGACCTGCACGTTCTGCGCTTCGATGGCGGCGTTGACGTCGGCCACCGACAGGCCCACGCCCAGCAGCTTCTGCGGGTCGATCCAGACGCGCATGGCGGCTTCGGCGCCGAAGAACTGCACCTTGCCCACGCCGTTGACGCGGCGGATCTCGTTATTGATATAGCGAGCGGCGTAGTCAGACAGGCCGACCACGTCCTTGCCGATATCGTCGCCCTTGTAGGTCAGGGCGTAGATCATCAGGAAGTTCGAGCTGGCCTGCTCCACTTGCAGGCCCTGCTGCGTGACGGCGCGCGGCAGGCGGGCTTCGGCCTTCTTGATGCGGTTCTGCACGTCGACCTGCGCCAGGTCGGGATCGGTGCCCGGCTCGAACGTGACGGTGATTTCGGCGCTGCCGCTGGAGCTGCTGGACGAGTCGTAGTACAGCAGCTTCTTGGCGCCGTTCAATTCCTCTTCGATGACGCTGGTCACCGAGTCCACCAGGGTGCTGGCGGACGCGCCGGGATAGATGGCGTTGATGGTCACCTGGGGCGGCGCCACTACCGGAAACTGCGACACCGGCAGCGACGGAATCGCCAGAATGCCGGCGAGCGAGATGAAGATGGCCACCACCCACGCGAATTTGGGGCGGCCAATGAAGAACTTGGACATGATCTAACCTCGGATGGGCGGGCGGTGCACCGGCGGGCGCGCGGCGCAGGGCCGCGGCGCATGAGGAGACGGGCGGGTCTGCGGCACGACCCGCGCGCGGTGGTCAGCGAACCGCATCGGCGTCCCCGCCCGGCACGGCCGCGACCTTGGCTTGCGGCGCGGGCGTCACGCTGACCTTCTGGCCGGGCACGGCGGCATTGACCCCGCCCACGATGACCCGGTCACCGGCCGACAGGCCTTCCAGGATGTGCCAGTCTGCGCCGCGCATGGTGCCGGTGCGCACCAGGCGGGTCTGCACCACGTCGCCCTCGCCCACCAGCAGCACCTGCGGCTTGCCGTCGGTGCTGCGCGTGACGGCGCGTTGCGGCACCAGGATGGCCTGCGGGTCGACGCCCTGGCGGGTCTGCACGCGCACGTACATGCCCGGCAGCAGCAGCACGTCGGGGTTGGCGAATTCGCCGCGCAACGACACCTGGCCCGTGCCACGATCCACCGCGATGTCCGAGAACAGCAGGCGGCCGCTGCGGGTGCGGTCGGCGCCATCGATGCTGATGGAAATATCGGCGCCCTCTTCCTGGCCCAGCTCGCCCGTCTGCATGGCTTCGCGCATGCGCAGCATGTCGGCCACCGGCTGGGTGAAGTCGACGTAGATCGGGTCCAGTTGCTGGATCTTGGCCATGACGGTGGCCTCGTTCTGGCCGACCAGCGCGCCTTCGGTGACCTGGGCGCGGCCGATGCGGCCGGAAATCGGCGCCTTGACCGTGGCGTAGTCCAGGTTCAGCTGCGCGGTCTCGACGTCGGCCTGGGCCGAACGGCGCGCGGCCTGGGCGCTCTTGACCGCCGCACTGGCGGTGTCGAAGTCCTGCTGGCTGACGGCTTCGATCTTGACCAGCGGGGTGTAGCGCCGCAGCACCGCCTGGGCATCGGACAGGGCCGCGTCGGCCTTGGCCAATTCGCCCTGGGCGCGCGACAGCGCCGCCTTGAACGGCGCCGGGTCGATGCGGAACAGCACGTCGCCTGCCTTGACGTCGGCGCCTTCCTCGAAATTGCGGCTGAGCACGATGCCGGCGACGCGGGCCCGCACTTCGGCCACGCGCATGGGTTCGACCCGGCCGGGCAGCGAGCTGGCCAGGTCGTAGCGCTGCGGCTGCACCGCCACGACCTGCACCGCCCGGGGCTCGGCCTGACCCGCGGCCATTTCGTCGCCGCCGCAGCCGGCCAGCACGGCCGCCAGTACCGCCACTACGGGCCAGCGCCATGGTTGATGCTTGATCACTCTTACCTCCCGCCCGCGGCGTCTTGAACTGAATAAGATCTGAATGCTACCTTATAGATTAATTTGAATCAATAATGATTCATTTAATTCTATTTAGCATCTTTTAAGACCTTCACAAGTCTTTACTTGCCAATCTGGCGCAAGTTTGCGCAAATTGAATCAGTCATGATCCAATACCGTCCCAAGAACGGAACAATGAGGGAGAGAGAAACCATGTCCGACGATGCCGGCCACGAACGGCTGCTGATTGCGCTGTCCCTGGCGATGGTCGACCAGCCGCGCGCCACGTTGCAGGAATTGGCCCGCGCGGTGGGCGTCAGCAAGGCCACGCTGTACCGCTTCTGTCAGACGCGGGACCAGTTGGTGACGCGCCTGATGACGCACGGGGCCCAGGTGATGAAGCAGGCGCTGGCCGATTCACAGCTGGATAGCGCGCCGCCGCGCGAGGCGCTGCGCAACCTGATCGAACAGCATCTGGCGCACAAGGAACTGGCGATCTTCCTGATGTATCACTGGAAGCCGGACACGGAAATGCAGCCGGACATCATGGACAGCTGGTCGGGCTACCAGGAAACGCTGGACGCGTTTTTCCTGCGGGGTCAGCGCGAAGGCGCCTTCCGCGTGGACATCACGGCGGCGGCGCTGACCGAACTGCTGATGGCGGTGCTGACCAGCATGGTCGACGCCGAACGGCGCGGCCGCATCGCCCGGCTGGGCCTGGCGGCGATGGCCGAGCAGATGGTGCTGCACGGCATCGCCGGGGAACCGGTGGCGGCGGCGCGTTGACGGTGGGCCCTGTCAGGCCACCGTGACGGGACGACCGAAGAACGGGTAGTTCGGGTCGTTGTAGCCATGCGTGGACGCATGGCCCGGGGTCACCCAGGTGTCGACCAGGGCTTCGTCTTCGGGCGTGATCTTCACGTCCAGCGCAGCGTAGTAATCGTCCATCTGCGCCAGCGTGCGCGGGCCGGCGATGACGCTGGTGATGATGGGGTTGGCCAGCACCCAGGCCGTGGCGAAGTGGCCGGGCTGCACGCCGCGCGCGGCGCTGTGCTGCACCAGTTGCTGGGCGATCTGCAGCGATTCTTCGCGGAATTCGGTGGCCAGGATGCGGCGGTCGCCCCGCCCGGCGCGGGTATCGGCCGCAGGCGCCTGGCCCGGCAGGTACTTGCCGGTGAGCACGCCGCGGGCGATGGGGCTGTACGGCACCACGCCCAGCCCGTAATGCTGGCAGGCCGGCAGGATCTCGACTTCAGGGCCGCGATTGAGCATGTTGTAGTACGGCTGGCACACCACCGGCTGCGGCACGCCCAGCTTTTCGCACAGGCGCAGGGTTTCGGCGATACGCCAGCCGCGAAAGTTCGACAGCCCGAAGCTGCGCAGCTTGCCTGCGCGGATCAGGTCGCCCAGCGCGAACAGCGCTTCTTCGAGGTTTTCTTCGTGGTAGTCGCGGTGCAGGTACAGGATGTCCAGGAAATCGGTGCCCAGGCGCGACAGGCTCTGTTCGACGCCGCGGATCAGCCACTGGCGCGAGTAGTGCGACTGGTTCGGGCCCTTGCCCACCGGGTTGCCGATCTTGCTGGCCAGCACCCAGTCGTGGCGCTGCCCGGCCAGCAGCTTGCCCACCACTTCTTCGGATCGGCCGTCGTTGTAGACGTCGGCCGTATCGATGAAATTCAGGCCGTGGTCGCGGGCGGACGCGACGATGCGGGCGGCGTCATCGTCGGGCGTCTGCTCACCGAACATCATGGTGCCCAGGCACAGGGGCGAAACGCGAAGATTGCTGGTTCCCAGTCGGCGGTAGTTCATGGCAATGTGTCCTTGGTTGCTTGGCAAATGCGAACACGCCCGCCGGCTGCCCGGCGAGCGGATGGGTCATGTTGCCAGAAGAATGCTGACAGGCCGCGGAAAATCCCTGCGGGCCGCAGGGATTCCGGGGCAAGGCTCGTTCAGCTGGCCGGCGCGTCGACGGCGGCCAGGATCTTGCCGAACAGCGCATCGGCATGCGCCGAATTGAGCCAGCGCACGATCACGACCATCTTGCGTTCGGGTTCGACCCAGGTGAACGAGCTGCCCGCACCCACGCCGAAAAAGCTGGACGCCGGCACGCTGGGAAACACGCGCCCTTCGTGATTCAGCCAGATCAGGTAGCCGTAGTACGGCGCGATGGCGCACGGCGTGCGCATGGCGGCCAGCCATTCGCTGGACAGAATGCGCCGGCCATCGGCCGCGTAGCCGTCGTTCAGCAGCATCTGGCCGATCAGCGCCTGGTCGCGCGCGCTGATGGACATGCCGCCGCCCCAGTGCGAGCCGCCCGGCACCGACGGCATGCGCTGGCCGTCGATCTCGACCCAGGCGTTGTCGTAGCCCACCCACTGCCAGTTTTCGCTGGCGCCCAGGGGCCGCGTGACGGCTTCGCGAAAGACCTCGGGCAGCGGCTTGCGGAACAGGTGCAGCAGTGCGTACGACAGCTGGTTGATGCGCACGTCGTTGTATTCCCAGTACGTGCCGGGCGCCTGCAAGGGGCGCGCATCGCCCTTCTTGCCGTCGGGCGGTACGCCGAAGGTGACGGCGCGGTAGCGGTCGGCCTGGTCAGACACGCCGAAGCGCTCGCCTTCCCATTCGCTGGTCTGCTGCAGCAGCTGGCGCCAGGTGATGCGGGCGTTCTGGCCGTCGTCAAAGCCGATGCCTGGCACGCGCTTGCCGACGGGCTCGTCCACGTCGGGCAAGAGGCCGCGGTCGTGGGCCACGCCGGCCAGGATGGCCAGGTACAGCTTGGCCACGCTGAAGGTCAGGTCGGCGCGTTCGGGTTCGCCCCATTCGGCCACGGTCTTGCCGTTCACCACCACCACGCCCGACACCGGGCCGCGATCGTGGATGGGGCCCAGCAGGCGGTTCCAGGGCGGCGGGTCGTTCTGGTGCACGCCGAAGACGCCGTTGACGCTGCGGTCCCAGGTGGATTCATGGTCGTTGGCGAATTGGATCGCCTGCTGCATAAGCGCGTTCATTGCATTTCCTGGTTATGACGCGGCCGGACGCTGTGCCATCCAGCCGCCGTTGAAAGCGAGGCCGGGCGCCATCAGGGCGCCTTGGCCAGAAATTCCATGGCGGCCTGCAAGCCGCCGGGCCGGTGCGGTACGCCCGCCGCGGCCAGGCCCATTTCGACGCCGGCCAGCGTGCCGCATAGCGCCAGGTCGTTGAAGTGGCCCAGGTGCCCGATGCGGAAGATGCGGTCGGACAACTGCCCCAGGCCCTGCCCCAGCGACATGTCGAAGCGGTCCAGCACGACCTTGCGGAAGGCATCCGCGCCGTGGCCGGCCGGCATCAGCACCGCCGTCAGCGCGGGGCTGTGGGCGGCCGGGTCCAGCGACAGCAGTTCCAGCCCCCAGGCCTGCACCGCCAGCCGCGTGGCCTGGGCATGGCGCTGGTGGCGCGCGAACACTTGCGGCAGGCCCTCGGCCTGCAACATGGCCAGCGCCTCGTGCAGGCCGTACAGCAGATTGGTGGACGGGGTGTACGGGAAATAGCCGCGTGCATTGGCGGCCAGCATCTCGCGCCAGTCCCAGTACGAACGCGGCAGCCGCGCCGAGTCGGCCGCCGCCAGCGCGCGCGGCCCGACGGCGTTGAAGGCCAGGCCGGGCGGCAGCATCAGGCCCTTTTGCGAACCGGCCACGGTGACGTCCACGCCCCATTCGTCGTGGCGGTAGTCCACCGAGCCCAGCGATGAAATCGTGTCGACCATCAACAGGGCCGGATGCGCGGCGCGATCGATGGCGGCGCGTACCGCGGCGATGTCGCTGGTGATGCCGGTGGAGGTTTCGTTGTGCACCACGCAGACCGCCTTGATGGCGTGCTGGCTATCTGCCGCCAGCCGCGCGCCGATGGCCGCCGCGTCCACCGGCCGGCGCCAGTCGCCCGCCAGACCGTCGACTTCCAGCCCCAGGCGGCCGGCCAGCTTGCGCCACAGGCTGGCGAAGTGGCCGGTTTCGACCATCAGGACGCGATCGCCGGGCGACAGGGTGTTGACCAGCGCGGCTTCCCAGGCGCCCGTGCCGGACGACGGGAAGATGATCACCGGCGCCTCGGTCTGGAACACCGGCTTGAGCGCCGCCAGCACCGCCAGCCCCAACTGGCCGAACATCGGCCCGCGGTGATCGATGGTGGGCTGGTCGATGGCGCGCAGCACCCGGTCGGGCACGTTGGTGGGCCCGGGAATCTGCAGGAAATGCCGGCCGGAACGAGAGGTTTCAAGGGGGTGCATGCGTAGCCTTGGAGGGGATTTTTTTGTATACCAACGAAAGAGGCGCAGCGATTCAACGGCGCAATCGGGGCAAACCCGGCTACGTCATGCGCCACTCTATCCCATTGTTTTTACGCCTATAAGCTAGGGTATTCACCATGATTAAAGCCTTGGCACACGGTTTATAGTCGGAAAAAACACGGGGAATTTTTGTATACCAATGCGCAGCAATCCCAGCCTGATGCCGGACACCGCGCCCGCAGCCCCGGCTGCCGGCGTCGTCCCTGACGGGTCGCCCGCCGACCTGCCGCGCCCGGCGCCTGGGGCCGGCCGCACCCTGCCCGCCACCGTGGCCGGACAACTGCGCGAACGCATCATCCAGGGGGAATTCGCCCCGGGCGCCCGCCTGAACGAACGCGCCCTGTGCGACCTGCTGGGCGTGTCCCGCACGCCGCTGCGCGAAGCCTTCCGGGTGCTGGCCGCCGAAGGCCTGGTGCGCATCGAACCGAACCGCGGCGCGCAGGTGGTGGCGCTGGGCGTGGCCGACATCCGCGAGGCCTTCGAGGTCATCGGCGGCCTGGAAGCCATGTCGTGCCGGCTGGCCTGCGAACGCGCCACCGACGCCGAAATCGCCGAGATCCGCGCACTGACCTTCGAGATGATGGCCAGCCATGCGCGCCGCGACCTGCCCACGTATTTCCGCACCAACCGCGACATCCACGAACGCATCAGCCTGGCCGCCCACAACCACCTGCTCAAGCAGCTGTACGACGCGCAGAACGCGCGCATCCAGAACCTGCGCTTCGTGTCCAACGAAGACCAGCGCAAGTGGGACCAGGCCATGCGCGAGCACATCGACATGGCCGACGCCCTGCAAGCGCGCGACGCCGACCGGCTGGCCGGCATCATGCGCGAACACCTGCAGCGCAAATGCGAGGCGGCCCTGAAAAGCGTGGCGCCCCTGCAAGTAAGCCCGTCTGATTCTTCATAAGCATTCCCCAGGCGCGAGGACAAAACCTATAAGAATCGGGGTGGCGCATCCCGGCCCAGAGACGTTAGATACGCAGTACCGCAGTGACTGATTCATGTGAACCGACGGCCCCAGGCGCCGCTTCGGTTCATGCAGCACCCGGCAGTATTCCGTTCCACCGTTCCGGTCCACAGGAGCCTCGCCATGGCCGACCGCCGCGTCAATTCCGTTCCGTTCCGCTTTCCGTCGCACCTGCCGCTGTTGCGCGGGCCGTTGCCGCGCCTGCCCTGGCGCGCCCTGGCCAGCCTGCTGCTGGGCGCCGCCGCGCTCACGGCGCTGCCCGCCCACGCCGGCAAGAAAGACGACACCCTGCGCATGGCCTACGACCAGGCGCCCGAAAGCGTCGATCCGTACTACAACAACGTGCGCATCGGCGTCATCATCGCCGCCAACGTCTGGGACACGCTGCTGTACCGCGACCCGGTCACCAACGAATACAAGGGGCAGCTGGCCAAGAGCTTTACCCAGGTCGATGACAAGACCCTGGAATTCGAGCTGCGCGAAGGCGTCAAATTCCACAACGGCGAAGAATTCGACGCCGATTCGGTCGTGTATACGCTGAACTATGTGGCCGACCCGAAGAACAAGGCCGTCACGCAGCAGAACGTGGCCTGGATCGACAAGGTCGAAAAGCTGGGCAAGTACAAGGTGCGCCTGACCACCAAGGAACCCTTCCCTGGCGCCAAGGAATACCTGTCCACCACCGCCGCCATCCACCCGGCCAAGTACTACCAGGAAGTCGGCCCCAAGGGCATGAACGCGAAACCCGTGGGCTCGGGTCCCTACAAGGTGGCGGACTACCAGCCCGGCAAGTCCATCACGCTGGAACGCAACACCGACTATTTCAAGGACTCGCCCAAGGCGCAGCCCAAGATCGGCAAGGTGGTCATCCGCTTCATTCCCGACCGCCAGACGCAGATGGCCGAAGTCATCTCGGGCGGCGAAGACCTGATCATGAGCGTGCCCAAAGACCAGGCCGAACAGCTGGGCGGCCTGCCGCCGCTGCAGATGGTCACCGGCAACACCATGCGCATCGTCTTCATGCAGATGAACATCCAGGAAGGCACGCCGGCCCCGCAACTGAAAGACGAACGGGTGCGCCGCGCCATCATCCACGCGATCGACCGGCAGGCCATGCTCAAGAACATCGTGGGCGAAGGCGGCGGGCTGATCAACGCCATCTGCACGCCGTCGCAAGCGGGCTGCACGCAGGACGTCACCCCCACGTACAAGTACGACCCGGCCCTGTCCAAGAAGCTGCTGGCCGAGGCCGGCTACCCCAATGGCTTTGACATCGACATCGTCGCCTACCGCGAACGCAACCAGACCGAAGCCATCATCAACTACCTGCAGGCCGTGGGCATTCGCGCCAAGCTCAACTTCCTGCAATACGCCGCCATGCGCGACATGATCCGCGCCAACAAGGCCGCGCTGACCCACCAGACCTGGGCGTCCAACCTGGTCAACGACGTGTCGGCGTCCACCCCGGTGTACTTCGCCTTCGGCAACGACGACGTCACCCGCGATGCGCAAGTGCGCGAGCTGCTCGACAAGGGCGACCACACCATCGACAGCGCCACGCGCAACGGCCTGTACAAGCAGGCGCTGGACCTGATCGCGCAAAAGGCCTACGCCGTGCCGCTCTGGACGCTGCCAGCCTATTACGTGGCCACCAAGGACCTGAACTTCAAGCCCTATTCGGACGAGTTGATCCGGTTCTGGGACATGAGCTGGAAGTAATCGGCTGACGCAGGCGGAGATTCACGCATGCTTTATTTCACGATCAGGCGGCTGGGGCTGGCGGTGCTGGTGGCCCTGACGGTGTCGGTGCTGGCCTTCCTGCTGTTGCACCTGTCGGGCGACCCGGCGCTGGCCCTGGCCGGCGAAGGCGCGCGCCAGGCCGACATCGACATGATCCGCAAGACCTACGGGCTGGACCGGCCGCTGGTGGTGCAGTATGCCGACTGGCTGTGGCACATCCTGCAAGGCGACTTCGGCACGTCGGTGTATTTCAAGACCGACGCCGGGCCGCTGATCCTGTCCAAGCTCAAGACCACGCTGCTGCTGGGCCTGGGCGCGCTGGCCTTCGCCCTGGCCATTTCCATTCCGCTGGGGGTGTTGGCCGCGCTCTACAAGGGCAGCTGGATCGACCGCCTGTGCCTGGCCGTGGCGGTGCTGGGGCAGGCCCTGCCCAATTTCTTCTTCGCGCTGATCCTGATCATGCTGTTCTCGATTTCGCTGCGGCTGCTGCCGGTATCGGGCAGCGGCAGCTGGCAGCATTTCGTGATGCCGGCCATCGCGCTGGGCTATTACGTGGCGCCGGCCTTCATGCGGCTGATCCGGGCCGGCATGGTCGAAGTGCTGGGGGCCGACTACATCCGCACCGCGCGGGCCAAGGGCCTGCCGGCCCGCAAGATCATCTTCAAGCATGCGCTGCGCAACGCCATCGTGCCGGTGGTGGCGCTGGCCGCGGTGCAGCTGGGCTACCTGCTGGGCGGGTCGGTGGTCATCGAGACCATCTACGCGCTGGACGGCCTGGGTTACCTGGCCTACCAGAGCATCACCTACAAGGACTACCCCGTCATGCAGCTGATCGTGCTGCTGCTGTCGGTGCTGTACGTGCTGCTGACGCTGGCTGCCGATATCGCCAACGCGTGGCTCGATCCACGCATCCGGGTGTCCTGACATGACCACCGCTACCCTCGCCCCCCAATCGCCCGAGCTGACCGCATCGGCCCTGCGCTGGCGCCGCCTGCGCCGCAACAAGGCCCTGTTGGCCGGCGGCGGCATCCTGCTGCTCATCACCCTGATCGCGCTGTTCGCACCCTGGATCTCGCCGCACGACCCCTACTACCAGGACCTGGCCTACCGCACCGCGCCGCCGGTCTGGTACGCCAAGGGTACCTGGCTGCATCCGCTGGGCACCGACCAGCTGGGCCGCGATTACCTGTCGCGCCTGTTCTACGGGGCCCGCATCTCGCTATTGATCGGCCTGTCGGTGGCGCTGATCTCCGGCCTGATCGGCACGGCCATGGGCATGGCGGCCGGCTACTTCGGCGGCAAGGTCGACATGGCCGTGTCGTTCCTGGTGACCACCCGCCTGTCCATGCCCGTGATCCTGGTGGCGCTGGCCACCGTGGCCATCGTCGGCGGCTCGCTCTGGGTGGTGATCCTGGTGCTGGGCCTGCTCAAGTGGGACCGCTACGCCGTGGTCATGCGCAGCGCCACGCAACAGGTGCGGGCGCTGGAATACGTGTCGGCGGCGCAGGCGGCCGGGGCGTCCACCTGGCGCATCGTCTGGGGCGAAGTGCTGCCCAACGTGGTGCCGCACCTGATCGTCATCGCCACGCTCGAAGCCGCCAGCGCCATCCTGCTGGAAGCCTCGCTGTCGTTCCTGGGCCTGGGCGTGCAGCCGCCGCTGCCCTCGTGGGGGCTGATGATTTCCGAGGCCAAGGCCTATATGTTCTTTTCGTTCTGGCTGATCGCCATTCCCGGGTCGGCCCTGGCGCTGCTGATCTTCGCGATCAACCTGGCGGGCGACGGCCTGCATCAACTGCTGACCCCCGAAGAGAGAGCCTGACATGAGCGCCACGGACATCGTGCTGGACGTACAAGGCCTTACCGTGGACATCGCCACCCCGCGCGGCACGCTGCACGCGGTGCGCGACGTGTCGTTCCAGGTGGCGCGCGGCGAAACGCTGTGCCTGGTGGGCGAATCGGGCTGCGGCAAGTCCATGACCTCGCTCGCCATCATGGGCCTGTTGCCCAAGGCGGCCCGCCGCAGCACCCGCCGGCTGGCGGTGCTGGGCGAAGACCTGTCCGGCGCCCGGCCGCGCCGCGTCAATGCGCTGCGCGGCAACAAGATGGCCATGGTGTTCCAGGAACCCATGACCGCGCTGAACCCCGCCTACCCCATCGGCGACCAACTGACCGAACACTACATCCACCACCGCCGGGCCAGCGGCCCGCAGGCGCGCGACCGCGCGGTCGAGCTGCTGGAAAAGGTCGGCATCGCGTCGGCCGCGCAGCGCCTGGGCCAGTACCCGCATCAATTGTCCGGCGGCTTGCGCCAGCGCGTCATGATCGCCATGGCGCTGATGTGCGGGCCCGAACTGCTGATCGCCGACGAGCCCAGCACCGCGCTGGACGTCACCATCCAGGCGCAGATCCTGCGCTTGCTGGCCGACCTGCAGGCCGAGCTGGGCATCGCCATGGTGCTTATCACGCACGACCTGGGCGTAGTCGCCCGCATCGCCCGGCAGGTGGCCGTGATGTACGCCGGCCAGATCGTCGAAGAAGGCCCGGTGGCCGGCCTGTTCGCCGCGCCGCGGCATCCCTATACGCAGGGCCTGTTGGGCTGTATACCCGTGCCCGGGCGCACCGCGCCGGGCCAGCCGCTGGGCACCATTCCCGGCGTGGTGCCGTCGCTGGTGGGCGAATTGCGCGGCTGCGCCTTCATCGACCGCTGCCCCCACGCCCAGCCGCAATGCCGCGACACGGTGC
>PJUB01000217.1_pt1 | contig 35266 bp, 36 predicted proteins | sample 1512141 | NCBI WGS metagenome assembly PJUB01 (sample SAMN08177677, study PRJNA422409) | Soil metagenome, whole genome shotgun sequencing project. | isolation source: Soil enriched on filter paper: alkali lignin treatment | place: USA: Madison | collected 2015-01-15 | reverse complement strand
CCATGGGCTACTGCTACCCCGGCCGCGGCACCAGCGGCGACCTGCCGCCGCGCCGCGAGTGCGCAACGCTGTGGCACGACAAGCTGCTCGCGCAGATGCCGCACATCCAGCTGACGCTGCTCATCGGCCAGTACGCGCAGCGCCACTTCCTCGGCAAGACCGCGCGCGCCAACGTGACCGACACGGTCGAGGCCTTCGCTGACTACGCGCCGCGCTTCATTCCGCTGCCGCATCCGTCGCCGCGCAACACCGGCTGGTTCAAGCACCATCCGTGGTTCGAGAGCGACGTGCTGCCCGCGCTGCGCGAGCGGGTGCGACTGGCGCTCGGCGCCTGACTGAAGTCAGCGCGCCGACGCCACCGGCACTGCCGCCGCATCGAACGGCCGCGCCGCGTACACCACGCGCCCGCCTACCACCGTCATCAGCGACGTGGTCTTGCCGATGCGCTCCAGCGGCACGCTGAGAAAGTCCTGGTCGAGCACCGCGAAGTCCGCCAGCTTGCCGACCTCCAGCGTGCCGCGCCGGTTCTCGTCGAAGCTGAACCATGCGCTGCCCGCCGTGTACAGGCGCAATGCTTCTTCACGCGAGGGCGTTTCGTCGGGGCCGCGCATGGCCTTGCCGCTCACCGTCTTGCCGTCGAGCATCCATTGCAGCGCGACGAAGGGGTTGTACGAGGCCACGCGGTGCGCGTCGGTGCCCGCGCCCACGTTCACGCCGGCACGCAGCGCGGTGCCGATGGGCGGCATGCGCCTTGCCGCGTCGCCGCGCACGGCGAGCGCGCGGTCGCCCTGGAAGTACATGGCGTCCTGCATCGTCCAGCCGATGCCCAGCGCCTTCATGCGCGCGAGCGTCTCGGGCGAGGCGTCGTCCAGGTGCGCGATGGACCAGCGCAAATCCTTGATCGGCACCTCGGCGTTCAGCTTCTCGTACAGCCCGAGCAGATGGTCGACCGAACCGTTCTCCTGCCAGTGGATGGTGACGGCCAGCCTGCGCTGCGCCGCCCACTTGATGAGCTCGTAGAACTTCGCCTTCGCCGCCTCGTCGGGGAAATTGTTGTTGTACATCGCGAGCGTCACGCGCTCGCCCAGGCCGTTGAACTTGAGCATGTCGTCGCCGAAGCCCATCGGCAGCATCTGGGTGAGGTCGCGAAACTCCTGCAGCTCGGCGCCGGGCTTCTGCGCGAACACGCTGTAGGCCACGCGCAGCGTCAGCGCCTTCTCGCGCCACAGCTCGAACAGCGCCGCGTACTGCGAGGGCGCAATGCTGAAGCCGCCCGGGTCCACCAGTCCGGTGATGCCGAGCCGGTTCAGCTCGGTGAAGAAGGCGCGCGTGCCGGCCAGGTTGTCGTCATAGGTCGGCTTGGGCAGCTTGTCGAACAGCGCCGAGATGCCGACGATGTCGCCGGTCATCCACCCCGGCGCGCCGTCGGGCGACGGCTTCATGCCCGCGGGCAGCGTGCCGGCGGGAACGCCCAGCGCCTCGAGCGCCTTGGGCGTCATCACCACTGCTTCGTAGAAGAGCTGCACGTACACCGGATTGTTCGGCGCGGCCTCCTGCAGTTCGGCCAGCGTGGGGCGGCGGCGTTCGGCGAACTGCTGCTCGGTCCAGCCGCCGGCCACGATCAGCCAGCCGCCGGGGCGCGCATTGGCCGCGGCGGTGCGCAGGCGCGCCATGGCCTCCGCGATGGTGCCGGCGCCGATCCAGTTGACCTCGGTCGAATAGCTCAGCGCGGCGCGCACCGCGTGCATGTGCGAGTCGATAAGGCCGGGAATGACGGTGCGTCCGCCCGCGTCCACCGTGCGCGTGGCGGGGCCCGAGAGCGCCCGCACCTGCGCGGCGTTGCCGACAGCCACGATGCGCCCGTCGCGCACAGCGAGCGCCTGCGCGGTGCTGCCGGCTTTGTCGAGCGTGACGATCTTCGCGTTGGTGACGACGAGGTCCGCCGGTTGCGCCTGCGCGTCGACGGGCAGCAGCAGGCTGGCGGCGAGGGCGGCTGCCGTGAAGAGTGTGCGTGGTGTCATGTCAGTCGACCTTGATGCTTGCGGCTTTCACGACCTGCTGGGCTTTTGCCGTCTCGTCGACGATGAACTTGTTGAACTGCGCCGACGACATCGTGAAGGGCTCGGCGCCCAGCTTCTCCAGCCGCTCCTTCAGTTCTGGCGACACCATGATCTTCGCGACCTCTGCCTGCAGCCGGTCGACCACCGGCTGCGGCGTCTTCGCGGGCGCGAACAGTCCGACCCAGAACAGGTATTCCGAGCCGGGCACGCCGGCCTCCACCGTCGTGGGCGCATCGGGCAGCGCCGACGAGCGCTTGCCCGTGCCCACGGCCAGTGCCTGCAGCTTGCCGGTCTTGATGAGCGGCAGCGCAGACACCATCGGCGCGAAGAACCAGTCGACGCGCCCGGCCATCACCTCGGTCATGGCCTCGGGCGTGCCGCGGAAGGGCACGTGCTGCGCGTCGATGCCGGCCGCGAGGCGGAACACCTCGGCGTTCATGTGCGTGGCCGAGCCGTTGCCGGCGGAGCCGTAGTTGAAGCCGCCCGGCTTGGCCTTCACCTTGGCCACCAGGTCTTTCACGTCGGTGAAGTGCGAGGGCGCCGTCACCAGCACGTTGGGCAGGCTGGCCATCGGCGTGATGCCGGTGAAGTCTTTGAGCGTGTCGTACGACAGGCCCTTGTAGATCCACGGGTTCACGAGGTGGCCGGCCGAATGCACCAGCAGCGTGTAGCCGTCGGCCGGCGACTTGGCCGTGATGGCCGCGCCCAGCGTGCCGCCCGCGCCGGGCTTGTTGTCCACGATCACGCTGGTGCCCAGGGCGGGCCCCAGCTTCTCGGCCACCAGGCGCGCGACGATGTCGGTGCCGCTGCCCGCCGTGAACGGCACGACCAGCCTGACCGGCTGCGTGCCGGGCCACGGGCCCTGCGCGTGGGCGCCGGTGAGCGCGCAGGCCGCGAGAGTCGCCGCCACGGCCAGCGTGCGCCGGCGGCTCCAGTTGAGTGTCTTCTTCATGCGTCTTGTCTCCGTTGATTTATTTGGTTGAGCGATGAATGACTGACCGACCGACGAAAGAGCTGCTACGGCGGCGGCGCGTTGGGCATCACCAGCGCGACCAGCACCGGCCGGTTGGTGCGGTTCTCCAGCTGGCGCTTTTCACCGGGTGCGAAGCGGCAGCTGTCGTACTGCTCGAGCACCTCTTCCTGGTGCGCCCCGTCGATTTCGCCGACCACGTGGAGCCTGCCTTCGAGCACGAGGTAGAGCTTTTCCATCGGCGAGCCGTCCAGGCCCGTGTGGCCGCCAGGCAGGATCTGGCTCATGCCCATCCACATCTGCGTGGAGGGGCCTGCTTCCTTGCCTTGCAGGCGCAGGCAGCGCATGTCGAAATGGTTGGGCGCCTCGTAGTGCGGCGCCTCGCTGAAACGGGTCACGTGCATGGGATGTGCTCCAGGAGAGGGCGGTTCTTCAGGGCCGCAGCACGACGCGGTCGGTGCTGCCCGACAGCACCAGTCGGTAGGCGTCCATGGCTTCGTCGAGCGTGAAGTGGCGCGCGACCGGAAAGGGCTTCAGCGTGCCGCGCTCGAAGCCATCGCGCATGGCGTCGAGCTGCGCGGTGCTGGCGATGCAGTCCATCGCCAGCGAATCGATGCCCACGAAGGTGTGCATGCCGCGGTAGAACGCGAAGATGTCGAAGGGCACGGCGCGGTCGTGCGTGGCGATGAAGATCTGCGTCGCGCCCTTGGCCATGGCCTTGTTGGCGGCCTCGAAGTAGGCGCTGCCCACGGTGTTGTAGACGATGTGCGCGCCGCGCCCGTCGGTCAGCTCGCGCACCCGCGCGGCGACGTCGGTGTGGTGGCGGGCATCGATGAGGTCCACGGGGCCGTTCGCAAAGCCCGCGTAAGGCCCGGCGTGCCGCTGCACCGCGATCACGCGCGCGCCGGCCTGCGACGCCAGTTGCACTGCCGCCTGCCCGACCTTGCCGTTGGCGCCGAGCACCAGCACGGTCTGCCCGGCCTGGGGCATGCCGCTGCGCCGAAAGCCTTCATACGCGGTGACGAAGGGCACGCCCACGGCGCCGGCCTCGTCCATCGAGATGCCGCGCGGCTTGGCGCGCAGCGCCTGTTCGGGCAGCACGAGATAGCGGCCGTGCGAGCCGTCGCGGGTGATGCCGATGTCGCCGCCGGAGCCGTAGACTTCGCGCCCGATCCATTCGGAAGGGCCGCTGACGACGGTGCCCGCGAAGTCGCGGCCGGGGGTGCGGGGCCACACGGCCTGCGGCATGATGCCGAGCGTCGCCTTGACGTCGCTGGGGTTCACTGCGGCGGCGTCGACGCGCACGACGGCGTGGCCCGGGGGCGGGGTGGGTTCGGTTTGCGGCGTGGCGTGCAGTTGCAGCGCGTCGAGGGTGGCGGCTTTTTCGTTCACGCGCAATGCGCGGGATGTGTGGGTCGTGTGCATTGCAGCGACGTTCATTTCTGTTTTCCTGCTTGCTGGTGTTTCTGGGGTTTTCTTGGGCGCTCTTGTTCGGGGTGTGTGCACAGGCCACCGGGTACTCCCCTCCGCGAATGTCCCCCGGGGCTGCGCCCCTCCTCCTTTATTTCGCTGCGGGGAGCACCCGGTGTCCTGTGCACAGGGCACGCTGCTGGTGCTCGGCCGATCAACGACTGCTCTGTCCAACGATCACGCCGATGGGGTGCCTTGCGCAGCGAAATAAAGGAGGAGGCCGCAGGCCGGGGGACATTCGCGGAGCAAGGTACTCCGTCGGCGTGAGCGCGCCCCGAACAACGTACCTCAGGCATTCGAAAGCCCCAGCATCGCGCGCGCCTCACGCGGGTTGGCCACTTCGCCGCCAAGGCTCACGAGGATGTCGCGCGCCTTCGCCACCAGTTGCGCGTTGCTCTCGGCGAGCACGCCTTTCTCGAGGTAGATGTTGTCTTCCATGCCCACGCGCACATGGCCGCCCAGCAGCCACGACTGCGCGACGATCGGGAACTCCATGCGGCCGATGCCGAAGGCGCTCCAGAAGGCGCCGCGCGGCAGCATGTTGCGCGCGTAGAGCAGCGTCTCGGGCGTGGGCGCAAAGCCGTACTTCACGCCGAGCACGAAGGTCCACATGGCCGGGCCGTCGAGCGTGCCGTCCGCGATCAGGTCCAGCGCCAGGTTGATGTCGCCCGAATCGAAGATTTCCAGCTCCGGCTTCACGCCCGCCTCGCGCATCACCTTCGCCATGCGGCGCACGTTCCTCGGCGTGTTGATGACCACGTCGGGGCCGGAGTTCATGGTGTTCAGATCGAGCGAACACACGTCGGGCCTGATGAGCGCGATGTGCTCCACGCGCTTCTCGGGCGGCAGCAGCGTGGTGCCGGGCGCGGCGATCTTCGGGTCGTCCTCGCTCGGGATGAAGCGCCCGCCCGGGCCGGTCGTGAGGTTGACGATCAGCTCGCGGTTGCCTCGGCGGATGCGGTCCACCACCTCGCGGTACAGCTCCACCTCCATCGACGGCTTGCCGGTTTCCGGGTGGCGCACATGGATGTGCACCTGGGCCGCGCCGGCCTCGGCGGCGGCCAGGCATTCGTCGGCGATCTGCACCGGCGTGATCGGCAGGTGCGGCGTCTGCTCCGGCTTCACCAGGTTGCCCGTGACGGCGCAGGTGATGAGTGTCTTGGCGGCGCTCACAGGTGGCGCCCTCCGTCGACCACGATGCGCGTGCCAGTGACGAAGCGCATGGTGGTGGCCAGCGCCTCGACCGTGGCCGCCACGTCGTCTGGCTTGCCGATGCGGCCGAGCGGCGTGGTGCTGGCCATCTTGCTGGCGAACTCCGCGCCGCGCCCGGGCACGAAGCCCGACTCCACCGCGCCCGGCGACACCGACACCACGCGCACGGCAGGTGCCAGCGCCTTGGCCAGCGCGTCGCCGACCACGTCGAGCCCGGCCTTGGCCGCCACGTAGGCGAGGTTGCTGCCCACGCCCGTGAAGCCCGCGATGGACGAGATGTTGGCCACCAGCGCGTCGCCGCTGGCCTTGAGCATCGGCGCGAAGGCGCGGATGGTGGCGAACACGCCGCGGAAGTTGGCGCGCACGATGTCGTCGATGAGCTCGTCGGTCAGCGCGTCCAGGTCGGCGGCCGGCACCGGCTGCGTGTGGCCCGCGCTGTTGACGAGGATGTCGCAGCGCCCGTGCGTGGCCTTCACTTCGGCCGCGGCGGCCACGAGGCTCGCCGAGTCGACGATGTCGGCGCGGATCGCCGCATGGCGCTGGCCGTTGGCAGAGGGCAGGGCGGCCGCGCGCGCCGCTGCGTCGTCGCCCTTGCGGTGCAGCAGCACGCAGGTGGCGCCGAGCGCGGCCAGGCGCGTGGCCGTGGCATAGCCGATGGCGCCCAGGCCGCCGGTGATGACGGCGACCTTGCCGTCGAGTCTGGAGACAGGATCGAAGCTCATATCGATAGGGGGAGTTGGTTCAGGGAATCGGGGGGCGCGGGAATTTCATTTCGCCGGGCTCTAGCTCGAAGTCGTGGTGCATCGACGCGCTCTTGCCATCGGGCGCCAGCGCGAAGCGCCCGATCAGCCTGCGCGTCACGCCGAAGGTCGGGTCGCTTTCCAGGTTCTCGTCGTCGTCCGCGAAGACCTGCGTGATCAGCACCTTGTGGCCGGGCTTGCTCACCATGAAGTGCAGGTGCGCGGGCCGGTTGGGGTGGCGCTGCTGCGCGCGCAGCAGCACGCCGCAGGGCCCGTCGGTCGGCACCGGGTAGCCGGCCGGGCGCACGCTGCGGAAATGGAAGCGCCCTTCGGCGTCGGTGGTGAAGCGGCCGCGCAGGTTCATGTCCTCCTGCGACGGGTCCTGGTTTTCATAGAGGCCGACGGGCGAGGCCTGCCACACGTCGACCGTGGCGCCGGCCACCGGTCGGCCCTGGTGGTCGCGCACCGTGCCCGTCACTTCGAGCGGCGTGCCGGGCGTGCCCGAGCGCGCGATGTTGTCGCCCGGCGCGCAGGCCGGTGCATTCGCCCGCCAGAACGGCCCGAGCAGCGCGGCAGGCGATTCGCCGTGCGGGTCCTGGTTGTTCTGCAGCGCGACCACGGTCGACACACCCAGGATGTCCGCCGCCAGCACCACTTCGTTCTTGGTCTCGCCCGTGGCATGGCCGATGGCGACGATGAATTCGAGCGCCTGCTCGAACTCGTCTTCCGTCAGTTTCACTTCCTGCACCAGCGCGTGCAGGTGGCGCGTGACCGCTTCCATCACTGTGCGAAGCCGCGGGTCGGGCGTGTGCTTCATGGCGTCGAGCACATGGCCCAGCACCGAGTCGGGGGAGGTGGCGATGTTCATGGTGGATTCGTGCAATCGTTTGCACGATATTAGCCAGATTTGCCGAAAAGTAAAATGGAGGTCTCCGGCAGACCCTGAGGGAAGCATTGACACCCGAGGCCGGCCGCCTTTGCGACAATCGTTTGCACCAATGAGCACCAGCCCGCCTACTGCCCCTTCTTCCGGCACCGTCACCATCCGCGACGTCGCGCGTGCCGCCGGCGTGCATGTGTCCACCGTCTCGCGCGCGCTCAGCCCCGAGAAACGCTCGCTCATCAGCGACGAGGTGCTGCGCGTGGTCGAGGAGGCGGCGCAGCGCCTGGGCTACCGGCCCAACCGCGCGGCCTCGGCGCTGCGCACGGGCCGCACCCACACCATCGGCGTGCTGGTGCCCGACATCACCAACGCGGTGTTCCCGCCGATCCTGCAAGGCATCGAGGCCAGCGCGGCGGCGCGCGGGTACTTCGTGTTCGTCACCAACGTGGCCGACCCGGCGCTGGCGCGGCCGGTGCTCGAGCGCATGCTCGCGCAGCGCGTCGACGGCGTGGTCATGGCCACCGCCACGCGCGACGACCCGCTGGTCGATTTCGTCGCCAAGGCCGGCATGACGGCCGTGCTGGTCAACCGCGCCGACGAGACCGGCCGCCTGCCGGCCGTGGTCAGCGACGACCGGCTGGCGATGAAGCTCGCGGTCGATCACCTGGTGGCGCTCGGCCACAAGCGCATCGCGCACCTGGCGGGGCCGCAGACCATCCCGACCGGCGTTGGCCGGCGGCTGGGCGTGGAGCAGGCCCTGCGCGACCACCGCATGAAGCCCTTCCGCGTGGTCGAGTGCGCGAGCTACAGCCGTGAGGCCGGCGCGCTGGCCATGAAGCAGATGCTCGATGCCGGCGCGGCCCCGCAGGCGGTGGTGTGCTGCAACGACCTCGTCGCGCTGGGCGCCTACGACGCGCTGCGAGCGGCCGGCCTGCGTGTTCCCAAGAACATTTCCATCACCGGCCACAACGACATGCCGCTGGTCGACATGGTCGACCCGCCGCTCACCACCATCCGCCTGCCGCACCGCGAACTGGGCTGGCGCGCGGCGGAGATGCTGTTCGACGAGATCGACGGCCGATCGATGTCTGCATCGACCGTGGTGCTGCGCCCGGAACTGGTGGTGCGCCAGTCGACCGCCGCGCCGCGCTGACGGGCGGCGAAGCGACTTACTTCATGCGCCACCACAGGGCGGCGATGTCGTCGCTCAGGCCTGCCAGCAGCAGCGCCACGGCAACCAGCACGACCAGCGCCTTCGCGCGCCGCGACATGCCTTCCCTGGGCGCGAAGTCTTCGGCACGGCCGCTGAAATGCACGCCGCAGTAGGGGCAGCGCAGCACGTAGCCGAAGATCGGCTCGCCGCAGCGGATGCAGGGCACTTCGCCGGGGCCCGGTTCGGACGCGGACGCGGACGGTGAGGCCGCTTCGCGCGCGGCCTGCTCCGCGGCACGCTGTTGCTGCTGCCGGGCGCGGCGCTCGCGGTGCGCGGCCAGGTCGATGGGTTCGTGGGAGTTGTCGGGCATGGTCGGACCCCGAAGTCTAGGACGCGTTTTTCTTTCGCGCAGCCGGCCGGCGCGGCGGCTTTGCCTCCAGCACCAGTTCGGCCGGCAGCGTGTCGTTCCACGATTCGGTGAAGTAGGCGCGGTCGCTCGGCACCAGCTGCGGCAGCGCCTCGCGTAGCAGGGCGAGCGACTGCTCCGCGGCCTTGAGCTCGCCGGCGTGCGCGGCGTACCAGGCGTGCTCGAACAGCAGGCTGCAATGCTGCAGGCCCGGGTAGCGGCGACGGCCGGCCTGATGGTCGGCCAGCCGCGCCTGCGCCACCTGCACCCAGCGCGCGGGCCAGTTCGTCGCGTCGAAGGCATCGGCCAGCGGGCCCGCGAGCTTCGAGATGGCGGCCGGGTCGAGCGGCTTCTGCGCGCGGAACTGCGCGAGCGTGGGCTGCTTCTCGGGCCGGCAGTGGCCGCGCGCGATGCGCATCAGGTAGATCGCGTTCCACGCCGAGCGGCCCTGGCCGTCGGTATGGCCGCACAGCCATTCGCTGAAGGCGATCCACTGCACCGCGCGGCGGGTGGTGTCGGTGTTGCCGTCCTGCGCGAGCGCGGGCAGGTCCGACAGGCCCACGCGGTCGAACAGCCATGCGGCCATGCCCATGTTGGCGGCCACGTGCTGCGCCGCGTCGAAGGAATGCGACTCGAACGCCGCCGCCAGCGCCTCGCCGAAGCGGCGCAGCGATTCCTCGGCGAGCGCGGCTGCGGCCGGCTTGTCGTCGGCCGAGAGCCCGAGCGCGCGCGAGCGACACACCAGCGCCCACAGGTTGCACCATTCGAAGCGCACGTCGGGGTGATGCCGCAGCACCAGCCCGCGCGCCGCGTCGTCGGCCATGCCGCCCAGCAGCGACTGCGCCAGCGGCAGGTCGCGCGCGGTGTAGGCGCACCATGCGGCGACGATGCATTCCATCGCGCCGAGGTAGTCGTTGCCCGCCACGTGATGCGCCAGCCGCTGCTTCTTCAGCGCCTGCAGCCGGCGCCGCGCCTGCTCGTTGTCGCCGAGCCGGCGCCACAGCATGGCCTCGTTGAGCGTGACCAGCGCGCGCTGGAAATCGGTGGCGGCCAGCGTGCCGGCCAGGCGTATCGATTCGAGCGCGCTGGCCGGCTGGCCGCTGGCACTCGCATCGCCGGCGTTCATGCCCGCCACCGGCGCCATCAGCCGGCCCTGCCGTGCCGCCTGCTGGGAGGCGACCAGCTGCTTCCAGAAGGCCGCGTCCTGCAGGTGCACCGCGTCGGGCGGCGGCGAGCCGGCCGCGGCCTGCGACTTGCGCGCGCGCAATCCGAGGAACGACGCCACCTCGGCGGCGGTGGCCGCGCGGCCTTCCACCAGCACGCGCACGCGCCTGGCTTCGGCGGACGGCAGCCAGAACGGGCCCTGGCTGCGCCGCTCGGCATTCAGGAAGCGCGGCTCGCGCAGCGTGTCTTCGCCCCAGCCGACCTCGATGTTCCAGGCCTTGAAGTCGCGGAACGCGCGGCTCACGACCATGCGCAGCGTGCTGGCGTCGGACACTTCGCCGCGCAGGTCGGCCAGTCGCACGACGCCGGTGCCGGCTTCGTGGGCGTGCTGCATGCGCACCAGCAGCCAGAGCGACTGGAAAGCCGCGCGCCGGCCATTGACCGACTGCGGCGAAGTGAGTTCGATGGAGAGAAGAGAGGGCTTGGGCACGCCCCGGATTGAACCTCAAAACCGGTGCGATACCTGAAGAAAAAACGCCGCAGCGGCTCAGTAGCGGTGGCGGTCCAGCAGCTCCGGCACCTCGCTGCGCCCGATGCCCAGGTCGCGCAGCTCGTGCTCGCTCATGCCGGCCAGGTGCCGCATGTCGGCGCGCGCGCGGCGGCGATTCACCACGCGGCGGCGCCAGCCGCGCAGGGCATGGATCAGGCGTTGGTGAAAAGTCGATGGCTTCGGCGCGGTCACGATGGGCTCCTTGGTTGGGAGTGCTCATCTTCCGGCGGTGCGTGATATTGTGGAAGTTGAGAATCCTGAGGCTTGCAATCAGCTTTGCTGATGACGCGATCCTTCACCCCCAACACGGCGACCCGATGCGACAACTCAACCTCGACCAACTGCGCACCCTCATCGCCATCGTCGACCTCGGCACCTTTTCGGCCGCGGCCAAGGCGCTGCACCTGGCGCAGCCGACGGTGAGCCTGCACATCAGCGAACTCGAGTCGCGGCTGGAGGCGCCGCTGGTGGTGCGCGGCAACCGCCGCATCACGCCGACCGCCGCCGGCGCCGCATTGGTCGAGCGCGGGCGCAAGCTGCTGCGCGACACCGACGACGCCGTGGAAGCCGTCAAGCGCCAGGCCGAGGGCCGCACCGGCCGTGTGAGGCTGGGCACCTCCACCGGCGTGCTGGTCGACCTGCTGCCGCAGGTGCTGGAGGCGCTGGGCGCGGAGCATTCGGGCATCGACGTGGAGGTGAGCATCCGCGGCTCCTACGAGGCCATGGAGCGGCTGGCCGCCGGCACGCTCGACATCGGGCTGGTGGCCATTCCGCAGCCGCCGGTGCGCGGCATCGTCGTCACGCCGTGGTGCGAACAGCCCATGATGGCCTTCGTGCCCCCGCGCTGGAAGGCGCCGAAGCGCGTCACGCCGGCGTGGCTGGCGGCGCAGCCGCTGATCTTCAACGAAGCCACCACGCACATGTACCGGCTCACGATGGAGTGGTTTGCCGAGGCGGGCTTCGCGCCGCGTGCGCGCATCGAGCTCAACTACGACGCCGCCATCCGCAGCCTGGTGGCGGCCGGCTATGGCGCGGCGTTGCTGCCGCTGCAGCAGAGCACCGACAACGTGCGCGGCGACCGCATGCAGATCCTGCCGGTGAGCCCCAGGCTCACGCGGCGCGTGGGCATCGCGCACCGCCAGCACGCGGCGCTCGACGGCGCCACGCTGAGCGTGCTGAAGGTGCTGACGGCCTTCCGCCAGGCCTGAGCCGGACCCGGTGGATCAACCCGCGTCGGGCTTGCTGCGCATGCCCAGCGAGAGGATCTCGTTGGCATTGACGATGGCGGTCGCTATTTCTTCGGTGGTGGTGCGCTTGCTCATGGCCTGGTCGCGGATCAGGTCGTAGGCCTGGCCTTCGGACACGTCGTGCGTCTTCATGAGGATGGCCTTGGCCTCGGCGATGCGGCGCTGCCCCAGCAGCTTGGCCTCGACCTTGCGCAGCCGCTTGGCGAGCGAGCGTGCCTCCTTGTGCGCCTCGCGCGCCACCACCAGTGCCGAGAACAGACCGAACGAACGCACCGGCGAAGGCAAAACTGCCTTGGCGCCGATTTCCAGCACGGCCTCGATGATGGTCGGGTTCTCGTAGGTGACGACCGCGATGATGGCCGGCGCGTCTTCGCTCTTGGTCCATTCGAAGCGCATGTTGATGAAGTCGGGCTGCACCGCCATGAAGGCGACGTCGATGCCTTCGGGCAGGACTTGCACGGGTGGCCAGAAGGCTTGCACCTGGCAGCCGATGCGTTGCAGCTGTTGCGTGAGCTGGCGGCCGTCGTTGTCGTCGGGGTGGATCACGGCGATCTTGAGCAGGCGCAGCTCTTTCAGCTGCGGCGGCGTGACGCGCAGGGTGTGCCGTTTGGGGGCTGTGCCTTCCACTTTCAGGCCTTCTTGTTTTTTTGCCGTTGTTGTTCGGGGCGCCTTTTTTCGGGGCGTGTGCACAGGCCACCGGGTGCTCCCCTCCGCGAATGTCCCCCGGGGCTTCGCCCCTCCTCCTTTATTTCGCTGCGGGGAGCACCCGGTGTCCTGTGCACAGGGCACGCTGCTGGTTCGCAGCTGATCAACCAGCGCTCTGTCCGACGATCACGACGATGGGGTGCCTTGCGCAGCGAAATAAAGGAGGAGGCCGCAGGCCGGGGGACATTCGCGGAGCAAGGTACCCCGTCGGCGGGATCGTGCCCCGAACAGCAGCGCAAAAGAAAAGAAGCGCAAGAGCTCATGCTAGATCTCCAGCGTATCCAGCTTGGCCGTCCAGTCGCCCAGCGAGTGGGTGACGAGGTAAGGATCCGGGTACACCGCCCGCGTCGCCTGCCGCACGATGGTGAACTGCCCGTGCGCGTCGACCCGCCCGATGCGTGGGTACAGGCATGTGTGATGGTTGGCCGGGTCGATCTTCACCAGCCCCTGCGGCGCATCGAACTCGCTGCCCAGGATGTACGGAAGAATCTCCGCGATGCCGTCGCTCCCCGCCTGCCGGTAGGCGTTCGCAAAAATGTGCATCTGGAAATACGAAGCCTCCCAGCACAGGTTGGGCACGCAGCCGTCGCCGAAGCGCGCGCGCAGCATCGCCAGGCAACGCCGGTTCGCGGTCGAGTCGATCGACTGGAAATACGGCGCCGCCGTGAAATGCCCCGTCGCCACGCCGTGGCCCATCTGAGAGATCTCCGCCTCCGAAGTCGTGAGGCTGGCGATCGGCATCGTCTTCGGGTCGAAGCCCGCCTCGGCATACGCGCGGTACAGGCTCGCGGTGGAGTCGCCCACCACCGTCGAGAAGATGAAGTCGGGCCGCTTGTCGCGGATGTCGTCCATGATGGCCCGGTAGTCGCGCTCGCCGGCGTCCAGCGCCACGTAGCGCTCGCCCAGCTTCTCGCTGCCGGGGCGCTGCATCACCAGCTCGCCCATGATGCGGTTCGACTCGTAGGGGTAGATGTAGTCGGAGCCGATCAGGTATACCCGCGCGCCGAAGTTCGTGGTCATGAACTCGGCCAGCTGCACGCTGTTCTGGTTGGGCGCCGCGCCGGTGTAGATCACGTTGCCCGAGTACTCGAAGCCTTCGTACAGCGTCGGGTAGAACAGCAGCTTGTTCCACTTCTCTATGACCGGTATCACCGCCTTGCGGCTGCTCGACATGTAGCAGCCGAAGATCACGTTCACGCGGTCCTGCACGATCAGCTTTTCGGCAAGCTGGGCGTAGCGCGCGGGGTTGGACTGCGGGTCGTAGCGCACCGCCACGATCTCGCGGCCGTCCACGCCGCCTGCCGCGTTGATCTCCTCGATGCCGAGCAACGCGCCCTGCAGCTGCGAGAGTCCGATGGTCGATGTGACGCCGGTTTCCGAATAGAGGATGCCGACGCGTATGGGGTCCTTGTCAGCCACGCTGAAGTCTCCTGGGGTGTCGAATCATCATAGTCTTCAGTCAGTGGGCCGATGCAAGGCGTGCGCTCATGCGCGAGAGCCGCACCGGCAGGCTGCGCGCGTCGTCGGCGATGCAATAGTTGCGCCAGCCGAAGATGCGCCGCACATAGGCGTCTGCCGCGCCGTCCACCGCGATGCAGGCGGTGCGCACGCCGGCGTCGCGGGCCTCGGCGACGGCCTGGCGGGCGTCATCGATCAGGTATTGCGGATCGTGCACGTCGATGTCGGAAGGCGCGCCGTCGGTCACCAGCAGCACCGCGCGCTGGCCGGGCGGCTCGGCTTGCATCAGCGCGGCGGCGTGGCGCAGCGCGGCGCCCATGCGGGTCGAATAGCGCCCGCGCAGCGCGCCGATCATGGCGCTCGTCGGTGCGTCGAGCGGACGGCCGGCTTCGAGCAGGCGGTAGTAGTACACCTCGGCGCGCGTGTTCGACGAAAAGCCGTGGATCGCCAGCCGGTCGATGCCGCGCGCGTTCGACGCGGCCAGCAGCAGCGCGGCCTGCTTCTCGATGTCGAGCAGCGAGGCTGCGTGCGGCCCCGGGTCGTTGGCCGACGCCGACAGGTCGAGCAGCACCAGCACGCTCGACGGGCGCGGGCCCTTGCCCGGGCGCATGAAAAGCCGCGCGTCGGGCCGCAGCCGAAGGCGCCGATCGACCAGCACCTCGATGGCCGCGTTCAGGTCGATGTCGTCGCCTTCCCACTGGCGGCGCAGGCGGTGCGTGCGGTCGAGGTGGCGCGCGCGGGGCAGGGCGAGCGGGGCGATGCGCCCGTTGCCGGGCGCGGCCTGCTCGCGCCCCGCCAGCAGGCCCTGCCACGCCGGCAGCTTCTCGATCACCGTGCACCAGTCGGGGCGCAGTCGCTCGAGCTTGCGGTCCCATTCGGGATATGTGTAGCGGCCGAGTTCGATGTCGTCCGCCGCATCGGAAGGAGGCGGGCCGCTGCCCTCGTCCGGCGCATCGGAAGGCGGCGGCGGCCGTGCGCCTGCCTGCTGCAGCGCGATGGCTTCGTCGGGCGCGGTCTCCGTCTCGGCAAATTCCCACAGGTAGCTGTTGTCGTCGCGCCAGGGCGCGGGCACGGCGTAGTGCTGGGGCTCGAAGCGCACGCGCATCTGGCCCAGGTCGTTGGCGAGGATCGACGCGATGGCGCGGAAGGCGTCGTAGTCCTCCAGGCCCGCGCTGGCGGCGGTCTCGTCGAACAGGCGGCGCGCCTTGTTCACCCAGTGGTTGTCGTCGATCGCGTCGGGCAGCAGCAGCAGGCGGTCCATCCGGGAGACGAGCGCCGCGAAGCGCAGGTCGAGCGGGTCGGACGCGGGCGGCAGCGATGCGGCGAACCAGCCGTGCAGGCCGGGGAAGTCGCGCCACAGCAGGCGCTCCACGCGCGCGTCCTCGATGGCCGAGATCACGGCGATGCCCATCGGCTTGAGCCCGTGTGCCGGGCGCGCGGGCCGCGAGTGCCGCAGGTGCGCGACCGCATGCGCGACCATGGCGCGGCGCAGGTTTGGCTCGCCGGTGCCTTCGGGCAGCAGCAGCTTGCGGCCCGTGAGCACGGCGCGCGTGCCCGCGCCAGTCAGCGCCTGCACTTCCACGTCGACGCCCGCCAGGCCGCGCGCCAGCAGCGACAGCGCACCAAGGCCGCCGTACGCGTCGTTCATCCGAACTGCGCCTCGACAAAGCCCTGCAGCGCGCTTGCCATGTCGGGGTCGTCGGTCAATGCGCGCGTCATCGTCATCTCGCAGCTCTCGCGCGGCGTCACGCCGTCGCGTATCAGCACGCCCGCGTAGATCAGCATGCGCGTCGACACGCCTTCGTCGAGCCCGCGGTGCTTCAGCTCGCGCGAGCAGCGCGCGATGGCCACCAGCTTCGCGGCGAGCCCGGGTTCGACGCCGGCCTCGTGCGCGACGATCTCCGCCTCCAGCGCGCTGCCGGGGTAGTCGAACTCCAGCGCCGCGAAGCGCTGGCGCGTCGATGGCTTCATGTCCTTCGCGCTGCTCTGGTAGCCGGGGTTGTACGACACCACCAGCTGGAAATCGGGGTGCGCGTGCACCAGCTCGCCCTTCTTGTCGAGTGGCAATATGCGCCGTGCATCCGTCAGCGGGTGGATCACCACGGTCGTGTCCTGCCGCGCCTCCACCACTTCGTCGAGGTAGCAGATGCCGCCGTGCCGCACCGCCAGCGTCAGCGGGCCGTCGTGCCAGGCGGTACCGTTGGCGTCGAGCAGGTAGCGCCCGACGAGGTCCGACGCCGTCATGTCCTCGTTGCAGGCCAGCGTCACCAGCGGCCGGCCCAGCGACCACGCCATGTGCTCCACGAAGCGCGTCTTGCCGCAGCCGGTCGGGCCTTTCAGGATCAGCGGCATGCGGTGGCGGTACGCCTGCCGGTAGAGCGCCACCTCGTTGCCGGCAGGGCGGTAGAAGGGCTCGGCCTCGATGCGGTAGGCGACCAGCGGATCGGGAACCGCCGCGTTCATCGGTGCTTGGCCGGCTCGTTCGGAATGCCTTCGATCGGGCATTCGGGCGTGCCCACCGTGCTGCGCGTGAACGACTCCACCATCTCGCGCGTGCCCTCGGGGTCGTTGATCCACTGGGTGTAGAAGTTGTACGGGCAGGCCGCCACGCCCTTGTCACCGTCGCCGGAGTTGATGGTGCCGGTGTAGCCGCGGTGCACCAGCTTGAACAGGTGGTTCTGCGACTGGCCGTTCTTGCGCGCGTCGCGGATCAGGCCCATGGAAAGCTCGGCGTAGTTGATGCCCATCTCTTCCTCGCCGCATTCGCCGAGCGTGCGGCCGTCGAAGCCGATGAGCGCGGAATGGCCGAAGTACGAGTACACGCCGTCGAAGCCCGCCGCGTTGGCCACCGCCACGTAGGTGTTGTTCATGAAGGCCATGGCCTTCGACACCATGATCTGCTGCTCCTTGGCCGGGTACATGTAGCCCTGGCAGCGGATGATGAGTTCGGCGCCGCGCATCGCGCAGTCGCGCCAGATCTCGGGGTAGTTGCCGTCGTCGCAGATGATCAGGCTGATCTTCATGCCCTTGGGGCCTTCGCTCACGTAGGTGCAGTCGCCCGGATACCAGCCCTCGATGGGCACCCACGGCATGATCTTGCGGTACTTCTGGACGATCTCGCCCTGGTTGTTCATGAGGATCAGCGTGTTGTAGGGCGCCTTGTTCGGATGCTCCTCGTGGCGCTCGCCGGTCAGCGAGAACACGCCCCACACGTTGGCGCGGCGGCAGGCGTCCGCGAAGATGGCCGTCTCCTCGCCGGGCACGGTGGCGGCCGTGTCGTACATCTCCTTGGCGTCGTACATGATCCCGTGGGTGGAATATTCGGGGAACACCACCAGGTCCATGCCCGGCAGGCCCTTCTTCATGCCGACCAGCATCTCGCCGATCTTGCGGGCGTTGTCCAGCACCTCGGCCTTGGTGTGCAGGCGGGGCATCTTGTAGTTGACGACCGCGACGCCCACGCAATCGTTGCTGCTCGAAATATCACCATGTCTCATGACGCTGCTCCTGAAAGAGGGGTTGAAGAAAAAAGGGAAGGGCTCTCACACGGTCAGGAAAGACCTGACCTTGTCCTGGTCGAGCGTCGCGCGCGCCTCGTCGTGCACGAGGCGCCCGCGGTCGATGACGAGAAAGCGGTCGGCCAGGTCGAGCGCGAAGCTCAGCACCTGCTCCGACACCACGATGGCGAAGCCGCGCTCGGCGCGCAGCACGTTCAGCGTCTGCGCGATCTCCTTGATGATCGAAGGCTGGATGCCTTCGGTCGGCTCGTCGAGGATCAGCAGCTTGGGCTCGGAGATGAGCGCGCGCGCAATCGCCAGCATCTGCTGCTGGCCGCCCGAGAGGTTGCCGGCCTTGCGCTGCTTCATGTCCTTGAGCACGGGGAAGAAGCGGTAGAGGTAGTCGGGCACCGTGCGGTGGCCGGACTTCGCGGCGCCAGAGAGGATGTTCTGCTCCACCGTGAGGAACGGAAACACCATGCGCCCCTGCGGCACGAAGGCCAGGCCCTGCGCCACGCGCTGGTAGCTCGGCAGCTTCGTGATGTCGGCGCCGCCCAGGCGGATGCTGCCGCCGCGCGCGGGCAGCAGGCCGATGAGCGACTTCAGCAGCGTGGTCTTGCCCATGCCGTTGCGGCCCATGATGGCCACCGCCTCGCCGGGCGCGACGCGCAGCGAAACATCGCGGATGACGTGCGACTCGCCATAGGCGACGTCGAGTTCGGAGACTTCGAGCATCTGTGCTTCTCCTTGTGCTCAATGGCCCAGGTACACGTCGATCACGCGCGGGTCGGACTGCACTTCGGCGGCCGTTCCCTCGCTCAGCAGCCGGCCCTGGTGCAGCACCGTCACGCGGTGGGCGATGCGCTTGACGAAGTCCATGTCGTGCTCGATCACCACCACCGACTTGCCCACCGAGATGCGCCGCAGCAGGTCGCCGGTCTGCTCGCGCTCGCGCGGGCTCATGCCGGCCACGGGCTCGTCGAGCAGCAGCAGCTCGGGCTCCTGCATCAGCAGCATGCCGATCTCCAGCCACTGCTTCTGGCCGTGGCTGAGCTGGCCCGCGCGGCGCTCGAGCTGGTCGAGCAGGAACACGTCGGCCGCCATCGCGTCGATGCGCTCGCGCAGCGCGGCGGTGCGGCGAAAGGCCAGCGACTGCAGCAGGCCGTGCATGCGCGGCAGCGAGATCTCGAAGTTCTCCAGCACCGTGAGGTCTTCGTAGACCGAGGGCGTCTGGAACTTGCGGCCCACGCCGGCACGCACGATCTCGTACTCGTTCAGCCGGCCGAGGTCCTGGCCGTTGAACAGCACGCGGCCCGCGCTCGGCCGGGTCTTGCCGCAGATCATGTCCAGCAGCGTGGTCTTGCCCGCGCCGTTCGGCCCGATGATCACGCGCAGCTCGTTGCGCTCGACCGCAAGGCTCAGGCCGTCCACCGCCTTGAAGCCGTCGAAGGAGACGGTGAGGTCTTCGACGCGAAGGATCTGCTCGTTCGAAGGCGGCACCGCCGAGGCGGCCTGCGGCAGGCCGCCGTTGGGCATGGTCATGGTCGCGTTCATGGCGTGGCCTCCGCGCCGCGCCGGCGCAGCAGCCTCGCGCCCAGGCCCGCGAGCCCCTCGGGCATGGCCCACACCACGAGGATGAACACGGCGCCCAGGAAGTACAGCCAGCCTTCCGGGAAGGTCTCGGACAGGTACGACTTGAGGAAGCCGATCAGCAGCGCGCCGACGACAGCACCCGGTATCGACAGCCGGCCGCCCACCGCCGCGTAGATCACCATCTCCACCGAGGCCACCACGCCGATCACGCCCGGCGCGATCAGCCCCACCTGCAGGCTGTAGAAGGCCCCGCCGATGGAAGACAGCACCGCGGCCACCGCGAACACGAAGGCCTTCATGTGCGCCGTGTTGTAGCCGCTGAAGCGCACGCGGTCTTCCCGGTCGCGGATGGCGATGAGGATCTTGCCGAAGCGGCTGCGCACGATGACGAGCGACACCGCCATCACCAGCGCGATCGCCAGCACCTCGACGAAGTACATCGTGCGCTTGGCGTCGTCGCCTGCGATGTCCAGGCCCAGCAGCGTGCGGAAATCGGTGATGCCGTTGGCGCCGCCGGTGTCGCCCTGCTGGCCGATGACCACCACGGTGAGCGTGAGCGCCAGCGACAGCGTGACGATCGCGAAGTACACGCCGCTCACCCGCCGCTTGAAGATGGCGTAGGAGAACACGTAAGCCAGCACCGCGGGAACGGCGAGGATGCCGACGACGGTCCAGCCCAGCGAGTGGAACGGAACCCACCACGAAGGCAGCTGGTCCACGCTGCTCCACACCATGAAGTCCGGCAGCTCGGGCGCCGAGGCTTCGAGCTTGAGGAACATCGCCATCATGTAGCCGCCCAGGCCGAAGAACATGCCCTGGCCCAGGCTCAGCACGCCGCCGTAGCCCCAGGTCAGCACCACGCCGACCGCGACGAAGGCGAAGGCCAGGTACTTGCTCACGAGGTTGAGCCGGAAGGGATCGAGCACGGCAGGCAGCACCACGGCCAGCAGCAGGAGCACCGCGGCCATCGCGCCGATGTCGCGCCTGCGTTGGGGAGAGAGTTTCGACAACATGCCCTCAGCTCCTCGACCGCGTGGCGAACAGCCCGTTGGGCCGGAAGTACAGCACCACGATCACCAGCAGCAGGATCGTCGCCTTGGCCATCGAGCCGCTCATCAGGTACTCCAGCCAGGTCTGCGACTGCGCGATGGAGAAGCCCGAGAGCGCGGTGCCCACCAGGCTCTGCACGCCGCCGAACACCACCACGATGAACGAGTCGACGATGTAGAGCTGCCCCGTGCCCGGGTTGGTCGAGCCGATCATGGTGAACACCGCGCCCGCGATGCCCGCCAGGCCGGAGCCCAGCGCGAAGGTCATGGCGTCCACCCGGTGCGTGTTGATGCCCACCGCGCCGGCGATGGCGCGGTTCTGCGTCACCGCGCGCACCTTGAGCCCCCACGGCGTGCGGTACAGCAGCAGGTACACGCCGGTCGCGACCAGGGCCGTGAGCCCCACGATGAAGATGCGCGTGAGCGGCAGCTGTATGCCCGGCGTCGGCTCCCACGCCCCGGCGAGCCACGAGGCCAGCGGCACGCTCACCTCCTGCGCGCCGAAGATCGAGCGGTAGGCCTGCTGCAGCATCAGGCTCAGGCCCCAGGTCGCGAGCAGGGTGTCCAGCGGGCGGTCGTAGAAGAAGCGGATGAAGCCGCGCTCCAGCACGTAGCCGAACGCGAAGGTCACCGCGAACGCGAACGGAATCGCGGCGAACAGGTACAGGTCCATGAAGCCCGGCGCGAAGTGCTCGAAGAAGCGCGCGGCCAGGTAGGTCATGTAGGCGCCCAGGGCCATCAGCTCGCCGTGCGCCATGTTGATGACGCCCATCAGGCCGAACACGATGGCCAGCCCGATCGCCATCAGCAGCAGGATGGTGAACAGGCTCACGCCGTTGAACACCTGCATCACCGCGATGTCGAAGTTCATCGCGTTCAGACCTTCGGGAAGGGGTTGGGCTCGACCAGCTGGGGCGATTCCCACACGATGTCGAACTGCCCGTCGGGCCGGGCGCGGCCCACGCGCACCTTCTTCCACACATGGTGGTTGGTGGCGTGCACGCGCACCGTGCCTTCGGGCGCTTCTATTTCCACGCCTGCCGCTGCCGCCGTGACCTTGTCGACGTCGAAGGACTTGGCCTTCTCCACCGCCAGCTTCCACAGGTAGACGCTGTTGTAGGCCACCTCCATCGGGTCGCCGATCACGCGGTCCTGCCCGTACCTGGCCTTGAAGGCCTTCACGAACTTCTCGTTGGCCGGCGACTTGATGCTCTGGAAGTAGCCCATGCAGGCGTAGTAGCCGGCCGCGTTGTCCTTGCCGATGCCGTCGATCTCGTTCTCCGACACCACGGTGGACAGCAGCACCTGCCTGGCGCCGTCCAGTCCCGCCGCGCGCAACTGCTTGTAGAAGGCCACGTTGGAGCCGCCCACCACGGTGCTGTAGATGCAGTCGGGCTTGGCCGCCTTGATCTTGTTGATGATCGACGAGAACTCGGTGTGGCCCAGCGGCGCGTACTCCTCGCCCAGCACCTTGCCGCCGGCCTTGGCGATGGCGGGCTTGGCGATCTTGTTGCAGGTGCGCGGGTAGATGTAGTCGGAGCCCACCAGGAAGAAGCTCTTGCCCTTCTCGCGCGCCATCCACTCCACTGCCGCGATCACCGACTGCGTGGCTTCCTGCGAGGGATAGAACACGCGCTTGTCCTGCTCCTGGCCTTCGTAGTAGGTCGGGTAGAACAGCAGTCCCTTGGCCTGGTTGAGCACCGGCAGCAGCGCCTTGCGCGAGGCCGATGTGTAGCAGCCGATGATGGCGGCCACCTTGTCGCGCTCCAGCAGCTTGCGCGCCTTCTCGGCGAACACCGGGTTCTCGCTGGCGCCGTCTTCCACCACGGCCTCGATCTTCTTGCCCATCACGCCGCCGGACGCGTTGATCTCCTCGATGGCGAGCTTCTCGGCATCGACCAGCGAGGCCTCGGCGATGGCGATGGTGCCCGAGAGCGAATGCAGCAGGCCGAGTTTCACGGTACCGCCGTCCTGCGCCGATGCGATGCCGGCCACGCCGCCCGCGGCGCCCAGCACGATCATCGAGCCGCCGGTCTTCACGATCTGGCGGCGGTTGAAAGCGTTCGTCATGTCAAATTCCTTTGTGTTTGTGCGAGTCATCAGGAAGATCCGACCTTCGGAACCGCGCGTTGGGTGTCTCCTCCCGCGGCGCGGCCCTGCAAACGGGCGTTCGGCTGCCAGTGCGTTTTCTTTGGGCAAGGCTTCGCCACCGGATGCAGCGCATCCGTTTCGAAAAGCTTCCTTGCGGCCGAGAAAACAAAAAAGCCCGAACCGGTGGTGAAACCGATTCGGGCTTTATTGCCCGACGCCTCGCTGGCAGCACTGGCAGCGGGTGTCGTATGACTGGTAACGATTGCTCGTTGGGGCGGATTCTTCTCAACTCACCCCGGCATGAACATACGCTGTTTCGCTAATTGGCGAAATCGCGATTCATGTGTTATTCGCGCTCAGCGCGGGCGCGCGTAGCCCGACTCGATCCATGCGCTGGCGCTTGCGGCCGTGAGCCTGAAGGCGGGCGACACGCTCACGCTGGCGAGCTCGGCGTCGTCGGCGTCGTCGTAGGCGCTGAGCGTGGCCGAGGGGTTGTCCTCGTCGGGCACGATGGCCAGCGCCACGCGCACGCGCTGGTCGTTGCGCGCGGTGACCGTCACGCTCTTGTTGAGCGTGGCGTGCAGCTGCTGCTCGTGGCGGCGGATCACTTCGGCGGCGGTCTTCACCAGCGTGGAGAAGGCGGGGCCGTCCAGCGGCTTGGGGTTCTTCTTGTCGCGGCCCATGGTCCAGGGGCCGACCAGGGCCGGCTCGGGGTCGCCGTGGCGGGTCATCTCGACGGCCCAGCCGTCGTCTTCCTCGTTCTTGATGACGCGGGCGGTCCAGGTGTCGTCGCGCCAGAGGCGGGCTTCCTGCAGGGGGAGGGTGTCGGATTCGTTCGATGGTTCTGTCATTCGGAGGCCTGTTTGCTTGCGCGGGCCATTTTCCCCCGCGCGCCGGCGTCTTCCTGGCCGTCAACGTACTGTTGCAGTCCCTCGGCCAATGCGTCGAAGGCGGCGCGGCAGCGCGGGCTGTTGCGCAGGTCCTCGTGCATGGTGACCCAGGTGTCGAGCTTGAGCGCCATGGCGCGCGGCATCAGCCGCACCAGCGCCTCGGTGCGCCGGGCCAGGCCGACCTGGCACACGCCGATGCCCGCGCCGGCGCGTATGAGCGCCAGTTGCCCGAGGTCGCTGTCGGTGCGCAGCGAGAAGCTGTCGCGGCTGTAGCCCGGCAGCGACTTGCCCGCATTGCGCACGAAGGCCGAGGGCTGGTCGTAGCCGATGACCGCGTGGCCGGCCAGTTCCTCGAGCCGGCGCGGCGTGCCGTGGCGCGCGAGGTAGTCGCGGTGCGCATGGAAGCCGAGCTCGATGTTCCCGATGCGGCGCGCCACCAGCTGCTCCTGCCGGGGGCGCACCATGCGCACGGCGATGTCGGCCTCGCGCCGCAGCAGGTCCTGCACGCGGTTGGTCAGCACCAGCTCGACCTTCAGCGCCGGATGCTCCTCGCGCAGCCGCGCCACGATGGGCGGCAGCACCTCGACGCCGATCACCTCGCTGGCCGACACCCGCACCACGCCGCGCACGCCTTCGCCCTGGCTGCTGGCGGCGCGCTGCAGCGATGCGGCGGTGCTTTCCATGGCCTCAGCATGCGTGCGCAGCGCCAGCGCCACCTCGGTGGGCAGCAGGCCGACCTGCGAGCGGGTGAAGAGCACCACGCCCAGCGCTTCCTCGAGCGCCGCCACGTGGCGCCCCGCCGTGGGCTGGGTGATGCCCAGCGCGCGCGCCGCGCCCGAGAGAGAACCCTCGCGCAGCACGCCGAGGAAGGAGCGGTAGAGCTCCCAGCCGATGTTCGAAGTCATGCATAAATGTATAGCTGCTGGCTCATGTTCGGTAATTCCAATCGAACCGGCCCGGTTCCAGAATTCATCCATCGACAACTGTTCTGGAGCATTCCATGGCACACGGCAACGACAACACGGTTCTGGTCCTCGGCGCGACGGGCGGCATCGGCGGCGAGGTGGCCCGCCAGCTGCGCGACGCGGGCTGGGAGGTGCGCGCACTGAAGCGCGGCGCGAGCGAAGGAAAGCGCGACGGCATCACCTGGCTGGCCGGCGACGCGATGGACGCGCAGGCCGTGCGGCAGGCCGCGAGGGGCTGCGCGGTCATCGTGCATGCGGTCAACCCGCCGGGCTACCGCAACTGGTCGCAGCTGGTGCTGCCGATGCTCGACAACACCATCGCCGCCGCCAAGGCCGAGGGCGCGACCATCGTGCTGCCGGGCACCGTCTACAACTTCGGCCCCGACGCCTTTCCGCTGCTGGCCGAAACATCGCCGCAGCATCCGGCCACACGCAAGGGCGCGATCCGCGTCGAGATGGAAAAGCGTCTCGAAGACGCGAGCCGCGAGGGCGCCCGCGTGCTGATCGTGCGCGCCGGCGACTTCTTCGGTCCCCGGGCCGGCAACAACTGGTTCTCTCAGGGGCTGGTGAAGGCGGGGCAGCCGGTCAAGGCGGTGAGCTACCCCGGCCGCGCCGGCATCGGCCACCAGTGGTCGTACCTGCCGGACGTGGCGCGCACCATGGTCGAGCTGCTGGCGCGGCGCGACCGGCTCGAACCCTTCGCGCGCTTCCACATGGCCGGCCACTGGGACGCCGACGGCACGCGCATGAGCGGCGCCATCCGCAAGGCGGTGATGCGCCGCACCGGCACCGAGGCGCGGGTGTCGGCCTTTCCGTGGTGGCTGCTGACGCTGGCTTCGCCCTTCGTCGCCACCTTCCGTGAAATGCGCGAGATGCGCTACCTGTGGCAAACGCCCGTGGGCATGGACAACGCCAAGCTGGTGGCCTTCCTGGGCCGCGAGCCGCACACGCCGCTCGACGAGGCAGTCGAGGCATCGCTCGAGGGCATGGGCTGCCTGGCGACGGCGCCGGTGGCGGCCGCGGCCTGAGGCGCAACGTCGATCAGAACACCGACAGCCCCGTGCGCGCCACGAACAGCTCCAGCGCCTTCATGCCGAGCAGCGAATTGCCGGTGGCATCGAGCGCCGGCGACCAGACGCACAGCGTGAGCTTGTCGGGCACCACGGCCACGATGCCGCCGCCCACGCCGCTCTTGCAGGGCAGGCCGATGGAGAAGGCCACGTCGCCGGCCGCGTCGTAGGTGCCGCAGGTGAGCATCAGCGCGTTGATGCGACGGGTCTGCCGCTCGCCGGTGATATCGGGCTGGCCTTCGACCGGGTGCGCGCCGTCGCGGCACAGGAAGGCGGCGGCGCGCGCCAGCTGGCGGCAGCTCATGCGCAGCGCGCACTGATGGAAGTAGGTGTCGAGCACGGTGGCGACGTCGTTGTCGATCTTGCCGAAGCTCTTCATGAAATTGGCGAGCGCGAAGTTGCGAAAGCCCGTGTCGGCTTCGGACTGCGCCACCTCGTCGTCGAAGGCGATGGGCTCGCCGCACAGGTTGGCCATGAGCGCGAGGATGTCGGCCTTGGCGCTGCCGCCGCCGGCCTTGGCCTGGCTCACCAGCCGGTCGGCCACCGCGATGGCGCCGGCATTGATGAAAGGGTTGCGCGGCTTGCCCTGTTCGTTCTCCAGCTGCACCAGCGAGTTGAACGGATTGCCCGAGGGCTCGCGGCCGATGCGCTCCCACAGCGCGTCGCCCATGCGCTGCATGGCCAGCGTGAGCGTGAAGAGCTTGGACACGCTCTGGATGGAGAAGGGCGTCTCGAAGTCGCCCGCGCCTGCCTCGGTGCCGTCGCAGGTGCGCAGCGCGATGCCGAACTGCCGCGCGTCGATGCGCGCCAGCGCCGGGATGTAGCTGGCCACGGTGCCGCCGGGGCAGCCCTGGTCGATCTGCGGGCGCAGGGTGGCGACGATCTCGTCGAGCACCGGCTGGAAGTTCATGGTGTTGCCGTTCATGCGGCGCGTTGTACCGCAGGCCGCCGGTTCACCAGCACGATGCCCAGCGCCACGCCGATCAGCGCCACGATCAGCTGCACCGTGAGCGGCTCCTTGAGCACCACCACGCCGAACACCAGCGCGAACAGCGGCGTGAGGAAGGTGAAGGACGACATCTGCGTGGCCGGGTAGTGCCGCAGCAGCCACATCCAGGTGAGGTAGCTCGCGAAGGCGCCGATCACGGTCTGCAGGCCGATGGAGGTCCAGGCGCCGGCTGAATAGGCGAAGCCCCAGTGCTCGCCGAGCGCCAGCGACAGCAGCGGGCACATCGCCGCGGTGACCGCCACCTGGTAGAACAGCGTCTTCTCGGCGCTGGCCGTGGCCAGTTTGGTGGTGCGCAGCGTGAGCGTGGTCAGGCCCCACAGGGCGCCGGCCGCGAGGCCCATGGCGTCGCCCACCAGCTGCGACGAACTCATGTGGCCGAAGCCCTCGCTGAAGGCCAGCACCACGCCCGAGAACGCGATGAACAGGCCCAGCCACTGGAAGCCGCGCAGCCGCTCGGCCGGCACCCAGCGCGGCAGCAGCAGCGACACCCAGAAGGGCGCGGTGTAGAGGAACACGGTGAGGCGCGACGCGCTGGTGTTCTGCAGCCCCAGGTAGATGCCCGCGAATTCGCCCGAGAACAGCAGCCCGGCCAGCAGCCCCGGCCACAGCGTGCCGTCGCGCTCGAACAGCGGCACGCCCCGCCACAAGCACCACAGCCACAGCAGCGCGGTGGCGCCCACCATGCGGATCGAGGCCTGCCACATCGGCGGCACCTCGGCCACGGTGGTCTTGATGAGGATCTGCTGGAGTCCCCAGAACGCGCAGCAGGCGATCAGGAGGCCGATGGCGAGGGAGTCGAGGTGGGTCTTGCGCTGGATCATTCGCTGCTGTCGGTCGGTCGGGGCTGAAAAAAAGCCGCGTAATTCGTCCGATGATCGTATCGCGCCGGCGTGTTTACTGCGCGAAGCCGTTCAGCGACGGCAGCGGCGCCTGCCGCTCGAAGCGCTTCTCGATGGCCAGCAGCGCGGCTTCCAGGAACTGCAGGAACATGCCCATGGCCACCGCCGTGGTCTGGCCGGCGCGCTGGTAGAGGCAGCTGAACGAGCGCGCGCCCGCGTCGGCCAGGCCGGTCCACACCAGCGTGCCGCGCTCCACGTCCTCGGCCACGTTCTCCGGAATGAGAAAGCCGATGCCGGTGCCGCCGGCCACCAGGCGCCGCACCATCGCGACCGAGCTGGTCTCCACCAGCGGGCGCACCTTGCGGTGCTCGCGGTGGTCGATCTGGTCGACCATGGCGCGCAGCTCGGTGTCGGGCGTCATGAGGATCAGCGGGTGGTCGAGGCAGTCGCGCAGGCGCGGCAGCTTGCTGGCCGCCGTGAGCGGATGGCCCGGCGGCGTGACCAGGCCCAGGTGCTGCGGGAACGCGCGGATCTCTTCCACGCCGGGCGGCGGCTTGCGGCGCAGGCAGAAGCCGATGTCCGACTCGCCGTTGGCCACCCACTTCAGGATGTTCTCGCCGCTGCCCGAGCGCACGCTGTAGGTCACGCCGGGGTAGTGCTTCATGGCGGCCTCGATGACCTCGGGCACCAGCTGCTCGGCCGACGAATGCGACACCGCCAGGTTGATGTGCCCGCGCCGCAGCGACCGCAGGTCTTCCACCTGGGCCAGCGCGTTGTCGAAGTCGCGCTGGCCGCGCCGCACGGCGGCCACCATGATCTCGCCGGCCGTGGTGAGCTGCATGCCGCGCGGCAGCCGGTCGAACAGCGGCGTGCCTACCTGTTCCTCGAGGTTGAGCACCTGCTGGTGCACGGCGGCCGCCGTGAGGTGCAGCGCCTCGGCGGCCTTGCGCACCGAGCCGCGGCGGGCCACTTCATCGAAACAGCGGAAGGTCTGGGAGATGGCGCGCATGGCCGGGGAGTGTATGGAATTTCCATACGCACCGTACAAAACAAACAGATTTTCCTGACGGGCGATGCGGCCTACATTCGCGCCATTCTTCAATCTCCCCGAGGTTCGTTCCGTGCCCACCACCACCGTAGACCAGATCACCCAGCGCCGGCGCGGCGTCGGCCTGGTCGCCCACGACCCGGCGCTCAGCGCCGGCGGCTACACCCTGATCGCGCCGCAGACCGACGACGGCAACGTCTACCTGATCGACATCGAGGGCCGCGTCGCGCACCAGTGGAAGATGCCGGTGCGCCCGGGCCGCGCGGCCGTGATCCTGCCCAACGGCAACCTCGGCTACAACGGCAACCACGCCGATTCGCCCGAGATCTACGGCGCCTGGTCGCTGTGGCACGGCGGCGATTTCTACGAGGCCACGCCCGCGGGCGAGATCGTCTGGCGCTACCAGGATCCGACGCACCACCACGACGCGCGCTGGCTGGCCAACGGCCACCTGCTGTACGCAGGCTGCGCGCCCGTGCCGCCTGGCTTTGCCGAGCGCGTGCCCGGCGGCACGGCGCACGGCCCCGACGAGATGATGTACGGCGACGTCATCCGCGAGGTCGACCGCAACGGCAAGCTGGTGTGGGAATGGAAGGCCTGGGAGCACCTGGACCCGGAAGACTTCCCCATCCACCCCGGCTTCGGCCGCACCCACTGGCCGCTGGTGAACGGCCTGGACGTGACGCGGGAGGGGCTGGTGCTCATGAGCCTGCGCACCACCTCGGGCATCGTGGGCGTCGACCGCGCCACGGGCGGCGTGAAGCTGCACATTCCGCCGTCGGTGCTGTCGCACCAGCATGCGCCGGTCGCTCTGGACAACGGCAACATTCTTGCTTTCGACAACGGCAACTTCCGCACCGGCAAGCATGTGGCGTTCTCCCGCGTCCTCGAAATCGACCCGGCCTCCAACGAGGTCGTGTGGCAGTACGCGGACGAACTGGTCAACGCGTTCTACACCGCCTACATGGGCAGCGCGCAGCGACTGCCCAACGGCAACACGCACGTCACCGAGTCGGCCACCGGGCGCCTGTTCGAGGTCACGCCGGCCGGCGAGGTGGTGTGGGAGTACGTGATTCCCTGGTTCGCCGAATACCCCGACGAAGCCGCGCGCAAATACGTGCCCGGCCGGCAGAACAGCGTGTTCCAGACCTTCCGCTACACGGCGGCGCAACTTCCCTGGCTCAAGGTGTCCGCATCATGATTTCTTCCGCCCTTCGTATCGCAATCCCGCTGGCGCTGGCGGCGGTGCTGCCTCTTTCCGCACAGGCCGCGGATGCACCCAAGCCGGTGCGCATCCTCAGCAACTGGTTCGCCCAGCCCGACCAGGCCGGCTACTGGCAGGCCCAGCAGGACAAGCTCGGCAAGGAGGCAGGCATCGAGATCAGCGTGCTGCAGGGCGGCCCGAAGATCCAGACCATTCCGCAGGTGGCCTCGGGCCAGGCCGAGTTCGGCATCGGCAACGCCGACGACGTGCTGCTGGCCCGCCTGCGCGGCGCGCCGGTGCGCGCGGTGTTCGCGCACCTCGACTACGTGCCCTACACGCTGGTCTATCACGCCGACCCGGCGGTGAAGTCCATCACCGACCTGCAGGGCCGCACCTTCGCGGTGAACCTCGGCAACGCCTACTGGGAGTGGACGAAGAAGCAGTACAAGCTCGCCGGCACGCGCGAGATCCCGGTGAGCGGCGACCTCAGCCTGTTCCGCAACGACCCGAAGATGGTGCAGCAGGGCTACTCGCTCTTCCTGCCCGCGCGCATGGCCGCGGCCGGCGTGCAGGTGCAGCAGATCACGCTGGCGTCGCTGGGCTACCGGCCGTACGACGTGCTGTTCACCACCGACGACATGATCCGCAAGAACCCCGCGCTGGTGAAGGCCACCATCGCGGCGGTGCAGAAGGGCTGGGCCAACTACGTGCGCAACCCGCAGGGGCTCAAGCCGCTGATCACCGGCATGAACAAGCAGATGACGCCCGAGATCTACGATGCGGCCAACAAGGAAATGATCGAGACGCTGATCTCCCACGACCTGGGCCGCATCGGCTGCATGAGCGACGCGCGCTGGAACGAGCTGGCGGGCCAGCTGCGCAGCGTGAATTTCCTGCCGGCGAACTTCGACGCGAAGCAGGGCTACGACCGCACGCTGGTGCCGGGCTGCGCCCCATGAGCGGCGCGGCCGTCGGGCTGGAGGGCGTGTCGAAGCGCTTCGACACGCGCAAGGATGGCGGGTTGCTGGCGCTGGGCACGGTCGACTTCGCGCTGCGCCCGGGCGAGTTCGTTTCCATCGTCGGGCCGTCGGGCTGCGGCAAGTCGACCCTGCTGCGCATCATGGCGGGGCTCGTCGAGCCGAGCACCGGGCGCTGCACCCGGCCCGAAGGCATGGAGACCGCCTTCGTGTTCCAGGAAGCCGCGCTGCTGCCCTGGCGCACGGTGGAGCGCAACGCGCAGCTGCTGATGGAGCTCGAAGGCCACGCGCCGGCCAGCTACCGGCCCCGCGCGGCCGAGGCGCTGAAGCTGGTGGGGCTCGCCGGCTTCGAGAAGTCGTACCCGCACCAGCTCTCGGGCGGCATGCGCATGCGGCTGTCGCTGGCGCGCGCGCTGGCCTTGCGGCCCGGGCTGCTGCTGCTCGACGAGCCGCTGGCCGCGGTCGACGAACTCACGCGCGACGTGCTGCAGGAAGAGCTGTCGTCGCTGTGGCGCCAGGCCGGCTTCACCGGCGTGCTGGTGACGCACAACGTGCACGAGGCGGTGTACCTGTCGAACCGGGTGGTGGTGATGTCGCCGCGGCCGGGGCGCATCCTCGACGTGATCGACGTGCCTTTCGAATTCCCGCGCGCGCCGGAGCTGCGCTCCAGCGCGGGATTCGCGGCGCTGACCGGGCAGGTGACGGCGGTGCTGCGCGCGCAGCATCACGCACAGGCGGTGGCGTGAGGAGACGGCGATGACGCAAGGATCCGTTTCTTCCCCCGCCGCAGCCTTCGCGCGCAACGCCGCCCCGGTGCTGGTGGTCGCGCTGCTGGCCATCGGCCTCTGGTGGCTGCTGAGCGCCACCGTCTACCAGGGTAAGGGCTACCTGCTGCCGTCGCCGCAGGAAGTGGCTGCCGCCACGGCGGAGAACGCCGGCGTGCTGATCGGCGCGACGCTGTCGACGCTGAAGGAGGCGCTGCTGGGCTACGCAATGGCCATCGTGCTCGGCATCGCGGGGGCGGCCGTGCTGGCGCAGTCGCGGCTGCTGGAGCGCAGCCTGTATCCGTATGCGGTGCTGCTGCAGACCGTGCCGGTGGTGGCGATCGCGCCGCTGATCGTGCTCTGGTTCGGCTACAACGAGCTGTCGGTGGTGATCGTGAGCTTCATCATGTCGCTGTTCCCGATCATCAACAACACGATGCTGGGCCTGCGCTCCACCTCGCGCAACCTGGCGGAGCTGTTCGCGCTGCACCGCGCGGGCGGGCTGGTGTCGTTCTGGAAACTGCGGCTGCCGGGCGCGCTGCCGCACATCTTCGCGGGGCTGCGCATCTCGGCGGGGCTGTCGGTGATCGGCGCCATCGTGGGCGAGTTCATCATCGGCTCGGGCAATGCCGAAGGCGGCCTGGGCGTGCAGATCGTGTTCGCGCAGGGGCGCATGTACACCGCGCTGCTGTTCGCCGAGGTGATCGCGGCGACGCTGCTGGGCTTCGTGTTCTTCCTGGCGGTGAGCGCCATCGGCCGGCTGCTGCTGCGGCACTGGCACGAGTCGGCATTGGGAAGCTGAGCGCCGCCTGGAATCCGGACGGTTTGATTTGAGCGCCGTGTCCTCTCCGGTGGACACCCCGTCACTCGGAGGGCAATCGCCAATTCCAGACTGGACTTCTTTCTTCAGGGAGTTCAAGAATGTGGCGCTCGGATCAGAATTTCTCCCCGACGTTGCGGCAAGCGCCGCAGCTTCCGGTCACCGCGTATTTCGACGAGGCGTTGCTCGAACGAGAGCAACAGGAAATATTCGGCAAGTTGCCGCGGTACGCAGGGCATTCCCTGCTCGTGCCGTCGCTCTACGACTATTGCGTGCTCCCGCACCATCACAATGGTCTGGCTCTCGTCCATGGCGAGCAGGGTGTTCAGCTGATGTCCAATGTCTGCCGCCATCGCCAAGCGACGATCCTTCAAGGCAGGGGCAATTCGAAACGGCTCTCGTGCCCGATGCACAGATGGACATATGACAGTTCTGGCGTCCTCGTGACGGCGCCGAAATTCTCGGAGTTGCCATGTCTGCAGCTCGAGCGGTTTCCAACCAGAGCGTGGAATGGCCTTCATTTCACGGGTGAAACAAATGCCATTGCTGAATTGGACGATGTGCCGCTTTCCATCAAATCGCTGCTCGAATTCGATTCCTGCTACTTCGGGCATATGGAAGTGCATGACTGCAAGTACAACTGGAAGACCTTCCTGGAGTTCTATCTGGAGGACTATCACGTCGCATCGTTTCATCCCGGACTGGGACATTTCGTGTCCTGCGACGAGCTCCAATGGTCCTTCGGCGCGAACTGGAGTGCTCAGACTGTGGCCTTCTACAAGGGACTGGAGCAGCCCGGGAACAGTGCGATCTACAGAGCATGGCACCAGGCGGTGCGAACTTACTATGCCGAAGGCCTGCCGCCAATCGGGGCCATGTGGCTGTTGATCTATCCGAACGTGATGATCGAGTGGTACCCGTTGGTGACCGTGGTGTCGACCATCTATCCCAGGGGACCGGAGCGCTCAGTGAACGTGGTGGAGTACTACCACCCGAGAGGCTTGAGAGCGTTCGCGGATGGCGAAGCGATGGCTTCGCTGGCCGCAAGTGCGTATCTCGAAACCGCCATCGAAGACAACCAGATCGGCGAGCGCATGCAGGAGGGGCGTTTTGCTCTGATGAGTCGAGGTGCGTCGGAGTACGGCCCATATCAGGCGAAACTTGAAGCAGGCATGGAGCACTTCCATGGCTTCCTGCGCGATAGGCTGGGACGCCTCTAGGTTTCCTTGCCGGCTTGCGCGCCGCTTCCGCTAGCATTCGGTCATTCGTTTCGGGTACCGCTTCCCCTTGCACAACTCTGCATCCGGTATAGATGCAGAGCAGAGAGGTATTGAATGGGCCCGCAAACGTTCTCCTGGCTGTTGCTCGCGGCCAGCGTCGCCGCAGAAGTTGCAGGGACGATCGCCCTCCGGTATGCAGATGGATTCACGCGCCTTGTTCCGTCGCTGGTGGTTGGCGCTTCCTATGCGGCAGCCATCTGGCTGATGTCGATCTCGGTCAGACACTTGGAAGTGGGGCTGGCATACGCGGTGTGGGCAGGTAGTGGTACCGCATTGACGGCAGCGCTCGGCGTCGCTTGGTTTGGTGAATCGATGACGCTCTTGCGTGTGCTTGGTGTCGTCATGATCGTGATCGGAGTTGTGGTACTCAACCTCGATACGCACTAGCTCGATGCATGCGAAACAGTACGCCTGCGCCGCAATGAAACCCCAAGCCGAGGCGAGCATGCGCGGGCTTTTGGTACGCAGAGCACGCGAACTTGGAAAGACGCTCAAGACCGTAGCAGTAGAAGCGGGCCTTGCGCGATCTTGCCTCTACAAGCTGATAAACGGCACGACGCGTGATCCGTCCGTGCAGACTCTGCTGCGCCTCGCGGGGGCGGTGGAAGTCTCGCCCATTGCGCTGCTTCGACTGTACGGGGACATGAACACCCCCAGAAGCGAAAGAGCATCGGGACCCTTGCCGCCCAGCCGCGCCGTTGGCCTGCTCGATTCGCGCGATATTGCATTGTTAAACGCCGACGTCACGGTTCCTCATCATGCCGTCGTCAATGGTGGCGAAATTTTCGAGAAGATCTGGGAGATCCAGAACATCGGGGAAATTTGCTGGACAGGAAGACGCCTTGTACGAGTCGACAATCCATGCTCCGGCATCGTCGGGAGATCCGCCGAGGACCCTGTTGCGAAATCTCGGCTGCAACTCGTCTCTTTGGAGCGTGAAATCGCAATCCCCAAGACCTTGCCGGGAGGTCTCGTTCGGCTCAGGACTTTCTTTTCTGCCCCGAAGGCAAACTGTTCCGTTGCGTCAGTCTGGCGTATCGAAGATCAGTCGCTGCGCCCGTGTTACGGGCCAGCGTTTTTTCTAGGGGTCACCGTGACGGTCATTGATCAGTAGCAGTAGGCTACCCGTCCGGGTCAGGTATCTCGATGGCCTAGCGGTCAGCCAGCGGGTAGGGCGGCTTGCCGCGCGTGCCCACCATCAGATCGGGCACCACGGCCTCGACGTCGGGCAGGGCGCGCGCGGCGTGCGCCAGCTTTCTGGCCAGCGCGGCGCTGGGCACGCAGCCCTGCAGGTACACCCAGCGCCGCTGGATCATCACCCACACGCTGCCCTTGTCCACGCCGGGCACCGCCCGCAGCGCGGCGCGCACCTTGGGCGCCAGCGGCTTGTCGTAGCGGTAGGCGTTGCTGTCGGTGCACTTGCCGGCCAGCCAGCAGCTGGTGCCGCGCTCCAGCCGCGAATGAGTCTGCACGCGGCGTTCTTCGGCTGTGTAGAACGGCCCCTCGGGCATCGGGCAGGCCGGCAGGCCCGCCGACACCTGGAAGAACGGGTCGTCGAACCAGTTCTGCTTGAGCGGCCCGCCCGCTTCCTGCGCCATGCCGGCCTGCGCTGCGAGCAGCAGGACGGCCATCAGCGCAGGGCGCAGGGTCACAAGGGGTGTTCCGTGTAGAAGCGCCCGCCGTGGAACAGCAGCGGCGAGGCGCCGATGTCGTGCGTGCAGCGCTCCACCTCGCCGACGAAGATCACATGGTCGCCTTCGTCGTAGCGGCTGCGGTTGAAGCACTCGAAGCTCGCGGCGGCGCCGGCCAGCACGGGCGCACCGCCCAGGCCTTCGGTGAAGGCCACGTCGGCCCAGCGGTCGATGTTCTTGGTGGCGAAGCGTTCGGCCAGCGCCTTCTGGCTGGCCGCCAGGATGTTGACGGTGTAGTGCGAACCGGCGCTGAGCGCGGGCATCGAGCCGGCCGCGCGCGCCAGGCTCCACAGCACCAGCGGCGGCGCGAGCGACACGGAATTGAAGGAGTTGGCCGTGAGGCCGACCAGCGTGCCGTCGGCCGCCCGGGCGGTGACGATGGTGACGCCGGTGGCGAACATGCCGAGCGCTTCACGAAACTCGTCGGGAGAAAAGGAGGGCGGCTGGGCCCGGCGGAGAGT
>PJUB01000214.1_pt1 | contig 35556 bp, 32 predicted proteins | sample 1512141 | NCBI WGS metagenome assembly PJUB01 (sample SAMN08177677, study PRJNA422409) | Soil metagenome, whole genome shotgun sequencing project. | isolation source: Soil enriched on filter paper: alkali lignin treatment | place: USA: Madison | collected 2015-01-15 | reverse complement strand
CGGCGGGCGGCTTGCGTGCGCTTGGCGGCCGATGCACGTACCCCGGCGGTGCGCGTGGCGGCGGACTTGGCGGCGGGCTTGTTGGCCGATTTGGTGGCCGACCTGGAGGCCGGCTTGGTGGCGAGGTCGGCCTGGGTGGATTCGGAGGCTTGCGAGGTCTTGTCTGTCATGGATCCCTGTCCTTGCTGCGCGTGGGCTCCGGCCAGTCGCCGGCGACCCGTCAGGAAAAAGCGCAACTCTAACCCGCGCCATGGCGCGGGACGTTGATCTGAATCAAGACTTGTAACATCATTGCAGCCTGCGGCCCGCAGGCCCCACCGGGGCCGCATTGCGCATAGGGCCGCGCCAGTCCTCCCGCCAGCGCCGTGCCGCCGCTACACTGCCGCATCGAAACCGCTTCCCCGACGCCATCATGTGGTCATTCCTGAAAAGGCTGCTTGCCGGCCCGCCCGCCCCGCCCGACCCCTTCGCCGAAACCATCCGCTTCGACGACGCCGGCTTCACGCGCGCCAGCGAGCTGGCCGCGCGCATGGGCCTGCGCCAATCGTGGCCCTGGGAAGACGTGCATGAATTCGGCTTTCGTTTTCGCCAAGCCGTGTTTCCAGACCCCTGGCACGGCGACTACATGGAAGGCCTGTGGTACGTGCGGGTGCAGGACGACGGCGCGTTGATGGCGGTGGAGTTCGACGAGGACGTGCTGGATGTGGATGCCTTGCCGCTGGCCCTGCTGCGGCACATGCCGGGTCTGAACCACGAGGTGCTCCGCGCCGGTCTGGCCACCGCGCAACGCGGGCCGCGCCACTTCGACGGCGCGGGCGAATGGGTGGCCTGGCAGCGAGATTCGATTGCGCCGGAAAAGGCCGCACAGTAACATTTACCGCCAATTATTTCTCGCCCCTTCCGCCCGCCGTGGACACGCGCAAAGCCCCCATCCCGAGTCTGGAAAGCGTGCCCTCCGATATGGCGGCCGACCCCGTGCCGCCCTCGCCCGCCCCCCCTGCGGCGGCCGATCCGCTGGCCGCCGCCCTGCGTACCCCGCCCACCGCCAGCCGCGCGCTCACGTTCTGGACCTGGGCGATCTATCTCGGTCTGTGGTTGATGGCGATCAGCGTGCGGCGAGATTCACCCACCCTGGATACCGGCACGGCGTCGACCCTCGGCTACGGCATTGGCGCGGCCCTCGCGCTGGCGATTCCGCCCGCCGTGGCGATACTGGTGCTGTCGCTCTTCAAGCGGCTGCGCACGCCGCGCAACCGCACCCGCATCGCATTCGGCGTGGGGGTGGCGCTGCTGGGCACGTGCGTCACGCTGAGCGCCATTGGCGCCTACCAGCGCATGCAGAAAGACACCGCCTACGCCGAGATCCGCCATGCCGGCGAGCTGATGCGCACGGCCCTGTACGCAACCGACCATCCCACCGGCGACGTGCCGGACATCGACCCCACGCCCAAGGCTCGCGGCACCTATGGCCAGATCGAGCGCGGCGTGAAGATCATGCTGGGCCAGCGCCTGGCGCAGTACCGCGCCTACATGAAGGAACTGGAAGAGGTGCGGCTGTCGGAACTGTTCATCGCCAACCGGCTGGCGCGCGACCGCGGCCTGGTGGAAAGCCGGCTGATCCTTGAACAATCGCAGCGCATCGTGCAGAAATACAGCCAGCAGAACCAGAAGCTGCTGACCGACGTGCCCGTCATCATCCGCAGCCTGGACCTGACCGAACAGCAGAAGAACCAGATGATCGAAGGCGCGCTCAAGTCGCGCACGACCCAGCGGGCGACCCTGGCGCGCAACTGGGAAATCGAACGCCTGACGCTGGCCGAGTTCGAAAAGATGATCACCCTGCTCGACGACAACCGCCGGTCGTGGCGCGCCCAGCACGACGAAATCGTGTTCGACCAGGACGCGCTCTTGACGCGGTTTCAGGCGCACCAATTGACGGTGCGACGCCTGACCGACGAACGCACACGGCTGGAATTGCAGCAGTTCGACAACCTGACGTCGGACCTGCGCTGATGCCGGCGCTGCCCTGACGCGGATCCGGCGCCATGGCGGGACCCGCGTTATCGCCGATCCGCCACCCAGGCGCCGTTTCGCAGCGCCTACACCCGATCCAGCCCCTGCTTCAGGTCGGCCAGGATATCCGCGGCGGTTTCCAAGCCCACCGACAGCCGCAGCAGCCCTTCCGACAAGCCGTATTTCTCGCGGTCTTCGGCCGTGTAGCTGGCGTGCGTCATCGACGCCGGATGCTGGATCAGCGTTTCGGGATCGCCCAGGCTCACGGCGATGCGCGCCAGTTTCAGGCTGTTGAGCAGACGCCGGCCGGCGGCCAGCCCGCCCTTGAGTTCAAACGCCACCAGGCCGCCGCCCGCCGCTTGCTGGCGTTGGGCGATGTCGGCCCCCGCGGTGCCGGCCAGGCCGGGATAGAACACGTCGGCCACGGCTGCGTGTTCACGCAGGAACTTGGCCACCTTCAAGGCCGATTCGCTGTGGCGTTCGACCCGCAGTTCCAGCGTCTTGATGCCGCGCAGCACCAGGAATGCCGTGAACGGCGACAGCGTCGCGCCGGTGAAGTAGCGCAAGCCTTGCAGCCGGATCGCGTCGATATGTTCCTTGCGCCCCACCACGGCGCCGGCCAGCAGGTCGCCATGGCCGCCCAGGTACTTGGTGGCCGAATGCAGCACGATGTCGGCGCCGTGCTCCAGCGGGCGCTGCAGCACCGGCGTGGCGAAGGTGTTGTCGACGATGGTCAGAAGCCCCTTGCCGCGTGCAATCGCCGACACGGCGGCAATGTCCACCAACCGCAGGTTGGGGTTGGCCGGCGTTTCAAAGTAGACCGCGCGGGTCTTGGGGCCGATGGCGGCGGCGACCGTTTCCGGACGGGTGAAGTCCGCGAACACGGCGCGGATGCCCAGGCGCGGCAGGCCCTGCGCGAACAGCGTGAAGGCGGTGCCATAGACGATCTGGTCCACCACGATCTCGTCGCCGCTTTGCAGCAGCGACAGCAGCGTGGCCGAAATGGCCGCCATGCCGGACGCCGTCACCACGCCGGCCTCGGCGCCTTCCAGCGACGCCAGCCGCTCTTCCAGCAGCGCCTGCGTCGGGTTGCGGGTGCGGCCATAGACGTAGCCGGCCTTATCGCCCAGGCGGATCTGGTCAAAGGCCTCGATGCTGTCCTGGGTGTAGGTGGACGTCAGGTACAGCGGCGGCGACAGCGCGCCCTGCTCATCCAGCGGCTCGTAGCCCAAGTGGATGGCGCGGGTAGCAAAACCGTGTTGGGGCGAATCGGACATGAGGAGACTCCAGGAAAAGTCAGGGGATGCGGACGGCGCGGCGCGCCCTCAACGCTTGTGGTCGGCGCGGCGCGACAGCCATTCGCCGGTGAATTGCACGATCGACACCAGCGCGATCAGGATGACGATCACTTCGAACATCACGCGGGTTTCATAGCGTTCGTAGCCGTAGCGGATGGCCAGGTCGCCCAGGCCGCCCGCGCCCACCGCGCCGGCCATGGCCGATGCGTTGATCATGGCAATGACGCTGACGGTCATGCCGCCGATGATGCCGGGCAGCGCCTCGGGCAGCAGCACGTGGCGCACGATGTGCCAGCGACGGCAGCCCATGGCGCGGGCGGCTTCCACCAGTCCGTGGTCGACGTCGTTCAGGCTGACCTGGGCGATGCGCGCAAAGAACGGCACCAGGTTGGCCGATAACGGCACGATCGCGGCCCAGGTGCCCAGCGTGGTGCCCACCAGCATCCGCGTGAACGGCAGCATCGCCACCAGCAGGATGATGAAGGGGATGGCACGAAAGGTGTTCACCGTGACCGACAGCGCCTTGTTCAGGCGCGGCTTGGGGTACAGGTTGCCGGGCGCGGTCACCGTCAGCACCACGGCCAGCGTCAGGCCGGCGATGATGGCGATGGCGGCGGAAATGCCCACCATCGTCAGCGTCTGCAGGAAGGCCTGCAGGTATTTATCAAGCATTGGCAGCGACATATCCCAGCACCTTGATCTGATCGGCCACCAGCGCGGCGCGCGCGGCCTCTTCCTGTAGAACGGCGGCGGGCACCGACACCAGCAGGCTGCCCTGCGCATGGCCGCGCAGCCGGTCCAGCCCGCCATGCAGCAGCGTCGCACCCGGCCCCAGCGCTGCCAGCGCTTGCAGCGACACGCCTTCGGGGCGGCCCTGGCCGGTGAAGCGCAGGCGCAATACGGCCACGCCCGGCCGGCCGTCCAGGCCTTGCAGGTCGGGCACCAGCCGCGCCGCCAGGTCCGCCGGCAGGTCGTGCTGCAAGGGGCGCAGCAAGGCGCGCGTGGCGTCGGCCTGCGGATCGCCGAACACGCGCCAGACCTCGCCGTGTTCGACCTTGCGGCCGCCGTCCAGCACCAGCACCTTGTGGCAGACTTCGCGGATCACGGCCATGTCGTGGGTGATCAGCACCACCGTCAGGCCCAGCTTGCGGTTGATGTCCTGCAGCAGCGCCAGGATGGACTGGGTAGTCTCCGGGTCCAGCGCGGACGTGGCTTCGTCGCACAGCAGGATTTCGGGGTTATGCACCAGCGCCCGGGCGATGCCCACGCGCTGCTTCTGGCCGCCCGACAGCTTGGCCGGATAGGTATCCGCCTTGTCGCGCAGCCCGACCAGGTCCAGCAGCGCGTCGACCCGCACCCGCGCCGCGGCCGGCTTCACGCCCGCCACGCGCAGCGGCAAAGCCACGTTTTGCGCCACGGTCTTGGCCGACAGCAGGTTGAAGTGCTGGAAGATCATGCCGATGCGGCGGCGCAGGCCCACCAGCGCGTCCTCGTCCAGGCTGCCGACGTCCACGCCGTCCACCCGCACCCGGCCGGCGCTGGGCCGCTCAAGCATGTTGATGGAACGCAGCAGGGTCGACTTGCCGGCGCCGCTGCGCCCGATGATGCCGAACACCTCGCCGCGCGAGATAGAAAACGAAATGTCCGACAGCGCTGCCACCGGGCCCTGCGGGCCGGGATAGTGCTTCTGCAGGCCTTCGAAGACGATGTGCGCATCCTGCGCCGCGCCGGCCTCGGCCTGCGCGGCTTCGTGCGGCAGGGAAAACTCGTGTTGGATCATGACGCGCCTAGAAGACCGGAATCACCGAGCCTTCGTACTTGCTGAGGATGAACTGGCGCACTTCCTCCGAGTGGTAGGCCTTGACCAGCTCCGGCACCCAGGGCGCGTTCCTGTCCTTTTCGCGCACGGCGATGATGTTCACGTACGGGTTGTTTTCTTTCTTCTCGACCGCGATGCCGTCGCGAGTGGCGATCAGCCCGGCCTGATAGGCAAAGCTGTTGACGATGGCGGCGGTGTCCACATCCGGCAGCGAACGGGCCAGCACCACCGAGGCGCTTTCCACGAAGTCCAGCTTTTTGGGGTTGGACGTCACGTCCGCCAGCGTGGCGGTGCCCGTGGCCGGATCGAAGCCGTCGCGCAGCGTGATCAGGCCGTTGTCGCGCAGGATCACCAGCGCGCGGGTCTGGTTGCTGGGGTCGTTGGGAATGCCGACCTTGGCGCCGTTGGGCAGGTCTTTCAGCGACTTGTACTTCCTGGAATAGAACGCGATGGGCGAGATCAGCGTGTTGGCCACCGACACCAGCTTGTAGCCGCGCTGCTTGATCTGGTCGTTCAGGAAGGGAATGTGCTGGAAGGCATTGGCGTCCAGGTCACCGTTGTTCAGCGCCTCGTTGGGGCTGGCGGTGCCGGTGATGACGACGGGTTCGACGGCCAGGCCGTTCTTCTTGGCGACCTGCGCCACGACTTCCCAGATCTGCTCGTCGACGCCGCCCCGCACGCCCACCTTCAACGGCTTGGGATCGGCCGAGAATGCCGGTCCGTGGAACATCGCCGCAGCGGCCAGCACGGCGCCAAAGAAGCCCTTGATGAGCGTGCCCGTGCGGGCGGAGAAAGTACGGGGAGTCATATGGAAATCGCCTCTAAGTCAAGCCGGTTATGAGAGAGACGATTCTAGGGATGGCCCCTGCGCGCACGAACGAATAGTTGGTTGAGTCCTTATTACAGGGGTGTTTGGTTATGTGGCGGGCGCATATGACGGCACGCCTTCAGAACGGCTTGACGACCACCAGCGTCACGATCACCGCAGCCGCAATGACGGTGAACGGCGCATACAGGTCAACCAAGGGCGGGCGCTTGGCGCCGCCCAGGGCCAGGCGGCGCAGCGCGGCGCTCTGGATGCCGAGCAGCGCCGACAGTGCCAGCGCCACGCCGGCCTTGATCCACAGCCAGTCCATGGCGAACCAGCCGAAGGTCATGGCCAGGTGCAGGCCGATCAGCCAGGCCAGCACCATGGCCGGCGTGGTCACGAACAGCGTCCAGCGGCGCAGCGCGCCCAGCATCTTGCGTTCCTTGGGCGCCTCGTCGCTGTCGGGCGGCTGCGACGACAACAGGAACAGGGACACGAACAACGAGCCGCCCAGCCATGCGACCACGGCGGCGACATGCAGCATTTTCAGAAGTTGATAGGTCATGCGCGGCATTATCACCGGAGGGCGGACGGATGCGGGGCGGTATTGCGGCCCGGGTTTGCGCTGGGGCAAACGGGATGACGCCGTGGCGACCAGGCGGCCTGCGGATGACGCCGTCGCGGCGGTCCGGGCCGCCGGCCCGGGAAATTACTTGGCGGCGTCGGTCGCCGGCTGCGTGGCGGGCGTCGCGGCAGCGGGCGCGGCGGGCATGACGCCCGAGGGCGCAGCGGGGGTGGCGGCAGCCGCAGCGGGCGCCGGCGCGGACGTCGGGGCCGCCGAATCCGTCTTCGGTGCCGGGCTGGCCGGCGTGGTGGACGCCCCGGTAGCGTTGGCTGGCGCCGCGGCAGGCTGCCCCCGGGCCGGCTCGGGCGCCGGCTTGTCGCCGGCCGCCGACGCACCGCTGGCCGTGGAGGGATTCAGCGTATCGGCCGGCGCGTCCGGCGTGGTCACGGGATCCGCGGGCGGCTTGGGCGCGACGGCCTTGCCGCGGCCAGGCGGCGGCACATGGGGCGCGGCGGCGGCCTGCGCGTCCGGCAGGAAGCGCTGCAGCAGCTGGAAGAAGCCTTCATAGAACGCCGGCCGCGACACGGTCTGGCTGGCCGTCTTGACCAGCGAATCGTCGCTGGCGCCGAACGGCATCGACACCTGCCCCAGCACGCTCACGCCCACGCTGGCCGAGCTGGAGGTGCGTTTGATGGAATAGCGGTCCTGCACGGCGTTGGCGAACACGGTGGCGCGCTCGTTGGCGGCGCCATCGGATGCGCAATCGATGTTGAAGCTGATCTGCGTATGCTGGCCGTCGTCGCCCTGGAAGTTCTTGTGCCCGGTGACGCGCGACCCTTCGAACTTGTCGATGTTGTAGCCCTGGCTGAGCAAGGCCCGCCGTCCGGCGTCGCACGCCGTGGTGCTGCCCGCCGGGAACGTCCGGGAATAGGTGTCGTTCTGGGTGAAGTCTTCTTTTTCGAAAGCGGCTTTGGGAGCGGCGCATCCCGTGAGGACGGCTGCCAGGGCAGCGCACAACGGAAGGGCAAGACGAGGGGTGACGCGGGGCATGAAAAAATCCGGCTGGGGGGCGACGAGAGGATTATCTGCCAAGGGCAGGACGTCCAGCGCCCGCGCGAGCCTGCGCAGTGATGGGTTGAAACAGCTTTATAGCGCATATGGGGCCGGAATGCCTGTTGCCTGCGGGCACATGCCGTAACGCTTGCGTGTCAAGGCGTAGCCCGCGCCGGCAAGGGCGTCGCGCCGCCCGGGGCGCCGCCCGGGTCCGCCAGGGCCTCTTCCCGCACCAGACTGCGCCGATAGTTGCCGCAACCCACGGCCAACAGGCCGATGCACAGCAGCGTGGCCACGCCGATCAACAGTGACATCGAATGCCCTACCGCCGCCGGCAGCTTGAACAGGCGATCCGTCAGCAACGCCACCGCAGTCGTGCCCGCCCCCAGGCCGATCAGGTTCGATATCAACAGGAACAGGGCCGATATCTGCGCCCGCAACTGGTTGGGCGGCAGGATCTGCATGGCGGCGGTGGACGTGGGCATGGGAAACGAGGCGAAGAACATCGCCGGCAGCAGCAGCCCCACCGACAGCCACAGGCCGTCGACCTGGGTAAACGCCACGGCCGGCACGGCCATGCCGACGGCGCCGATGACCCCGGCGCGCAGCGGCGCATCGCTGTAGCCGCGCCTGGCCAGCCAGTCCATCAACCAGCCGCCGCAGAACACGCCGGCCGTATTGGCCACCAGCACCACCACGCCCAGCATGTAGCCCACGTCCACCGGCGACAGGCCGAACTTGCGCATGTAGAAGGCCGGCGTCCAGCCCAGCAGGCAGAACAGGATCATGGCGTAGAACGAAAACCCCAGGTAGTGGCAGAAGAACGTGCCGCGATGGCGCCCCAGGAAACGCAAGGTCTCGCCCACCGACGGCTTTTGCGCCAGGCCGGCGGCATCGCGACGCACCCCGCGGCGCTGCGGATCGCGCACGGTCAGCAGAATCAGCAGCGCCACCAGCAACCCGGGCAAGCCGACGATGAAGAATGTCACCTGCCAGGGTCGCAGCGCGCCCAGCAGCGGCACGGCCACGCTGTCCACGCTCTTGAGCAGGTTGATGACGTAGCCGCCAATCAGGAAAGCCATGCCGCCGCCGATGAACGAGCCGATGGAATAGATGCCCACCGCGCGGCCCAGCTTGTGTCGCGGGAACATGTCGCTCAGCATCGAATAGGTGGCGGGCGACAGCGCGGCCTCGCCCACGCCCACGCCGATGCGCGCCAGGAACATCTGCGCGAAACTGCGCGACAGGCCGCAGGCGGCCGTGGCCAGGCTCCAGAATGCCACCCCGATGGCGATGATGCGGGGCCGCGAATAGCGGTCGGCCAGCAGCGCGATGGGGATGCCCATGAAGGCATAGAACAGCGAAAACGCCAGCCCGTGCAGCAGGCTGAACTGCGTGTCCGATAGCTGCAGATCGTGCTTGATGGGCTCGATCATCAGGGCCAGGATCTGCCTGTCGACGAACGAAAATATGTACGCTAGCATGCAGATCAGGACGACATACCACTCGTAGGCATAGCTGGTCCTGGCCGCGTCGTTTCGGGGGTCGCCCATCATGTTTTTCCCTTGTATCGCAACGGGATCGCGCCGGCCCCGCCAGCGTGGCGGCTGCGTCCCCTTGTCTGGTTCGCCAATCAGGGCCTGCGTGGCAGGCCCCAATGGCTGCATCTTTTGTAGGCCTTTGCGCCAGCCGGCTCTATACCGGGCGCGCAACGGCTATTCCCGGGGCGCAGGAAAGCATGTTCCAAGACACCTATCCGTTGCAACGCCACTGCCTGCTCAATTCGGGCAATGTCTCTGAAATCACGGACCAGGTCAGCCAGCACCTGTGGTCGCACCGCATGTGCGTGGCGTCGGGCGAGCCGATGCGCTCGCGCCTGTACGGCGTGTTCTTCGGCAGCGCCGCACTGTTCGACCTGCACTACGGCGCCGACGTGGAAATCGATGCCGGCGACATCGCCCGCTACTACCTGGTGCGCGTCACGCTGCAAGGCGCCGGGCTGGTCACGCTGGGCAAGCGCAGCGCCCCCTTGCGCGAAGGCAGCCTGACCATCTCGTCGCCGTCCGAACGCAGCATCATCCGCATCGGCCAGGACTGCCGCAGCCTGATCCTGCGCATCGAACGCCAGGCCCTGGAACGCCACCTGCAGCAGCTGCTGGACCGCCCGGTCAAGCAGCCCCTGGTGTTCGACCTGGAAGCCGCCCCGGGCTCAGCCGGCCTGGCGGCCGTCCAGGAAACGCTGGACTACCTGTGCCGCCTGTACCGCCACCCCGCGATCGAAGGCGTGACGCAGACGCTGGCGGCGGGCTTTTCCGACTACCTGGTGTCGTTGCTGCTGACCCAGCTGCCGCACAACTATTCCGACGCGCTGCGCGCCGACCGCCGCCAGCCGCTGCCGCAGCACGTGCGCCGCGCCCGCGACTACATCGAAGAACACATCGACGCGCCCATCGCCCTGACCGACCTGGCGGCGCATTGCGGCGTGTCCATCCGCACGTTGCAGAACGGCTTCACCCAATTCCTCAAGCAAAGCCCCAGCGACTACCTGCGCAACCGCCGGCTGGCGCTGGCGCACGCCGCGCTGGGGCAAGCGCGGGACGGCGACAGCGTCACCGACATCCTCTTGCGCTGCGGCGTCACCAGCTTCGGCCACTTCGCCACGCATTACCGCAAGCGGTATGGCTGCCTGCCGTCCGACACGCTCAGGCAGCGGCGCGCCTGTACGCCCTGAGCCACGGCGATTGCGCCGGGATCAACGCGTGAAGGCCCCCTCGCGGCCGCCTTCATGCCACGCTTGCGCCCCGCCCGCATTTGCTTGCCGATTCGGAATCCCGCCTGCGCATTCGGCGCAGCCCGCGCCTGGCCCCGCCGCTAGGATCAAAGCCTCTATCGAAGGAGCTTGATCATGCGCATCGGCGTAATTGGCGGCGGCCACGGCTGCTACGCGGCGGCAGCCGACCTGGTGGAAAAAGGGCATCGCGTGCGGCTGTGGCGCCGGGACGGCGCCGCGTTCGACCGCCTGCGCCAGGCGGGCGCCCTGACGGTGACCGACTACCGCGGCACACGCCGCATCCCGCTGGGCGACGGCCCCGGCCAACTGGAGCTGGCTTCCGATCTGGTCGCCGCCACCGACGGCGCGCAACTGTTGGTGATTCCGCTGCCGGCCACGTCCCACGCCGCGCTGGCGCCACACCTGGCCCCCCATCTGCAAGACGGCCAGGTCGTGTTCCTGCCGCCCGGCACCTTCGGCAGCCTGCTGTTTGCCCGCGCCCTGAAAGACGCCGGCAACCCGGCCGAGGTGGCCTTCGCCGAAACCGGCACCCTGCCCTACCTGGCGCGCAAACATGGCGACCGCGTCGTCATCAGTGCCTACGCCACGCGCCTGCCCACCGGCGTCTTTCCCGGCCGCCTGTCCGGCCCGGCCCTGAAAGTGCTGGCGCAGGCCTACCCCAGCATCGAACCGATCGAAGACGCCCTGTCCGGCGCGTTGATGAACGCCGGGCCGGTGATCCATCCGCCGCTGATCCTGATGAACGCCGGTCCGCTGGAACACTTCGACACGTGGGACATCCACAATGAAGGCACGCAGCCGTCCATCCGCCGCGTGACCGACGCGCTGGACGCCGAACGCATCGCTATCCGGACGGCGCTGGGCTATGCCGCGCCGCACTTTCCGCTGGCCGACCACTACGCCGCCGAGGGCGATGAATGGATGTACGGCCGCGGCGCCCATGGCAAGCTGACCGACAGCGGCGACTGGCGCGAGAACATCGACCTGGCCGGCCACCGCTACATGCTGGAAGACACGCAGCTGGGCCTGTCCTTCCTGGTGTCGACGGGCCGCTGGGCCGGCGTGCCCACGCCGGTGGCGCAGGGCCTGCTCAGCGTGGCCTCGGCCGTGACCGGCCGCGACCTGTACGCCGAAGGCCGCACGCTGGAAGCCCTGGGCCTGCAAGGCCTGTCGCGCAGCGCCATGGCCGAACTGCTGGCGCAAGGGGTCTGACCATGGACCAAACCTTGTGCGTGGTCGGCGCCGGCCGCATGGGCATCGGCATCACGCTGTCGTACATCCATGCCGGATTGCCCGTCACCCTCATCGACATCAAGCCGCGCGAACACGGCGAACAGGCCGAGTACTTCGCCCGCGTGCTGGGCGAGCTGCGGTGCGAACTGGCCACGCTGACGCGATTGGGCCTGCTGGATGTGGCCCAGGCCGACGTCGCGCTGGGCCGCGTGCGCCTGACCACGCGCGAGGACGCCCGCGCGGACCTGGCGCGCGCCCGGGTCGTTTTCGAAGCCGTGCCCGAGCGCCTGGACGTCAAGCGCGACACCTTCGCCTGGCTGGGCCGCGCCTGCGCGCCGGACAGCGTCATTGCGTCCACCACGTCCACCTTCCTGGTCACCGAGCTGGCCGAACAGGTGCACGGCCCCGCCCGCTTCCTGAACGCGCACTGGCTCAACCCGGCGTATCTCATTCCGCTGGTGGAAGTGAGCCGCGGCCCGCAGACGTCGGAAGCGGCGTTGCAAGCGCTGCTGGCCGTGCTGCGGCTGGCGGGCAAGACACCGGTGCAGTGCGCGCCGGCGGCCGGCTACATCGTGCCGCGCATCCAGGCCCTGGCCATGAACGAGGCGGCCCGCATGGTCGAGGAAGGCGTGGCCAGCGCCGCAGACATCGACACGGCCGTGCGGCTGGGCTTCGGCCTGCGTTTCTCGGTGCTGGGCCTGCTGGAATTCATCGACTGGGGTGGCGGCGACATCCTGCATTACGCGTCCCGCTATCTGGCGGACGCCATCGACCCACGCTTTGCCGCGCCGGACATCATCGCGCGCAACATGGCCGCAGGCCGCAACGGCCTGCGCGACGGCCAGGGCTTCTACGACTACGCCGGCATGGACGTGGACGCCTACAAGCTGCGGCGGCTGGGAGAACTGTGCGAACGGCTGCGCATCATGGGGCTGCTGCCGCGCCATGACGGGGCCAAGGCGGCAGGCCAGGCCTGAGCCCCGTCAGGCCGCCAACGTCTCCTCCACCCGCACGCAACGTACCTCGTGTCCTGGCGCGATGGCGGTGATGGCGGGCACGGCGGCCTGGCAGGGCGGTGCCGCCAGCCGGCAGCGCGGTGCAAACGAACAGCCCGGCGGCAGGGCCGCCAGGTCTGGCGGCGATCCAGGTATGGTTTCCAGGCGCGTACCCTTTTGCATCGCGCCATGCGCACGGCCCTTGAGCAACGCCTGGGTGTAGGGATGACGCGGCGCGCGCAACAGGTCGGCAATCGTGCCCTGCTCCACGATGCGGCCGCCATACATGACCGCCACGCGGTCGGCAATCTCCGCGGCCGCGCCGATATCGTGCGTCACGAACACGATGGCCAAGCCCAATTCACGTTGCAGTTCGCGCAACAGCAGCAGGATCTGAATCTGCACCGTGGCGTCCAACGCGGTCGTCGGCTCGTCCGCCAGCAACACCTTGGGGTTGCAGGACAGCGCCAGCGCGATCATGGCGCGTTGCCGCATGCCGCCCGACATTTCGTGGGGATAGGCCTGCAGCCGGCGTTCGGGGCTGGGAATGCGCACGCGCTCGAACAGCGATAGCGCGCGCGCGTGGGCATGGGCGCGCCCTTGCCCCGAATGCCGCCGCACCATTTCTTCGATCTGGCGGCCCACCGGGTAGACGGGATCGAGCGCCAGCAGGGGCTCCTGAAACACCATCGACACGACCGGCCCGCGCATTGCCGCCAATTCGCGCGGGCTCATCGCAAGCACATCCTTGCCATCCACCCGCATTTCACCGGTGATGCGCGTGCGCCGCGGCGGGTGCAGGCGCATCAGCGCGCGCAAGGTCACGCTCTTTCCCGAGCCGGATTCGCCGATGAGCGCCACGGCTTCGCCGCGCCCCACGTCCAGGTTCACGCCATTCAAGGCATGCACGGTCTTGGCGCCGGCCTTGAAGGCCACGTCCAGGTCGCGGATACTGACCAGAGGCGTTGTCGTCATGCCAATGCTCCAGAGGCCTGATAGCCGGATTCGGGTTGATACATGAGGCAGCGCACGGCCTGCCCGTCATGCGCGGCCAGCACCGGCGCTTCCTGGGCACAGGCCGCGCGCGCCTGCGCGCAACGCGTGTGGAATCGGCAGCCTGGCGGCGGGTCGATGGGGTTGGGCGGATCCCCCGACAAGGGCGCCGTCTCGGTCCGCTGGCCGGGTTCCATGCACGGCATGGAACGCAGCAGCGCCTGCGTATAGGGGTGGCGCGGCGTGTCGAATACCTGATCCACCGGCCCCAGCTCCACGACTTCCCCCAGGTACATCACCATGACCCGATCCGAGATGTACCGCACGACATTCAGATCGTGGCTGATGAACATGTAGGTCAGGCCGAAGTCCGTTTTCAGGTCCAGCAGCAGATTCAGCACCTGCGCTTCCACGGATTTGTCCAGGGCCGAAACGGCTTCGTCCAGGATCACCAGGCGCGGATGCAGCGCCAGGGCGCGCGCGATGTTCACGCGCTGGCGCTGGCCCCCTGACAATTCATGCGGATAGCGTCCGGCAAAGCGCTGCGCGTCCAGCCCCACCCTGCCCAGCAGCCCGCGCGCCACCCCGATCGCGTCGCGCCGGGGCATGCCGTGCACTTGCGGACCGAAAGCAATGGAGTCCTCGATGGTCATGCGCGGATTGAGCGAGGAATAGCTGTCCTGGAACACCATCTGGGTCTGCCGCCGGAACTCGCGCAGCGCGAGTCCGCGCGACCCCACTGTCACGCCGTCGAACACGAGTTCGCCACGGTCTTGCCGGGTCAACTGCATCACCAGGCGCGCCGTCGTGGATTTGCCGCAACCGGACTCGCCCACCACGCCCAGGGTTTCGCCTTTCTTCACGTCGAAGTCCACGCCGTCGACCGCGCGCACGGCGCTGCCGCCCTTGCGCCGCGACAACGGATCGCGCTTGAGCGGGAAGTGCTTCGTCAAGCCGCGCACGCTCAGCAGCGGTTGCGCGGGGCCGCCCACGTCCTCGTGCACCACGGGCAATACACCGGCAAGCGCATTCATTCCTTGACCTCCATGGCTGAGCGCAATCCGTCGGAGAACAGATTGAAGGACATGGACGTGATGAAGATCATCACGCCGGGCAGCGCCGCGACCCACGGCTGGGTATAGATGGCGGTACGCAAGGTATTGAGCATCAGGCCCCACTCCGGCTCCGGCGGCCGCACGCCCAGGCCCAGGAACGACAGGCCGGAGGCGAGGATCATCGACACCGATATCAGGCTGGTCGAATAGACGAAAATGGGTCCCAGCACATTGGACAGCACGTGGACGCGCACGATGGTGAAGCCGGACGCGCCGGACGCCCGCGCCGCATCGACATAGTCGCTGCGCCGAACCTGTGTCGTGACGCTTTCCGCCACGCGCACGATCTGCGGCACGAACACGATCGTCAGCGACAGGATCGCGTTGAAAATGCCGGCGCCCAACGTGCCGGACAATGCAATCGCCAGCAGCACGGAAGGAAACGCGTAGAACACGTCCACCACGCGCATGATGACGGTGTTGATCCAGCCTCCGGCGTAGCCGGCCAGAATGCCGATGCCGCTGCCGATGGCAAACGCGACGATGACCGGCACCACCCCCATGAACAGCGACAGACGCGCACCCAGCATCAGGCGCGACAGCATGTCCCGCCCCAATTCGTCGGCGCCCAGCGGATAGCCTTCGGTGCCGATGGGTCGCAGACGCTTGAGCATCGACGCCTGGAACGGGTCCGCGGGCGTGATCCACGGCGCCAGCAGTGCCATGACGACCAGCGCCAGGATGAGGATGCCGGCGCCCATCGCCACCGGATCGCGCCGCAGACGGCGCAGGGCGTTGGCCCAATAGCCGGGCGAGCGCGCCACGGCGACTGTCGCGGGGGAACCGCTTGCAAGGGAAATGGCCATGTTTCTCAGCTCCTTTCGATGCGCGGATCGAACAGGCCTTGCAGAATGTCGACCGCCAGGTTCAGGACCACGAAAAACAGCGCCAGCACCAGGATCGTGCCCTGCAACAAGGGAAGGTCCCGTTGGAATATGGCGGCATTGAGCAGAAAGCCCGTGCCCGGCCACGAAAACACCGTCTCGATCAGGATGGATCCGCCCAGCAGATACCCAAGCTGCAGGCCCATCACGGCAAGCGCCGTCGGCGCGCAATTCTTGACCACATGCAGGAACACCCCCAGCTCCGTCAGGCCGCGCGCACGCAGGCCCACCACGAATTCCTGCGCCAGGGTTTCGGCGACCAGGGCGCGCACGGTGCGCGCGATGATGCCCATCGGAATGACGGACATGGTCACCGCAGGCAGGATCATGTGACGCAGATGGGCCCAGTCGGCCGTCCACTCGCCCGAGCCGCCGGGCCCCGCACCGGTCGGCGGCAACCATGCCAGTTGCGCCGAGAACATGATGACCAGCACCATGCCCAGCCAGTAGTGCGGCACGCTGACGCCTATCACCGAGACGAACGAGGCAATGCGATCCAGCAAGGAATTGCGGTGATAGCCGCCGACAAACCCCAGGAATGCGCCCACGACGAAGCCCAGCATCGTCGCCACGCAGGCCAGGCGCAGCGTATTGCCCACGGCGTTGAACACTTCGGCCGCCACGGGTCGGCCGGAGGCGATCGAGGTGCCCAGGTCTCCGTGCAGCGCGCGCCACAGCCAGCCCGCGAACTGCTCGGGCAAGGGTCGGTCGAAGCCGTACAGCTGCATCAACTGCCGCTGCAGGTCGGCCGACGCGTCGGGCGGCAGGATGGACACCAGCGGATCGCCTGGCGCCAGGTGAATCAACAGGAAACAGAGCAGCGCGACCCCCGCCATGATGGGCAGGGCATACAGCACGCGCCGAAGTAGGTAGAACAGCATAGGCGGCACCCGCTCAGTGCGCCGAATGCCCTCCTCACGGAGCGGCATCCGGCGCGTTCCAGGTCAGTCCATGGACATCGTGGCGATATCGATGAACCAGCTCTTGGGCTGGACGACGCCCTTGACCTTCGGCGAAATCGCGCGCGGGCCCACATCGTGAGCGATCCACACGAATGGCGCTTCTTCGACCACCCGCGCGTGCAGCCTGGCCAACGCCGCATCGCGTTCGGCCGGCACGAAGGTCGTGCGCGCGTCCTTGATCAGCCCGTCGATCTCGGCGTTGCCGAAGTAGCCCCAATTGTTGGAGGTGGGCGGAAAGGTCTTGGTGCTGACAAACCGCACGATGGCGAAGAACGGGTCCATGGCCGCGAAGCTGACGTTGATCGCATCGCTGCCGTTGGCGGATGGATCCTTCGCGCCCTTGCGCCAGTTGGTGAACAAGGTGTTCCACTCCACCACGTCGAAGCTCACGTCGAAATAGCAGTCCTTCAGGTTCTGCTGCACGAACTCGTTCATGGGCAACGGCTGCATCTGGCCGGAGCCCGAGGCCGATGTCTGCACCTTCACCTTGACGGGCCTGGCCTTGGAATAGCCGGCGTCGGCCATCAACTTGCGGGCCGCGTCCGGGTCATACTTGATGTCGAACTTGGGATTTCCCCACCAGGGATGGCCCGGGGGCACCGTGCCCTTGGGCTCTGCCATCATGCCGCCCAGCAATTGCTTGAGCTCGCCCCGGTTCACGCACAGGTTGGCGGCCTGGCGCACGCGCGGGTCCAGCCACGGCGAGCCCTCCTTGAACGACAGCTGCCATGGCCATACATGCGGCTGTTCATTGGAGTAGATGATGAACCCGCGGCTCTTGATTGCCTCGAAGGCGTCGGAAGCCGGCGCCTCGATCCAGTCCACCTGCCCCGACATCAGCGCGGCCGTGCGCGAATTGGCCTCGGGCAGCGGCAACATCACCACGCGGTCGATCTTGGGCCGCCGCTTCTCGTCCCAGTACAGATCGTTCTTGACCACTTCCAGGCGCTCACGCGGCACGAACTTCGACATCTTGAATGGCCCCGTTCCCGAAGCGTCCGCGGCAAACGCCGCCCACGCCTTTTGCGACCGCTCGGCCGGGTCAGTCACCGACGCCGGCACCTCGGCCAGCTTCTTGTTCCATTGGGCCGGCGACGCCATGAACAGATTGGCCAGGTTGATGGGCAGGAAGGAATCGGGCTCGGACGTGGTCAGCTCCACCGTCAGGTCGTCGATCTTGCGCGCCGACACCAGCGTAGGCATGCGCGACGCCGTGACGCCGACCTGGCTGGGATCGAACTGCGGCGCCTGCTTGTCCAGTACCTTGCCCACGTTCCACACCACGGCGTCGGCATTGAAGGCTGACCCATCGTGGAACGTCACGCCCGGACGCAGCTTGAAGACCCACTTGGTCTTGTCCGCGGCATCCACGTCCCAGGACACGGCCAGGTCGGCGATCAGCACGCTGGGGCCGTCCTTCCTGGACAGGTCCCATTGCGTCAATCCGTCGTACATCGGAATGCCGGTAAAGCGGTTGCCCTCGAAACCCTGGTCGGGCTGGCCCAGGGTGCGGGGAATGTCGCCTGCGGTCATGCCGATGCGCAGGACTTTTTCGGCGTGGGCTGCGCGGGGTGCGATCCCGACGACACCCGCCAGGGCCAGGGCGGCGATCAGGAAGTTGCTGCGGATACTTCGCGTCTGCATTGTGACTCTCCGAAGTCTTGAGGGGCATGAAGCCGTCATGAGGAACCAGCACCGGGCCCGCCCCGCGCAGGCCTGTCAGGCAGGTGCACAGTGCTGGTACACAATTTTTGTACAAGCAACTTCCATGCCATTGATCGCAGATTTGACGAAGTACAGGGGTAAATACGGAGTCCGCGCGGAAAATCCGCCCCCCGCGGGCAATATCGAGACGCCAGCCATCCGCCCGCACGAAGACGAGCCAGCGGCCACGGGTGAGCCGCGCCGGGGCAGGCACCAAGGCGGCGCAGCGCGCCCGCTCTTGGTGCGCCGGGCGTTACGCCGCCACGCCCGCCTGCGCCAGCATGGCGCGCAGCAGGACGTTGCATCCTGCTTCCAGGTGATCGGGGCGCGCGTCTTCGATCTCGTTATGGCTGATGCCGTCCTTGCAGGGCACGAAGATCATCGCCGCCGGGGCCACCCGCGCCATGTATACGGCGTCGTGTCCCGCGCCGCTGACCACCTCCATGGCCGACAAGGACAAGTCCCTTGCGCCATCCCGCACCGCCTGGACCAGCGGCTGCGCAAACGGCTGCGGCGCGAAGTACACCACCTGCTCCACGTGCGCCGACACGCCGCCGCGCCGGGCCGCGGCGTCCACCGCAGCGCGCAAGGCAACGTCCATCGCCGACAGCGTCGCGTCATCGGCGGCGCGCAGGTCCACCGAGAGACTCACGCGGCCCGGAATGACATTGCGGGAATTCGGGAACACGTCCATCCAGCCTACGGTGCCACGCGCGTTCGGGGCGTGCGCCAGCGCAATGTCGTTGACCGCGCGCACCAGGTCAGATGCCGCCAGCAGCGCATCGCGCCGCAACGGCATGGGCGTCGGACCGGCATGCGCTTCCACGCCGGTCAGCACCACGTCGTACCAGCGCTGGCCCAGCGCCGCCGTGACCACGCCGATCACGGTGTCTGCGGCCTCCAGCACCGGCCCCTGTTCGATATGCGCCTCGAAATAGGCGCCCACGCCATCGCGCGCCACCGGGGGCACGGCCGCTGCGCCGGCATAGCCGATCGCGGTCAAGGCGTCACGCACGCTGACGCCGTCGCGGTCACGCTGCCCCAGCGCATGGTCCAGCGTAAAGGCGCCGGCGTACACGCCCGAGCCCATCATGACCGGCACGAAGCGCGATCCCTCCTCGTTCGTCCACACCACCAGTTCCAGCGGCGCCTCGGTCTGGACACCGGCGTCGTTCAGCGTGCGCAGCACTTCCAGGCCCGCCAGCACGCCGTAGTTGCCGTCGAACTTGCCGCCGGTGGGCTGGGTATCGATATGGCTGCCCGTCATGACGGCGGGCAAGGCATTGTTGCGGCCCGGACGGCGCGCGAAGATGTTGCCGATGGCGTCCACGCGCAGCTCGCACCCCGCCTGGCGCGCCCAGTCCGAAAACAGGTCGCGGCCCTGGCGGTCCAGGTCGGTCAGGGCCAGCCGGCAGACCCCGCCCTTGTCGGTCGCGCCGATACGGGCCAGATCCATCAACGACTGCCACAAGCGCGCACCGTCCACGCGCAGATCAGCCAGGGAATCGAAGGCAGTAGAGGCAAGGGTCATGCAAGCTCCTGATACGCGAAGGGGACGTCGCCACGCCGCGCGGGCGGGCGGAGGATCGGCCATCGAAAAATAATGGCTGGTGTACCAGGCGCTGCAAATACACAATCGCGCTGAATCAGGCTCACTGTACAGGCGCGTTCGGGCTATCTGTATAGGTCAGAATCCGCAACGCCAACCGCACGCGGGCCTCGTTGGGATAGTTGCGGTTGGCCAGGATCACGATGCCCAGCTTGCGCGACGGCACGAAGGCCACGTAGGCGCCAAAGCCGTTGGTGGCGCCGGTCTTGTTGATCCACACCGCCTCCTGCGGCGCGCTCGGCGGCTGCACGGCCTGCACGGGCAGGGTTTCGAACGCCACCTTGGCCGAGTTGCCGGCCACCAGGTCATCCACCGACACCGGGTAGCGGTACTGCTCCCAGATCAGGTCCTGCGTCATCGCGCCCAGCTGGTAGTAGCCGGTATGCGTGGCCGCGATGGCGCGCTGGATGGCGGCATCCGCGGGCGCCACGCCCAGGTTCACCTCGACGAAGCGGATCATGTCGCGGGCGGTCGATTTCACGCCATAGGCCTCGTCCGACAGCACGCCCGGATTCACCCGCACCGCCGCGTTCTGCTTGTTGTAGCCCCAGGCGTAGTCCGGCATTTTTTCAGGCGGTACGTTCACATAGGTGCTGCGCAGGCCCAGCTTGGGAAACAGGCCCTGCTCCAGCGCCGCCACGTAGGGCTGGCCCAGGCTGCGCGCCGCCACCACGCCCAGCATGCCGATGCTGGGATTGGCGTAGGTGCGGTGCGTACCGGGCGCGTACTGCGGCGTCCAGGCCTTCAGGTAGGCCATCAACTGGGCCATGTCCTGCACGGCGTCCGGCACCTGCAAGGGAAAGCCCCCGGCCGTGTGCGTGGCCAGGTTGATCAGCGTCGTCTTGGCAAAGTCGGTGCCTTGCAGTTCGGGCACGTACCGGGCGGGGCTGTCGCCCAACGACAGTTTGCCCGAGGCCTCTGCATAGCCCGCCAGCGTCACGGTGAAGGTCTTGCTGATCGAGCCCAGCTCGAACAGCGTGTCGGGCGATACCGGCTTGCGCGGTGCGCGCGAGGCATCGCCGTAGTTGAAAAAGCGCTGCTGGCCGTTGCGGGTGACGGCGATCGCCATGCCGGGGATGTCGTATTGGCGCATGACCTCGAGCACGGCGGCATCGATGACGGGGGCTGCGGCCGTGGGGGCTGCGGGGGCCGTGGGAACATTCGCCGCAGATCCACTCGATGCGGGTTTGGGTGTCGCTGCGGCGTCTGCGGCAGCGGCCGAACCCGCCGCGGTGGCCAGGGCCAGCAGCAACAACGGCGCGCGGAATTTCTCCAGTAAACGCATGCAATTCTTCCTATCGCGTAACACCGGCTAGCGCCGGCCGAATGGCGCCCAGTGTAGGACGAAATTGGCACGTCCTAGTATTAACCCTAAGTCTCGTCCGACCGAAATTTTGGCTATCCTGCTCCGGTCGATTCAAAACCCCGCAGAAGAGACTCGCCCCCGTGGCGGGCGCCGACGGAGCAACCGCCCCGGAAACTCTCAGGCAACAGGACTGCGCGGTGTAGACAATCTGGAGAGAGGCGCCAGGCGCGCCCACCGAAGGGGATCCCGCGGCGCTCGCCGCCCGGGTGAAGCTCTCAGGTACCAAGACAGATGGGGTGCTGCTGCCGGTTGGCCGCAGCCACGCTATCTGGAGCCACCATGCCCCGCATCGCCATCATCGGCGCCGGTATCACCGGCGTCACGTCTGCGTACGCCTTGAGCAAACTGGGTTACGACGTCACGGTCTACGACCGCCAGCGCTATCCCGCCATGGAAACGTCCTATGCCAACGGCGGCCAGCTGTCCGCCAGCAACGCCGAAGTCTGGAACAGCGCCGCCACCGTCATGAAGGGCCTGCGCTGGCTGGGGCGGCGCAATGCGCCGCTGCTGCTCAACCCGCGCTTCAGCTGGCACAAGTATTCGTGGCTGGCCCAGTTCATGGGACAGATCCGCAATTACCGCCAGAACACCATCGCCACCACCCGGCTGGCCATCGAGGCGCGCCAGCACCTGTACGCCATGGCCGAGGAAGAAGGCATCGACTTCGACCTGGAACGGCGCGGCATCCTGCACATCTACCACGACGCCGCCAGCTTCGAGACCGCACGCCGCGCCAACGCGCTGCTGCGCGAAGGCGGACTGGAACGCCACGCGGTCACGCCCGACGAAGCACGCGCCATCGAGCCCGCGCTGCAAACGGCCTGCCACGGCGGCTTCTACACGCCGTCCGATGCCACCGGCGACATCCACAAATTCACCAGCGGCCTGGCCCGTGCCTGCGCGCGCCGCGGCGTGCGCTTCGAGCAGGACGCCGACATCCGCGCCATCAGCCGCGACGGCCTGCCCTACGTCTTGGACATTGCCCGCGAAGGCGGCACGCAACACGAACAGCACGAGGCCAGCGCCATCGTCATCTGCGCCGGCGCCGCCAGCCGCCAGTTCGCGCGCCAGCTGGGCGACTCGCTGAACATCTACCCGGTCAAGGGCTATTCCATCAGCGTGCACCTGGACGAGCCCGACAGCCGCGCTGCCGCCCCCACCGTCAGCCTGCTCGATGAAGCCGCCAAGATCGTCACCAGCCGCCTGGGCGACCGCTTCCGCGTGGCCGGCACGGCGGAATTCAACGGCTTCAACATGGACATCCGCGCCGAGCGCATCCAGCCGCTGGTGGACTGGACCCGCAAGCACTTCCCCGGCGTACGCACGTCACGCGTGGTGCCCTGGTGCGGCCTGCGCCCCATGACCCCCAACATGATGCCGCGCGTCGGCCCGGGCAAGCGGCCCGGCGTGTTCTACAACACCGGACACGGGCATTTGGGGTGGACGCTGTCGGCAGCGACGGCGCAGATGCTGGCGGCAAGTGTGCGGGACGGGGTGGCGCTGGCGTAGCGCCTACCGCGCCAGCAACTGCGGCACCGACGACGCCAGCAACGTCAGCCCCGAACACGTCAGCAGCCCCAGCACCGTGCGCCGGAACGTCACTTCGGAAATGCCGATGTACAGGCGGGTGCCGAGCAGCGTGGGGATCAGCATGGCCGGCGCCACCACCGCGAACATGGGCGCCATGTCGCGGGTGACGATGCCGGTGGCCAGGTAGGTGGCCATCGTCACCGACAGCATCGCCAGGTTGAAGTTCTGGATCACGGCGCGCTGGGTGTCCTTGTTGAAGCCGCGCAGCGTGCACCACAGCGTGGGCACGCTGCCCGCGAAACCGCCGATGCCGCCCAGCACGCCGCCGACCATGCCTACAGCGCCATCGCCCAGGCGGTTGCCGCCGATGCGCGGCAGCCGCTGCGACATCAGCATGACCGGGCACCACAAGGCCAGCAAGGCGCCCAGCACCGCCTTGAACCAGTCCATGTCCAGGTGCGGCAGCACCAGCACGCCCAGCGGAATGCCGGCCAGGCCGCCCGCCAGGAAAGGCCACAGCAGTGGCCAGTCAAAGCCCCGGCGCACCGAAAACACGGCCAGCAGTTGCCCGGTCAAGGCGCCGAAGACGGCCAGCGCGGCGGCCAGGCGCGGGTCCAGCACCCAGGCCCAGAACGACATGGCCACCATGCCGAACGCAAAGCCCGACAGGCCCTGCACGAAGCCCGCCACCGCCGCGCCGATCGCCACCACCCATACCGCGTCCATGCCTGCTGTCTCCTTGATTCCGGGGCCGGTTGCGGCCTCTTGATGTCATGACCGGGGATTCTAGGCAGGTGCGGCGGACCGGGCTATTTGAAGTGCTGATGAGGGAATAGGTTTTCGATGATGGCGCGCCGAAGCCTCGCGCGCGCCGTCGAACCCTGTCCGCAGGCGTTCCGGCTAGCCTTGCAGGACCTCGTAGAAGCTTTCGGCCTCGCCCCGGTCGCCCAGCACGGTGGTCAGTCGGTCGAGCACGGCATCGCGGTAGGCCGGCTTGATTTCCCAGTCGTCGTCGCGCAGGTCTTCGTCCGCGTCCAGGTAGATCTCGCCCACGGCGGCCAGGGCGGCGGCCAGGGTCCAGAGGTCGGGCGCGATGTCGTCGGGTGCCCATGTGCCGGTGCCGTGCATCGCATACAGGATGCGGCCGCTGCCCGTGTCCAGAATGAAGGGGTCGGCGTTCAGGTCGGCGATGACCAGCCAGTGGTCCTGCCAGGCCGGCACCCGTTGGCCGTTCGAGGCATCCCAGCGGTAGCCGGCCTGCAGATCCCACAGGCGGCTGAGCGCGGGAAAGCACACATTGGTTTCGGACAGCGTGACGCCGACCGGGCCGATGTGCGCGTGATAAGTCTCGCCCAACGGGCCGATGCGGGCATAGAAATCGGCCAGCGCGTCGGGCAGCGGGATGTCGCCGCGCCATTCGTCGCGGCCTTGCGGGCGAAGTTCACCGAAACGGGCAAAGCGGTCGCGCAAGGCGTCGATGTCGATCATGCTGGCCCCTGGGTCAAAGGTAGATCGTGCCGCGCAGGTACAGCGCAGCCTGGCCGCTGATGATGACGCGGCCGTTGCCGGGCAGTTCGCATTGCAGCTGCCCCTTGCGCGCCCCGCCCTGCTCGGCCGTCAGCGTCGTCTTGCCCAGGCGCTCGGCCCAGTACGGCGTGAGCGAGGTGTGGGCCGAGCCGGTGACGGGGTCTTCGTTGACGCCCACGCGCGGGCCGAACCAGCGCGACACGAAGTCGTAGCGCGTGGACGGCGCCGTGACCGCCACGCCGCGCACGTCAAACGCGGCCAGCGCCGAGAAATCAGGCTTCAGGCCGTCGATCAGGGTTTCATCGTCGATGACCAGCAGGTAGTCGTCGGTGCGGTACAGCGCCCGCGCGTCCTTCAAGCCCAGCGCTTGCAGCAGCGCGGCCGGGATGGCTTCGGCCACCGGTTGCTTGACGGGGAAATCCATCGCCAGCGCCTTGCCGGCGCGGCGCACTTGCAATTCGCCACTGCGGGTCGAAAAGCGCAGCAGGTCGTCCTGGACGCCCAACTGTTCGAACAGCACCCAGGCCGTCGCCAGCGTGGCGTGGCCGCACAGGTCGACCTCGACCGCGGGCGTGAACCAGCGCAACTCGTAGACATCGCCCTGGCGCACGAAGTAGGCGGTTTCCGACAGGTTGTTTTCTTCGGCAATGCGCTGCAACGTCGCGTCAGGCAGCCACGCGTCCAGCGGCACCACCGCGGCGGGGTTGCCGCCGAAGGGAGCGGCAGTGAAGGCGTCTACTTGGTAAAGGTCGAGCTGGGGCATGGGAAATTCCTGTGTCGTACGCGATGAAGCAGCCGTTATTTTGCTACAAGGCGCCGGGCGGGTCCTTGCGGCGGGTTGTCCTGGACTGCGCGTCTGGATTTTTCCAGACACTGGATTTTCGCCCGCCGACCCGATATGATGATGCTTCTTTCAAGACGCCCTCCCGGTCCGCCGGGAGGGCGTTTCTTTTGGCTTTTTCCAACCCAGAAGGAACCCTTGAAATGACCCATCTCCCCTCCTCCCGTCCGAACGTCGGCAACGACACCGCCGCGGCGAGCCTGTTGGGCTTTGTCCGCCACGGCCACGGCCCGGAACCCGTGCTGGTGCTGCACGACTGGCTGGGCGACCACGGCAACTACGCCGCGATGACGCCCTATCTGGACGGCGACGCCTGCACCTATGTGTTCGCGGACCTGCGCGGCTATGGCCTGTCGCGCCATCTGACGGGCGCCTGCACGGTCGATGAGATCGCCGCCGATTGCCTGGCGCTGGCCAACCACCTGGGCTGGCCGCGCTTTAGCGTGCTGGGGCATTCGATGACGGGCATGGTCACGCAGCGCCTGGCGGCGAATGCGCCGGACCGCATCAAGCGGGCGATTGCTGTGTGCCCGGTGTCGGCCGCGGGCCATCGGCTGGGCCCGGACGCGTATGCGTTCTTTGCCAGCACGGCGCACGACGACGAGGCCTTTTGCCGCCTGATGCAATACGTGACCGGCGGCCTGGGCCGCGGCTGGGCACAGGCCAAGCTGCGGCGGCATCGCGCGTCGGTGGCGCCCGCTTGCCGCATTCCCTACCTGGACATGCTGGTCCACACGGATTTCGTGGACGAGGTGCGCGGGCTGACGACGCCGTACCTGCTGATCGTGGGCGACAAGGACCCGGGGCTGGACGAAGCCGCCATGCAGCAGACGTTCCTGGCGTGGCATCCGAACGCCCAACTGCGGGTGATGCCGAACTGCGGCCATTACCCGATGCAGGAATGCCCGCCGGCGTTTGCGGCGCTGATCGAGGCGTTCCTGGCGGACAAGGCCGTCTAATCAGGCGCCGGCCCCACGCAGCAGCGCCCCCACCTGTTCCAGTTCGGCCTCGCTACGTGCGCTGTAGCCGATGACCACGCCGGGCGGCATCGTCACGCGCAGGCAGAAGTCGGCCACCGACTGGATGCCGATGCCGCGTGCCTGTGCACGGCGCAGCAGGTCCGCCAGGTCCCTGCCGGGCGGCAGCCACCACACCAGGTGAAAGCCCGCCTGCTCGCCGCTGACCCGCAGCGGCGACGAGCCTGCGGCCTGTTGCAGCAGCCGCAGCAGCTGGTCGCGCCGGGCCGCGTAGACGGGCCGTACACGGCGCACGTGGCGGGCGAAGCTGCCGTCTTCCAGGAAGTTGGCCAGCGTCATCTGTTCGATGATGCTGTTGGACCGCCCCGTGGTGTGGCGCGTCCGCGTGAACGCCGCCACCAGCGGCCGCGGCAGCACCGCATAGCCGATGCGCAGCGCGTTGAACAGGGTCTTGTTGAAGCTGCCGCAGTGGATCACGCGGTCCGCGCTGTCCAGGCTTTTCAGGGCGGCCAGCGGGGCGCTGTCGTAGTTGAATTCGCTGTCGTAGTCGTCTTCCAGAATCCAGCTGCCGGTCTGCGCGGCCCAGTCCAGCAGTTCCAGGCGGCGCGACACGGGCATGGTGACGCCAGTGGGCGACTGGTGCGCGGGCGTGACGTGCACCAGCTTGACGCCGCGCTGGCGGCGGGCGCTGGCCACCGAAAAACCGTGCTCGTCGATCGCGATGGGCGTGATGCGGCGCGTGTACTGGCTGAACAGCGGCACGGCGTTGAGGTAGCCGGGGTCTTCCACCAACACCTTGTCGCCCGGCGACAAGAGCACGCGGGCGCTCAGATCGATGCCGTCGCGGATGCCGGTCAGCACCACCACCTGGTCGGCATCGCAGGCGATGCCGCGCGCCGCGCCCAGGTAACGCGCAATCTGCTCGCGCAGCGGCTGCCAGCCCTGCGATTCCTCGTTGGCCAGTTGCGACGGCGTGACGCGCTGGGCGCTGGCCGCCAGCCCCTTGCTCCATGCCGCCATCGGGAACAGCGAGGCGTCGGCGCTGCGGGCCGTGAAAGGCGGCTCTGAACGCGGCGGCGGTACCGGCGGCAGGCCGGTTGCCGGGCGTACCGATACGGCACGCGGTGACGGAGCGGATGCGCCAGGCGCTGCCTGCGTGGACGAGTGGCCGCCCCCTTGCGCCGCCTCGCCGGGCAAGCCATCGCGAAAGAAATTATCGGGAATGACCGCCGCCACATACGTGCCCGACCCGACCGTGCCCGCCGTATAGCCTTCGCTGTGCAACTGGTCGTAGGCAGATTCGACGGTGGACCGGGCAATGTGCCAGCGTCCGGCCAGGCTGCGGGTGGACGGCAGCCGGCTGCCCGAGGGCAGCACGCCTTTGAGGATGCGCTCGCGGATCTGGCGATAGACCCAGGTCTGCTTGGATTCCCCGGCCCGGGGCGGGTCCAGCGGCAAGTCCAGGCTGGCTTCCTGGCGGGTTTCCCGCAGGGCCGCCCGGCGGGAAACCCGCCGCGTGTCGGGCGGGGTTGCCTGGCGGTTATCCCCGGCCGCATCCTGCAAAAGTGGCTTGGTCATATTCACAAAAATGGCCCTGGTAGACAAAGCCATTCTATCGCTACATTGCGCTCCATGCGCCCCCCACGGGCCTATCAACGGAAACGCGCCATGACCACGCCCTCCCTGTACACCATCACCCTCGACACCGGCCACTTCACCACCGACGGTACGACGACGCTGCTGGACGCCGCGTTGGCCCAGGGGGTGCCGGTGCCCTTTTCCTGTCAGCGCGGCGAATGCGGCTCGTGCCGGGCCACGGTGGTGGACGGCCGCCACGAACGCCTGGCCCCGCCCACCGAACGCACGTACGTCACCGCCGACGATGAACTGCTGATGTGCCAGTGCCGCGCGGCGGGCGACCTGGCGCTGCGCTTTCCGCATTGGCGCGAACCCGCCCTGCAAGCGCAACGCCGCGAGGCCGTCGTCGTGTCGCGCGTGCCGCTGACCGAAGACGTGACCCAGCTGATCGTGCAGGTGCAGGGCGAAGACGCCTTCGCCTGGCAGCCCGGGCAACACGTCGAATTCCTGCTGGAAGACGGCAGCCGGCGGCCTTTTTCCATTGCCAGCCTGCCGTCGGCCGCGGGCCCGGCCCGGCTGGAATTCCAGATCCGCCGCATGCCCGGCGGCGGCTTCACCGAACGCCTGCTGCCGCGCCTGATGCCCGACGACACCCTGGCGCTGGAAGGTCCGCTGGGCGGCTGCACCTGGCCCGACGAAGGCTGGCCGGACGACGTCGAACACCTGGTGCTGCTGGCCACGGGCACGGGCTATGCGGGCGTGTACCCGATCCTGATGGCCGGCCTGCAAAGCCCGGCCATCAAGAGCGTGACGCTGTACTGGGGCGGCCGCTCGGCCGACGACTGCTATGCCGCGCCGATGTTGAACGCCCTGCTGGGCAAGGGCGGTTTTCAATGGCATGCGGTGGTGCCGCAAGACAACGCCGGTGCGACCCCGCAGGCCCACGCCTACGTGCAGGACAGGGCCGCGGCCGCCGACCATGACTGGGCCCGCACGGTGGTCTATGCCTGCGGCAACCCCGCCATGGTGCGCGCGGCGCGCGACCGGCTGCGCCAGGCCGGCCTGCCCGACGACCGCTTTCTGTCCGAAGCCTTCGTGCCCGCGACCGGCACCGGCCCCGTCGTGGCGCCCGCCCCGGCCCACCCCTGGGAACGGGTCAGCCCGCGCTTCACCATGGACGGCATCCTGCGTGCGCGGCGCCGCTCGCTGACGGCCGTGCGCGAGATCGCCGCGCTGATCCAGCCCGGCATGACCACGCGCGAAGCCATCACCGCGGCCGACGCGCACCTGCGCCGCATGGGCGCATCGCACAACTGGCATCCGACCTACGTGCGGTTCGGCGCCGATACGCAATCGCCCGCCGTGCATCCCACCGACTTCCAGCGGCGGCTGGGCGACAAGGACATGTTCATGGTGGACATCGGCCCGGTATGGGACGGCTATGAAGGCGACTACGGCGACACCTTCGTGGTGGGCGCGGACGCCGACCGCCAACGCTGCGCCGAGGCGGCCCGCCAGGTGTTCGCCCGCACCCGCGAGGCCTGGCTGCAGGGGTTGAGCGGCGCGGCCCTGTACGACCGCGCCGAAGACTTTGCGCGGGAACATGGCTGCGAACTGGTGCGCGAGATTCCCGGCCACCGCGTGGCGGATTTTCCGCATGCGCTGTATGGCAAGCACCAGTTGGCAGACGCCGACTTCGTGCCGGCCGATGGCATCTGGGTTCTGGAGATCCAGGTGCGCGACCGGACGCTGCCGATCGGCGCGTTCTACGAAGACGTGCTGCTGCGCTAGGCGGCCGGGTCGGTCAAGCCCGTCAGGCGGGTCAGCCCCCCCATCAGGCCGACCCCGCACCCGCCGGCCGCTGGCGCGCCCGGTGCAGCGCCCCGACCTGCTCGGCCAGTTCGTCATCCGGCCCGTCCACCGGCGTGTCGGTGATGACGTCGGTGATGCGCAGCGCCTTGACCCGCGGCGCGGGAAAACCCAGTTCCTGCATCCACGCGCTCAGTTGCGGGGTGGAACTGGCGTAGACGATGCGGCCCAGCCCGACCCAGCCGTGCGCGGCGGCGCACATGGCGCAGTGCTCGCCCGACGTATACACGGTGCTGGCGGCACGCTGGGCGGGCGTCAGGTTGGCGGCGGCCCACCGGGCGATCTCGAATTCCGGATGGCGCGTGTGGTCGCCCCCGGCCACGCGGTTGCGGTCTTCGAACAGCACCTGGCCGTCGGCCGACAGCAGCAGCGAACCGAAGGGCTCGTCGCCCTGCGCCAACGCCTGCCGCGCCAATTCGACGCAGCGCGCCAGGTAGGGTTTGTCTTGTGCCGTGATCATGCCCATGCTCCTTTTGCCTGGCGCCCGGGCGGCCATCCCGCGCGCCCCGACACCCTAGGGTTTATCCTGATCCGTGTCCTGTCGATTTGCGGGAGGCTCATGCGTCGAGCCAGTACATCCCCCACTTTCCCTTCAAGGCGGAAATGACCATGACGACAGGAACCGTAACTTTGCACCGCGTGCTGCGCGCCGCCCCCGACCGCGTGTACCGCGCTTTTCTCGAACCCGACGCCATCGTGCGCTGGCTGCCCCCGTATGGCTTCACCTGCCTGGTCCACGAACTGGACGCAAAAGTGGGCGGCTCGCACCGGATGTCGTTCCGCAATTTCGGCACCGGCAACAGCCACGACTTCGGCGGCAAGTACCTGGAACTGGTGCCGAACGAGAAGATCCGCTACACGGACCAGTTCGACGATCCTAACCTGCCGGGCCAGATGCAGACCACCATCACGCTGCGCAAGGTGTCCTGCGGCACGGAAATGACCGTGGTGCAGGAGAACATCCCGGCGGTGATACCCACCGAGATGTGCCACCTGGGCTGGCAGGAATCCCTGACCCAGTTGATGCGGCTGGTGGAACCGCAGATTCCGGATTGACGGCGCCTGGCTGCGGGGGGTGCGCGGGCGGCCGCGCGCCCTCATTCGCCTGGCGGCCGCCCCCGCGATGCGCGTCAGCTTTCGCGTTCGGCCAGCGCTTCCAGCAGCTCGGCCGACGGCGCGAAGAACAGGCCGCCGGTGACGGCGCGGCTGTAATCCAGCAGGCGGTCGTAGTTGCCCGCCGGACGGCCGACGAACATGTTTTCCAGCATCTGCTCGATGGGCGCGGGCGAACGCGCGTAGCCGATGAAGTAGGTGCCGAATTCCCCCGAGCCCGGGCGGCCGAACGGCATGTTGTCGCGCAGGATCTTGACCTCTTGGCCGCCCTCGTCCAGCGTGGTCAGCGAACTGTGCGAATACGACGGCTTGACGTCGTCCGGCAGTTCGACGTTGGTGAGCTTGCGACGGCCGATGATGCGTTCCTGCTGCTCGGTCGGCAGCGCTTCCCAGGCGGTCATGTCGTGCAGGTACTTCTGCACCAGCACGTAGCTGCCGCCGGCGAACGCCGGGTCTTCGTCGCCGATCAGGGTGAAGTCGGCCAGCTCGAAGCCCTGCGGGTTTTCGGTGCCGTCGACGAAACCGATGATGGCGCGGCGGTCGAAATAGCGGAACCCATGCACTTCGTCGACCACCTTGGCGGCCGTGCCCAGGCCGGCCACCAGCAGCGTGGCCAATTCGAAACAGGCGTCCATGGCTTCGGCGCGGATGTGCAGCAGGATGTCCCCGGGGGTGGACACGGCTACCCGGTCGCCCGAACCGAATTCGCGGAACGGATGCAGCGAGGCCGGGCGCGGCGCGCCGAACAGGGCGTCCCAGGCGGCGGAGCTGAAGCCGCAGATACAGGACAGGTCGGCCGCGACGGCGCGAGTGCCGACCGTGCGGACCAGCGCGGCAACGTCTTCGCACCAGGCGCGTACGGTGGCGGCGTTGTCGGCGCCGGGGTTCAGCGTGGCGACCAGGAAGATCGCGTAGCGGGCGTTGGGGCTGAGGACGGCTTGGGGTTCGACGGGTTTTTCGGACATGGAATATCGGGCTCGGGAACGGCGGGAAGGAAATGCGCTTGAAATATAGCTGATGCGGCCCGGTCTGGCGGGCGCGCTGTCTCCGAACTGTCACGCTTTGGCGTCACCATCGCGCATCATGACGACGCCCGCGGCCCCGGCCGACTACCAATCCGACATTTCCGGCCTGATCTGCGCGTTCCGCTTCGCAGCGGGCGGCGCCGCCACCGAGATCGCCCCGCCCGCGCTCGCGGACCTGCTGGCCCGCGCCAAGGCCATCGGCCCCGAGTCTGCGCCGGACGACGGCGCCTTTCTGTGGCTGCACCTGAACCTGTCGCAGGCCGGTTGCGTGCGCTGGCTGCAGGCCCACCTGGACCTGCCGGACACCTTCATCGCGATGCTGGGCGACGAGGCTCATTCCACCCGGATCGAGCAGCAGGAAGGCGCGCTGGTGGCGGTGTTCAACGACGTCATCTTCGACTTCGACCGCACCCCTGCCCAGGTATCGACGCTGTGGGTCTGCGCCCACCGGCGGCTGCTGGTGACGTTGCGGCGCAAGCCGCTGCGGTCGCTGGACCGGCTGCGCGAGCACGTGCGGCGCGGCGAGCCGTTCGAATCGCCTGCCCAGTTGCTGGCGCACCTGATGCGCGACCAGGCCGACCTGATGATGGAGATCGTGCGCAAGGCCAGCGTCGACGTCGACGGCATCGAAGACCATTTCCTGGCATCGCGTGGCGGCCCCGGCCGCCTGGACCTGGCCGGCACCCGCCGGGTGCTGGTGCGGCTGCAACGCACATTGGCGCCCGAGCCGGGTTCGGTCTTCCGGCTGCTGGCCCGTCCGCCCGCCTGGCTGCGGCCGCGCGACGTGCAGGAGCTGCGCGAATCCACCGAGGAATTCTCGGTGGTGCTGGGCGACATGGCCGGGCTGGTCGAGCGCATCAAGCTGCTGCAGGAAGAGATGACCGCGCGGCTGGACGAACAGAACAACCGAACGCTGTTCACCTTGACGCTGGTGACGGTGCTGGCCCTGCCCATCAACATCATGGCGGGCCTGTTCGGCATGAACGTGGGCGGCATTCCGCTGTCGGACGACCATCACGGCTTCTGGATCATCTGCCTGCTGGTGGCCGCCTTTACCGTGCTGATGGGCTGGTGGGCGTTTCGGCGGCGGCGCGGCGGCTGACGACCCGGCCTGCCGGATCGGGCAGGCCGCGCACGCCTGCTCATTGATAGCGTTCGCGATACCCCACGGGCGACATGCCGCAGTATTTGCTGAAGATGTCGCGAAACGCCTTGGTGTCGTTGTAGCCGACTTCGTACATGACTTCGGCCACGCTCTTGCGTGAACTTTCCAGGCGTTTCTTGGCCGCCTCGACGCGCACGCGCTGCACGTATTCGACGATGCTGTTGCCGGTGGCCTGGCGAAAACGCCGTTCGAGCGTGCGGCGCCCCATGGCGTGGCGGTCGGCCAGGTCTTCGACGGTGATCTTTTCGGTGTAGCGGGTTTCGATTTCGTCCTGCACCGCGCGCACCACCTGGTCGGCGTGGGACTTGTGGCCCATGGACACCGAGAACGGCAATTGGCTCTGGCGGCTCCAGTCGAGCTGGAAGTACTTGGCGCACCAGATGGCGGTGTCGCGGTCGGTGTATTTTTCGATAAGGTGCAGCACCAGGTGGGCGGCCGAAAACGCACCGCCGCTGGTGTAGATGCCGTTTTCCGACATGACGACGCGGTCGCTGGACCACTGCACCGACGGAAACAGGCTGGCGTAGAGGTCGCGCGCCACCCAATGCACCACGGCTTGCTGGCCGTCGAGCAGGCCGCCGGCCGCCAGCAGCGCCGCCCCCATGCACAGGCTGGCCACTTCGCCGCCCCGGCGGTAATGGCCCGCCAGCCAGTCGATCAGTTCGCGATTGGACAGCACCACGTCGGACACCGCCCCCAGCAGCGGCGGAGCGATGCAGATGTCGATGCCCTGTGCGTCGTCCAGCACCAGGTCGGCCAGCACCGTGATGCGGCCGTCGTCCAGGCTGACCTGGCGCGTGGCGGCCAGCGTGCGCACCCGGAAGCGCGGTTCACGGCCCTGCGCGGCCAGGTATTCGTTGGCCACCAAAAAACCATGCCGGGCGGTTTCGAGCGACGCGATATTGGCGCCGCGGGGCAGCAAAAACGCGATGTTTTTCATGCCGCCAAGCATACGCCGCAGGCGTGTCGCAATCCACCCTGAAGATGTCGCAATTGCCCATCGGAAAGCGGCGCCGATCCCGATACAGTGGCATCACCCGGCACGGATACCGGGGCGGTCGCCGGGCAAGGATGCGGGCCGGCGGCGGCCGCACAAAACAACACCGAGCGAAGGAGCTGACGATGGAACAATACATAGACGGTTACCTGTTGAGCGTGCCCAAGGCGAACCTGGACGCGTACAAGAAAATGGCCGACATGGCCGGTTCGATCTGGCTGGAATACGGCGCCCTGGAATTCCGCGAATGCGTGGCGGACGACATCGACGGCGAAGGCTTCGGCTCGTTCAGCGCCGCGGCCGGTACGCGCGAAGGCGAAACGGTCGTGTTCTCGTGGATCGCCTTTGCCAGCAAGGCCGAGCGCGACCGCATCAACGCCAAGGTCATGGCCGACCCGCGCCTGGCGAACATGTCCTGCGAGGGCGTGTTCGATTTCAAGCGCATGTGCTGGGGCGGCTTCGCCACCCTGGTGGCCAAGGTGGCCCCACGATAAAAAAAAGTTCGGGCGAGCTGTCGATTCCGGGGCCGCCCGTTCGTCGTAGGACAAGGACAGGCCGACGGCGCACCGGCGGCCTACTCCGCAGTAGCTATCCCGCCCCCCATCCACAACGGAGACACACCATGGCAACCCCCGCAAGCAAGGCGATTCCCGACGGCATGCACACCCTGACCCCGCACATCGTGTGCGAGGGCGCGTCCGATGCGATCGCGTTCTACAAGAAGGCGTTCAACGCCGAGGAGCTGGCCCGGCTGCCCGGCCCCAACGGCAAGGTGATGCACGCCGCCATCCGCATCGGCGACTCGGTCCTGATGCTGATGGATGATTTTCCCGAATGGGGCAGCCTGGGGCCCAAGGCGCTCAAGGGCTCGCCCGTGACGCTGCACCTGTACGTGCAGGACGCGGACGCCGCCATCGAACAGGCGGTGGCGGCCGGCGCCCAGTTGGCCATGCCGGCCGCGGACATGTTCTGGGGTGACCGCTACGGCCAGGTGATGGACCCGTTCGGCCACCGCTGGTCGCTGGCCACCCACAAGCAGGACCTGACGCCCGAGGAAATCCAGCAGAACATGGCCAAGATGGGCGAAATGAGCGGCTGCGGCGATCCGGCGCAGAAAAAGAGCTGATGGCGATGCGGTGGCGGGGCGCCGGACAGCCCCCGCGCCATCCCCCTCAGGCCTTGTACGGCCCCAGGAAATCCAGCTTGCCGATCGCCACGCCCGCATGGCGCAGGATGTCGTAGGCGGTCGTGACGTGGAAATAGAAGTTCGGCAGCGCGAACGTCAGCAGGTAGGCGTCGCCCTGGAATTCGGGCTTGAAGTCGCCGAAGCTGAGCGTGACCTTGCGGCCTTCGGCGCCGTCGAGCTTGTCGGCCGGCACGGATTGCAGATAGGCAATGGTATCGGCCACGCGCTTTTGCAGCTGCTCGAAGGTGGCTTCCTCGTCGGGAAACTTGGGCGACTCGACCTGCGACAGGCGCTGCACGGCGAACTTGGACGCATCGCTGGCGCGCTGCACCTGGCCCGATAGCGGGTACATGTCGGGGGCCAGGCGGGCGTTCACGAGTTCGGCCGGATCGATACCGCTGGCGGCCGCGTGGGCGGCGCCCTTTTCCAGCAGCGCGGCGAGCACGGTCAGGCCGCGGATGAAGACAGGCACGCTGGCCTGGTACATGGACAAAGACATGATGTTTTTCCGAAAGACGTCGCCGGCCGGCGCCGGACGTG
>PJUB01000212.1_pt1 | contig 35812 bp, 30 predicted proteins | sample 1512141 | NCBI WGS metagenome assembly PJUB01 (sample SAMN08177677, study PRJNA422409) | Soil metagenome, whole genome shotgun sequencing project. | isolation source: Soil enriched on filter paper: alkali lignin treatment | place: USA: Madison | collected 2015-01-15 | reverse complement strand
CTACGGCCCCAACGCCGGCGCCGCGGTGCGCGCCGCCGCGCTGGGGGCCGAACTGCTGGGCCACGGCGCCATCGGCGGCTTCGCGGTGGTCGCCGTGCTGGACGACGACGGCCGGGTGCAGCACGCGACAGTCCAGCGCGGCGGCGTGACGGCGCTGGACCTGCCGCCGGCCTGGCTGCGGGCCCGCCATGCGGCCCTGATCGAAAGCGGCCCCGACCGCCCCGAACCGCTGGTGCAATTCCTGCCGGGCGCCGACGGCGTCGGGCTGGTGACCGGCCACCGGCTGCCCAACCGCCCGGGCGCCGACGGCGTGCCGCTGAACCAGGCGGTGCTGCGGCGCCTGGCCGCCGGGCAAGCGCCCGAATCCGCCGTGGCCGAGGTATTGCAGGCCCACCCTGAAGTCGATGCTGGCCTGATCGCCCTGGCCGCCGACGGCCGCCTGGCCTGGGGCAACACCAGCCGGGTGGCTCGCCGCCCCGACCATGGCCAGGCCGCCCGCGACGACGGCGCCTGCCGGCTGGCCGTGCTGCACAACTCGATCTTTCCCTGCCCGCCGCTGGCCGAGGCGATGGCCGACCTGGCCTGGCAGGTGCTGACGGGCGCGACCGGCGCGTGCCGGGCCCTGAGCCTGCGCGCACCGGTGACGATCCAGCCCGGTCCGCGCGACCGGGTGCACGTCGACGCCCGCCTGCGCGTCACCGCCATCGAGCAGGCCGATCCGTCGTTTCCCGCCGCCCGCCGACGCGCCAACGCCGTCTACCTGGGCAGCGAAGTCTGGCAAGATGGCAGGCATATCGGCCATACCGTCAGCGAGCTAGTCGTCGACATGGCCGACGGCCGGGTGTTCGGTCTGCCGGACCCCGCCCGCTCCCTCATCCTCATGAAGGAATCGGCCCATGTCCCGACGTGAAAACACCGAGCGCCAGATCCTGCAGGCCCTGGAAGACCAGATCAAGGAAACCGGCATGCAGGGCGTGGGCATCAATGCCATCGCCAAGCGCGCCGGGGTCAGCAAGGAACTCATCTACCGCTACTTCGACGGCATGCCCGGCCTGATGCTGGCCTGGATGCAGGAACAGGACTTCTGGACCCGCAACCCGGGCCTGCTGGCCGCCGACGAGTCCAGCCAGCGCAGCCCCGGCGACCTGGTGCTGTCCATGCTGCGCGCCCAGATCGACGCGCTGGCCGGCAACGAGTCGCTGCGTGAAGTGCGCCGCTGGGAACTGATCGAGCGCAACGACGTGTCCGCGCCGCTGGCCGAGCGCCGCGAGCGCGCCGCGCGCGGCTTCATCGACCGCGTCGACGGCCTGACCAGCGACATGGACGCGCCCGCCGTCGTCAGCGTGATGCTGGCCGGCGTGCTGTACCTGATGCTGCGCGCCAAGACCGAAAGCCACTTCCTGGGCGTGCCCCTGCGCACCCCGGAAGGCTGGGACCGCATCAACGGCGCCCTGGAACACCTGGTCAAGCACGGCTTTCCCGAACCGCTCAACACCGAATCCCTCGCCACCCTGGAGGCGCGCCGCAAGAAAGCCCGGCCGCCCGCCAATACCGACACCTGACACCCTCCATGCCAGCGCATCCGCAGGACTACGACCTCATCATCAGCGGCGGCCTGATCGCCGACGGCCTGGGCAGCCCCGCCCGCCGCGCCGACCTGGCCATCTCGGGCCAACGCATCGCCGCCATCGGCGACGGTGCCGCCTGGACCGCCCCGCGCCGCCTGGATGCCACCGGCAAGGTGGTGGCGCCGGGCTTCATCGACTGCCATACCCACGACGATCGCGCCCTGCTGGGTTCGCCGCTGATGCGCCCCAAGGTCAGCCAGGGCGTCACCACCGTGGTGACGGGCAACTGCGGCATCAGCCTGGCGCCGGTGCGTGCGCCGGGCGACACGGTGCCGCCGCCGCTGAACCTGCTGGCCCAGCACACCGGTGAACTGTATGCCCGCATGCAGGACTACGCCGCCGCGCTGGACGCCCACCCCGCCGCCGTCAACAGCCTGGCGCTGGTGGGCCATTCCAGCCTGCGGGTATCGGCAATGGACCGGCTGGACCGGCCCGCCGACAAAAAGGAAATCGCCGCCATGCGCCACGCGCTGGACCAGGCCATGGCCGCGGGCGCAGCGGGCCTGTCCACCGGCCTGTACTACCCCACCGCCATGCACGCCAGCACCGAAGAGGTGATCGGCGTGGCCGCACCGCTGGCCGCCTGGCAGGGCCTGTACACCACCCACCTGCGCGATGAGGCCGACCACGTCTGCGAGTCCATGGAAGAGGCCTTTCTGATCGGCCGCGCGGCCGACGTGCCGGCCATCCTGTCGCACCACAAGGTCACCGGCAAGCACAACCACGGCCGCACCGCGGAAACGCTGGCGCTGTACGACCGCGTGCGCGCCGACCAGCCAGTGGGCATGGACGTGTATCCCTACGCGGCCTCCTCCACCATCCTGGAGCCGCGCCGGGTGCCGGCCGGCGAGAAGATCATCGTGACCTGGTCACAGACCCGGCCCGAGATCCAGGGCGTGGACCTGCGCGAACTGGCGGCCCGCGAAGGCAAGGACCCACAGCGCCTGGCCGAAGAACTCTCGCCGGGCGGCGCCATCTATTTCTCGATGGACGAAGACGACGTCAAACGCGTCATCGGCCACGCCAACGTGATGATCGGCTCTGATGGCCTGCCGCATGACCAGCGGCCGCACCCGCGGCTGTGGGGCGCGTTTTCGCGGGTGCTGGGCCGGTATGTGCGAGAAATGCGGGTGCTGGGCATGGAGCAGGCCATACGCCGCATGACCAGCCTGACCGCCGCGCAGTTCGGCCTGCGCGACCGCGGCGTGCTGCGCGCCGGCTGTTATGCCGACGTGGTGGTGTTGGACCCGGCCGCCGTGGCCGACCTGGCCACCTTCGCCGACCCGATGCAACCGTCCGCCGGCATCCAGGCGGTTCTGGTCAACGGCCAACTGGTCGAAGAACACGGCGCGCCCACCGGCGCGCGGCCGGGCCGCCTGTTGCGCGGCGACGACCGCGCGGCGCCGGGCTTTGACACGCCGGCATGGGCCGGCCCCGGCACGCCCGCTTCTTCGGACCCGCCTGCCGCCTGATCCCCGTCTGAATCGCGCGGCCCCGCCGCGCGGCATCCCTGCCATCCGACGCCGTCCCGCGGGCGGCGCCTTTCCTTGGAGCATCATGCGCACTATCGTCATCGGCGCGGGCGTGGTCGGCATGGCCACTGCCTACACCCTGCATCGCGAAGGCCACCAGGTCAGCGTGGTGGACGCCGGACCCGGCCCCGGCCTGGGCACCAGCCGGGCCAACGGCGCCCAGCTCAGCTACAGTTTCGTGGCGCCGCTGGCCGACCCCGCGGTGCTGCCCAAGCTACCCGCCTGGCTGCTGGGCCGCGACACGCCCCTGCGCTGGCGTCCGCGGCTGGACCCGGCGCAATGGCGCTGGTGCCTGGACTTCCTGCGCGCCTGCACCCGCGCCCAAAGCCGCGCCACCACGCGCGAGCTGCTGGCGCTGGGCCTGTACAGCCGCTTGTGCGTGCATGAGCTGGTCGGGCAGGAACGGCCGGCATTCGACTTCAGTTCGAGCGGCAAGCTGCTGGTCTACCAGGACGCCGCCAGCTACGGCCGTGCGCTGGCGCAGATGGACTACCAGGCGTCGCTGGGCTGCGAACAGCGCGCCCTGGACCGCCAGGCCTGCCTGGACCTGGAACCCGCGCTGGCCGACATCGGCGCGAGCATCGCCGGCGCCATCTATACCCCCACCGAAGACGCCGGCGACTGCCTGCGGCTGTGCGATGAACTGGCCCGCATCCTGCGCGCCGCGCCCGGCCCGGCGCGCTTTCATTTCAATACCCCGGTGTCAGCCCTGCGCACCGAGAACGGCCGTATCGTCGCACTGTCCACGCCCGACGGCGACCTGCAGGCCGATCACTACGTGCTGGCCGGCGGCATCGGCGCGCAGTTGCTGGCGCGGCGCATCGGGCTGGACCTGCGCATCTACCCGCTCAAGGGCTACAGCTTGACCTACGACCTGACGCCCGACAGCATCGCGCCCGTCTCCAGCATCAGCGATATCGGCCGCAAGGTGGTGTATGCGCGGCTGGGCCAGCGCCTGCGCGTGGCCGGCATGGTCGACATCGGCGCGGCGGACGCGGCCATCGACCCGCGCCGCGTGCAAAGCCTGCGCGACGACGTGGCGCGTTTCTTTCCCCGGCTGAATCCTGCGGGTGCGCCCCAGGCCTGGGCCGGCCTGCGCCCCGCGCGGCCCGACGGCAAGCCGCTCATCGGCGCCACGCCTTGGCGCAATCTATGGCTGAACGCCGGCCATGGCGGCCTGGGCTTCACGCTGGCCGCGGGCAGCGCCCGCATGTTGGCGGACTTGATGCGGGGCCGCCGTCCCGCCGTGGATCCCGCGGCGTTCGCACTGGCGGCATGACGCCGCGGGGCCGATTGCCGGCCCCGCCCGCCTTCAATCGGCCTTGATCCCCCGGCTCTGGATCAGCTTGCCCCACTTGTCGCGTTCCTTCACCTCGAAGGCCGCCAGATCCGCGCCGAACAGGTTGCCGGGCGTGGCGCCCCCCTGCGCCAGCGACTGCTTCAAGGCGGGCGATTGCAGGGCTTGCTTCATCGCCGCGATCAGCTTGTCCACCACCGGCGCGGGCGTGCCGCGCGGCGCGTACAGGCCCGACCACGCGGTGACCTCGAAGCCCGGCAGCCCGGCCTCGGCCATGGTGGGCAGGTCAGGCGCGGCGGGGCTGCGTTCGGCCGACGTGACGGCGATACCGCGCAGCCGGTCGCCCGCCTTCAACGCCGCCATCGAACTGGGCAGGTTGTCCATCAGGATATCGACCTGCCCGCCGATCACCGCGGGGATCGCGGCCGACGAGCCCTTGAACGGCACGTGCAGCATCTGCAAGCCCGCCATCGACTCGAAATACGCACCGGTCAGGTGCACCGACGAGCCGATGCCGGGCGACGCATAGGAATACTTGCCCGGGTCCTTCTTCACCGCCTTCATGACGTCGTCCAGCGTGCGCCAGGGCGATCCGGCCGCCACCGCCATGACGTTGGGCGTGGACGCGATCATGCCCAGCGGCACCAGGTCGGTGGCGGGATTGAAGCCGATGTTGCTGTACAGGAATTGATTGACGCTCTGCGTACCCACCGAGCCCAGCACGATGGTGTAGCCGTCCGGCTGCGCGCGCGCCGCCGCGGCCACGCCCAGGTTGCCGGCCGCCCCCGGCTTGTTCTCGACCACGATGGACTGGCCCAGCGCCGGCCGCATGTGCTCGGCGATGGTGCGGGCGAAAATATCGGTCGTGCCGCCTGGCGGGAAAGGCACGATCAGGGTGATGGGCCGCTCGGGCCAGGCCGCGACCGCGGGTGCACACACCGCCAGGGCGCCAGCCGCCACGGCCATGCCTGCGACAGCCAGGCGAGCGGCCGCAGCGCCCGCGCTTGCACGAAAAAACCTGCCCATCCTCTTCCCCTTCACAAGAAGTGTTCGATTGATCAAACGGAATCCGGCGCCACGGTACTTCGATGCGGACGGGTCGGCCAGGCCAGGCCCGGCACGCGTCCCGGGCGGTGCGCCCAGCGTGACCAGATGGTCACTTTTGACGCATTAAGAACCCGCGGCCCGGCCTTGTCAATCGGGGGAAGGAGAGGTTAGGCGTTATCCCTAGGGCTGCGCGGCGGGGGGCGCCGCGGGCGCCGGCGCCGGGCTGGCTGCCGCGGTGGGCGCTGCGGCGTCGGCAGCCGGCGCAGGCGTGCCAGACACCGGGCCCAGCCCGTCCCAGCCGCCGCCCAGGGCCACGATCAGGTTCACGCTGGCCACCAGGCGGTTGCCGTACAGGCTCAGCGCGCTGCGCTCATTATTGAGTGCGGTGGCATCCACCACCGCCACGCTCAGGTAGTCGACCAGGCCGGCCTTGTACTGGTTCTGGATCAAGCGCAGCGATTCACGTGCCGCTTCCAGCGCGCGGCGCTGCACCGTCTGTTCGCTTTCCATCACGCGCAGCTGGATCAGGTAGTCCTCGACCTCGCGCAGCCCGACCAGCGCGGCCTGGCGATACGCGGCGGCCTGCGCGTCATACGAGGCCCGCGCCTGCTCGACCTGGGCCTCGCGCGCCCCGCCATCGAAGATCGTCAGCGCCAGCGCCGGGCCCAAGGACCAGAAGCGCGCCGGCGCGGTCAGCAGTTCAGCGAACTGACCGTTGCGAAAGCCGCCGTCGGCCGACAGCGTCAGGCTGGGGAACCAGGCCGCCTGCGCCACGCCGATCTGCGCATTGGCCGCGGCCGCGCGGCGTTCCGCGGCGGCCACGTCGGGCCGGCGTTCCAGCAATTCCGACGGCAGGCCCACCGGAATCTGCGGCAGCTGCACGTTGAAGGCGGCGGGCGGCAGGGTGAAGTGCGACGGCGCCTGGCCCATCAGCACGGCGATGGCGTGCTCGTACTGGCCACGCTGCCAATCCAGGTCGATCGACTGCGCGCGGGTGCTCTCCACCTGCGTGCGCGCCACGGCCACGTCCGACTGCCCCACCACGCCGACGTTGTAGCGGTTCTGCGTCAGTTGCAGCGATTTCTCGTAGGCCGCCACGGTGGCGTCGAGCAAACGCTTCTGTTCGTCCAGCACGCGCAGCTGCAGGTAGGCCTGCACCAGCGCGGCCTGCGCGCTCAAGCGCGTGGCGGCCAGGTCGGCCAGGCTGGCCGCGGCGCTGGCCTCGGATGACTCGACATTGCGGCGCACGCGGCCCCACACGTCCAGTTCCCAGCTGACGCTGCCGGTCAACGAATACTGGTTCGACACATTGCTGCCGCCGCTGCCGCCGGAAGACGAAGACGCGCCGCTGCCCCCGCCGCTGCCCGAGCGCGTCAGGCCCGCACCGGCACCCACCGTCGGGAAAAAGCCCGCGCGCGCGCCGCGCACCAGGCCCAGCGCCTGCCGGTAATTGGCCTCGGCCTGCGCAATGGTCTGGTTCGACGCGTTCAGCCGCGCCACCAGGTCATTGAGCGTGGCATCGTCGTACACAAGCCACCACTTGCCGCGATCGGCATCGTCGCGCGGTTCGGCCCGCTTCCAGCCCGGCACTTCGACCTGCCCTTCCTTGTAGGCCGCGCCCACGTCCAGCGCCGGGCGCTGGTAATCAGGGCCGACGGCGCAGGCGCCCAGCGCGGCGCACAGCGCCAGCACCGCGCCCGCGCGCGGCAGGATTGCGTAGGAAGAAGGCTTGGCGTTGCGGATCATATTTGTTCTATGGAAGCGTCGCCGCCCGTTCGCCGGGTGCGCCCGCGCGCGGCCCAGAGACGGAAACGGTCTAGGTAAAGATAAACCACGGGGGTGGTGTACAGCGTCAGGATCTGGCTCAGCACCAGCCCGCCCACGATGGTAATGCCCAGCGGCTGGCGCATCTCGACGCCGGCGCCGGTGGCCACCACCAGCGGCAGCGCGCCGAAGATGGCCGCCATGGTGGTCATCATGATCGGGCGAAAACGCGTCAGGCAGGCCTGGAAGATGGCTTCACGCGGCGCCATGCCCTGGTTGCGCTCGGCATCCAGCGCAAAGTCCACCATCATGATGGCGTTCTTCTTGACGATGCCGATCAACAGGAACACCCCGATCAGCGCGATCAGGGTGAAATCGGTGCGCACCAGCAGCAACGCCAGCAGCGCCCCCAGGCCGGCGGAGGGCAAGGTCGACAGAATCGTCAGCGGGTGCACGAAGCTCTCGTACAGGATGCCCAGCACGATATACATCGTGACCAGCGCCGCCAGGATCAGCCAAGGCTGCTGCGCCAGCGTCTGCTGCAACGCAGCCGCCGTGCCCTGGAATCCCGCCTGGATCTGGTCCGACGGCAGGCCGATGCGCGCCACCGCCGCATCGATGGCCGCCGTGGCCTGCCCCAGCGACACGCCGGGCGCCAGGCTGAACGACACCGTGTCCGCCACGAACAGCCCCTGGTGCTGCACGCTGAGCGGCGCGTTGGCGTTCTCGAAACGCGCAAACGCCGCCATCGGCACGCGCGCCCCGGTCGAGGTAATCACTTCCACCTGCTTGAGCGATTCGATGTCCTGCGCGAACTTCGCGTCCACCCCCAGCACCACGTGGTACTGGTTCAACGGCCCGTACATCACCGACACCTGCCGCTGGCTGAAGGAATTGTTCAGCACCGTCGAAATCGTCGACATGCTCACGCCCAGCCGCGTGGCGGCCTCGCGGTCGATCACCAGATTGATCTCGCGGCCCTTGTCCTCGACGTCGGTATCCACGTCGGTGATCTCGGGAATCTTCGACATCGCCAGCTGCACCTTGGGCATCCAGGTGCGCAGCAATTGCAGGTCGCCCGACATCAGGGTGTAGTCGTACGAGCCCTGGCTTTGCCGGCCGCCGATGCGGATGTCCTGCTGCGACACCAGGAACATGCGTGCCCCGGGCATGTTCTGCAACCGGGCGCGCAGGCGGTTGATGACCTGGTCGGCCGACGCCTGGCGTTCGCCCAGCGGCTTGAGCTGGATCTGCATGAAGCTGCTGTTGCTGCCGCCGCGCCCGCCGGCGTAGCCGGTCATGCTCTGCACGGCCGGATCCGCCAGCACGATCTTGCGCAGCGCATCCAGCTTCGGAATCGTGGCCTGGAACGACGTGCCCTGGTCCACCCGGAAAAAGCCCAGAAGCTGGCCGGTGTCCTGCTGCGGGAAAAAGCCCTTGGGCACGACGGTGTACAGGTAGACATTCAGGCCCACCGCCGCGGCCAGTATCACCATCATCAGGCGGCTGTGCGCCAGCGCCCACGCCAGGCTGCGGCGGTAGCCGTCCTGCATCCAGGCAAAGCCGCTTTCGGCCCAGCGCGCCAGCCGGCCGGGCGGTTCGGGTTCCTTGGGCTCGGGTTTGAGCAGGCGGGCGCACATCATGGGCGTCAAGGTCAGCGATACCACCAGCGACACCATGATGGACGCCGACAGCGTCACGGCGAACTCGCGAAACAGCCGCCCCACCACCCCGCCCATCAGCAGGATGGGAATGAACACCGCCACCAGCGACAGGCTCATCGACAGCACGGTAAAGCCGACCTCGCGCGAACCGCGCAGCGCCGCCCGCATCGGCGACATGCCGTTCTCGACGTGGCGCATGATGTTCTCGAGCACCACGATGGCGTCGTCCACCACGAAGCCGGTGGCGACAATCAGCGCCATCAGCGAAATGGTGTTCAGCGTGAAGCCGCACAGATACATGATGCAGAAGGTACCGATCAGCGACACCGGCACCGCAATGCTGGGGATGATGGCCGCCCGCCACCGCCGCAGGAACAGCAGCACCACCAGCACCACCAGGCCCACCGCGATGATCAGCGTCAGTTCGGCCTCGTGCAGCGACGCGCGGATGCTGGGCGTGCGGTCCTGCGCCACGGTCAGCTGCACATCGGCCGGCATCAGCGCCAGCAACACCGGCAGTTGCGCCCGCACCGCGTCCACGGTCTCGATGATGTTGGCGTCGGCCTGGCGCCGCACGATCATCAGAATGGCATTGCGCTGGTTGTAGAAGCCGGTCTGGTACAGGTCTTCGACCGAATCCTCGACCTTGGCGACGTCCGACACACGCACCGGCGCACCGTCGCGCCAGGCCACGATCAGCGGCCGGTATTGCTCGGCCCGGCTGAGCTGGTCGTTGACCATGATCTGCCAGTGATAGCGGTCGTTTTCCAGTACGCCCTTGGGCCGGTTGGCGTTGGCATTGGCCAGCGCCGTGCGTACCTCGTCCAGCGATACGCCGCGGTTGGCCAGCGCCCCCGGCAGCACCGTCACGCGCACCGCCGGCAGCGAACTGCCGCCCACCGTGACCTCGCCCACCCCGTCCACCTGCGACAGCTTCTGCGCGACGATGGTGGACGCCAGGTCGTACATCTTGCCCTGGCTGAGCGTGTCGGACGTCAGCGCCAGGGTCATGATGGGTGCGTCCGACGGGTTGGACTTGTGATACGTGGGGTTGCTGCGCAGGCTGGTCGGCAACAGCGAACGGGCCGCGTTGATGGCCGCCTGCACGTCGCGCGCCGCGCCGTTGATGTCACGCGACAGATCGAACTGCAGCGTCACGCGGGTCGAGCCCTGCGAGCTGCTGGACGTCATTTCGGTCACGCCCGCGATGCTGCCCAGCGAACGTTCCAGCGGCGTGGCCACGCTGGACGCCATGGTCTCTGGGCTGGCGCCCGGCAGGCTGGCCGACACCGAGATGGTGGGGATGTCCACCTGCGGCAGCGGCGCCACCGGCAGCAGGAAAAACGACAGCATGCCCGCCAGCACGACCGCCAGCGACAGCAGCGTGGTCGCCACCGGCCGGACGATGAAGGGGGCCGACAGGATCATCGCACGTCCCCGGCGCGGGCCTCGCGCATGCTGCGCCAGCGCCGCGACATGCGGTCGAACATCAGGTAGATCACGGGCGTGGTGAACAGGGTCAGCACCTGGCTGAGCAGCAGGCCGCCCACCATCACCAGGCCCAGCGGCTGGCGCAGCTCGGCGCCGGTGCCCGACGACAGCATCAGCGGCAACGCACCGAACAGCGCGGCCAGCGTGGTCATCAGGATGGGCCGGAACCGCAGCAGGGCCGCCTCATGGATCGCCGCCCGCGGCGACAGGCCGCGCTTGCGCTCGGCGTCCAGCGCGAAGTCGATCATCATGATCGCGTTCTTCTTGACGATGCCGATCAGCAGGATGATGCCGATGATGCCGATCATGTCCAGCTCGGTGCCGCTGATCAGCAATGCCAGCAACGCCCCCACGCCGGCCGACGGCAGCGTCGACAGGATGGTGATGGGATGGATGTAGCTTTCGTACAGCACGCCCAGCACGATGTACATGGTGACGATCGCCGCCAGGATCAGCCACAGCGTGCTGGTCAGCGAATTCTGGAACGCCAGCGCCGCGCCCTGGAAGCGCGTCTCGATGCTGGCCGGCATGCCGATCTCGGCTTCGGCTGCCGTAATGGCCTCGACCGCCGCCGACAGCGACGCGCCGGGCGCCAGGTTGAACGACACCGTCACCATCGGAAACTGGTCCAGCCGGTTCACGGCCAGCACCGTCTTGCCTTCGGTGATGCGGGCAATCGACGACAGCGGCACCTGCGTGCCGCTGGACGTCGGCACATGGATCTGCCCCAGCGCGGCCGGGTTCATCTGGAACTGCGGCTGCACTTCCAGCACCACGCGATACTGGTTGGACTGGGTGAAGATGGTGGAGATCAGGCGCTGGCCAAAGGCGTCGTACAGCGCCTCATCCACCACCGCAGCCGTGATGCCCAGGCGCGAAGCCGCATCGCGATCGATCTCGACCCAGGTCTGCAGACCGTCGTCCTGCAGGTCGTCGGTCACGTCCTTCAGGCCCGGCACCTGGCGCAGGCGGTCGATCAGCTTGGGCGTCCATTCGCTCAGCACCGCCAGGTCGGGGTTGGACACCGTCATCTGGTACTGCGTGCGGCTGATGCGGTCTTCGATCGTCAGGTCCTGCACCGGCTGCATGTAGACCGTCAGGCCGTCCTGCTTGGCAAACGACTGCTGCAACCGCGCCATCACGGTGGCGAGATCGCCTTTGCGCTCGGCCTGCGGCTTGAGCGCGATCTGCATGCGTCCGGCGCTGAGCGTGGCGTTGCTGCCATCCACGCCGATGAACGAGGACACCGCCTGCACGTCGGGGTCTTCCAGCGCCAGCCGCGCCGCGACCTGCTGGCGATCGGCCATGGCCGTGAACGAAATGGATTGCGGCGCCTGGGTGATGGCCTGGATCAGCCCGGTGTCCTGCTGCGGGAAAAAGCCCTTGGGCACCAGGATATACAGCAGCACCGTCAGCGCGAACGTGGCCAGGGCCACCAGCAAGGTCAAGGGCTGGTGGCGCAGCACCTTCTGCAGCATGCGGTCGTAGGCGGCAATGACGCGGTCGATGAAGGCGCCGGTGGCCTGGTGGAACCGGCCGTGCTTCTGTTCGGATTCGGCGCGCAGCAGGCGCGCGCACATCATCGGCGTCAGCGTCAGCGAGACCACCAGCGATATCAGGATCGACACCGCCAGCGTGATGGCGAACTCGCGGAACAGCCGTCCCACCACTTCGGTCATGAACAGCAGCGGGATCAGCACCGCGATCAGCGAGAACGTCAGCGAGATCAGCGTGAAGCCGATCTGCGAGGCGCCCTTGAGCGCCGCCTGCAGCGGCGTTTCGCCCTCTTCGATGTGGCGCGCGATGTTCTCGATCATGACGATGGCGTCGTCCACCACGAAGCCGGTGGCGATCGTCAGCGCCATCAGCGTCAGGTTGTTGATCGAGAACCCGGCCAGGTACATGATGCCGAACGTGCCCACCAGCGACAGCGGCACCACCACGCTGGGAATCAACGTGGCGGTCAGGCTGCGCAGGAAGACGAACGTCACCATCACCACCAGCCCCACCGCCAGCAGCATTTCGAACTGCACGTCGGCCACCGAATCGCGAATGGTCTGGGTGCGGTCGGACACCACCGTCACGTCCAGCGTGGCCGGCAGCGCCGCGCGCAGTTGCGGCAGCAGCTTCTGGATGCGATTGACCACGTCGATGACGTTGGCACCCGGCTGGCGCTGGATGTTCAGCAAGATGGCCGGCTTGTCACCGGCCCAGGCCGCCTGGCGCGTGTCTTCGGCGCCTTCCACCGCGCGGGCCACGTCGGACAGGCGCAGCGGCGCGTTGTTCTTGTAGGCAATGATCAGGTCGTTGTAGTCGGTGGGCGACTTGAGCTGGTCATTGGCATTGATGGTGGTCGAGCGCAGCGGCCCGTCCAGGTTGCCCTTGGGCTGGTTGACGTTGGCGCCCACCACCGCGGTGCGCAGATCCGTCAGCCCCAGCCCGTTGGCCGCCAGCGCCTGCGGGTTGACCTGCACCCGCACGGCCGGGCGCTGCCCGCCTGCCACGCTGACCAGGCCCACCCCGGGAATCTGCGACAGCTTCTGCGCCACCCGCGTATCGACCAGGTCGCGCACCTGCGGCAGCGGCATGGTGGGCGAGGTGATTGCCAGGGTCAGCACCGCGGCGTCCGCCGGATTGACCTTGTTGTACGTCGGCGGCACCGGCAGATCGCTGGGCAGCAGGTTCGAGGCGGCATTGATGGCCGCCTGCACCTGTTGCTCGGCCACGTCCAGCGGCAGCGTCAGGTTGAACTGCATGGTGATGACCGACGCGCCGCCTGAACTCGTGGACGACATCTGGTTCAGGCCCGGCATCTGGCCGAATTGCCGTTCCAGCGGCGACGTCACCAGCGAGGTCATCACGTCCGGGCTGGCGCCCGGATACAGCGTGGTCACCTGGATGGTGGGGTAGTCGACTTCGGGCAGGGCCGAGACGGGCAGCAGGCGATAGGCGATGAAGCCCGCGATCAGGATGGCCACCATCGACAGCGTGGTGGCCACGGGCCGCAGGATGAACAGGCGCGACGGGCTCACGGCGATATCCCTGGCTTACCGGGTCGCCGGCGTGGTGCCCGCCGGGGCGCCCCCGCCCAGCGACTTGTCCTTGGGAATCACCTCGGCGCCGCCCACGACCTCGACCTTGGCGCCAGCGCGCAGGCGGTCGGTGCCCTCGGTCACGACGCGGTCGCCGGGCTGCAGCCCTTCGTTCACGGCCACCATGCCGTTGTTGATGGCGCCCAGCTTGACCTGCTTGACCTGCACCGTGTTGTCCGGCTGCACCTGGAACACGAACGCGCCGGCGGACCCCTGCTGGATCGCCGCCGTGGGAATCGCGGTGACGTCCTTGCGCGTCAGCACGTGCAGGCGCACGTTGACGAACTGGTTCGGAAACAGCGCGTCGTCCTGGTTGTCGAACTTGGCCTTGAGCTTGAGGGTGCCGGTGGTGACGTCGATCTGGTTGTCCAGCGTTTCCAGCTTGCCGGCGGCAATGCGGCGGGTATCGGCGCGGTCATAGGCCTCGACCGCCAGGGTGCGGCCCTGGGCCAGTTCGGCGCGCACTTCGGGCAACTGGGTTTCGGGCAGCGTGAATACCACCGAAATCGGCTGGGTCTGGGTAATCACGACCAAGCCGTTGGTGTCCGAACTGGACACGAGGTTGCCGCGGTCGACCTGGCGCAAGCCCAGGCGGCCGCTGATGGGCGCGGTGATGCGCGCGTAATCCAGTTGCAGGCGGGCATTGTCGACGTTGGCCTGGTCGCTCTTGATGGTGCCTTCATATTGGCGCACCAGCGCGGCCTGGGTGTCGACCTGCTGCTTGGCGATGGAGTCCTGCTTGAACAGGGCCTGGTAGCGCTGCAGGTCGCGGCGCGCGTTCTCGAGCAGCGCCTGGTTCTGCATCTGGGTGCCGCGGGCCTGGTCCAGGGCCACCTGGAAGGCGCGCGGGTCCACCTGGGCCAGCAGGTCGCCGGCCTTGACCATCTGCCCTTCCTGGAACGGCACGTCCACCAGCTCGCCACTGACGCGGCTGCGCACGGTAACGGTGTTGTAGGCGGTCACGGTGCCCAGCGACTTCAGGAAAATGTCGATGTCCTGCGTCACGGCGGTGGCCACGCGCACCGGGACGGCCAGGTTGGCCATGGCCGCCGCCATGTTGGGCCGCCCGCCTGCGCCCGGGCGTCCGCCCCCCGCGCCGCCCGGCGTGGCTGCCGGCCGCAGCGCCACCCAGGCAATGCCGGCCACCACCAGCAAAAGCACCACCACCCCGATGATTCTGCGGCGGGTCCAGCGGGAGGTCGGGGAAACGGGACGACTATCGGACATGGGAAACGGTTCCGGCACGGACGGAGAAAGCCGTATTGTGTACTAGACAACCGTCATTTCAGCGATTGGCTGTTACGACTGAAATAGCGCGCAACAGGAATCGGGACCTGGGCAGGGGGACGGCCCGCCGGGGGTGGGGAGGCCATCCAGGGACGGCCATCCGGGGCCGATCGCCCCGGGGGCCTGCCATCCGGGCGCCAGCCCGGACGGGGCCGCCCGTGCGGATCAGGAATTGCAGAGCGTCATCTGGAAGGGGACGTCCCGGGCGACCTGCTGGGGCTTGAATTCGCCGTCTTGCGTCGAAAAGCGGATCCAGATCATGTACTTATTGGCGCTGATTTCGGGAAACACGCCCTGGGCCGCGTCCACCCATACGCGCAGCAGCTGGAACTGCTTGCCGGCCAGCATCTGCTGGTAGGCGCCCTGTTCGGCCACGATGTCGGTCTTGCGGCCGGATTCGCGCAACAGGCGCAGCGCCAGGGTCAGGCCGTCGTAGAGCGGCCCGAAAGGCGCCAGCCAGGCTTGCAGGTCGGCGCAGCGCGCGGCTTCGGACTTGTGCTGCCAGGCGTAGTACGAGGGCATGTCGACCTGGGTGGCGCCGCCGGGCACCGACAGGCGCCCGCGCAGGCTGGTCAGCCATTCGTTTTCGCGCAGCGATTGGCCGGTCTTGCCGGGCGCGGCCAGGGCCGCCGAGACTTTTTCCAGTTCGCGCAGCATGCCTTCCAGCGCATCTTGCGCCACGCCGGGGTGGTCGCGCAGGCCCATCAGGGCCACGCGTTGGCGTTCCAGGTCTTGCAGCACGGCGCCTTTGACGTCGGTGCGTTCGCACGCGTCGAGCAGATCGAACAGCGAGGTGACGGCGACCTGGTGCTGGCGTGAGTCTCCCTCGCGGGCGAAGAAGAACAGCCTGTCGAACAGGTATTCCAGCCGCAGGTAAGCGCGGATGCGCTCATTGAAGGGATATTCAAAAACAATCACGCTTGTAAACAGGCCCATCAGAGGTCGGCCTGGAGGCCGAGATTATTCAGGGGTGCCGGACAAGCCCTGGGCTTGCCGGCCCGTCGTGGCCGCCAGCGCCAGCCAGCGATCATGCAGGGTCTTTGCCTGCGCGCGCAATTGGTCCGGTGAGGTCGCACCGTCGTTATTGATGACATCGTCGGCGACTGCCAACCGGCTTGCCCGCGCAGCCTGTGCCGCCATGATACGCCTGATGGCAGAGTCCGTCAGCCCGCTGCGCGAACGCACGCGCGCCACTTGGGTTTCCGGGTCGCAATCGACCACGCAGATGCGGTCGACGCGGTCGCGCCAACGCGCGATCGACTCGACCAGCAGCGGCACCACGAACACCAGATAAGGCCCGCGCGCGGCCGCGGCCTGGCGCTCGGTTTCCTGGCCGATGACCGGATGCAGCAAGGCTTCCAGGCGCAGGCGGACCTGCGGGTCGGCGAAGGCGCGCTCGCGCATCCAGTCGCGGTTCAAGGCGCCGTCGGCGGTCAAGGCCGCGGGCCCGAACTCACGTTCGATGGCGGGCATCGCGGCACCGCCAGCGGCCGTCAGGGCGCGTGCAATCTCGTCGGTATCGACGACCGATGCGCCCCATTCACCCAGCATGTCGGCCACGCGCGACTTGCCGGAACCGATGCCGCCTGTCAGGCCGATATTGAACATGTGCGTCATTCCTTGCGAACTAGAACGGTAGAGCCTGCCATGGCGGGGGATTGCATCGATGAGTAACCGGCATTGGCGGATGGGCCGCATCGGCGGGTGGGCGGCATCGGCTGGGTGAGCGGCGTCCGCGTTGCGGCCAGGGTCAGCCCAGCAACCAGCCCAGGCCCTGCTCGCCCCCCAACAGCAGCACCACCACACCGGCCAGCGCCAGGTACGGCCCGAAAGGCAAGGCCTGCCCGCGGCTGGCACGGCCGCTGAGGGTTTGCGCCCCGCCGATCACCACGCCCACCACCGAGGCGCCCAGCAGCAGCATCGGCAAGGCGCCCACGCCAAACCACGCCCCCAGCGCGGCCAGCAGCTTGAAATCACCAAAACCCATGCCCTCGCGACCGGTCAGCAGGCGGAAGGCATGAAAGATAACCCACAGGAACAGGTAGCCGGCCACCGCGCCCACCACCGCCAGCTGCAACGTGGTGAAGGCGTCGAACAGGTTCACCAGCAGGCCCGCCCAGGCCAGCGGCAGGGTGATGGAATCGGGCAGCAAGGTGGATTCCAGGTCGATCCAGGCCAACGCCACCAGCGCGGCCGACAGGCCCATGGCGCACAGCGCGATGGGCGTGGCGCCGAAGCGCCAGGCGCAGGCGGCGAACAGCACGCAGGTGGTCAGTTCAATGGCGGGGTAACGCCAGCCGATCACGCCGTGGCACGCGGCGCAGCGGCCCCGCAGCGCCAGCCAGCCCGCGAGCGGCAGCCGGCGCCAGCCGGCCACGGGGGCTTGGCAATGCGGGCAATGCGAAGGCGGCGCCAGCAGGCCGTAATCGGCCGGTGGCCGGGCCTTGCCCACGGCGTCCAGGCATTGGGCCTGCCACTCGCGTTCCATCATGCGCGGCAGCCGGTAGGTCAGCCGGGTCAGCCAGCCGCCCACGAACAGGCCAACCCCCGCGGCCAGGCCGATGAACGCGGCCAGCGGTAACGGAAAGACATGCCACAAGGAGGTCATGCGAAGCCCCGAGACGCGGTCCGCCCTGCCGAACATCCGGCATTTTCGGCAAAACGGCAGGCTGGCCGCCTGGGACCGTGTCGTAATTTGTGCATAAAGGACGAACAGTGTCTTTCGGGGTGTGGGGGAACGTATCGAATCTTCGCATAAGTGCGTAAAATCGGAGACAGACTCAACTTACGGATCAGCTGCCATGGCCGCGCGCGTCGATATCCCCTCCCGCCCCCGCAAACTCAGCATCGTGGGGCTGCTGTTAGCGGGCACGGTACTGGGCGCTGCGGGCTGCGCCCAGCAACGCACCGAAGGCTACTACGACCCGCCGGTCGAAAGCACGGTCACCGACGCCCAGTACCAGGGCTCGGGCGCCGGCTACCGCACCGTGCTGCGCGCGCCCTCGCAAGTGCAGATCGCGCTCAAGCCCGACCAGAAGAAAACCCAGGCCCAAGCCAGCCAGCCCGCCCAGGGCGGCAACGTCACCGAAGACGGCCAGGCCGTACCGGAAGGCGCCGAAGGCGGCTCGGTGTCGGCCGGGTCGGCCACCGCGCCGGTCGCCGCGCCCGTGGGCGGCGCCGGCGGTGCCCCCCATAGCGCCGCTGCCAACAGCCTGGTGCCGCAACCGCAAACCTACATGGGCACCCTGCCGTGTTTCTCGCCCGCCATGCAGTGCACGGCCCAGCGCGTCACGCTGACGCTGGCGCCCAATGGCCGCTGGCGCGGCCGCACGGCCTACCTGGAAGATGCCGCCAAGAAGGCCGCCCCGGTCGTGGAACAAGGCTGCTGGGATGCCACCGACGAACGCCCGCCGCGCGTGATCTTGCTGGATGGCCAGGGCAATGTGCGGGTGGAATTCCTGGTGGCGGCCAATAACGTGCTGCGCGTGCGTTCCATTGGTGGCCAGACGCCCAACCTGAACTACAACCTGACCCGCCAGCCGGATCTGGACCCGATCGACGAGCTGGCCAAGGCCAACGCGCCCCAGTGCCCGTAAGCCTGCCGGGCCGGTCGTTCCGCCTGGCCTGACCTTGGCGCTTCCCTTCCAGGGCCTGCCGAACTTCACGTTCGCCAGGCCCTGAATTTTGGGCGCCAGCGGGATTGATGTAAGCACCCACTTACTCCACAGGCGTTGAATCACGCGCTTTTATCAGAAATTTCGGGGCCAGGCTGCCCGTTCGGGGCGGCATCCGCGCCAGACCCGCCCGTGGCCGTGCCCGGGAGGTCGCCGGCCGGCGCAGCCCGGGCCGCATACCCCGCCCGGGCGTCCTGCGGTTCATGCAACCAATGCGCCGCCACTGGCGCAGCTGCCGCCCACGCGGGCGGGGCCGCCAAAGACAGCAAAGGATCTTCCTGCGTGATGCCCAGCACGGGCGAGGCGCCCGACCGGCCATGGGCGCACAGCCGGCACGCCAACTGCATGGCATTGCGCGCCCGCAGCTTGGTGAAGATGCGAGCGCGGTGGGATTCCACGGTGCGCAGGGAAATGCCCAGGTCGATGGCGATGACCTTGTTGGGGCGGCCCGCCGCAACGTAGGCAACGATTTGCCGCTCGCGCGGGGTCAGGGCGGACAGGACGGCATGGAGGTCGGGACGGGGTGTCTGCATGGGTGGACTCGGCTCTGCAATGAAGGATTGCAGTGAGTCTGCCCGGCGACCGACGCCGCCGTAAGCTGGCAATTCTGACAGGGGCCCCGGCGTCGCCGGGGCTGCCGGCCGGCCCCCCCTGGCACCGGCACGCAAGCACGCCCCGGGCCACGACCCGGCCGCCCGTCGGACACCCTACGCGGTGTAGGACAGTTCCAGGTTATCGATCAGGCGGGTGGCGCCCAGCTTGGCGGCGGCCAGCACCACCACCGGCTCGCCGGCCTGCAGGTCGGCGGCTTCGGGGCGCTTGAGGTCGCGCTGGCGGCGCAGGGCGATGTAGTCCACGCGCCAGCCGCGGTCGGTCAGGGCCTGGGCGGCATCGCGTTCCAGGGCCGCCGCATCGCGCTCGCCGGCGGCCAGGCGTTGGCCGATGTGCTGCAGCTGCGCGTACAGCACCGGGGCTTCGGCGCGTTCGGCATCGCTCAGGTAGCGGTTGCGCGAAGACAAGGCCAGGCCGTCGTCGGCGCGCACGGTCTCGTGCGCCAGTACCTCGACGGGCAATTGGAACTGGCGGCACATGTTGCGCACCACCATCAGCTGCTGGTAGTCCTTCTTGCCGAACACGGCCACGCGCGGCTGCACGCAGGAAAACAGCTTGAGCACCACGGTGCTGACACCCGCGAAAAAACCCGGGCGGAATTCGCCTTCCAGGATGTCGCCCAGGTCATCGGGCGGCTGCACGCGATAGTTCTGGGGTTCGGGGTACATCTCGCGCTCGTTGGGCGCGAACAGCACGTAGACGTCGCGTTCGCGTTCCAGCTTTTCGATGTCGGCGGCCAGGGTGCGCGGGTACTGGTCGAAATCTTCATTGGGCCCGAACTGCAGGCGATTCACGAAGATGCTGGCCACCACCGGGTCGCCATGCTGGCGCGCCAGTTTCATCAGCGCCAGGTGGCCTTCGTGCAGGTTGCCCATGGTGGGCACGAACGACACGCGGTTCTGGCCGCGCAGCTGGTCGCGCAATTCCTGGATGGTGTGTACGACTTTCAAGGGAATTCTCCGGGGTTGGGGGCAGCCCGGTCAGGTTTAGGGCCTGTTGACGAAAAGGACCTAGGCCGCGACCGCCGCGACGCTGGTGTAGGCCAGGCGCACGTAGATGGGCGCATAGGGTTCGGCCTGCGTGATTTCCAGCAAGGATTCACGGGCCAGTTCCAGCATGGCGATGCAGTGCACCACGACGACCGCCGCGGGCGCGCCTTCGCGCACCCGTTCCATGAACAGGTCGCCGAATTCCATGAAGCGCACGTCGTTCAGGCGCCGCAGGATGTGCGTCATGTGGTCGCGTACCGAGAGCTGCTCGCGCGTGATGTGGTGGTGCTGGTTGAGCTTGGCCCGCTTCATGATGTCGGCCCAGGCTTCGCGCAGGTCATCGACACTGACTTCGGGCAGCATGCGCTCGACGCTCAGGTCGGCCACGGCATGGCTGCTGACGAAGTCGCGGCCCAGCTGGGGCATGGCGTCCAGCTTCTGGGCGGCCAGCTTCATCTGCTCGTATTCGAGCAGGCGGCGCACCAGTTCGGCGCGCGGGTCTTCGGGTTCTTCGCCGGTGTCGGTCTTTTTCACCGGCAGCAGCATGCGCGACTTGATCTCGATCAGCATCGCCGCCATGAGCAGGTATTCGGCCGCCAGCTCAAGGTTGTGGATGCGGATCTGGTCTACATACGACAGGTACTGCCGCGTGACATCCGCCATGGGGATGTCCAGCACATTGAAGTTCTGTTTGCGGATCAGGTAGAGCAAGAGGTCCAGCGGCCCCTCGAACGCCTCGAGGAAGATCTCCAGCGCGTCCGGCGGAATGTACAGGTCCGTCGGCATCTGGAACAGCGGCTCGCCGTACAGACGCGCGAACGCCACGCTGTCTATCGTGTCGGGGGTGCTGTCGACGGGCGGTTCCACTAGCGCGGCCAGGGCATCGCCCGGGACGGAGGGGGGGTGGGCCATGGTTGCCGCAGCGAGATCAGTCGGCCTGATACACGTACGGCTTTTGCGGCACGCGCGCCGCGCGGAAGCCTTCCAGCAGTTCCGGGTCCTGGGGCTTGTCCCAAAGACGGGCGCGGCCTTCGCGCTGGCGTTCTTCGGTGCCAGGATGCGACTGCTTGAAGTCTTTCAGGAAAAGGGTGATCTCGGATTCGTAGTTGGTCGCCATGGCACCAATTTCATTGGGTTTCGGATACCCGGAGTTTACTGCACGCGGGACCGGGCCCCGGCGTTACAATCTTTTGGCTCCCAACGCCCCCTCCCGCCATGTCCGCAGAATCCGCAGCCGCAGCCAATCCCGCTCCCCCTACCACCCCGGACGCGGTGCGCGCGGCGCGAATGATTCCCTTCATCGTGGGCTGTGCGCTGTTCATGCAGATGCTGGACGCCACCGTGGTGGCCACCGCCCTGCCGGCCATGGCCCGGGCCCTGGGATCGACCCCGGTGCGGCTGAACGTGGCCATTACCTCCTACCTGCTGTCGGTGGCCGTGTTCGTGCCGGTCAGCGGCTGGGCAGCCGACCGCTACGGCGCGCGCCGGGTGTTCGTGGCCGCCATCGGCCTGTTCACGCTCAGCTCGGTGGCCTGCGCCCTGTCGCAGGACCTGCCCCAGCTGGTCGTCGCCCGGGTCATCCAGGGCATGGCCGGGGCCATGATGGTGCCGGTGGGGCGCATCATCCTCTTGCGCACCGTGCCCAAGCAGGACCTGCTCAAGGCCATGTCGTTCCTGTCGATCCCGGCGCTGCTGGGGCCGGTGATCGGGCCGCCGCTGGGCGGCTTCATGGTCACCTACATGTCGTGGCACTGGATCTTCCTGATCAACATCCCCATCGGCGTGCTGGGCATCGCCCTGGTGCTGCGCTTCGTGGCCGAAATCAAGGAAGAAACCGCGCCGCGCCTGGACTGGCTGGGCTTTCTGCTCAGCGCCGTGTGCCTGGCCGCCCTGGTCAGCGGCTTCGAGGCCATCGGCCGCGACGTGATGCCGCTGCCTGCCCTGCTGGGCCTGATCGCGCTGGGCGCGGCCTGCGGCCTGGCCTATGGCTGGCACGCGCGGCGCATCGACTACGCCATCATCGACCTGTCGCTGATGCGCATCCCCACCTTCGCCATCTCGACGCTGGGCGGCAACCTGTGCCGCTTCGCCGTGGGCGCCACGCCCTTCCTGCTGGCGATGCTGCTGCAGGTGGGCTTCGGCCTGTCGCCGTTTTCGGCCGGCCTGATCACCTTTGCCAGCGCGGCCGGCGCCCTGCTGATGAAATTCGTCGCCACCCCCATCGTGCGCCACTTCGGCTTTCGCCGCGTGCTGACCGTGAACGCCGTGCTGACCGGCATCTTCATCATGGTGTGCGCCACCTTCACGCCGGCCACGCCGGTGTGGCTGCTGATCGCCATCCTGCTGGTCGGCGGCTTCTTCCGTTCGCTGCAATTCACGGGGGTAAATACGCTAACCTATGCCGACATCCCCCCTGCCAAGATGAGCCGCGCCAGCAGCTTTGCCGCCATGGCGCAGCAACTGGGCATCAGCCTTGGCGTGGGTGTGGCCGCCGTCACGCTGAACATCAGCATGACGCTGCGCGGCGCCGAAACACTGGCGGTCGGCGACGTCATCGCCGGCTTCATCGTCATCGGCCTGCTGTGCGCGGCCTCGGTCTTTTCCTTTAGACGCCTCGATCCTCTGGCCGGGGCACACCTGAACGGCGCCAAACAAAGTGACGACGAATGAATTTGTCCTAGCCCTGGACCAGGGCACCACCAGCTCCCGCGCCATCGTGTTCGATCGCGACGGCGTGGTGCGCGGCATCGGCCAACGCGAATTCCGCCAGCACTATCCGCGGCCGGGCTGGGTCGAGCACGACCCCGGAGAAATCTGGCACAGCCAGCTGGACGTGGCCCGCGAAGCCTTGCGCAACGCCGCCGCCAGCGCCGCCGACGTGGCCGCCATCGGCATCACCAACCAGCGTGAAACCACCCTGATCTGGGAACGCGCCACCGGCCGCCCGCTGGCCCGCGCCATCGTCTGGCAGGACCGTCGCACGGCGCCGCTATGCGACCAGCTGCGTGCGGACGGCCACGCCGACTTCCTGCAGGCGCGCACGGGCCTGGTGCTGGACGCCTACTTCTCGGGCACCAAGCTGGCCTGGCTGCTGGACCACGTGCCCGGCGCGCGCCAGAAGGCCGAGCGCGGCGAACTGGCCTTCGGCACGGTCGACACCTGGCTGGTGTGGCAACTGACGGGCGGCGCGGTGCACAGCACCGACCCCAGCAACGCGTCGCGCACGATGCTGTTCGACCTGCATACGCAAGACTGGAACGACGAGATCCTGGCGCTGCTCAACATTCCGCGCAGCGTGCTGCCAGCCATCGCGCCCAGCAGCGCGGTGGTGGGCGAGGCCCTGCCCGAATGGCTGGGCGGCTCCATTCCCATCGCCGGCGTGGCGGGTGACCAGCAGGCCGCCACCTTCGGCCAGGCCTGCTTCAAGCCGGGCATGGCCAAGAACACCTACGGCACCGGCTGCTTCATGCTGATGAACGTGGGCGACCAGCCGGTGCAGTCGCGCAACCACCTCCTGTCCACCGTCGGCTGGGGCCTGCCGGCGCAGGGCCAGGCCGGTTGGCAACCCACCTACATGCTGGAAGGCGGCGTGTTCGTGGCGGGCGCCGCGGTGCAGTGGCTGCGCGACGGGCTGGGCATCATCCAGCGATCCGAAGAAATCGAATCGCTGGCCGCCAGCGTGGCCGACACCGACGACGTCTTCATGGTGCCGGCCTTTGCCGGCCTGGGCGCGCCGCACTGGGACCCTTACGCCCGCGGCACGCTGGTGGGCCTGACGCGCGGCACCACCCGCGCGCACATCGCCCGCGCCACGCTCGAATCCATCGCGCTGCAAAGCGCCGAACTGCTCACCTGCATGAACGGCGACAGCGGCATCGCGCTGACCGAACTGCGGGTGGACGGCGGCGCTGCCCGCAACGACCTGCTGATGCAGATGCAGGCCGACCTGCTGGGTGTGCCCGTGGTGCGCCCGCGGGTGCCGGAATCCACCGCGCTCGGCGCGGCCGGCCTGGCCGGGCTGGCGGTCGGCTTCTGGTCCGGCCAGGATGAATTCGCGTCCAAGTGGCAGGCCGAACGCACGTTCGAACCGTCATGGCCGCAATCGGTGCGCGACGCCCGCATGAAGCGCTGGCGCCAGGCGGTGGAACTGTCCAAGGGCTGGTCCAACACGGCCAACTAGGCCAGACGGCAGCGGCGCAACGCCGCTGCCCCTTGCAGGATTCGGCGCCGGCCCGTCGGGCTGCCCCCGCCCGGCGGCGACTCAACGCCGCCGCGCCCGCATCACACGCCGCGCCATCTGGTAGCCGGCGAACACATAGAACGCATTGCTGTTCATCAGCAGCCAGGCGCCCGCGCCGCCGAGCAAGGCGACCACCGGGCCCACGGCCCGCATATCCCCTTGCGACCAGGCGATCAGCCCGAGGACGCCGCTGGCCGCCAACGTCAGCCCAGTGCGCTTGAGCAGCACCAGGCCGAACGCGTGGCCGCCCATGAAAGCCACCACGCCGATGGCCAGCGCCAGTGCGGTGACCGCGCAGGCCAGCACCAGCGCAAAGGCCGCCAACGCCGGCCCCGCGGGGCGCAGCAGCAGGCTCAACAGGCCGATGCCCACGCCGATGCCGCCCACCATCGTCAACACCGCCAGCACCAGCGGCGACCACAGGCCGGGCGGGGTCTGGCGCGCGTCCATGTCGGCAATGAAGCGGTGCATGGCGGTGGACGTGGCAGCGGCGCGGCGATCCCCCTCTGGCGCCGCGCCATCCTCGCGCCCGGCCTCGTCCCGCAGCGCCGCTTCCAGCTTGCGGCACTGCGCGATCAGCGCGTTCAGGCCCGGGCTTGTAGCCATCACAGCCTCGTCACGCCCGGGGCGTGTTCGGCCACCGTGTTGCGCAGGGCCGCCATGGCTTGCTGCACGGCGGCCGGGCGGAAGGCGTCTTCGCGCCAGTACATCGCCACCGAGCCAAAACCCGACAGCCGCACCGGGATGATGCGCATCGCCTTCATCTGCGCAAAGCGCAGCGCGGCGCGGTGCGAGGCCACGCCGATCATGTCGCTGTTGTTGATCAGCGTGAGGTTGATGGTCACCGAATTGGATTCCACGTGATCCGCGGGCGGCGCCTGCCCGGCCGCGGCCAGCGCAGCATCGACTGCGTTGCGGATCGGCGTGCCCTTGGGCCAGAGGATCCAGCGGTACGACAGCAGGTCCGGCCAGCCCGGCTGTTCCAGCGCGAACAGCGGATGGCGCGGCCGCGCCACCAGGTGGATCGGTTCAAGGTACAGGGCTTCGAAGCGGATGGCGGGGTCGTGGTGCTCGGGCGCCGAGCGGCCCACCACGATGTCCAGGTCGCCCTGGGCCAGTTGCGCCAGCAGGCGGTCGGTGGTGCCTTCCACCAGCTTCACGCGGGCCTGCGGCATGCGTTCCAACAGTTTCAGCACCGCCAGCGGCACGGTGTCGGACGCCGAAGCGCCCGATGCGCCGATCACCACCCGGCCGCCGCCGCCTTCGCGCAGCGCGGCCATGTCCGCGCTGGCGCGGTCCAGCTGCGCCTCGACCCGCTGCGCATGCGCGATCAGCACGTCGCCATGCGGCGTGGGCCGCAGGCCGCGCGCGTGGCGCTCGAACAGCGGCAGGCCGATATCGTCTTCCAGGTCCTTCAGCCATTTCGACAGGCCCGGCTGGGTCGTGTTGAGCATGGCGGCCGAGTGGCTGATGTTGCGGGTCTGGGCCAGGCTGAGCAACATTTTCAGGTTGCGCAGGCGCAGGCGGTGGGTCCAGTCCATGGCGCCCTCTTGTCTCTTGTGAGGTGTCGTACGTGAGCCGGGCGGCGCCGTACGTATATGGTTATTGGTATGGATAATAAGATAATTTCATTTCAAAACACATAGCTCGTTCCGCATAATCGTCTCCCTATCAGGCCCCGCCGCGCCCCTTGCGACGGCGGGCCATGCCGACAAGAAGGCCGGCCCCGACGCCGGCCCAGGAGACAAGACCATGCCCGACGGCCATCCCCCCGGCGCGGACCGCGCTGCCTATTACGCGCGCATCGCGCAGAAACACATGGCGCCCCTGTGGGAATCGCTGCACAACCTGGTGCCGCGCCACCCCGCGCCGCGCTGCGTGCCCGCCCTCTGGAAATACGACGACGTGCGCGATGACGTGCTGGCCTCGGGCTCGCTCATCAGCGCCGAAGAGGCCGTGCGCCGCGTGCTGATCCTGGAGAACCCCGGCCTGCCCGGCCAGGCCAGCATCACGCAAAGCCTGTACGCCGGCCTGCAACTGATCCTGCCCGGCGAAATCGCGCCCAGCCATCGCCACACCCAGTCGGCCCTGCGCTTCATCGTCGAAGGCCGCGGCGCCTACACCGCGGTCAACGGCGAACGCACCACCATGCACCCGGGCGATTTCATCATCACGCCGTCCTGGACCTGGCACGACCATGGCAACGCCGAAACGGTCGACGGCGGCGAGCCGGTCGTGTGGCTGGACGGCCTGGACATTCCGCTGCTGCGCTTTCTGGACGCGGGCTTTGCCGAGAACTACCCGCAGGCCACCCAACCCGTCACGCGCCCCGAAGGCGACAGCATGGCGCGCTTTGGCCACAACATGGCGCCCGTGCGGCATCGCGCGGCCGGCGGCACCTCGCCGATCTTCAACTACCCCTACGAGCGCAGCCGCGAAGCCCTGGATTCGCTCTACCGCCACGGCGAACTCGACCCCTGGGACGGCGTGAAGCTGCGCTACCTGAACCCGGCCACCGGCGGCTACCCCATGCCCACCATGGCCACCTTCATGCAGCTGCTGCCCGCGGGCTTTCAGGGCAAGCCATTTCGCAGCACCGATTCCACCGTCTACAGCGTGGTGGAAGGCCGCGGCACGGCCCGCATCGGCGACGCCGAATTCCACTTCGGCCCGCGCGACGTGTTCGTGGCGCCGTCGTGGCTGCCGGTGCAACTGGCGGCGCTGGACGACGCCACGCTGTTCAGCTATTCCGACCGCCCGGTGCAGGACGCCCTGGGCCTGTGGCGCGAAGAGCGCATCGCCTGAACGCCCCGCGTTTCCCGCTTCATGTCGGCCGGCGCCCGCGCGGGTGCCGGCCTCGCATTCCTACAAGGTGACCCATGTCTTTTGTCTTTGATCCCGCCGCTCCCGTTGCCGTGCCCGTCGCCGGCAGCGCCGACTGCTTCCCCGTGCGCCGCGTCTACTGCGTGGGCCGCAACTACGCCGCGCATGCCCGCGAGATGGGCTTCGACCCCGACCGCGAACCGCCTTTCTTCTTCTGCAAGCCGGCCGACGCCGTGGTCTCGGTGGCGCCGGACACCACGCTGTCGCTGCCCTACCCGCCCGAAACCGCCAACCTGCACTACGAAATCGAACTGGTCGCGGCCATTGGCAAGGGCGGCGCGAACATCGGCGTCGACGAGGCGCTGCAGCATGTCTGGGGCTATGCCGTCGGCCTGGACATGACCCGCCGCGACCTGCAGATGAAGATGCGCGAAGCCGGCCGCCCGTGGGAATTGGGCAAGGCCTTCGACCAGAGCGCCCCGATCGGCCCGTTGCACCGCGCAGCCGAGGTGGCTGGCATACACGAGGCGGCCATCTGGCTGCAGGTCAACGGCACGGACAAGCAGCGCAGCGACATCGGCAAGCTCATCTGGTCGGTCGCCGAAACCATCGCCTACCTGTCCCGGTACTTCCGCCTGGAAGCCGGCGACCTGATCTACACCGGCACGCCCGAAGGCGTGGGCCCGGTGGTACGCGGCGACACGATGGTCGGCGGCGTGGACGGCCTGGGCACGCTCAGCGTGCGCATCGACTGAGCCGGAGGCCCCATGCAACTGCACAGCTTCTTCAACAGCTCCACCTCGTACCGCGTGCGCATCGCGCTGGCCCTGAAGGGCGTGGCGTTCGAGGTGCTGCCCATCAACCTGCGCAAGCAGGAACAGCGCGCCGCCGGCTACGTTGCCATCAACCCGTCAGCCGGCGTGCCGCTCTTGACCGACGGCGATTTTTCCTTGTCGCAGTCGCTGGCCATCATCGACTACCTGGATGCCACCCACCCCGAACCACGCCTGATCCCGCGTGACGTGCGCGAGCGCGCCCGTGTGCTGGAACTGTCGGACGCCATCGCCTGCGATATCCACCCGGTCAACAACATGCGCATCCTGCGCTACCTGCAGGAAGAACTGGGCGCCACCGACGCCCAGAAGAACGCCTGGTACCACCACTGGATCCGCGAAGGCCTGACGGCGGTCGAGACCCTGCTGGCCCGCCACGGCCATGGCGCCTACTGCTTTGGCGCTGCGCCGACGCTGGCCGACTGCTGCCTGGTGCCGCAAGTGGCCAACGCGCAGCGCATGGGCTGCGACCTGTCGGCCTACCCGAACGCGCTGCGCGTCTATGCGCACTGCACCGCCCAGCCCGCGTTCCAGCAGGCCGCGCCCGCCCACCAGCCGGACTACGTCAAATGAGCCGCCAAGCCACGCCGGGCCAGGAGCCCGACCCCCAGGGCGCGCCGCTGCGCGAATACACCGACCCCGCCTACCGGCCCCTGTGCGCGACCCTGTCCGAGGTACGCGCCAATATCGATCGGCTCGATGACGAGATCGTGCGGCTGATGGCCGAACGCGCCATGTACGTGAAAGACGCCGCACGCTTCAAGCGCGACGCCTTCCAGGTCAGCGCCCCGGCCCGCCAGGCCGAGGTGTTCGACAAGGTGCGGCGCCTGGCGGACCGCCACAACCCGGGTTTCGAGAACCTGGACCAGGTGGTGGACGCCGCCTACCGCGCGATGGTCGCGGCCTTCATCGCCAATGAAGAGACCTATTTCAACACCATGAAGATCGTGGGAGACAAGCATGCGTGATTTCACCCCCCTGACCCGAGCGCGCGGTGTCGCGGCATGCGCCCTGGCCCTGGGCATGGTCGCGCTGGCGCCATGGGGCGCGGCGCAGGCCGCCGATGCCTGGCCGACGCAGTCGCTCAAGGCGATCGTGCCGTTCGGTCCGGGTTCCAGCCCCGACCAGGTGGCGCGTATCGTCGGCGAGAAGGCCGGCGCCCTCCTGGGCCAGACCGTGGTGGTGGAAAACAAGCCCGGCGCCAGCGGCAACATCGGCACCTTCGCCATCGCCAATGCCAAGCCCGACGGCTACACCTTCGGCGTGTCCATCACGGGCCCCCTGGTGAACAACACGCTGCTGTTCGACAAGCTGCCCTATGCGCCCGCCACCGACCTGGCGCCCCTGACGCTGGCGGTGCACCAGCCCAACGTGCTGGTGGTGCCGGCCAACGCCGGCATCGCCAACGTCGGCCAATTGCTGGAGGCACTGAAGAAAAACCCGGACAAGTACAACTTCCCCTCGCCGGGTGCCGGCACGGTGTCGCACCTGGCCGTCGAACTGCTGCTGCAGCAGATCGGCGCGCGCGCCACCCACGTGCCGTATCCGTCGTCGCCTGCCGCGCTGACCTCGCTGCTGTCGGGCGATACCCAGTTCGCCGCGCTGCCGCCGATTGCCGTGATGCCGATGGTCAAGGATGGCCGCCTGAAGGCGCTGGCCGTCACCTCGTCCAAGCGCTCGGGCCTGCTGCCCGAGATTCCCACGCTGGCCGAAGCCGGCGTGCCCGGCATCGAAGGCTCGGCCTGGATCGGCTTCGTGATCTCGTCCAAGGTGCCGGCCGACATCCAGAAAAAGCTGTCCGATGCGCTGATCCAGGCGATCCGCGACCCGGAAGTCGTCAAGCGCCTGCAAGCGCAGTTCATGGACCCCGTGGGCAGCAGCCCGGCCGAGTTCCGCGCCTACATGGACGACGAGCTCACGCGCTGGGAACCCCTGATCAAGAAGCTCGGCATCAAGGGCCAATAGCGTTGCGCAAGGAGACAAGCATGAGCATTACCGAACCCGCCCGCCAGATTCCGCTGTACGGCGAATACGACGTCGTGGTGCTGGGCGGCGGCCCCGCCGGCATTCTCGCGGCCGCCAGCGCCGCCCGCAACGGCACCCGCGTGCTGCTGGTGGAACGCTACGGCTTTCTGGGCGGCATGGGCACGGCCGCGGGGGTGTCCAACTTCTGCGGCCTGCATGCCAACATCCACGGCGACATCCGCCAGGTGGTGCACGGCATGACCGACGAGCTGCTGGACCGCATGCGCGCGCTGGACGGCCTGAACGACCCGCACCTGATCCTGGGCAAGATCCACGCCCAGGCCTACGACATCTCGGCCTTCAAGTGCGCGGCCGACGGCATGGTGCAGGACAGCGGCGCGCAGATCCTGTTCCACGCCCTGGCCACCGGCCTGACGCGCGACGCGGCCGGCAATGTCGATGCGCTGTTCCTGGAAACCAAGTCGGGCCGCTGCGCGGTGCGCGGCAAGGTCTTCATCGACTGCTCGGGCGATGCCGACATCGCCCAGTGGGGTGGCCTGCCCTTCGAGAAAGGCGATGCCCAGGGGCACATGCTCTACCCCACGCTGATGTTCAAGGTCGGCAACGTCGACGGCACCCGCGCCCAGGAAGCCTGGAAGACGATTCCGCTGCTGATGGACCAGGCCGCGGCCAGCGGCGAATTCACCTTTCCGCGGCGCGGCGCCATCGTGCGGCCGCAAAAGCATGACTACGAATGGCGCGTCAACGTCACGCAGCTGGCCAACGCCGACGGCAGCGCGGCCGACGGCACCGACGCCGCGTCGCTGTCGGCCGGCGAACTGGAAGGCCGCCGCCAGATCACGCAGTACCTGGCTTTCCTGCGCGCCAAGGTGCCGGGCTTCGAACAGGCCTATGTGCTGGACATTGCCCCGCAACTGGGCATCCGCGAAACCCGCCGCATCGTCGGCGAAGCCGTGCTGACCAAGCAAGACGTCCTGGGCTGCGCCGATTTCGACGACAGCATCGGCGTGAACGGCTGGCCGCTGGAGATGCACACGGCCGGTGACGTGCAATGGATGTGGCCGCCCATTCCCGAATCGCGCGGCTACAACCAGCTGCCGTTTCGCATGATGGTGCCGCGCCGCGGCGCGGGCGTGGCCGGCAACGTGCTGGTGGCCGGGCGCTGCGCGTCGATGACGCACGAAGGCCAGTCGGCCGCGCGTGTCAGCGGCAGCTGCTTCGTCATGGGCGAAGCCGCCGGCACCGCGTCGGCGATGGCGCTGCGCGCCGGCATCGCGCCAGCCGACGTGCCCGTGGCGGCGCTGCAGGCGCAACTGGAAAGCCAGGGCGCCTTCCTGGGCCGCCAGGAATGACCCTGCAAGGAATTTCGCAATGAACGCAACACCGGCAGTCTCTTCTTCCCCGCAATCCGTGATCGTCGTGGGCGGCGGCATCGGCGGCCTGGCCGCCGCGCTGGCGCTGACCCGCCAGGGCATCGCGGTGCAGTTGCTGGAACAGGCCGCGCACATCGGCGAAATCGGCGCCGGCATCCAGCTGGGGCCCAATGCCTTCGCCGCGCTGGACGCCCTGGGCGTGGGCGCCACCGCGCGGCAGCGGGCGGTCTTCACCGACCACATCATCATGATGGACGCGGTCGATGCCCGCGAAGTGGTGCGCATCGATACCGGCGCGGCGTTTCGCGAGCGCTTCAACGGCCCCTATGCCGTGATCCACCGCGCCGACATCCACCTGTCCATCCTGGAAGCCGTGCAGCAGAACCCGCTGATCCGCTTTCGCACCTCGACCCAGATATCCAGCGTGTCCCAGGACGGCCGGCGGGTCGAAGTGGTCGACACCGACGGCAACCGCTATCAGGCCGATGCCGTGGTGGGGGCCGATGGCGTGAAATCCGTGATCCGCGAACGCCTGATCGGCGACCCGGCGCGCGTGACGGGCCACGTGGTCTATCGCGCCGTAGTGGAACGCGACAACATGCCCGAGGAACTGCGCATCAACGCACCCGTGCTGTGGGCCGGCCCGCACTGCCACCTGGTGCACTACCCCTTGCGCGGCGGCCAGCAATACAACCTGGTGGTGACCTTCCACAGCCGCGAACCCGAACAATGGGGCGTGCGCGAAGGCAGCAAGGACGAAGTGCTGTCGTACTTCCAGGGCATCCATCCGCGCCCGCACCAGATGCTGGACCGCCCCACCTCGTGGAAGCGCTGGGCCACCGCCGACCGCGAACCCGTCGAACAATGGGGCGAAGGCCGCGTCACGATCCTGGGCGACGCCGCCCATCCCATGACGCAGTACATGGCCCAGGGCGCCTGCATGGCGCTGGAAGACGCGGTGACGCTGGGCGAAGCCGTCAAACGCTGCGACCACGACCTGCAAGCCGCTTTCCGCCTGTACGAATCGGTGCGCATTCCCCGCAGCGCGCGCGTGGTCTGGTCGACCCGCGAAATGGGCCGCCTGTATCACGCGCGGGGCGTCGAACGCACCGTGCGCAACATGCTGTGGACCGGTCGCAGCCAGTCCCAGTTCTATGACGCGTTGCAGTGGCTCTATGGCTGGAAAGTGGAGAACTGTCTCGCGGGACCCATCGAGCCGTAGAAAAACGGCAGGCAAGGAGGAGACAACCATGACACACCCCACCATCCGCGGCGCCGCCGCGATGCTGCTGGCCACGGCGGCACTGGCCGCCCAGGCACAGCAAAAGCCCGTGGACATCGGCTTCATCGGCACGCTGTCCACGCCCGCCGGCTATATCGGCGAAGACGAGCGCGACGCCTTCATGCTGGCCGTCAAGGAAGGCGGCGGCAAGCTGGGCGGCGTGCCGGTCAACGTGCGGGTCGAAGACGACGCGCTCAAGCCGGCCAACGCCAAGCAGATCGCCGACAAGATGGTGCAGGGCGGCGTGCGCCTGTTCACGGGCGTCAACTTCTCCAACGTCCTGGCCGCCGTCGCGCCAACCGTGCTCAACGCCGGCGGCTTTTATGTCAGCCTGAACGCCGGGCCGTCCAACTACGCCGGCAAGGCCTGCCACCCCAACTACTTCTCGGTGTCGTTCCAGAACGATTCGTACGCCGACACCGCGGGCATCGCCGCCAACGAGCTGGGCGCCAAGCGCGTCGTGGTCATGGCGCCCAACTACCAGGCCGGGCGTGACGCCGTGGCGGGCTTCAAGCGCACCTACAAGGGCGAGATCGCCGAAGAGATCTACACCAAGCTGGACCAGGCCGACTTCTCGGTCGAACTGGCGCGCGTGCGGTCGCTGGCGCCCGACGCCATCTTCCAGTTCCACCCGGGCGGTGCGGGCATCAACCTGACCAAGCAGTTCGCCAATTCCGGGCTGGACGGCAAGATCAAGATGATCACCCCGATCTATTCGATGGACGAGCGCATGCTGGCCGCCACCGGCACCGCGGGCAAGGGCTTCTACCTGAGTTCGCTATGGAGCGCCGATCTGGACAACGCGCAGAACAGGCACTTCGTGGATGCCTTCACCAAGGCCTACAACCGCGCGCCTACCGCCTATGCCGCGCAGGCCTACGACACCGCCAACCTGATCGGCACGGCCCTGAAGGCCGCGGGCGGCGACATCGCCGGCAAGCCCGACGCCTTCCGCGACGCATTGCGCCGCGCCGACTTCCCCAGCGTGCGCGGCAAGTTCAAGTTCGGCCCCAACCAGCATCCGGTACAGGACTGGTATCTGCTGCATATCGAGGCCGGCCCGGACGGCAAGCTGGTCTACAAGAACCTGAAGGTAATCGCGCGCGACCACACCGACGTGCACGCGGCCGAGTGCAAGATGTGATCCGGACGGGTCCGCGGTTCCGACCAGGGAGCGCGGACCCCGAGGCACGGGACAAATGCCGGGTCTGGCCTTAGTATGCTGGGGGTCGCGCGCCGCTCGCCGGTGCGCCCCACAAACCGCACGCGCCAGTCCAAGCATCATCACACCGATCCCCATGCCCGACGCCCAAGCCGCTTCCTGGAAACACCTGCCCGCGCCGAAAAAGCGCACGGCCCTGCCCTTTGACGCCGTCTATACGGCCGAACAGTACGCCCGCCTGCGCCAAGGCCGCGTGCCGCAGGAAATGGAAGACAAGTGGTTCATCTACCTGGAAGACGGCGTGCTGCGCTTTCACCGCAGCTGGACCGGCATCTGGATCTACGCCGTAACCTTGCAGCCAGACGGCGAGCAATGGCGCGCGGGCCATGCCTGGGTCAATCGCGAGGCCGACCAGTACGGCTGCACCGACCTTGAGACCGACCGCAAGCTGCTGCTGCGGCTGGTCGACAATCTGCTGGCCTCGCCCGTGGCGTGACGTCATCGGCCGGCCACGCATGCCACCTGGCCGGCCCAGGAAAAAGCCGCGCCCTGGGGCGCGGCTTGCATCAGGCCCGCGTAGCCGACGGCATGTCGCCGGCACGCACGCGTCAGGCGCCTGCGTTCAATTCAGGCTGGCGCCGGAGATCTTCACGATCTCCTGGTACTTGGCCTTTTCGGTCTTGACGAATTCGGCGAAGGCTTCGGGCGTCATCGGCCCCACTTCCGAACCCATCAGCAGCGAGCGCTGCTTCACGTCGGGCAACTCCATCGCGTCGGCGAAGGCCTTGTGCAGCTTGGCCACCACCGGCGCGGGCGTGCCGCCCGTGGCGAACACGCCGAACCAGGTGCCCAGGTCAAAGCCCTTGATGCCGGACTCTTCCACGGTGGGCACATCGGCCAGCAGCGACGAGCGCTTGGCCGTGGTCACGGCCAGCGCCTTGACCTTGCCGTCCTTGATCAGCGGTGCGGAAGCCGCCAGGTTGTCGAACATGAAGTCCGACTGGCCCGACAGCAACGCCAGCTGCGCGGGTGCGGCGCCCTGGTAGGGAATGTGCTCGACGTTGATGCCGGCGCGCGCCTTGAGCAGCTCGCCCGACAGATGGCCCGCGCTGCCGTTGCCGCCCGAACCGTAGTTCAGCTTGCCCGGGTTCTTCTTGGCATAGTCGATCAGGTCGGCCAGCGTCTGGATCTTGTTCTTGGTGGCGAAGTCGACGTTCATGACCAGCACGTTCGGCACCGACGTCACGATGGTGATGGGCGCGAAGTCCTTCACCGGGTCATAAGGCAGGTTGGCGAACAGCCAGGGATTGATGGCGTGGGTAGCCACGGCGCCCATCACCAGCGTGTAGCCATCGGCCGGGGCCTTGGCCACCAGGTCGGCGCCGATGTTGCCGCCGGCGCCCGAGCGGTTTTCCACGATCACGGGCTGGCCGAGCGAGCCGCGCACCTTTTCGGCCAGCATGCGGGCCATGGTGTCCAGCGGGCCGCCGGGCGGGTAAGGCACCACGAAGCGCAACGGCTTGGTGGGAAAATCGGTGGCCTGGGCCAGCGCGGGCGCCGAAAAGGCCAGCGTGGCGGCCAGGGCCGCGGCGCCGCCCAGCAAGGCGCGGCGCAGGGCGCTACGGGGGGTCTGTTTCATCTCGTGTTCTCCTCTCGATGCATCATTGGCGGTCGGTAGCATACCGCAGCGAGACGAACGGCGTAACAAAGGGCTACCGCCGAAAGCGGCTCGAATTCGGGCAAAAGAAAAGCCGCCTTCGCAGGAAGGCGGCTTTCGTTCCCCAGGGCAGCGGCCAACGCCGCCCCGCGTTCCAGATCAATGCAAAATCTGGCTCAGGAACAGCTTGGTGCGTTCGTTCTGCGGATTGTCGAAGAACTCGTCCGGGCTGTTCTGCTCGATGATCTCGCCGCGGTCCATGAAGATGACGCGGTTGGCGACCTTGCGCGCAAAGCCCATTTCGTGGGTCACGCACAGCATCGTCATGCCGCTTTCCTGGGCCAGGTTGACCATCACGTCCAGCACTTCCTTGACCATT